>Ga0206826_1084_pt2 | contig 12108 bp, 15 predicted proteins | sample Alteio_BWOrgCont_80_FD_152636 | JGI IMG/M metagenome (GOLD analysis project Ga0206826, IMG submission 152636) | Enriched cells from forest soil in Barre Woods Harvard Forest LTER site, Petersham, Massachusetts, United States -... | ecosystem: Environmental > Terrestrial > Soil > Temperate forest >... | reverse complement strand
ACTTAATCGAAAGAATAATTTGCAAAAGAACGCCCGCTTAAAATAACATCCGCGTCCTCGGGTGGCTTGCCCGCGAATAAAAAAAATATGAATGAGCCGGGGAAAACATTGGAGAGCCGGGTCCTGGCGCTCGAAGGCCGGGTCCTGGCGCTGGAAAAAATCGCCGTCACCATGCCGGAAAAAAACCGGCGCGCCTCGCTGGCTCGGGACGAATCGCATTTGAACACCCGACTGGAATTGCTCTCCCTCCTCGAAGACCATATCGAAGTCCTCAAATTGATTCATAGCACAGTCGTCCCCACTGACCGCGGCAAAAATAAGCTCGTCCTTAATTACATCCGCCGCGCTGAAAGCACACTGGACCAGTTCCAGGCACGCATTGCCCAGGTGGAGGAGGTACACAAGGACCGTGAAAATGGCGCCGTGCAAAACCCCGTTCCGCGCTCGGCCAAGCCGCGGAGCACTCCACTGCCCAAACCTTCCGCGTTGGATCGCCTGTTGCGTTCAGTGGCTTTGTGGAATATGTAGGGGCGCAGAGGGGCGACGGGAGTTTTAGAGCGTTTGAGGAAATGCTCTAGCCGTTGTCTTCTTCCTCGGCCTTGCCGGCGCCGGAGCCGACCAGGACAAATCCCCATAATGAGATCGCCAGGCAAACCAGGCCGAAAGGGGAGGTGTCTTTATTGATGACAACACCATTCCAGACTGCTGGCGCATGCATCGCGCTGCCATCGCCAAGAATCAGGGAGAAATAGGCCAGCACAATACAAACGACCTTGATCGCCATGTGCCGAGTATTGAGCGAGCCCACAATCAGAAAGATTGCAGGGAATACAACATAGAACAATAAGGTGCTGGCATTCATCTTCTCTGCTATATCGGCAGAATTCATGCCACAACGGCAAAAAACCTTAAAAAATGTTCCGCCCGGAACAAAATTGAGTGGCTTGTTGAAGATATTCTATCGCAATTCCTATGCTTGTCAAGAATGGTTTCCGGGCAAGACGGAGTGAATGGGGCAGTTGAACACGCAATCTTTATAAAAATCAAAGCCCCCGGACACCGACCATGCGTTGCGTTTCCACACACCAGACCTTCAAACGCAGGCAGCGGAGAACTTCCAGCGGATGAAGCGAAGTTGTTCTGGCCTGACGCAATTCCGGAATGTCGCGGTAAAGTTCGGGCAGGCGATAGAACGGCACCAGATGATTAATATGATGGATGTGATGATAACCGATGTTGGCTGTGAACCACGCCATCACCGGATTGGTTTTCAAATAGCTGGAAGATTCGAGCGCCGCGCCTTCAAAGGTCCAGCCTTTATTGTCTTTGAGAATGACGCCGGGGAAATTGTGCTGCGCATAAAAGAGATACGCGCCCAGAGCGCCGGCAAGAGAAAACGGGAGGAGCAGGGTCAGCACCAATCCCAGCCAGCCAAAATAGACAACCAGCAAGGTGGCAACGGCTACGTGCAGCAGGAAAGCGGGAACTGAATCAAAATTCTTTCGCGGCGAATTGAAGAAGGGGAGAATCACCATCCCGAAAAGAAATACCGTGAGGTAACCAAAAAGGATGGTGAGCGGATGGCGCATGAACAGGTAGAGAACGCGCCCGCCGGCGGGAGTTTGCCGGTATTGTTCGAGGGTCATAATGGGAAAAGAGCCAATGTTGGCGCTGCGCAGTTTGCAGTTGTGGCTATGATGATAATCATGCGAACTACGCCAAATGGCGCTCGGGCAAATAATACAAATGCCGAGAAGACGCATGAAAACTTTAGCCAGGCGTGACCTGGGCAAAATCGCACGATGTTGCTGGTCATGATAAATTACAAACAACCGCACTAACAGCAACCCGGCCAGAATGCTGCTGGCCATGCGCCATATCAGAGGCAACCGGGGAAGAGTTCCGGCGACGGCCACACCTAAAATAAAAGTCGTGGAAAGAACGCACCACCAGCTTTTCCAGTATGAATCCCGGGCATATGGCTTGGTTCGGGCGTGCAAGGTTTGAGTAGACATTATCGTTTAATTATAGAGTCCGCAAAGGTGAATGATGAACAACTACAGCAGCAATTCTCCCGCCAGAATCGCCAGCGCCAGCACAGTTCACCACGACAACGCCAAGCTGCGGTCTCGCCTGCGCTTTTACCTGTCATCAAATCCGGGATATTACCGGCTTGGAAGAGCCTCTGCACCATGTAATTGTAAGCTGATTAGCCGATAGACGGTATGGGGTAAACACCCCATAGAGTTTTTTCTGACATTCGCCCAATATATCGGGTTTACTCCTATTTCCTTCAGTTCTTTTCGACTATTTCGGTTTGAGGGTGATTTGACCCATTTTCGTATTGTTCCTTGATCTTGGAGCAATTGGGCCGCAGTTTTGGACGCGATACGCAAACCGGTAGTCAAATAATCAATAGTAAGGCTGCATTTGAACACGTGGAAAGACGGAATTAAAAGTCAGGATCGACCACCGGGAGGTTAATGTCCAAACAAAAAAGGCACCCTGAAACCAGAGTGCCTTTGAAAGTCAGAACTTTTTTTACTTCGTTCCCAGGATTGCATCCTTGGCGGCTTTGGCTACGCGGAACTTCACAACCTTCTTCGCTTTGATTTGAATCGTTTCACCAGTGGCAGGATTTCGACCTACTCGAGCCTTGCGATTAACCAATACTAGTTTTCCCAATCCAGGAATCGTGAATGAGTCCTTGGCGTGTTTGTAGGCCAGCGCCGCCAGATGTTCAAGAATTGCCACCGCTTGCGTTTTAGTGATTTCGTTTTTTCCGGCGATTTCAGATACGATTTGGGATTTGGTCAGAGCTTTTGCCATAATTTATTAAATACGTTTTATGTGAATGGTTATGATTGAGCAGCGGATTAAAGCGGTTCAGGACAGGGAAAGCAAGTAAATAGCCCGATTTTATTAAGTATTTCACCACTATAAGTATGAATAGCGGTTCTAGCGTGCTATTTTTGCTTGCTTGGTTCTGTAGTCACCTTCGGCGCAGTCATCTATATCTGCTTCAGGAAGAATTGAGTTCGTCGGAATAGGCTTTCTAAAAAAGGTTCATCCCATTTCCTTCAGCCCTTATTCAGTTGTTCTGGTTTGACGGTGATTCCATCCATTCTTCATTGTTCCTTCGTTCCTTTGTTGTTGGAATCTGAGTCCCCGCGCCGATTTTGTCGGGATGCCGGAAAGAGCCGGAAAGAGCCGGAAAGAGCCGGAAATAAAGGGTTTTAGGCCGAATTTCAGGATTTAGGAACTTTCAGCCGCACGAAAGGCGACAAGGCGCGACAACATTGGCATTTTGAAAGACACTGCCAAGCCAAGGCCGCAAAAGGCGACAGGGTTTAATGGCCCTTTAAGGGCATAAAAAACCGGCCCGGACGAACCAGGCCGGTGCGGATCGGCGGCAAAACTTCAAGTGCCAGGCGGCGGGGAAGGTGGATTTTTGGGCGGTTGTTTAAGAGACGAAAGGATAGCTTCGATGCGTTCTGACTGGCTCTCCATTTGGGCGATTTGACGTAAGAAGTCCTGACGTGTTTTATCGTCAAACCCTGGCGCACTCAGCGCGAGGCATTTTAAAACAGCAATATGGCCATTCCACAGCATTAAAAGGATAGGCGCATGAGATTCATGGGCTTGTCCGAGCGACGCAAGCGCAGTGTTCATCATCGGAATTATTTTGAAGATGCCATCTGTTTTTGTTTCGAGTATAGCGAGGCGTTTTTCGACGGCTTTATCTGGTTCATTTTCCATAATTGTAATTTTGGTTTTGCGCCGGGGAACGGCGCGGGTTTTTGGTTTCTTAGACGAGCTTTTTAAAAGTGGAGGCGGCGGCGAACATTCCTTCATACGCTGCCGTAAGTTTGTCCTGCATGTCGTTCGATAGAAAATAAATGCCGGTCGTAAATGCCTGGGAGTTCTTGTCATGGCCAATATCGCCGCTATGTGTAATATATTCAAAATTGTTGGCGAGCAATTGGAACATGGACTTTGATTCGAATGTAACGGTTTCCAAATCATTGATGGCTGACCATAAGGCACTTTTCGCGGCTTCTTTTTTGTCCGGGGACTCCACGCCGGATTCATCGCCCAAAATGCCCCGTTCCCGCAAACTGACAAAAGAGTTTTCGGATTTGGAACTGCCGAAAATGATATGGTCAATCAATTCAATCTTTAAAAACCGTCCACCGCGCAAAAGGTCTCGCGTTGTCTTAATATCGGCTTCGCTTGGTGATGGATCGCCGGAGGGGTGATTGTGGGCCACGACAATGGCGGCAGCGTTCTTTATGACCGCCGCGCGCAGGACCAGGCCAGGATCAACGAGAATAGTGTCCCTCGTTCCCTGACTCACTTGCTGAAAGCCAATGAGATTGTAGCGGGTGTTTAACAGAAAAACCCAAAGGGTTTCCACGTCGGGATTAAAGCGGGAATCCGTTTCAATATGCTCGCGCCAAAACTTTTCTATTTTTTCCGGGTTATCCATTTCGGAATTTTCAAGCCTGCATTCACGCAGGCGTGTGATTTTTAATTCAGGCACGCCATAACCTGATTTTACTGCTTGAGGTTTTGTGGAGTTTATGCGATTGCTTTTATCGGCTCGACTTAATGGTTTCTTCATAGCGACCTTTCTTTGGGGCCTTTGCCTTGGCGGCGTTACAGCGCAGCCAGGGCGTTTTTATTTTTTGGGTTTGCACTCCCTGACCCATTCAAGAGCGGCAAACACTGCCTCTGCGGATGGCTTACGGCTTCCATTTAGCCACTGGTCCACGGCCTGACGGGATACCTGGCATTTGTCTGCCAAGCTCACCTTCATGCCGCGCTCCTTCGTGAGCTTTTTGAGAGCGCCGATTAAGTCCGGTAGAGACTTGATTAACACGGCGGTAGTATCGCGCGGTGAGAGCGGATTGTCAAGCCTTGCTTGGTCTTTATTTTGACCTTTTCCGGCCCGCGCATTTAATTCGGGGATTTTTGCCTGATTCATTTGCCGATAATCGCGGCACGCTTTTGCTATGTGGGCATAAGCGTTCCATTCCAGCTTGCGCGGCAAATCGTTAAACAGACCTTCAATATCCTGCTTCGTATATGTCAGCGCATCCAGGCCGCTAATGGAAAGGCTTTCGTCCAGACCTTCCCAACCCTGGCCAAAATATTTCGCGCCTCGCGTGATGGCTTTTTTAAGATAAAGCCTCCATGCCGCGCTGAAAAGGCTGCGAGGTGGAATTTGTTCAATTAAATCAGGGGTTGGCAATGGTCCGAGGAGAGGGCCAGTTCCATCTGCGAGCCAGTTCAAATTGCATCCGGTGAATTTAGCCAGGGAGACAGCAAGTCCGCTTTTCAGCGGCGTGCGTCCATACTCAACGCCGGCAAGCTGATCGCGGGTGACGCCGAGGATCAATGCAAGGTTTCGCTCTGACTGATTTAGGCGCTCGCGAGCCACTTTGAAGCGGGCGCAAATCTCCCGTTCAAGTTGGTTCATTTTGCCGCTCGCGTTTGGCATTTCCTTTATTTTAGCGGGTAAAGAGGGCATGAACAATTTTTCATTTTTTCGCTTGCGTTGTGGAATTTGTGGAATTATGGTCTTAAGCAGACCGTGAAACATTCACTAAAGACGGCAGAGACGGATATGGTTCGGGCGTTGATGATTCAACGCGCGATAAGCGTGCAATCGCTGGCCGTGGCGTGCGGCGTGACGGCCCGGACGATGGCGAATCAGATCGCCGCAAGCTTTCCAAGCCGCCGTCTGCGTTGCGTTGTTGAAAATTATTTAGGCGTGGCGGTCTGGACCACGCCAGGGGAATTTGCGCGGCGGCAAACGCTCGTTAAAAATTGCGGGGTTGATCTTATTATCCAGACCGCGCCCAAGATACGGCAAATGGCCGAAAGTCTAAAAATTCGCGGACGCGGCAACCGCCGCCGGGCGAATCTGATTTCACTTATTGAAAAGCATCTTACAACCACAACGCCCAATCCACGCCCATGAAAAAAACCAACACCAAAAAAGCCAAATCACAAACCGATGTTCCGCAAGAGGCAGCCACGCAGAATGACCCCGTAAAAAATCTGAAGCGGATCGTGGCAAAATACGATGATTGCCGGATGGAGGCCGCACGCCACACCCAACTTCTCAAAGATTTGGAGGCCGAAGAAAAAAAACTGATTGAAAACGCGGACCCTGACGACGCGGCGCGGGTTAAGGAAATCAGCGAGATACGCATTAGAAAAGAAATGCTGTCAAACAAGGTTGCCCAATTTAAAGCGGCGGCAGAAGAGGGCATTAATGAGTTGGGATGGGAGTGTAACGCACTGATTGACAACCTCGTCAACATCCTAAATGAAAAATGGAGTCACTGCGTTCTCCTTATTGCTGAGAACCTTAAGGGTTTTTTCTACGAACGGCAAGAGGTTGCATTGAAGGAGGCCAAAGAAGTATGTAAAACAACGAATTTTTGCACGCAATATAACCAGCTTTACGAATATTTGCGGAGCGAAGGATTGCGAGGGAAGCTGCCCATTTTCAAGGCAAAAGCACTTTTGGAAATCTTCGAGAGGGTGGACTATTTGACTCCCGTTACACCGTTCCACGGGAAACTTTTTGAACCTAAAACAGCCGAAAAGCATGAAGATGAAGAGTTGGCCCGGCTTCTGACGGCAGATGGCCGCGAGGAATTAATTTTGTCCAAGATAGCCCAGACACAAGGGAGAATGACGCGCGAAACAGCCGAAAAGTCCGTGGACGGCAGGATTAAATTTTTGAAGGAGGAACACGAGCGGCGCGGCCTGGCGCAGAGATAATAAACTTTTTAAGCCATGAAAACGAAAACTGAAATTGACGGCCAACATCCCGCAAGCAATTACCTGGTGGTAGGCGATCCAGACGAGCCTTCAACGTGGCATTTGCGCGTGAGGGACATCAGCGGGCGACCTGATACGAAGCTGATGGGGGATGCCTGGGCGGCGTTGCATGACGGTTTTCGCGGGGAAAAATATGAAGGCCCGGACAAAGTCGAAGCCGCTCTAAAATTGACCGCGCTTTATCATTACGAAAACATGGCAACCCCGGACGGCGAAGAGCCGCCTGCCAGCAACCGGGGCAGCCGTGGCCGCGTTGTAATTAACCGGGCTTTTGAAAGTGACGGCGGTTGGATTCACATTGTGCCGAAGGGCGAGCTTCCGAACGCCACGGCGGGGATCGTGCAGGTGCTGGACGATAAGAGCATGGATTCGATTTTGTCGAACATTCAAAATGCCAGGAACCGGCTAGGCGACAATTGGCCTGGCATCTATGGGGGGCGCGAGCATTTTATTTACAGCCCCGACCAGGACAGCGAGGCGCTGGCATGGTTCAAAACTTTTCAAAAGCGGAGCAATGGGATTTGGGCAAGTGAGGACGGCTTGACGGACATTGGCCGTGAAGCAATCAAAAACAAGCGTTATAAGTACACATCTTTTGTGGCGGATGGCAACGACCTGGAAAAGCTAGATGGGAACCGTTACCGGGTGAACGCCATTGAAACCGTAGGATTTACGAACCTGGCCAACGGGAAGGAATTGCTAACGCCGATAACAAATCGGCAAGTGGACGAGCAAACTAACGCGGAGGGGCAAGGCATCCAGCGTCTTAATCGTCCGGCAATGTCCGCGAGCGATGCTATTGACAGCGCCGATCCATTGACACCAGGGGCGCGCGCCAAGCGTAGCGCAGCATGTGAAAAATGGTTTGAAACACTTGGAAACGTGCAGCGGGTAGCCCAGAAAAAATCCGGCCACACCATGAGCTTTCAGTGGCTTTGGGACCATTGCAAGGCAGAATATCCGCACATTTACGAAGCGGCCTTTGGGAATATTGCAGATGATGGCCCGGCTTCATCGCAGGCGGAAGCAGACACGGCCTTAAGCGAAAGTGTTCAACTTGCCAATCGCGTGAAGGGGATCGTCAGCATGGATTTTCGGACGGGCTGGAACTTTGTGGAAAAGAACCTGCCGCAAATTTTCAACCGGCAATTTTTCAAACCCATGGCCGTAGTGGCCAACCGCGCAAAGGATGAAGAAAACAATATGGCCGGCGTTCAGAAAAAAGCCCTGCGACACTTTTTTGATTTGGTAGTACAGACAGAGGTGCATTTAGGCATTCCAAAAACCCAGGCGCTCACCCACGTTGCCAACCGCGAGACAACTTTGACCGATCTGGCGAATTATAAAATTTCGCCGCGTGAGGCATTCGAGCGCGATCCGGGCCTAAAGGCAAAACTACTTGGCGCTGGCAGCGAAGGCACCACGCCGGACGACGTAACGGTCCAGGCCAATGCCCAGCGATTATTTAACCGGCTATTGACAGAAAAAATGAGCGCGGGCAAATCCCGATTACATGCCACAACGGTCTTGATGAGGGAAGAGCCAATTCTCTGCAAATTGATTAACCGGGAGATCACACCCAAAGGAGCGTTTGTCCTAGAGCCAAAATTGCGCGACTTGCTGAAATAACTTTTATGCAACTATTGGCGGCAAACACTTTGAAATTTTTCTCCAACTGCGGAGAGAAAATCGCGCTGTTTTCCTTTTGTGCGGCGCGGTTGTTTGTTGGTAGCCGCCGCGTGATCCGCCAGGGGTTCAATCCCTCTGGCGGAAATAGGATTTTCAAATGCGCTTTGCGCGCCCCCGCCTGCCATCGGAGGATTGCACTGACGGACGCGCCCCCAAAGCGGCGAGTGGAAAACCACTCGCCGCCCCTCAATTAATAAACGCCGATGAAAAATCCTCCACCTCATTGGCAAATCGAAAGGGCATCCATCCTGACAAGGGCGTGCCGATCTCTCAAAGGCGCGACCGAACGCGGGGAAAATCTTTCGCGGGCCGGTAAGCGGGTAGCGCGCCGGTATAACGGCCAGGCGTTCAAATGCGATCCGTCACGGAAACTGCGATTGCGGCCAAGCACATTGCGCCGGGTGTTTCGGGTATGGACGCGAAACGGCGAAGTGCCAGGGGTGTTTCATCTAAATTTCATTTATGGGCGGCAATCGGTTTTTACGTCGCCGATGCTCACGCGCTTTTTGCAGTTCATCATTGACCGTCCGCAGCCGTCCCTGGCCGAAGCGTGGAAAACATTCTGCGCACGCGGCGGGAGTTTTGGTCCCGGCAGACGCAACGGCAGACCGTTAAAGCCGACTTATTATCAAATCCGCTGGGCGCTACCCACGGCGTTGTTTAAAAAAATCGCCGCGCAGCAAAAAGTCATCCAGGGAGCGCGGGCGAAAATTGAACAGATTCAGCTAGAGGCCGATGCCCACATACGGACGAACTATCCTGAACGATTGCCAGCAAGGCGCATCCGCCGCTTTCCCGATTTCCAAATCTAAAAATGATTTCCTTAACATCCAAAGCAATGTGCCCGCGTCCGTTGAGCGATTTGAATGCGACCATGAGGGACCTGGACATGAGCGGCGATGAAATCCGGGCGCTTTTGGATGAAGGAAAACTTTTCGGGTTCAATATTGCAGCCAGCAACACGGGCCGCTCAACGGTTCGCATTCTTACCAACAGCATCGAGCATTACGGCGCGACAAAAAAGCCTTTCCCGGCGGCGTGGCCGGAAGTTTTCAAATTGATTTTGCCGCACAGTAATGCGGCTGTTCCGGGGACGGAGTTGCAACGCTGTCTAAATTGCGATAGCGGGCATGTCTTGAATCTGGTGCGAGGGGGATTTTTGCGGGTAGTTCACGGCACAGCCTGGCGGCGCGGTTGCGGCGGATCGCCAAGCGTCACCCGCGAGAGTTTTGAAGCGTTTCTGAAAGGCAGACAATTAGGCGTGCCAGTTGGAATGTCTGGAAAATGAAAAAGTCCCTCACAAATGCCCCAGGACAAAAACGAGCGTGTCGCCCTAGCCATTTGGGAGCGCGGCGCGGCCTTCGGCGTCTTAAACGGGTTTTAAACGGGGTTAAAGCGATGTTTTCTCACAATCAGGAAATTTTGGCCGTGCTGCCAGCACATCCGGCAACAGAGTCCAGCGTACAGGCGGAGCAACCCTAAAACGCGATCCCATGATTTCCTTAACGTCCCCACACGCCGCCAAGTTGCAAGCCCATACGGGTAGCCCCTCTTGTGTCGTTACCCCCCAAGTATCGGGCCGCGTGTTCGACCCGCACATGCGTCTCAATCCGTTATCGCGTCCGGCAGCGTTACCACAAAAAAATATTGTGCAGTTCAGCCCGCGCATTCGGCTTGTGCCTCTCGCGATTGCACGTTGGATTTTGGGCCTTGATGCTGAATCAGTCATTAAGCGCGTGGACAATGCGGTTCATCCAAACCATATCCGTTTTGCTTTTGATATTTCTGCGGACAAAAATCGAAGCGCGCGGGAGTTGAGATTTTTTATCGGTGAAATGAACGCGCCCGAATTGATGAAAAAGGGTTCGATTAAACAAGCTATCGCGGAAATTTTAGGAACCCATCCTACGTTTTCACGCGGGGACATTGAGATTCAATGGATCACCAGCAGCAACCAGGTAAGCCGTCTTGTTCAGGCCGGGCATTTTAAACAGAACGGAAATCGAATCTCGCGGGCCAGTCTGGAAGCTTTTCTTTTGGCCCGATGGTCGGGGAACAATCCTATATGACAATGCGCCAGAATACCCCTTTTCCGCTCTTAGGCGCTCATCGGCCCTCTAAAGGGCTATGCGCGTCCAGGCGGCAAGCCAGGGCCATTAACGCCCCATTAAAAGTTTTGGCCGGATTGTCGCAAAATCGAATTTTTGGGGGCGATGGCATCTCGCGGAGAAACGACCCAGGACAAACAGCATGAGCGGGAACATTTCAGTTTTTATCGAAAAGGACGAAGTGACGCCAGCCCTGAAGGGAATGACGGCGTCACTAAGCCCGGAACGATTGGCGGCGCGGATCGGTCCGGCAGTGCAGGATTTGGTTGAGAAGCATTTGGCGGGGCTGGGGCCAAATAAGGAGGGTTGGCCTTCGACTGGTTTCTACGAAAAGTTTGCGCGAAATGTTCGGTGGGGGCCACAACCTGACGGGGTGTTTGTGGGGATTTTGCCAGTGATTATAAAAGGTCGGTGGGTCGGTTTGCGGCAGCGGGTTTTTGGCGGGGACATAAAGCCGGTGTATGCCAAGGCCCTCGCTATTCCGATCAGCCCGGTGAGTTACGGGCATTGGCCATCGGAGTTTCCGGGGTTGTTTATGATAAAGACGCCGAAGGGGGCTTATCTCGTTCAGTATGGGAGTGGCGTGAACGCGACGGGAGAACCTTCCCGCAAAGGCGCAAAGGCGCAAGGTGGTAACTATCAGCGACGCCAAAAAGCTGCGATTAATTTTTTGTTTAAGTTGTCATTTGGCGTGAGCCAGGAGGGAGACAGGGAGGTTCTGCCGTCCGATCAGAAAATTTTAGATACGGCAATGAAAGCCATCACAGACGACAAAGGGGGTATCTATGGCGGATGAAGATAAAGAGTTTAAGATAAGGATCGTCACCACGGCGGACACTACCGGCGTGAGCAACGCGCAAAAGTCCCTGTCCGGCCTGGAAGAGACGATCACGCTCAATTCCAAACAGACCAAAGAGTTCATTGACGACTCAAAAAAACTTTCAGACGCCGAGGACGGTGTTGCCACGGCCGGGAATAAGTCTTACGAAACGCATCGCGCTTTAAAAGACGCGCTTCTACAACTAAACCAATTTGTCCCCGGGCTGGGTAACGCCGCCTTTATGCTGGCGGAAGGTTATAAAGCTGATGCCGCCGCCGCCGACGTAGCCACCGCCGCAAATGATGATTTACTTGTCTCTTTGGGCGGCATAGCGGTAGTTCTGCTTTCTATTCAGGTTGCGATTCAATATTGGGAACGGTACAAGGACGCCATTAAGGAGGCTGCGGAGGAAAACAGCAAGCAGATGCAGCAAATCCAGGACGATACCACCAAAGCTTTCAAAGCTTTTCAGGATTTCCAGAACGCTCTCAATGGCGGCAACGAGTCCGCGTCAAAAAAATATTCTGATGCATTGCAAAACCGCCGCGCAGTGCTCGAAGCCCGGCAGCGTGGCGAAGTGGAAGAAACGAAAGCGGAAGAACAAGCGGAACTGGACCAGGCCAACACGCCGCT
>Ga0206826_1104_pt1 | contig 12192 bp, 17 predicted proteins | sample Alteio_BWOrgCont_80_FD_152636 | JGI IMG/M metagenome (GOLD analysis project Ga0206826, IMG submission 152636) | Enriched cells from forest soil in Barre Woods Harvard Forest LTER site, Petersham, Massachusetts, United States -... | ecosystem: Environmental > Terrestrial > Soil > Temperate forest >... | reverse complement strand
CTCAAGAGAAATTCGATGGGCGCCGTATGCTCGTTCAGAAAAAGGGCGACGTCATTCTGGGCATCAATAAAAAAGGGAACACAATAGGTCTGCCATTGCCAGTTTTCGATGCCATCAAGCTGTTTAAGGCGGATTTTGTCTTGGATGGCGAAAGCATAGGAGACGCCCTGCATGTCTTTGATCTGCTGGAATTGGATGGAGTGGACCTGCGTACCTGGCCATACCGGAAAAGGCTGACTGCACTGATGAATGTATTATTCAAGGTCCAGCAACGTACAATCAAACTCGTGGACACAGCTTTCAGGACAGAGCAGAAGCGGGTTATGCTGGATGAACTCCGCAAAGGTAAACGCGAGGGCATTGTGTTTAAGCTCCTCCAGGCTCCATACACACCCGGCAGGCCAAATTCAGGTGGGGCACAACTTAAACATAAATTCGTGGCCACATTATCGGCCGTGGTCTCGAAGGTGAATCAGCGCCGGTCTGTGGAGATTAGGCTGTTGGATGATGAGGGCTGGCAAATCGCAGGAAATGTAACCATACCTGCAAACCACAGCATTCCAAGAACAGGGGAGGTCGTGGAAGTGCAGTACCTCTATGCCCACCGTCAGAGTGGGGTTTTGTACCAGCCTGTTTATCTGGGCAAGAGGGATGACGTCTCGCAGGAAGATTGCCTGCGCTCACAATTAAAATTCAAGCCGGAGGAAGACCATGCTGATTAACAAACGCAAGGTGAAGGCGTTCGCATTGGAGATTGCAAAGTCCAGGGCGCACAAATTCACAAGAGTCGGCGCGGAGTTTTTCGTCAGGTGTGAGGTGCATCTGAAAGAATTCATCCGCAATCAAATCCATACGCATCCGTCTAAAGGTAAAACCATAAAATAAAGCTCACCAATTTGGTGAGGAAATTGCCGGTCATGCTCATTCGAGTGTGGCCGGCTTTCAATTTTAACAGAGAAAGGAAAAACATGAATACAATCACACTACAAACATCAGAATTAAAACCCGCGCTGCATGGCCTTAGCAAAATCATCGGCAAGCGGTCAACACTTCCGGTATTACAGCATGTCAGGATCAGCAAAAACGATGGCAAGGTCACTCTTCAGGCCACGGATTTAGATGCCTTCGCCACTTATACGTTAGGCCAGGCGCAACCCGGCAAATCCGTTGAAGTCCTTGTCCCCTATGAGCAGTTGAGCAAAGCTGCCAAATGCTCCAAAGAGGAAGATGTCACTATTCTGCAGGATGGGAAAAGCACCAAAATGCGTTATTACATCGGCGGCAGTCCCATCGAGCAACCTGTGAATATATTGCCTGTGGTTGAATGGCCGCCAGTTCCCCAAATTACGGCAGAAAGTACGAAATTGGAGGCAGGTTTTGGGGAGGCGTTGAGGCAGGCCATGGATTGTTGCAGTACTGATCCATCCAGGGTCGTATTGAACGGGGCTTGTTTGGATGCGCGGGAACCCAAAGCCCATTACATCGTCGGGACTAATGGTAGGTTCTTATATTCTGCCAACACGTTCCACTTCAACTTCAAGGACGACATCATCATTCCCAACGGCAGGTTTATTACCGGAAGTGATCTCCTGGACAGTGAATGTAGTTTGGCTATTCAACCTGGTAAAAAGCCCGATGATACCAAGCACATCTGCCTGAAGAATGAGCGCTGGGAATTCATTACGCGTGAGGTGGAAGGAAAATTCCCTAACTGGAAACAAGTGCTGCCTGCGGTCAATGGCGGCTGGACCAAAATTCATCTTCTGCCCACAGCGGTTGATCAGCTGCTAAAGGTCATACCCAACCTTCCCGGGCGCGATGGTGATACCAATGCCATCCGCCTGTGCCTTGAAAAGATGCTGCGGGTGGAAGCCAGGAACAAGGACGATGCAAATTGGACCAAGGTAAACATTTGCGAGGTGGATCTGATTGGGAAACCGAAAACAATCTGCGTTAACCGGGATTACCTGTTGCCTGCCTTGAAGTTTGGTCTCACCGAGTTGTGTGTTGAGGATGAGCTTTCTCCGATGATTCTCAGGAAGGATGGGAAGCAAATGGTGATTATGCCAGTGCGCCCCACTGCCATTACGACCAATTCAGCGCCATCCCAGGCTTCACCTCCACCCGCACCAACAACATCAACCACAACCTCAACAGAAAGGACAACAATGCCAAGACCACGAAAAATACAAACACCAGCACCCGAAAATCAGCCAGCACAAGGCTCGGCGCTCAAAACAGTCATTGAGCAGGTCGAAAAAATCCGGGAGACGTTAAAGACCATGCTCCAGGGTTTTGGCGAAGTATCCAATGCCCTGAAGCTGGCCGAGAAGGAAAAGAAGGCCCAGGAAAAGGAGATTGAAACGGTAAGGGCTTCAGTCCGGCGCATCCAGAGCGTGACCATCTAAATCACGCGGAAACATACAGGGCCGGATCTCGTAATGGGGTCTGGCCCTTCACTTTTAACAAAAGGCAGCCGAATGAATAAATCCATTGATAAGATTTTCGGCTATTTGGTCATCGCAGTCCTTGGCTATTTCATCGTGAAGGTTTTTTTCTCTTACCTGATATTGGCTGTGATCGGGCTGCTGATCCTCAAATATATAAATCGCAAATGAAAGGAGTTGGTATGGCGGATTATTACACGAATTTCAGTCTGGTCCTTAAACTTAATGCTAAACAGAAACGGTATGCTTTGGACCTAGCCAGCAAAGGCTCGAATTATTCCACCGATGATAAGATTCCTGATGGGTTTCCAGTTTCTTTAGTGGACGCGCTGGATGAATGGATTTTTGAGACCGAGGAAGAAAAGGATGGCATCTGGCTTCATTCAGATTGTGGTGGAATTGATGCGGTCTGTTTGTTCATCCAGCATCTTTTGCAGAAATTCGAGTTTGATGCCTATATCGCGTTTGAATGGAGCTATGACTGCAACCAGCCCCGAACAGATGCTTATGGGGGAGGAGCCGCATTCATCACCTCCACTGAAATCGAATCCATGACCACTTCGGAATGGCTACGCTCGAAAACTTCTTAACGTCAGGTGCATATACGGGAGATCATTGCTACACGTCACTGCTCCTAGTTTATTTACGTCAGCACAAAGTCCTCACGGCTGTCGGGCAGGTGGAGGTGTATTGCCAGTAGGCGGAGCCGGGACAACGGGCGCTGCGGGGACAACAGGTGCTCCAGGAACAATGGGTGCTGCAGGGCCATTAGGGGCTACGGGGAAAATAGGTGCTCCGGGGACAATGGGCGCCGCAGGGCCATTACGGGCTTTAGGAAAAACAGGTGCTCCAGGAACGATAGGAGCTACAGGGCCATTAGGGGCTGCAGGGAAAACAGGCGCTCCAGGGACAATAGGTGCTGCAGGGACAACGGGCGCTGCGGGGAAAACAGGTGCTCCAGGGACAATAGGCGCAGCAGGGACGACAGGTGCTGCACGGATAACAGGCGCAGCGGGGACAACAGGTGCTGTGGGGAAAACAGGTGCTCCAGAGACAACAGGCGCCGAATTACGGGGTTGACTAGCTGTGGAGCCATAATGACGAACAGCAACCGCGCCAGGAGTACCATTACATATTCCTGTAAAACCAGCAATTACAAGAGAGAGAAGAAATTTAGTTTTCATACATTTGAATTAAGGTAACACGCCTTTGCAACAGTACCCATGGGGTCTTCACCCCTCCTATCTGAGAATTGAGAAGCGGGTACAGGAAATGTTCAAGGCGTTAAAGACTAAATCCGTCCACATCTTTGACCTGGATAGGAAATGTTGCATTAAAAATGGTCGGCACACTGATGATAAGGCCGAGGAGGAAACACCCTGCAACCCAAATTAACCCGCGCAATTAAACAAGCGCAAATTACAGAAAGGAAAATTATGTCTGCAAATCTATTAATACAAAACGGCAAAGCGTCCATGTTCTATATCAATGAAGTCCCCTGGCACGGTATGGGGACAAAGCTCGATAAACCAGCCACGGCCAGGGAAGCAATCCAAGCGGCAAATCTGGATTGGCAGGTCGTAAAAGTGCCCTTGTTCGCAGGTTCAAAACATATTCCTGTGCCGGATAAATTCGCTACTGTAAGAAAGACATCCAACATTATTTCCAAGAGTGATCCGGTGCTGGGCGTGGTGGGAAAAGATTATACGCCATTGCAGAACCGTGAAGCGTTTACATTCTTTGACCCAATAGTAGGCCAGGATGCGGCAATTTATCATACGGCCGGCGCATTAGGTAAAGGCGAGAGAATATGGATATTGGCCAAGCTCCCGGGTCATATCAAAGTGGCAAAGGATGACATCTCTGAAAAATATCTCCTGCTGTCTAATTCACACGACGGAAAATCCAGTGTGCAAATAAAATTCACTCCTGTCCGCGTTGTCTGCCAAAATACACTCACGCTGGCCTTGAATGATGGGCAGGCGTGGAGGGTTGTGCATCATCAGGACATCCACCAGAAACTCAAACAGACCCATGAGATGTTGGGATTGATTAACGCCCGCTTCAATGAGATGGAGGCTTCGTTTCAACACATGGCCAGGGTAAAAATGGATAAAAACAGGCTCACTCAATACCTGGTGCAAGTTTACCCAGACCGCAATGAAGAAAACAAAATTGATTTGGTGCGGCGTGATCGGGAGTGGAGCGAATACTTCTTTTCCGAGGGCAGGGGAAATCGTATGGCTGGCGTTTCTGGATCATTGTGGGCGGCTTTTAATGGGGTGACTGAATGGTTGGATCATCGCAAAGGACGGCAAAATGAAGGTCAAAGGCTAAATTCTGTGTGGTTTGGAGAGAGTGCTAGGATTAAGAACAGAGCTTTTGACGTCGCGCTGAGTTGGAATTGAGAAACAGGGATTTGGCCTTCGGGCTGAATCCTTTTTTTAGCATGGAATCAGATCCATTTCTTTGTGCTTTTGAAAAACCGTTTTGAGTTGCAAGATTCGTCAACCAGAACCGTATATACCCTGAAGGCGCATTCTCAAAATGCGCTCATTGACGGTCAAACAAAGGAAAAGTGAAAGGCAAATTATGAAAATCAACAAAGGTGGCGGCGGAGGTAAGCCAAGCACAACAGGCAGACCTTCAGGTGGTGGCAGAGACAACAATCCCCCTGGCGGGAAATAAATAAGTGGAGAGGGGATGGTTAAGGCTGTCCCCTCTTTCTTATTGCTAATATATGCCTGAATTTAAACGCCAGCACTTTTTGCCTGCCTCGTACTTGAAATATTTTTCGACGGACAGGCAAAATTGTTCACGTGATTCCTTCATCTGGAGATTTGATGGGAAAGCGCTCCGACTAGTCCCTGTGACAAGCCAGTGCTCCGAAGACTATTTTTACTCCAAAACAGATGCTGCCAAAACTGAGCAGATGTTTCAAAAGGCCGAGTCCAATTATTGTAATTGTGTGGATCGCATTTTTAAAAATCAGGCCCCCTCCGGTATAGAATATGGCAACCTGGTTATTGCCATGTTTGACCTTCACCTGAGAAACAGGGTCCATAAAAACCTTACCGGGAAACAACGGATTGATGCTTACAATTTATGTAGCGGCATTTTCGTAAACGAAATTTTACTCGGGAGAAAAGATCGCCGCGCCACGAAAGAGGATCTTGTTGAGCATGTTCAAAACTATTGGGGCGTCCACGTTTTTCAAATTAGCGGCATTAGCGAATTTGTCACATCTGACCATCCTTCAATGTGGACTATACTAAAAATGCCATCTGATGGTTCGCATCCGCGTTTGCATATGGTAACGCTTCCCTTAACGCCAAAGCACACCGCAGTCGCATTTGATAATCGTGTTTTGCAAATTTTTGATGACCCGCTATCAGTGAATGATGAGCAAACGCTTAACATCGGGCAGATTCAAAATGCAGATCAATGTATTTATACGTCGGGTCGTTTGTCAGACGAGCACATGGAAATGATGAGGGGCCATTTTGCGAAAAACGAACCTTCCCCGTGTGAAGTCCGGGAGAATGGCTGGAAACTCTCATTGCAATATCTTCCGCCGGAGCATCATTTCTCCTTTACACCCATTCGAGCGTAGTGATCAGTCTTGTTGCTTTTCTTACTCATTTTAAAGCAACGCGATGAAATTATTCGTTTTTCCTTGGGCTGAGATCACAACGCGTTCTTGCCAGCAGCTTTTGCCTTGGCCCATCTCTTTTTAGCAGCAGCAGCAATTTTGGCCCGAGCAGCAGGACTCATCTTCCTCCTTTTAGCTGGCTTCGCTGATTTTCCTTTGACCTTGGACCACCGTAGTTTCTGGGCTGCAATAATCGCCCGTCTTCCCGCTGCACTCATCTTGCGTTTGATTTTTCGTGCTTCGGTTGCAACTTCTGAAGAACCAATTGTAGCGGCAAGTTCGGTCTTCAATTTGTCAATCTTGTCAACGAGGTTAGCGGCTTTTCTCAATTCGTGCGAAGCAAGTGATAATAAGTTCATAGTCGAAGCAGTATAAGACGGGATGTGTGAAGCGCAACCTGGATTTGCATGGCCTTGATGCGTTGTTGAACTTGGACAGGCTCTTGAAAATATTTGAGCGGAATTAAAAACCCGTCCGAGGATGGGCTTTTAACACCCAACAATAGCCGCGTGTAATAGCTCAGTGAATTTCAAGCTTTGAAGAATCCACGTCAAATTCCAATGCGATCCGTTCGCATTTTTGCCACGATATCAGCGTATCGTCGGCCTCCATTCTTTTGGCTATATCAGTAAGGGCGTTTACATCTCCGTGAAATGCTGGCAAACCCTCTAGGACATTCTCAGCCGTGCCACGGGGATTTGATTTCCGTTCCCACGTTTGGACATAATCCAGCCATGCCAGCCGAAATTCCTGGGGACATCCGGCAGCATCAATCTGCTTTAATAGTTTTACATACCTCACATTATGTAATTGCGCGGAAACGATTCGGCCATCATCAATGACAATATGGGCCGAATTAAGTCGGGCGGTAAGCCGCTCTACCAGAACATTGGATATTGATTGGCCATTGTCTTTGGCATTGGTCGTGTTGTCTCCCTGGGCCGATGATTGGAGAATAAGCCAAGACAAGAGTGCGACCAGAGTAAAAAGTTTCTTCATGCGATAGAATTCAACATGGATAGTGTTGGTGATTGAGATGGTGTCGGTGTTGGCTGTTGCGGCGGCGTTGCAGATTGATTAGCTACGCCCACACTATCTTCCTGCGCTGAGGAGAGACCCGTTGAAACAATCAGTAAAACAAACGAAACGGCCAGTGTCTTGAACGGTAAAGTTTTCATCGCAACTTGGCATTTGCACTTTCTAAAATGCTGTTATTGTCAGCAGGAATTACCGACCATGTTTGGAGTTTGGAAGAGGTTTTCGCGCCAACTGAAAAAACATTGATAACGTCTCGCAATTCATTGCCACTATAGGAGGCTTTCCATTTGCCCTCTTTATCAACCACTGCCATACATCTGATATTTTTACATTGCACCCAATACGGCTGGCCAATTTCCAGAAATCCTCTTACAGGATGGCAATCACCGAAATTTTTGTCTTTTTCATTCACTATCCTACAGTTTAGCCTTTTGAACACGAACCACAATGGGGTGAAGACCCCACAATTATTCGGTAAAAAACATTCATTTGTTGAGGGCGGCGGCACTGATTGATTCATTCAGTGTTATAAAAATTTAACACGTCGGGTAATTCTTTGCGGTTAGAGAAAGATTTCCATTTGCCATCTTTGTCGAAAATCGCCATGCACCTGAAATTTTCACATTGAACCCAATAGCGACCATCTGTTTCTGGAAGCTGATCTGCGGAAAGGCTGTCATTCATACAAATTCTTGGTTTTTCTATTCACTGCTTAAAATTCTGACTCTTTGAATGGAAATCAAAATGGGATGAAACGCGCAAAATCGGTGAATTCAGTCGTGTGTGACAGTCCAAAAACTGATTGAATCATCACCGTGCTCCGTGTAGAATCTTGCAATCAGGAGAATATTATATGACCGATAAAGAGAATCGGCGTGATTTAAAGCGAGTAAGAAAGGCCATCGAAGAAACGAATGTTCTGCTTCGCTCTTTAGGTGTGCTACTCAATGACCCGAAAAACACCGCATCATTCAAATCAAAATCAATACGTAAAAAGTTGAAATAGGGAATGTCTGAAATACTTGTTACTGGGTTTGTGTGGTGGTAGTTGAGGTGGCGGGTACGGCGGGTGTCGTGGTGGTTGTGCTGGTTGTGGTTGCCGGAGTTGAACAGCCGGTTAGCGACACAAGGGCCGCGACAACGAAGCATGAGAGGATGAATATTTTCATAAGTATATTTGTTTTTGGTTTATCGTTTTACCGCTGCATAGTGACATCATCGGTTGAGTATTGCCATCAGGTATAACCCTAAGTATCAGAACGCGGATAGATAAATAGCCAAAATGGGTGTTGACATTCTGGGTGGTTTATTGATAGGGTTAATCTGTGGCAGAAGCTTTGGAAACCCAAAAGAAAAACATCAAGGCCGAATTGCCTGCTTTTGGCCAGAAAGCGATAGTTCAATGTGAAGGATATAGGGGTTTAGCCTATCAAAATAACGCAGGGCAATGGAGAACTGCCGCCGACAATAGGAATTTACCAACGGATGTTGAAATCTTGTCGCTAACAGAAGATTTTAGCAATCAGGCGTGGAGAAACTGAAGGCCGAACTTTCGTCCGGCTCTCTTTTCATGTTTTCAAAATCAAATTGGGCCACTACAGGAAATTAAACTCTTCTATATGTTTCCATTTGGATTTATTCTCGCTCCCGCAATCCTGTGGTTCATTTTGTTTTTTATTTCCGGGCATCAGGGTGACAGGTCTTATTCCGCAGTATGCCATCATCGTCACTCCGATTGTATGCGTTTTGGCGATTCAGAAGTTTTGCTACATCGGATGGGTTCGCGCTATCATCGCCGCTATTTTTATACATGGCTTGGCTGATTGCATGGCCGATTTTATTTTCACACTTCATTCAATGAGCGGGCAACCGTGACGGAACAACCGCCATTGAGCCATTGCCAGAAATTGAACTTTCATTTTATTTAGCCTCAAAACGTTCATATTTCTGACTACGTTTGGAGCTGGGGGAAATTGTTGAGATGTTAGCATAGTGGCACGGTGAATCTCATACAAATTAAAGAACTTCCAAAGAATATTGATACATATTGCCCCATTCCGCCGCGAATAGCTTCCGAACAGGAAATTGAGAAATGGCTTCGCTATATGCTCACACAAGGATGCTTTAATCTGCATATCCCAAATTGCGACGTGGAAACCATGGCGAAGGTTTATGATTTGGCAATCAGTCATAAATACAAAATCTTTGTTAAGGCCATAGAGGGGAAAACTGCTTGGGCTGAGTTTTTTTTGAGCGCATTTCCGATGTTTAATTCAAACTGAGTCACTACCGGAGCTTGGAAGAAATTGCAAACCTGTGATAAACTAAGGTTGTGGCTATTAAACTAAAAGGGATTGTTCAATCCAAGCCGCAACTGCCAAGCAAAGGTCAGGAGCACACAGCGTTCTTTTTATATCGGGACAAGATATATGACGAAATCTCCTGCGTGAGTTCAATTCGCTTTAACAAGTCAATGAAATGGAAACGAGGCAATAAGCTGGTTCTCTGTGGAAAATGGGATTGCGCTCTGGTTTCTGGGAAGCCGCTGCCGCTTTTCATTTTCAACTCCGCCAGCCATCTGGCTGCCTAAAATTCAAAACGTGCCACTGGCCATTTCCCGCCCCATTTGACGGGAAAAACAAATCATTCATATTTATTTGGCCTCAAACTTTTTCTATTTAAAAAAATTATCTGGCGGTTCAGCAGCCAAAAATTGCCTCAAGATTTTAGGGCCAGCCCGATTTTGATATGGGGTGTTCACCCCATAGAAGTTTTAAAGACTTCGCCTATAATACTCACTTTAGCTAAAAGCGAACAAGATCGTAAAAATGATATGAACGACGAAATTGAGTCCGAGCTAAAAAAGTTGCTCCAAAAAATTACTGATTCAAAGAAGCAACCCAATAAAGAAGTCATGGGCATATGCAACCGTTATACCGCCCTTTGTTTGGAAGCAGAAAACCTTAGTGAGAAGGCAATCGAAATTACCGAAAGAATAATGGATGTCATGGAATTTTCGGTTAAACGCGGAATTTGAAATGTACTATCCACACGTCGGTAAACAAACCACATCAAACAAAATAATAAAAATGAACAAAATACTTCCCCTCCGCCCTCCACTGCAGCTGGCCAAAGGACAAGTCTGGCGCATGGCTGAGGGGATTCTCCGAGTGACCTTGGTGGGCAAATTGCTGGTGCATTACAAACTGGGCAAGCCGGACGCCGTCCGCGTCTCCGATTCCATCAACAGCATTACCAACATCGAAAAATATCTGAAAACGCACAAGGCTGTCCTGGTTTAAGCACCTTCAGGTCCAATCCCTACCGATACTTTTCAGACGTGTCCGTGTAGAAACGAGATTTAATGAAGCTGCACTTGTGATGGATATGCAAATTGGCTGGTATGGGCGTATCTACCAACTGACTGTCTTCCTGAAACGACGGTCTTACGGTAATCATGCCGTCCGATCATCAACTGCAATTCACGTTCACACCAGCCTATCGCAACCTCGTCCTGTTTTGAGAGAAGTCAAGCTGGTCAACTTGCTGTGAACGGCAAAATATGATATAAGTCTAAATGAGAAGGAAAAGTTGTGGTGTGCGTCCCAAGAAAGAAAATCAAATAAAGGTGTTTGATTATGAAGGTGATTTCGACCAAGGCGAAAGGTTGGCAAAAATTGTGTTGGGAATTGGTTCAAGCTGGCGCGGCATTTGAGATTGCCGATGTCGCGCCAAATCAAATCATATTCTTTCAAGAGCTATGCGTTGCTTATCGTTACAAACATAAAATTGTTGGGGGCAAGCTCCAATTATCTCCCCAGTCGTTGAATACCAGCGGCATGAATGGTGAAATCGAGGCCGAATTAAAAAGATTGCTCGGAAAAATTACTGATTCAAAAACGCAACCTGATAAAGAAGTCAATGATATCTGCTGCCGTTATATCGCTCTTTGTCTGGAAACAGAAAACCTAAGTGAGAAGGCAGTCGAAATAGCCCAAAGAATATTGGATGTCATGGAATTACAGGTTAAACGTTAAACTTTAAGCACATTAGCATTAGGCCATTTTCCGTTTACTTTTAGATCACCCCATTTTGCCCTCCCCCAGGATTGTTGCTGGCTGCGGGGCGACCGGGTCATATTAGTAGAACACCCCATGTACAAAGCCTGGCGCAAGATGCGATTGTATCTGACGATGGGAAAACAATATGACAATTTTGGTAAATTTGTCCGATTAAATCTAATCGGCGAAATTGTTGAGGTAGTGGACTGCGATTCAACCGACATAACGATAAACTATAAAGGGAGACATTTTACCCTGGACCACCATGAGGTTTCCCGCATTACTCCCGAAGAAGCGGCAGCAGCAGCACACCGCATTTCAGGTTAAGATTTGCGCTGAAATCGGCTTGCCTCGGTTCTCACTTTGTTCATGGCCTTTTTTAATGCCAGTTTTTTTAGGGCTGCCTTAAGTTTGTTCAATTTGCTGGTGATTTTGGTCACGACTCCACCTTGCGCCTAAAAATCCACATTCCAAGCTAAATCTTTACTAGCACCAATCTACGCCAACACCATGATTTTAAGGTAAAATAGCCATTTTTAGTCAGACCAAAAAACCATGCAGAAATACCAATGCGGCATCTGCAACCGTGCAAAAGACACATTTAGATTTGCTCGCCAGCGGCTTTCTCAATGGCATGAAAGAGGCTCTTAACTTCTTGGTATGAGCAAGGAGATTCGCATTCTTTATCTTGAAGATGCAACTGATGATGTGGCCCATGCAGAAAAGGAGTTGCGTGAAAGTGGGTTGCTCTTTCAGATGCAGCGGGCGGACACCAGAGAGAGGTATCTGCGCGAATTAAAACAGTCGCCTGATGTGATACTTTCGGGTTTGCCTTCATTTGATGGCCTGACTGCCCTGGCCCTCACGCGGGAAAAATGCCCTGGTGTTCCAGCGATCTCCAATGGTTTTGCTTGTCCCGAATTTTTTTACAATATGCACAAATGGGCAACAAGGGCCTTTTGCCTCCGCTCGGCAAGCTTAACAAATCACTAAG
>Ga0206826_1103_pt1 | contig 12302 bp, 10 predicted proteins | sample Alteio_BWOrgCont_80_FD_152636 | JGI IMG/M metagenome (GOLD analysis project Ga0206826, IMG submission 152636) | Enriched cells from forest soil in Barre Woods Harvard Forest LTER site, Petersham, Massachusetts, United States -... | ecosystem: Environmental > Terrestrial > Soil > Temperate forest >... | reverse complement strand
CCGGATTACCACGAAATTACCGTCGTCCGCCCGTCAGGCGAGAAGTTTACGACCCGCTCCACGTGGGGCAAGGCAGGCGATACGTTGCACTTGGAAATTGACCCGGCCACGCACCCCGCCTGGAACAAGGGCATGCAGGCGATCTCCCAAGGCGGCGCGGTGGATAAATTCAAATCCCGTTATGCGGGCCTGGGCGGCAAGAAAAAAGCGGACGACAAAGAAAAGTCCGAAGCTGAGAAGAAATCAGCCTAATTCAAAATACGCTGCACCGCCGGCCCAGGCGCATTGGCAAAGGTTAAAATCGCCTGCAAAGTTTCCAGACGCTTTTCGACCGATGCGGCCTCGAGCAGCGCCTGTTTTTCCGGCACGTCAAAAGGGCAAATAATAGAGAGTGAATTGATGAGCAGCGCATCGGGTGTGCGGCCGATCGCCTCCCAATCCACCGTGATGCCGGAATGATCGAAAAAATCACGCAGCTGGCCAAGCAGCGCGCGGCGCTGAAAATGATAAGGCTCGGGCGCTATCAGATCCGCGGCGTAAGCAGCGTAATCCACTTCGCCCATACGGTAATCGCTTGCAGTGGGGATTTCCTGGATTACCTGAAAGCGGCATACGCCCGCCACGCCGATGATATATTTGCCGTCATCCACTTCATCAAAAGCCATGATGCGACCAGCCGTGCCCACACGGTAAAGCGGCGGTATCACACTGTCCGTATGTTTGGGCTGGATGATGCCGATCATGCGATCCGCGCGCAGTGCGTCGTCTACCAAATGGATCGCGTGCGGTTCCTCCATACTGAGGGGAAACTGCATGCGCGGCAAAATCGTCATGCCGTTGAGCGGAAAAAGTGGCAGTTTGCGCGGCAGATCATTGAGGCTATAGGTTTTCATCTCTGTTCCCTTTATGAAAATAAAATCGAAGAAAGTTTTTTGCGCGCCGCGATGACCATCGGGTCTTCGAGGCCCAAAATTTCCGATAGCGTGACAAAATCTTCACGCGCGCGCTCGTTTTGCCATTTACGGTCGGCCTTGATGCTGCTGAGCAATGCCTGAAAACCCTGCTCGAGCTGCCCCTGCGCGAGCGCCGCTAGGGCCAGACTGTGCTGCGCCTCCGCTGCGGGCGTGGCAATCGCCTGAGCCTTAGCCAAATTTCCTGCCGCGCCGTACGGCAAAAGCAAATTCAAAAAGGCCGCTGCTTTTTCTGTGCGCGTTTTATACGTCGTATCGGATTGCAAATTTTTATAAGCCGCAATCGCCGCAGCCAAATTACCGTCTTCCCAATGGGCGCGCGCCTGGGCAAAAGGATCGGCAGTATAGGCTTTCAATTCCTCATCCCCCGTTTTTTGTCCCGTCATTTGCAAAATCTTCATGATAAACTTTTTCATCTCACTCTCGGGCAGCGCGCCCATAAAGCCATCCACCGGCTGGCCGCCCACAAAAGCATAAACCTGCGGCACCGACTGCACATGCATGGCAGTAGCGAGATCCGGATTTTGATCAATATCAATCACCGCGAGCAGCACACGCCCCGCCTGCGCCGTGACAGTTTTCTCAAGCAAGGGCCGCAGCTGTTTACACGGCCCGCACCAAGAAGCGGTGAAGTAGGCCAGCACTGGCCGCTGCAGCGACGCCATCAAAACGGCTGATTGAAAATTCGCCGCCGTCACCGCCGTGATGGTTTCTGGGTCTGGCGCGGACGGCTGAGCCGGAATTTTCGCTGGATTTATCATAGGCTATACATGGGACGGCGGTCAGATTTTTGCAAGATTGAACTTGTCAGGCGGCTACCGCAGCCCTATAAAACCCGCTGGCAAGCGCGGGTGTAGCTCAGGGGTAGAGCGATACCTTGCCAAGGTATAGGTCGAGGGTTCGAATCCCTTCACCCGCTCCAGTTTACAGTCCCAGGAAATCCCGGGACGTCCAGAAAATCGACAGAAATCAACAAATCTCTAGGTTTTGCGTCCGAAGAGATCCCAGGGGGTCCCTAGACAGCCCACCTAACTTACGGTATATTTGACGGTATGTCGTCGCAACCCGGCATAAATATACCGTCAAATGGCTCTCACCGATCTCGCCTGCAAACACGCCAAACTCAAAGATAGTAAGGCTATAAAGTTGTTTGACGCAGGTAGCCTATACCTTCATGTCATGCCAAATGGCTCGAAATATTGGCGGTATGAGTACCGGTTTAATGGTAAGCGCAAATTATTAGCGATTGGGATTTACCCCAAAGTCTCCATTGGCGAAGCTCGCAAACGGCGTGATGAAGCCAAGGAATTACTCGCCAAAGACATAGACCCATCGTTGGCAAAACAGCAGCGCAAACAACTTGCCGTAATTGACCAGGGCAACACCTTTGAAAGTATTGCGCGAAGCTGGATTGAACACATGAAGGATAGCTGGAGCCCAATTACGACCAAACACACCACCCGGCGACTGGAGATGAACCTTTATCCCCAAATTGGCAAAGCGGCCATGAAAGATATTACGCCGCAAATCCTTTTGGCAGCAATGCGTAAGATCGAAGCTCGGGGAGCACATGAAATTGCCCGCCGCCTGCTGCAAATCTGCGGCCAGATATTCCGTTATGCCATTATCAACGGCATTGTTGATCACAACCCTGTGCCAGATCTTAAAGGCGGCCTGAAGCCAAAAAAAACTAATCATTACGCCGCGATTGAAGCCAAGGAATTACCTGGGTTCATGCAGGCCTTGGAGCGTAACGATGCACGGCTTTACAACCAAACACGATTGGCAATTAAATTCCTGATGCTTACCTTCGTCCGCACCAGTGAAATGATTGAATCCAAATGGGATGAAATTGACTGGGACGAAAAAGAATGGCGCATCCCAGCGGAACGCATGAAAATGCGAAAGCCGCATATTGTCCCCCTTGCCCGCCAGACGTTGGCTATCCTCAAAGAGTTACGAGAAGCCAATATCCATAGCTCTTGGATTTTCCCTAATATGGCCCATCCGCGTAAAAATATGAGTAACAACACTGTACTGTATGCTTTGAAACGCATGGGCTACGGCGGGCGCATGACTGGCCATGGCTTCCGTGCGCTGGCGATGACCACTTTGAAAGAGCGCCTGAATTATCCACACGACATTATAGATCGCCAACTTGCCCATGCCGCGCGCAATAAAGTAGATGCTGCATATGACCGTGCTCAGTTCTTACAACAACGCCGCAAGATGATGCAGGATTGGGCGAATTATGTGGATGCCATGGCGCAGGGTGGCAAGGTGATTACAGGGAGGTTTAAGAAGGCGGGATAAGAATTTGCATCCCCGCTTTTCTAGTACCTATGAAAAACTGAGATAGTTTCACTATAATCATCCGCGATCCCAATAAAGAACCCTATACGAACCCCAATACCCCGGTTATAGGGGCAGCCGCGCGCGATAATGGCGGAATTCTGCGCGTTTTTAGGTGTTTTGAGGCCTCCGCATAGCCTTGACCTCATACCCACTTCATGTGCATGAGGTCAAGGCTATGCTTCGGGAAAAGCGAGTAGCGATTGAAGTCAGAATAATCGCGCGCGGAAGTTGTGTAAATGAATATTTAGAGTTTGTAATAATGGGTGGGGTATAGAATGATAAACTGGGCAATGAAATTAATAGCGCGGTGATGCGAATTCAACGATGCTCCAAAGGATAGTGAATGACTGCGGTTCGAGGGTTCGGACAAAGAAATATTATGCAACCAATCAGGGGGAAGGCTCCATAGGATGCAGCTGACCAGACAGGATACCAAGCCTCTCCATGCAAGTAAAAAAGCGTAGAAAAACCTTGATTTTCAGACTTTGGCTGCGGTATCCTTCAAGGGCTAGGGGCGCTATGTCTCTAATGGACACAGACTTTAGGGGAAAATAATGGCGAAACAACAAACAGTTTTGAAAATTCAGGGTGGCTACCGGGTAGATGCAGAACAAATCATCGCGAAGGGCGGTGTGGTATTGCAGGGCGGAACGTTTCAGTTGGCAAATGATAATATTGAAATCGTCGGCCCAGACGGGCGTAAATGGAAGCCTGAGGTGGTCGCTGCGGCTACTGCGGTTCAGGTTGTGGCGGCTACGACCAAACAGGATGCTGGCAAACTGTCGGTATTACAGGAAATCGTGAAACAACTAGGCCTGAAACCTGGCGATGCCAATCCTTCTGCAGAATTGCTGCCCCAGGAAACCGGTTTGGGCGGCTTGGCGCTGGCGAGCCTGATGGCAGATAATGGCGATGCGCTGATTACGACACCGAAAAACCTTAGACCTGTAATCTGGTACACACTCGCAGAGAAAGCAACAGAAGCGGATATTGAAAACCAATTCATCAACATTCATCACCTTTTCGAGGCACAAGGCGCTAATGATTATGGCTTTCAGGATTGGCGCGCACCGAATATGAAGTTCGAAGATAATCACCGGGCTGACGAGTCTTGGATGTTGTGGAAATTCAGTGAAGCCGGTGGTCGCAACATGTTTGATAAATCCGGTTCGTCTGCCAGCATCGTCTGGTCGGCGCGTCGTTCCATCGATAGCATCGCGTACTATCAGCGGATGGACAACGGTACTCAGAGCAACGACCTCAGGTTCAGAGAGCTTCCAGTTCGCCCTGTGCGGAGAGTATCGCTGAGCCTTTAGGCGAAGCGATTAGTTATTTAATCATTCAGTCATTTTTTGGCCGCCGTTTCAATGGACTATGACGGGTTTTTTTAGGTCAATTCACGTCGTTCGTGAAAGTAAAAAACCTGCGAAAAAACTTGCTTTTCGGGTTTTGGATCGTGTAGTCTTTGAAGGATCGGGGGTAGTCAGGCCTCCCAAATCGTATAACCACAGATATTTTAGGGGATAATGATGGCAAGGGCAGCAAAATATACCGCATCCGCATTTGGTGCGACGGTTGAAATTGGCCCAAAAAACATCGTCATTTCGGGTGACGTCAAGAGAATTATCGGCCCGGACGGCAAGGAATGGGGCCCCAAATTGGCGGCTGTCACGGCCGGCCTGAAAGCGGCCCAGCAACCTATTACAGTATGCAGTGGTGATGAGCTGGCTGATTATATCAGGCAGCATAAACTAAAACCCGGCGGGATTAATCGTTCCAAGGATTTATTGTCCGACGGCACCGTTCTGGCAGCAGTGATGGAAAACGGCGATGCCTTGATCACGACACCAGCCAATCTTCCCCAATACGTCAGTTGGGACCATGCAGCAGAAAAAGCAACTGAAGAACAAATCGCTGCGCAGAATATCAACATTCATCATCTCTTTACGGAACAGGGCGTGAATGACCATGGCCGTACGGATTGGCGCTTGCCGAATATGAAATATGAGAATGACCACGAGGATGATGAGTCCTGGATGCTTTACAAAGCAAGCGGTGCCGGTGCACTAAAAGGCACTTTCGATAAAACCGGTTCGTTTCCCGCCAGCGTCGTCTGGTCGGCGCGTCGTTACAACAGTGACTACGCGTGCATTCAGTGGATGGTCGACGGTTACCAGGACCTCAGCTACTTGGGCCTAGAGCTTCCAGTTCGCCCTGTGCGGAGAGCTGCGCCGCAGCCCTAGGCAAGGCGTTAATTATTCAATCATTTGGTTATTTCACGACCGCGCTATGCGCGGTCGTTAGTTTTTAAATTTAGTTCGATAAGTTTTTATAAGTTTTTAACGACTCATGATATCCTAAAATTGAATGTTTCTTACGTAAGGACGCAATCAAGCGGCCTTTGTCACAAGAAGAAGCTCCCCTCATTTTAGATTCAAGTATTATTAACCTGATAAAAATAGCCTCGGCCTTGCCATGGGAGATGGGGACGCCGTTGCGTAATGCACGCCAAGGTAGCTCATCGTTAATGGCGCAAATTGCCGGTATAAGTAACGGTACATCAAAATCTTCAAGGCAGAATAATTCTTATTTATCATATTATTATTTGATTAGTTCGAATCCCTTCACCGCTCCAGTTACCAGTCCCAGGGGATCCCAGAACATCCAGGAGTCTCCTCTAAGGTTGGACTTTCAGCGGTCCCAACCGAGACTCCTAATCCCGAATATGTCGAACTTTAATAGTCACACCGCCAGAGGCGGTGGTTTAGCAATAAAATTATCAAATAATAATAACGAGTATTAAAATAATTGGCGGCGCTTCGCGCCGCCAAAAAATGATTGAATGATTAAATAGTTAACGCTTCGCCCTTCGGGCAAAGCGGTATTCTCCGCACAGGGCCGACAGGCAGCTCTTCGTCCCTGAAGCTGACGTCCTGACTACCGACGTCCATCCACTGAAGGTACGCGGAGTTATAGAGGTAACGACGCGCCGACCAGACGACGCTGGCGGGAAACGAACCGGACTTATCAAAGACGCCTTTCAATGCGCCTTTATCGCTTGCTTGATATAACGCCCAGCATTCATCCTTGTCATCTTTTCCTGTCATGGTCGGCAAATACCATTCCGTAGAGCCATGATCGTTGGCACCCTGTTTTATGAACTGGGCATGGATATTTATATGCTGCGCTTCGATGTCGTGCTCGCTTGAATCCTTGGTCAACTCATCCCAGCTAACATAATTTGGAAGCTGTTTCGGTGTAGTAATCAATGAATCGCCGTTCCCCATTTTTGCCGCCAGAAGGGTCTTATCCGGCAAGATATCCCCGCTCCGTTGAATTTGCATGAGTTCCGCCAGTTCATCGCCGCGAATTTCAAGGCGGCCACTTTTTGCTGCTCTGCGGGCAATTAAAGACGAAGCGTCGTTGATTGGCGCTGGTTGCGGCTTATGTATAAAAAACTGTTGCAACAAACTCGATTTGGGTTGTGGCGGCGCAGAAAGTTCAGCATCTTTGATGCACCCTATTTGAAGATCTGGATGTGCTTGCGTCAATGCCGTGCTGTTCAGATAAAAATTCTTACCGACACGGCGCAAGCGGGGTGCGTCCGAAAGTAGCGGGAGAATGAGAACACTTTTACCGACTTCTTCCAGATAATCTGCTTTTGCCAACGCAAGAAGACCCGCTAGATTACCACCAATTTTCCTGACGCTTGTGCTTTGCAGCGCATGACAACCCCTGATATCGCCGCCAATCTCTTCCACCACGCCCGTATCAATAAGTGCAGCGCCATTAAACACATCACCTGTAATCTGTTTGCAGCGCTGACCAAGGGTGGCGACATTAGTGCCGGACAAATCAACGTCGCCGTCAAAGACCTCATCGCACAGGTCATAGGCAGAATAAATTCTGCCGCGCTTATCGCTAATGACGCCAAGCGGCCAGGTTGTTTCTCCTTTGACCTGGATGGCCCGCAAATGTGCTGTTGTGGTTTTAACCATCGGTCTACCGTAAACATTCAAATCGCCGTCGATTTTTTCCGTCCGGCTCACGTCAACCCATGCGGCGCTGCGGGCCACGACTGAACCTTTCACATGACGCGGCAGCCGAACCCCTGTTTGCAAACCATCCAGATTCAGATTGCCGTCAAACACTTCGGGCAAATCATGAACCGAATAAATCTGGCCGCCCCGGTCTGTTACCAAGCCGGTACGCGCCGCCGGAATATCTCCTAATTTCCAGTTTTGCTTCAAAACAGGGGCCATTACATAGGACACATAGCGCGCAACAGGTGGCTGATTTTTCTTGCCCTGGCATTGCTGCAAAGTATTGTTATTAACCTCGAAAGTACAATGCGGCAAACCTTTCGCATCCCATAAGCTGTATTGGCGGTAGCCGCCACTGCCATTTAAGCGCTCATCATAAGTGCCGCCGATGCAGTGTCCCATTTTCTGGCCTTCGTAATCCAGCGCCAGAGACGTTTTCAATTCCACAAGCCGCATGCCGTCTGCCAGTTCCATCACCACGTTATAATCGCGGCCTGCCTCTAGGACGCCTTCAAATTCCTGGCGGCTTTGCCATGCCATCCATTTTTCTGCCTTGGCCGCCAGAACCTCATAGGTGCTGCCTTCCAAGGCTGCTTCGGTCAAGGCGTATTGGTCGGGCAAATCTTTATCCGTCAGCGCTGCATGCAGATAATCAATGATATGTTTCAACTGATTATTCATATCTGGTGTGGTCAAGGCCACCGCACCGCCCGGTTGCGCCGCGAGATAATTCCGCAGGTGCGCGCCGGTCATCCAGCCGATAATGGCCGTGCGGGCAGCTTCATCCGTCGGCAAATTGGCATGGGCCAGAATTTGATCATTCAAAGTTGTTTTGATTTCATTGTTCGCGCGGAAGTTTTCATCCCGCATCGCCGCCAACTGCAACGGATCAGCAGAAACATCCGGTGCAGGCTGCAATACTTTGGCTTGAGCCGCGAAGGCGGCATTAAATTCCGCGGCGGGCAGGCAGCATAAGTCCTGAAACTCGCGCAGCGTTTCGGGCCCAATCCCTTTGCCAAAATGATCTACCCAGAGAACAATCCCGCGCAATATGTCTTCCAGTTCGTGCTCTGGCCGGTCCGTGCGCCGCAGCACCTCCGCACGCAGGGCGGCATTGTAAGTATGAAACATTCCGGGCGTGCTCTGGTCATCTTCTGCGCCGGGCAGACCCCACAATGCAGTCAGTTCCATCAAGCCTTTAGCCGCTTCATGCGCCAATACCGCGCCGTCCACCGCGCGGGCATAAATTTGCGCAACGCCACTTTCATCATGATCGACACTGACTATGCCCGCCGGAGGAAGCTGATCATAATCTATAAGATTATCCCCACCTTGTTCTTTGAGCCTCTGCTGCTGAAAGGTGCCTGCTGCCAGCAAGCTAATGTAATGTTCCTTAGTTCTCGTTGGCAAATTGCTTTGCTGAAAGATATCTAGCGCTGCCACTACCGCGCCGCCCTGCATCAGCGCATTGAGGGTGCGGCGTTTTTCATATTCTTGCTGAAGGTCTTCCCCATCCAAATCCTCCGGGACTGGATCGTTTGAAGCATCTGGCGTTGCTCCCAGAGGAGCGATATCGGAGCTTAGCGCCAAGTCAAAGTCGACAAAATCGCCAAGACCACCAAAAACTTTCGTAATTCCCCCCTGAATGGCTACTACCGGGTCACTCTGAGCCGCATCCGCTGCAACAGCGCGAGCCGTGTCCAGGAAATTGACCTGGCGGCCCCTTTCCACAAGTTTATTACGAAACTTTCTACCCTCGCTTATGCTCATAGCCTAAGGCTCCATCCCATAGCCTTAGGACGCGGCTTTTCCTCCGGCTTAATGCCAGGCGGGCGCTCCAGGGGATGATCCCGCCTTGGCTCGGGGATTAAAGGCGGGTGAGCTGGCTGCAGCGGACTAGGCGCCGGCAAAACCCCAGGCCTCTCCGGCACAACGACCGGGGCGGCAGCAATCCTATCTATCTGATTTAATGACATTAAAATATCCCTACCCATTTGAAGCTACCACATAAAGCATAAAAGTAAAAAAATATTTCTGTCCTGCGCAAACATTCTATGGCTCTAGTCTGGCGGTTACACCAACCAAAACCTAAAAGTTAAGTTTTTTCGGGGCTTTTTTACTTGCATGGAGAGGTTTGGTATCTTCGCAAGACAATTTTTCCAAATAATCTGCCCAATCCTTCATCACTTTTTTACGTTAAGGGTAATCGAACATATAATGTTTTAGCAACACATGACATAAAAGACATTGACGAGGGCACCCTTCGTGAAGTTGGCGCGAGTGCTTAGACTTTACAAAATAACCAGATTTGAGTATTTTGGGGTTGCTGCTTTCAGATGCATAATCCGCTTACTGGCAGTCGGCTAAGAATTCAAATGGAATCCAACTATTTAGTTGTTGGATTTGATGGTACAAGTGATGGTATCTTCAAAAATGCCATGGCGGAATAATGGCACAAAATCCGCATTATTCCGTTATGGTATGAATCCCTTCACCTCCCAGGGAATCCCAGGACATCCAGAAAATCTCATAAAAACCAACGAAACACCGGGTTTCCTGTTCCGGGGGATCTCAGGACATCCCTCTCCAATAATTTACGCTTGACGTCATACGTAACATTTGCTAAGGTGGAACATGATTATCGGCTACCGGGATAAGCATACACAAAGTTTTGCCATGGGCGGATTTGTCCGGACATTTCAGGGTTTTGCCCGGCAAGCTTATAAGCGACTGGAGATTCTGGACGCAGCCACATCGCTGCTGGACCTTCGGCAATTGCCGAGCAACCGTTTGGAGGCTTTGCACGGTAGCCGCAAAGGTCAGTATAGCATCCGCATTAATGACCAATGGCGGATTTGCTTTTACTGGCATGAAGGCGACAACGGCCCCAGTAAAGTTGAAATTGTGGATTATCATTAACAGGAGAGCAAACATGAGACCCCCCATCCATCCTGGTGAAATTCTGGCGGACGAATTGGACGCCATTGGTATCACACCAACAGCTCTTGCGCATGCGCTGGAAGTACCGCCCAACCGCATCACGCAAATCATTCACGGGCGCCGCGCAATTACGGCTGATACTGCCTTGCGCCTCTCCCATTGGTTTGGCACCGCACCGCAATTCTGGATGAATTTGCAGGCCGCTTATGACTTGCGTATCAGTTTGCATGAAATTGGCAAAAAATTGTTAAAACTGCCTACGCATAAAAATAGTGGGGCCTGGGCGACAACATGAAGATTTCATAGCCAAATAAGCTTGAGAAAATACTCAGATCTATAATCACTCCAAGTAACAATCGGATAGAGTGTGCACTTTACGGTGGACCCCATATTTGCGACAGGTAGTTAAAGCTAATCTGATGGGTGGTAAGGGGGTGAGGAATTGGCATATATTATCCTTGCAAATTGAAAGCATTGGTTTTAATTTGCAATGATGATTCCCCGCAGTGCAATCCGGAAAGTCCAGCAGGCCCTTGAGCGCCAGGCAGCGGTGGCGCTGATCGGGCCGCGACAGGTGGGTAAAACCACCCTGGCGCATCAACTGGCAGAGGGCAGGTCATCCATTTACCTTGATCTGGAATCCAAAACAGACCGGGACAAATTGACTGATCCGGCACTTTTTCTGAAAGATTACGAAAATTCGCTGGTCATCCTGGATGAAATCCACCGCCTTCCCGAACTATTTCAAACCTTACGCGGCCTGATTGACCAGGGGCGGCGCAAAGGCAACCGCACAGGTAGGTTCTTAATGCTTGGTTCCGCTGCGATTGATCTGCTCCGGCAGTCCGGTGAAAGCCTGGCAGGACGTATTGAATATGTCGATCTCACCCCGTTAAATGTTTTGGAAATTGAAAACAACAACGCAGCGGTGAATCGCCTTTGGCTTCGGGGCGGCTTTCCCGATAGTTATTTGGCAAAAAAGGATCAGGATAGCTTTGGCTTGCGCCGCAGCTTTATCAGGACATACCTGGAACGCGATGTTCCGCAGTTTGGCCCGCGCATCCCGGCAGATACCTTGGAAATGCTGTGGACGATGCTAGCGCATAATCAGGGAATGCTGCTTAACGCATCTAGGCTTGCCGCTGGTCTATCGGTAAGTGCGCCGACAGTTACGAGCTATATCAGTTTGCTAGTTGATCTGCTGCTCGTGCGCCGCTTGCCGCCTTTTCATGCGAATATCGGCAAGCGCATCGTGAAATCCCCAAAAACCTACGTGCGCGACAGCGGCATTCTTCACGCCCTGCTAGGCATCCAGGATATGAATGAGCTGGCTGGACATCCTGTTGTGGGGACAAGCTGGGAAGGATTTGTGATTGAGAATTTATTGGCCGCTGCGCCAGAGCGCGCGAAAGCAAGTTTTTACCGCACCGCCGCTGGCGCGGAAATGGATTTGGTCTTGGAACTCGGCGGGCGGCAAGGCATGTGGGCAATTGAAATCAAGCGCGGCTTGACCGCAAAGCCGGAGCGTGGATTTTACCATGCTCTGGATGATCTGAAACCTAACCGAGCATTTGTGGTATATTCCGGCAACGAGCGTTATCCCCTAGCTCAAAGCGTAGAAGCCATCAATCTGCGCGCCATTGCCGAGGAATTGGCAGCGCTGTGAGGGCATAGGACAATGCATGCTCGGCATGCCTGAGCGTAAAATGGCTCAGCTATACGGACCTTCCGGCCCAAAATTGGATATAAATAAGCTAAATCATTTCGATCACGAAGAGCATACCAGTTGGAGCAGACTGGGCAGATCTTTAGGGCTAAACTAAATCGTAAGCCGCGAAAGTTCGATGCATTCTGGCAAGATACTAAATACCCCGTTTTTAGCTTTACTATGGTGCATCCAGTTTGCAGCATCACTTGTTGCCCGGATAAGCGGCTCCTTTGTATAAATGTGCTGCCGGGGTTAATTTTCCCTCTTTGTATGAAAACGTGATGA
>Ga0206826_1100_pt1 | contig 12646 bp, 11 predicted proteins | sample Alteio_BWOrgCont_80_FD_152636 | JGI IMG/M metagenome (GOLD analysis project Ga0206826, IMG submission 152636) | Enriched cells from forest soil in Barre Woods Harvard Forest LTER site, Petersham, Massachusetts, United States -... | ecosystem: Environmental > Terrestrial > Soil > Temperate forest >... | reverse complement strand
GCCCATGAAAGAGCCGGTCTCGCTGCCGCCGAAGGCAAAAATCAAGAGTGACCAGAAAATGATGTCATTGAAATGCGTGCTCGGAATCATCGCGTGCAACGTGAAGTGTGTTGCCGATCCGAAACGATGCCAGGCAATCGCTCCCATCACAATCACGATCAGCACGGGAATCCACATGGCCAGCGCGCCCACGTTATGCAGCCATTTGCCTACGTCGAGGCCAACAATGTTCAGCAGCGTCGCCGCCGCCAGCGTTACCAGCGAAAAAATAATGTAGAAGGTCGCATTGTTCGAAAGGTGTCCCCAAGCCCCTTGCCGCATGTAGAGCGCGTTGCTGGCGGCAAAATAAAGTACGGCAGGGAAGTAGGGCAGGTTGCTCGCCCAATAGGTCCACGCGGACATGAATCCGGAAAAATCGCCGAAGGCCTTCTTGCTCCAGACATACAGCCCGCCTTCGTTGGGATAGCGCGACGAAAGTTCAATGACCGAGAGCGCGAGCGGAGTGTAGAAAGCCAGCCAGGCGCCGATCCAGATCACGATCGAACTTGGCCCGGCGGCGGCCGCGGTCGCAATCCAGCGCAGACTGATGCCGGTGACTACGTAAAACAAAACCAGATCGCGGAATCCCATCACCCGCTTGGGGCGGTTGGAGTCGTCTGATTCGGCAACCGAAACGCCGGGTGGAGGGAAGGCGTCCGCGCTCATGGCCTATCCCATCCCTAACTCGTCGGGCGATTCGAGCGGCGTGCCGCAGCGGCGGCAGATCACGGCGGAGCAGTCGCCGCAAGTCAGCGGGTCGGTGACCTCAACCGCGCACTTGGGGCAATACATCGGTTCCGGGGCAGGCTCGGGCTGCGGGTTTGGCAGCATGCGGATGAGACTGTAGCATATAGCTAGCGCCGCCGTCCTCAGCGCTTGCGAGTAGAACCGATGCCGGAAAAATCACCCACTCCAGACGAGCGTCTGCAAAACGAATTCAACTCTTGGGCCGAACAGGGTGAAGGCGAGAAGATGGAACGCCATCATCTCGACATCACCGAGAAGACCATCCGCCTGATGGATTTGCGTCCCGGCGAGCGCGTGCTTGACCTGGGATGCGGCGCGGGCTGGGCCACGCGGCTGTTGGCTCGCCTGGTTGGCGAAGGGCAGGAGGGTTTCGGCCAAGTCGTGGGAGTCGATGTTTCCGATGAGATGATTCGCCGCGCCCGCGCGGCCTCGAAAGATTTTGAGAACATCCTGTACGTATGGGGATCGGCCCAGCAGATTCCCTGGGAGGAAAACTTCTTCGACAAAATGCTTTCGGTCGAGTCGTTTTATTACTATCCCGATCAGGAGCGGGCGCTGGCCGAGCTTTTTCGGGTGATGGCACCGCATGGCCGCATGTTTATTCTGATCAATTTGTACAAAGACAATCCTTATTCGCTGCAATGGGTGGACAAGCTCAAAGTGCAGGTACACGTTCGGTCGGAGGCGGAGTACATCGAGCTGTTGAAGAAGCATGCCTTCGAGAACGTCGAAGCCCGGCGGATTCCGGACGACACGCCCACTCCCGATGACTACAAGACCAAGTCGTTTCACAGCCTGGAAGACTTGCGCGCCTTCAAAAAGATTGGAGCGCTGCTGCTGATGGCATCGAAGCCGGACCTACGAAACCCCGCCCCCGGATACACGATTTATTGATTTACGCGGATGGTTTATCGAGGGCCACCATCCGGGCCTAATGTTCCCATGGGAACATAGCGTCATGACAAAAATGTCAGTACAAAAATGTACTGACAGGCAAACCAAAGAAAACAAATAGGATAATGCCGCGCAGGCGGCCGGGGCCTGACAAGTCCATAGATCCTTCGGCCCGCAAAGGACGCGGGCGCTCAGGATGACAAATTGGTAGAGTGGACAGGCTGCCCCGGTTAGGTCAAAGCCGGGACACTCCGGCTAGAAGGCCTTCCCCCCTCCCAATTGACGTCGATTGATGTGACGGCTGTCACAGACAAGCGACCCCTTCAACCGTGATGATGAGAAAGCCGCGAAGCGGCGTAAGAATGCAGCCCACGGCGCAAGCCGTGGGCGGGCAAAAGGGAAGGGAGAAGCCCCGGCAGGGGCGAAAGACGCGGTGTCCCACACATCCGGCAACATTCTGCTGCACCTGATCTTCAGCACCCAAGGGCGACGCCCTTCGATCGCACTCAGGTTCCGCCACGATCTGTTTGCCTACCTCGGCGGCATTACACGGGAAATGCGGGGAACGGCGCTGATGGTCAACGGCACAGCCGATCACGTTCATCTGCTCGTTCGCGTTCGTCCGGCCCAGTCGGCCGCGGAGATCGTCCGCGTGATCAAGGCAAATTCCACCAAGTGGGTTCGTGCGAAATGGCGCTCTGACTTTGCCTGGCAAACCGGATACGGAGTGTTCAGCGTCAGCGAATCGAATGTCGAGGCGGTCAAGAAATATATCGCCGAACAGGAAGAACATCACAAGAAGCTCACATTTCAGGAGGAGTTCTTAGGGTTCCTCAAGAAGAACCACATTGAATACGATGAGAGGTACATTTGGGGCTAGCTTCTTTCGCCCCTCCGGGGCTCTTTCTTTTTACTTTTGCCTACCCACGGCTTGCGCCGTGGGCTGCACTCTTGCGCCGCTTCGCGGCTGACGTTGCTCACTGCGCTCGGGATGACAGGGGCTTAGAGTGAATGTGCTTTTTGCAGACATGGGCGGAGCTCGTACCCACGGCTTGCGCGGTGGGCTGCACTCTTGCGCCGCTTCGCGGCTGACTTGTGGGCGATATCCGGTGTCTCCCAAGGTTGTCGCCGTGTCGGTGCCTTATTATTGTTCTGGCCATTCGGGATCTGTGCTCAGGGTAGCGGGTAAGGCGAGCCAGCCGAGCCGCCTGCGTTTACGCGTCGATTCCCAGCTGCGTCCTGGCTTCGGGACTCAGGCGCTCCGGGCCCCACGGTGGATTCCACACGATATTCACGCTGGCGTTGCGGATGCCGGGCAACTGCTCCAGCCGAGCCTTGACCTGCGCGCTGATGTTGACGTGTTCGGGACAGCCTTGCGCGGTCAGGGTCATCTCGATGGTCACGTCCTGTTTATCGTCGGCATCTGGCTGGGAAGCCGGCTGGAATTGCACTCCATAGATCAGCCCCAGATCGACAATGTTCACTGGAATCTCAGGGTCGTAGCACTGCTTCAACGCGCTTAGAACATCGCTTTCGGTCACGGCCGGCATGGTGTTTCTCCTTATACTCAGTCTACCTCAGTGAAGCCGCAACCAGCCTGATTCTGATAAGGTTAGCTTTCATGCCCATGACCCCGGACCTCAAGCAAAAGATACAGCTTGTGCTGGTTGTTGCCATCGGCGTTGCGGCTGCGCGGGCCGGGTACATTCTTTACCAGCGCCATGCGGAGAAGGCCGAACACGCACGGACCGAAGCCCCGCCGCTGAATCCGGATTATTATGTGACGCCGAAAAAGCTTTATCCCTATGACTTGAAATCAGCCCGGCAACTTACCCAGCAGCCGGTTTGGGTCAAGGAAGGTTATCGCTACACGTTTTATCCCTACGACAGCGCGCACCATCGGACCGACTTCACGCATGACGCAGGCCAGCTGCTGCCGATTGAGAAGCTGGAAATCAAAGATGTCGTCATGGACCTGACCCCCGGATCGCCCGACCAAAAGCAAATGATGGCCCTGTTTGAAAACGACGGCAAGCTGTGTGCTTTTCCCATCGGGTTGATGAAGGCGGGGGAATACAAGATCTATTCCGATGAAATGCTGTATATCCAGGATCCGCACGACCTTTACCAGCATTGGTCGGCGGATGTTTGGGACGCCGTCGCCAAGCATGAAGTGAAGCCGGGGATGAACGAGCTGCAGGCCGACTTTGCCATCGGCATGGGCATCCCGGAGCGATCGAGCGATCCTGAGGTGAAGACGGTGAACTATCCCAACGGCGGCAAGGGCGTCAGCATCACTTATCGCGACGGCAAGGCCGCAGTGATTACCCCGCAACAAGGCCCGTCGTAGAGTTTCCGTGACCTGTTTTATTTCACAGTGGGCGCGCTTTCGTCGGCCTCTTTTGCTTCGTCGGCGTGGATTATGCCCTCTTCGGTCGAATAAAACGATCGGTGCTCGGCGTCGAGCTGTTTAGGGGCAAGCAGAAGCTCGTAGCCATCTTTGCGGGTTCGGAAAGTCACGGCATAATCGCCCCGGTCGGTGCTCGCCATGCGGCGGGTGAAAGAGCCGGTATGGACCAGGTCCGCCAGGCTAGCCGCGTATTTCGTGTTCTTTTTGTAGTACACGCGCTGGGCTCGAATCACGGTCCGCATGTAGCCCAGGGCGTTGGCCTCTGATTCCGAGCGAGCCGGATCGTCTTTAAATTTGGGCTGATAAGTCTGCGCTAGCGAGAATGAAGACAACAAGGCCACGATCAGCGTGAAAGCCGCAATCCAGCTGGCTCTTTGGTAACCTGGTTTCATCGTTTTTTACCCTCGTTTGTTGGATGCTTTTCATGTTACTCCCGTAATTTGCCTACGCGGTACTTAGCTTTCAATACCACCAGATTGCGGATATGCTTAACCCACTAAACCCAAGTAGGAAGGGCTATGAAATCTGCAATGGCCACGAAAACTGCAATGGCAAAAAAGACTCCCATCCGTATAGCTGTCGTGGAGAGCGATCCACTGCGGTTTGTAGGATTCCGCGCTCTGTTTGACAACGAAACGGATTTTGAGTTGATCTCCGCCTCGCTGCCAGAAATCAGCGTATTACAAAACATCGACCTGGTGCTGCTGGGCAATCGCAACGGACAGAATTTGTTCGATCTGATGGCCAGCCTGAAAGCCACACGCCCGGACCTGCGCATTATTGTCACCGGCTCCGGCATTGATGAAGAGACCATTCTGAAGGCTATTGCATCCGGCGCCAAAGGCTATGTGGATGAGGCCGCCGCGCCCACGGAGTTCGTACAAGCGATCCGAGTGGTGAATGAAGGTTCGGTTTGGGCGCCTCGGCGCGTTCTTTCCATGTTTATTGAGCGCGTGAGTTCGTCTCCGGGACGCATTTTCCCCGCGGGCCGGGTCACCTTTACCGATCGCGAGAAGGAAGTGCTGGAGATGCTGGTGGTGGGACGCTCGAATAAGGAAATCGGCTCCGCCCTGGGCATTGAAGAACGAACCGTAAAGGCGCATGTCGCCAAGTTGATGCGTAAAGTAGGGGTGCAGAACCGGATTGCGCTGTCGGTGCATGCCATTACGCACTCGCTGGTTACAGCCAAGTAGTCGGGCTTCTGGTCGAAGTTACTTTAGGACACTGCCCCTCGTAATCTTGCCGCTTTCGGTCCCCCGACGCATACTCGTTTCACCTACCACAGAACCTGGGAGACAGGGTTGGGAGCGGAGATTTAGGGTCACCGTTGCCAACCCTGCATTTTTTTGTCCCCAAGGTTTTCCCGCACCTCAAAGCCACTCTGCATAAGTGCCTGAGTTATCAACAAACCCCTGCGGCAACCATTTTTCCGGTCTGAGAATCCTTTAGAATCAGATAGATTGGTTCGTCCACCAGATTTCTGCCTGGGTTGGGTTTGATCGGAGTCTCCCCCGGCTGCTACGGTCACCAGTTTCCTTAAAATGCGTCAGCGGCTCGAGTACGCGCTCGCTTGGCTGATCATCAAGACAATCGGGGCCCTGCCTCGTCCGTTGGCCCGCGCGGCTGGAATCTTGCTTGCCTGGAAGATTTATCTGCTGCATGTCCGGCTGCGGCATGTGGGGATGAGGAACCTTGCAATGGCCTTCCCCGATATGAGCCGCCGGCAGCGCGCCCGGATTTTGCGCGGGGTCTTCACTTCTTTTGGACGGCAGTTGGCCGAGGTCGCCCTGTTTCCCAAATACACCCTTGAAAATGTGAACAAGGTCGTGGTGTACGACGGATTCGAGAACTTTGAACGCGCCCTGGCCCGGGGCAAAGGCGTGCTTTTTCTTACGGCCCATCTGGGAGCGTGGGAACTTTCCGCTTTTACCCATTCGTTGCACGGACATCCTCTGCGCGTCGTGATGCGTCCGCTTGACAATGTTTACCTGGATCGCCTGACCCGGCAATATCGGACGATGCACGGCAACTCCATGGTCGACAAAGACGATTTTGTGCGCGGCCTGCTCTCTGCCATGAAAGCCGGGGAGACGGTTGGCCTTCTCATGGATACAAACATGACTCCGCCGCAGGGCGTGTTCGTCCCATTTTTTGGAATTCCGGCGTGTACGGCAAGCGGCTTGGCGAGAATCGCTTTGCGCACTGATGCTGCTGTGATTCCCGGTTTTACCATCTGGGACCCGGCGTTACGGAAATATAGACTGCGATTTGATCCTGCCGTTTCCCTGGTGCGTACGGGGGACGACGATGCCGACGCGGTCGCCAATACGGCGTTATTCACCAAGATTATTGAAGATTATGTGCGGCGGTATCCCGATCAGTGGTTGTGGGTGCATCGGCGCTGGAAGACTCGGCCGGAAGGCGAGAAACCGTTGTATTAGCCCTCAACGCTGGCTGCCTGCGGTTGGTATCGTGTGCAATCGCCAATTTGCAATGCGGCGTTATAATCTTGCGGACGTGGAAATCTCTTACACTTTGACTAGGGACGACTATATTGAGGGGTTCAAGGCGTTCCGCGCAAGGACGGCATACTCTCGCTGGGTAAACCGAATTTCGCGTGTCTGTTTTGCCCTTTTACTTGCCCTAGCTCTGTTTCTGTCATTCATCGGGAGCGACAAAAGCTTTCACGACCTATTTCCCTTGTGGGCCTTGCTGGCACTTTGGGTTTACGTTATTTGGGGTTGTCCTTATTACGTCGCGCACAAGATGATGAAAGGCAGTCCAAGCGCCCCTCTAGTTCACACCTTGGACATTTCGGAAGGCGGGCTATCGTCTCGCACTTCCGTTTCCGAATCGCGGTTCACGTGGGATGTTTTCATGGGATGGAAAGAAGTTGAAGGAGTATTTTCTTTGTTTCCATCGCCTATTTCTTATTACCCTGTGCCCAAGCGGGCCATGACTGATGACCAGAGAAACGAGTTTCGCACTCTTCTCCAAGCTAAGGTCTCGCCAGGGAAATACAAATAGTCGAAAGCGACACACTTTACCCTGTTGCATTTGCACCCAGTTGACCATCGAGGAAGTCGAGTTCTACCCGAACCAGTCACTCCGGTACGCGATCCACCAACTCACGTAAAAAATAGGTATGGTCGCGGCCACCGCCCACCACAACGGCAAGAGAAAGCCCACAACCAGATCCAGCACGGTGAAGCTTAGCCAGAAGATCTTCCTTTCCATCCGCTCATTTTAGACCCAGCTTTCATTTCCCGCGCTAAACGTATAAAAAGGTGGCATGGAGCGGTCGCTGCGAGAAGTCGCTGAGTTTGTGCGGGCGCAGGTAGTGGGCGATGCTGCCGCGCCCGTGACGGGCATTTCGAGCATCGCGTCGGCTGGGCCGGGCGACGTGGTCTTTGCCGAGGACGCGCAGAATTTTGCCCTGGCCGTTGCATCGCGCGCTTCCGCCGTAATCGCGGGAGAGTTTGCCTCGGGGGCTGCGAACCAGAAACCGCTGCTGATCTGCGCTCAGCCTCGTCTGGCATTCGCCCGTGCGGCGCAATTTCTTCGCTCAAACCCGGAGCGCAAGCCCGGGATTCATCCCAGCGCGATCGTGCATCCCACGGCAAAGCTGGGCGACCATGTGATCATTTCGGAACGAGTGGTGATTGCACACGATGTGGAGATCGGCGAGAGCTGCTGGATCGGGGCCGGTTGCGTCGTCGGCGCCAACTCCTTCATGGGAAGCCATTGTGAGCTGTATCCGAACGTCACGCTTTATCCTGGCGTGCGCTTGGGCAGTCGGGTGATTGTTCACTCCGGTGCTGTGCTGGGCAGCGATGGCTTCGGTTATGTGCGTGATCAGGCTACGGGGCGCTATGAAAAGGCTCCGCAAATCGGTCGCCTGGAAATTGGCGATGACGTGGAAATCGGCGCCAACACCGCTATCGATCGCGGCGCGCTCGATGTTACCCGCATCGGCCGAGGCGCGAAGATCGACAATCTGGTGCACATCGGACACAATTGCCAGATCGGGGAAGACGTTGTGATTGCAGCCCAGACCGGGCTTTCCGGCAGCATCACCATTGAGAAGAACGTCGTGCTCGGAGGCCAGGTCGGCATCGGGGAGCACGCTCGCATCGAAGAAGGCGTCATGCTCGGAGGGCAAGGCGGCGTGCTGCCCCATAAAATTCTTCGCGGCAAGGGAATCGCGTTCTGGGGAACTCCGGCCAAGCCGGTGCGCGAATATCTGAAAGAGTTGGCCGTCCTGGCCCGCCTGGCAAAAAAGGAGTAGCGGCTTTTGGCAATTGTCGTGGTCGGCGGACACTCGCGCAGCGTCGGCAAGACCAGCCTGGTTGCCGGTCTGATTGCCGCGTTGCCGCAATACAACTGGACCGCGCTGAAAATCACTCAATATGGCCACGGCGTGTGCTCGCTCGATGGTGATTCCTGCCATTGCGCCACCGACGATCACAGCTGGGCAATCTCTGAGGAAAAAGATCGTTCCGGGGAATCCGACACTTCACGATTTCTCATCGCTGGCGCGACGCGCGTCTGGTGGGTGCGAACCGAGCAAGGCCGGCTCGCCGAAGCCATGCCTACGGTTCGTCGCCGGCTCGCTGAATCTGAGAACGTGATTCTGGAATCGAACAGCGTTTTGAAGTTTGTGCGCCCCGACCTTTATTTGACCATCCTCGATCCCGCCACTGCTGACTTCAAAAAGTCCGCCCAGGAATTTCTCGATCGAGCTGACGCTGTGATTCTGCACGCGCCGAAGGCCGGTCAACCGGCGTGGACGGGCGTCTCGCTGAAACCGGTCGCCGGTCGTCCCATCTTCGAGATTCATCCGCCGGAATATGTGACCGCGGAGATCGTAGAATTGGTCAGACATCAAATTGCGCCGGCAAAACTGAGAACCGGGGACTGAAAACATCCTCCTTCGCCGTTCCCTAGAGACAGTTTGTTATCCTGACCAAGTGTTGCGAATTCATAGAAGCGCGTGGCTGCTGGTTCTGCTCTCGGCTGTCCTGCAGATTCTGATTTTTCCGTTGCCCGATTTCTACCTGCTGAGCTGGATAGCCATCACGCCGTTATTGCTTGCGCTCCTGCGCACTCGCCAGCCCGACACGCTACAGATCAGGGCCGGAATCAAGTTGCTACCCGCGACACCATTGCAGGCATTCTTGCTGGCGTATGTATGCGGAATTCTATGGTACGCCGGAACCTGCTACTGGATTTACGACGTCATGCATCAATACGGCGGAGTCAACACGCCCGCCGGAATCGGCATTCTGTTTCTGTTCTGTCTATATCTCGCGATTTACCACGGCATCTTCGGCCTGCTTATCAGCCTGCTGAACCGAGGCGGCTCCAAGAACTCTTTTCCGCGTCTCGCCCTGCTGCTGTCGCCCGCTTTGTGGGTTGCGGTTGAACTGGCTCGCACCCGCATTACCGGATTTCCCTGGGACCTTCTCGGCATCAGCCAGGTGGACAACATTCCGCTTGCCCGCGTGGCCACGGTTACCGGCGTCTACGGAATTTCTTTTGAGATCATGATCGTGAACGCGGCCTGGGCTGCCGCGTTTCTGGTTCCGCGTGAGAAACGTAAGCCGCTCCTGATCGCCGCGCTCGGCGCGGCTCTGGTGCTTCAGGCTGGGAGCCTGATTCCGGTTCCGGCCATCCTCGCTGACCACAGCGCAGTTCTGGTGCAGGCCAACGTCCCGATTCTTCAGGGTGCAGACTGGACGCGAGACTACTTCGCGGGTACGTTACTGGATCTGAGCCGCACCAGCCTGGTCGCGGCTGCGTCTGAAATCCCGCCGTCCCATGCCAGCCTGATTGTGTGGCCGGAATCACCTTCGCCGTTTTATTCCAGCGATCCATTCTTTCGCGATGCTGTCAGCAATCTTGCGCGCCAATCGAATACCTGGGTGCTGGCCGGAAACATTGGGAATCGCAATGCCAGCCAGACGCCGGATGAGGCCACGCAAATCTATAACTCTGCTTCGCTGGTCAGTCCCGGCGGCGAGTGGGTCGCGCGCTACGACAAAATGCATCTCGTTCCCTTTGGTGAATACGTTCCGTTCCGGCGGGTGTTCGCGTTCGCCGGAGGACTGACCAAGGAAGTCGGCGATTTTTCCAAAGGCACGTCGCGCGTTCCGCTCGATGCCGGAGGATCGAAACTTGGCGTCTTCATCTGCTACGAATCGATTTTCCCCGATGAGGTCCGCCAATTCGCCGCTGAGGGAGCTCAGGTGTTCGTCAACATTTCGAACGACGGCTGGTACGGAGACAGCGGCGCCTACGCTCAACATCTCAAGCAGTCGCGCATGCGAGCCGTCGAAAACGCCCGCTGGCTGCTGCTCGACACCAACACCGGAGTCACCGCTTCGGTCGATCCGTATGGGCGAATCGTCTCCAGCGTTCCGCGCAAAGCTCGCACGGTCTTGACTGCTTCGTATGCGCTCTCGAGCGTCACCACTTTCTATACTCGCCACGGCGACTGGTTCGCCTGGCTGTGTGCGATAATTTCAGGGGCAGCATTTGCTGCGCGCCTGCTTCCCCGGCGCAACACATAAGGACAACGTCACATGGTCGAAGAACTCGAACGCGAATACGCACCACTGAAAGCCAAAGTCCACGAGCTACGGGAGTACCTTTGACTCCAGCCAACTTCGTCCGCAGCTGACCGAGATCGAAAAACAGGCTGCCGAACCTAATCTCTGGTCGAATCCACAAAAATCTCAGCAGGTGATGCGCGAGAAAAAGCGCCTGGAAGGCATGTTGGCCACCGAGGCCGACCTGATCCGCCGCACTGCCGATATCGCCGCCTACTTCGAACTGGCTCGCGAAGGTGAAAACGTTGATGCCGACCTGCGCCGCGAAATCGACGCTCTGCGCCAACTCGTCGATCGCGTTGAAACCGAAACTCTGCTCTCGGGCGAAAACGATGCCCGCAACGCCATCGTGACCATCCACCCCGGCGCCGGCGGCACCGAATCGCAGGACTGGGCTGACATGCTACTGCGAATGTATTTGAGATGGGCCGAACGCCAGGGATTCCAGACCGTTCTCTACGACTATCAACCCGGCGAAGAAGCCGGGCTGAAGTCTGCAACCTTTGCCGTCAACGGAGAATACGCTTTCGGCCTGCTCACCAGCGAAATCGGGGTGCATCGCCTGGTCCGCATTTCTCCTTTTGATCAGGCCAAGCGCCGGCATACATCTTTCGCCAGCGTTTTCGTCTCTCCGGAAATTGACGACAGCATCGACATCGTCATCAAGCCGGAAGATCTGCGCATCGATACCTACCGCTCCAGCGGCAAGGGCGGACAGCATGTCAATACCACCGACTCCGCCGTGCGCATCACTCACATACCGACCGGCATCGTCGCCGCCTGCCAGAACGAGCGCTCCCAGCACAAGAACAAAGACCGCGCCATGAGCATGCTTCGTTCGAAGCTCTACGAAAGTGAGTTGGAGAAAAAGCGCGCCGCCACCAAAAAGATCGAGGATTCCAAGCTCGACAGTGACTTCGGATCGCAGATCCGTTCCTACGTGCTGCAGCCGTATCGCATGATCAAAGACCATCGCACCAAAACCGAAGTCGGCGACGTGGATCGCGTCATTGACGGCGATTTGCAGCCGTTTATCCGCGCCTATCTGCAAATGCGCAGGGGAGAAAAGGCTTAAGGTCGCGGTAGATCCCTTCTGTTACCATGTTCCTGGCTTCATCCCGGGGGTTTTCATGCGCCGAATCGCTGCTTTCGCAACGCTTTTCCTCATAGCAACTACTGCTCTTTCTTACGCCGCCGATGCCGCGGCCAAGCCCACTCCGGCGAAATCTGCAGCCCAGGGTGCAGCTGATTCCCGTTTGAAGAATGCGTTCCGCCGCCCTCAGCAAAATGGATGGACTTTCGTCCATCTCGAAGGCTCCCCGTCCGAGATTGGGTACCAGCACGGTTACCTGCTTGCCTCCGAAATTGAAGACGCTCTCAAAGTCACCACGCTGCAACAGACTCATGGCACCGGCAAAGATTGGCAGTTCTATCGCGATGCCGCGCAGAACATGATGTGGCCGCACATTGAGCAGGAATACCGCGAAGAACTGCAAGGAATTACGGACGGCGCCAATGCCAAAGGCGTCAAACTCGATCTGTGGGACGTGGTTGCCCTGAACGCCGCGATGGAATGGAGTTACTACGTCCGGGAGTATGACAAACAGCACAACATCAAGTCCGCGGTTGCGCTGCCCACTCCCGACCATTGCAGCGCTTTTGTCGCCACCGGCAGCTACACGCGCGACGGAAAAATTGTCATCGCCCACAATAACTGGAGCAACTACCTCGACGGCGAACGCTGGACCATCATGTTCGACATCGTTCCCAGCAAAGGCTACCGCTTCCTGATGGATGGCTTTCCTGGCTTCATCCACAGCGGGGACGACTTTGGCGTGACGTCAGCCGGAATCATCATCACCGAAACTACTATTGGAAGCTTCTTTGGGTATGATCCCTCCGCCATTCCGGAATTTGTCCGCGCCCGCAAGGCCATGCAGTACTC
>Ga0206826_1099_pt1 | contig 12683 bp, 12 predicted proteins | sample Alteio_BWOrgCont_80_FD_152636 | JGI IMG/M metagenome (GOLD analysis project Ga0206826, IMG submission 152636) | Enriched cells from forest soil in Barre Woods Harvard Forest LTER site, Petersham, Massachusetts, United States -... | ecosystem: Environmental > Terrestrial > Soil > Temperate forest >... | reverse complement strand
GGGATCGAGACGGGTCGCTGGTTCTTTGGCTTCCAGCCTGACGCCCTCCGCGCGATCAAACGCTAGAATCTTTTTGACCCTTAATTTTTTTGACGAATCAGGCATTCCCTTCGAATGCCGTGGCCCAGGAGGTCAGCGGTCAACTCGTCACTTGGTGACGAGCCCCAACGAACGGATGTCGTAGCTGAGCAAGGTGGCTTGGGTGCCTTCCGTGCGATAGACAAACAACTCGGTGGCGTCGCCACTTGCAAACTTGGTCTTATAGCCCAGGTGCACGGACGTTTTGAGGTTGAACGATTCAACGTGCCAAGTGGATTGTGATGTGCTCTTGAATGCCCCGAGCTTTCGGTGCACCGCATCCAGCAATGCGACGAAATCGGCTTCCGTGGTACTCGCCTTGAATTCGGGATTCGCGGAGCTGTAGAGACCCTTGAAATCGCCCTTGTCCAGCTTTGCATGGAAATCCGTGACGGCTTTTTGCGCGGCCTCGGTGGCTCCCACGGGATTGCAAGAGGGGATCGCGACGGCAAGGAGCAAAGCCAGGGCGGCGGCAAGTTGAAGGAGGCGCGGATGGGTCATGGGCGTGGAGGAATCTACTTCGGTCGCTTCTTGAGAATGACGCGCTTGAATCGCTGATCGCCCGGAGTGCTTTCGCTCATCACTTCGGGATCGCTCACGAAGAGGTTGTGCACCAATCGGCGGTAGTAGCTGTTCATTGGCTGGAGGGGCACGGATTGGCCGGTGGCGCGGACGCGCTCTGCCATTTGCTTGACCTTCTCCAGCATGCGATCCTCGCGCATGGTGCGGAAGTACTCCACATCCACGCGGATGCGGGACGCCTTGGGATCGCGGCGCTGTAGGATGCGGTTCACGAGGTACTGGATGTCTTCCAGGACTTCGCCGCGGCGCCCGATGAGGGCATCCGGTTCCTCGGTGTGGATTTGGAGAGTCAACCCTTCCGGTCCGTCTTCATCCTCGATACGGACGACAAACCCGAGGTACCCCAGGAGGGTATCGAGGATTTGATGTGCGTGTTCGAGGGAAGTCATTCCTATTTGCGGGATTTTGTGCTGCCTCCACCCAAGCGCGGAGGGGAGGGTTTGTCCTTCTTTTTCTTGTCCGCCGCGCCGCCACTGCCGCCCCCGCCACTTGCACTTACGGGGGGTCCAAGGACAGGATCCTTGGAGAAACGGCGCTGGATCTGTGCCTGTGCGATGCTGATGATGTTTTGTGCGGTCCAGTAGAGGGCGAGGGCGGAGGCAAAGTTGTAGCTCACGTAGAGGAAGATGAGGGGCATGAACATCATCATGCGCGCCTGTGTCTTGTCCGCGGAAGGAGGCTGGGGCGTGAGCTTGAACTGCAGGATCATGGTGATGCCCATGAGGAGCGGAAGCACGTTGACGGCGTAGCCGAGTCCCGGCAGATGCCCGACGGTGTCCGGCAGGGAGAGATCCTTCACCCAGAGAAAGGACTGGCCGCGGAGTTCGGCGGCGTTCTGAAGCATGCGGTAGAACCCGAAGAAAATGGGGAGCTGGAGGAACATGGGGATGCATCCGCTGACGGGATTCACTCCATATTCCTTGTAGAGCTTCATGACTTCCGTGTTGAGCCGCTGCGGCTCGTTTTTGTACTTCTCCTGAAGCTCCTTCATGGGCTTCTGGAGCAGGCCCATGCGTTTCATGGTGGAATTCGAGCGGGCCTGGATGGGCCACAAGCACATGCGGATGCAGAAGGTGAGCAGCAGGATGGCGCAGCCCCAGTTGTTGAACCAATCGTGGAACAGCCTCATCATGTAGACGAAGGCGCGGCTGAATAAACTGAACCAGCCGTAGAACATCACGAACTCCTGCTGGCGATCCAGGCTTGCTAGCGTGCGGTACACCTTCGGTCCCAGGTACATCTGAAACTCGTAGGACTTCGACGCGCCTGAACTCAGGTTCACAGGGGGCAGGCCCATGCCGCCGTGGATGGCATAGTCGTGCGCGGCCTTGCTGTCGTCCTTGAATTCGTCATTGGCATGGTTCAAGAGAAAGTGCTCGCACCAGATCTTGCCGGGCTGATCTTCCTTGGTGGCGATCAGGGTGGTGTAAAAGCGGCTCATCACGCCGGCCCATCGGAGGCGATCCAGATTGGCGTGGTACTCGACCACGGGACCGCCGAACCAGCCACTCTCCTCATGAAAAAAGTGAGCGTCCTTTTGCTCCGCATCTCCTCCGTTGTTCCACACGTAGCTGGGCGCCACGATTTCGCCGGGGCGGAGTTCCGCAGCCGCGCCAGTGTAGAGGAAGCAATCGTCATGGGTGAAGGCGCCGGTGGCCTGATTGGTCAGCGTGAGCTTGAAAGTGAGCAGATGGGAATCCCCGCCCTCACGGAGGCTGTATTCCTTCCGGATGAGAAGCTTGGCGGGGGTTTCGGCTTCAAAGACGACGCGTGTGGGGCTTTCCTCAGCGACACGATAGGGAATGTCATTGTAGGTCATCGCGCCGATGGAAAAGGAGCAAATGGGGGCCTTGCCGTGGTCATTGAGCGCCACGTCAACGCTTCCATCGGCCTTGTGCGTTTCCGCCTTGGCGATGCCGCCGCCTTGGCTGGTGAGATGAAAGGTCACGGCTTCAGCGCCGGATCCAGAGGTGAAAGTGAAGGTGCGCTCGGGATAGGTCTGAGCGCCTGCTGCAGGAGCCGCGGGTGTGGCGCCAGGCGCAGGGGCGGGCGCAGCAGTGGGACTCGCCGGCGGGGGTGTGGCCGCAGGCGGGGTGCCCGCGGTTTGCTGCGTGGAGGCGGGGATGTCCTTTGGCGCCGCTTTTGGCGAGGATGGATACTTGATCTGCATCCAAATATTCAGGGCGATGCCAATGGCACAGAGGGTGACGACGATCCAGGCTTTGCGGTCCATAGAGAAAGAGATTGGGGGGAGAAGAGAAAAGGGAAGTCAGTTTTTTACGGGCGGCACAGGATCATGGCCGTGTCCACCCCATGGATGGCAGCGCGCGATGCGCTTGATCCCGAGCCAGCTCCCGCGCATCACGCCGTGGGTTTCGACCGCCTGGAGGAAATAAACGGAGCAAGTGGGCTGGTACCGGCACCCTGAGCCGGGGCCGGCAATGAAATGAAGCATAGGGGAGATCAGCACCTGGTAGAATCGGATGGCCCACCTGATGAGCAGTTTCATAGGGGAGGGGAGATGACATTCAGGCAAAGAGTCCGGCCCGTCCCGCCACCGCAAGCCAGTCCTTTTTCATTTCCGCGAAGGTGGCCTGCGGCGAGCGCCAGCGGGCGACAATCACAAGCCACTGGCCCTGACGGAATCGCACTGTCTCCGCCCGCACCAGTTCCCGCAGCCGCCTGCGAATTCGGTTGCGCGCGACGGCATTGCCCAGTTTCTTTGGGGTGACGATGCCGGCTTTCCAGCCATCCGTCCCCGCGTTCAAGGTGTTCAGCAACAGGTAGCGGCCCGGATAGCTCCGGCCCTCCGCCCGCACCCGGGCAAAATCGGCGGCTCGCGAAAGGCGAACGCCCTTGGGCAGGCCCATGCGCGCGAGCGGTTAATACGTGGGATGCGACTGGGGGGTGCCCTTCGGCGTGTGCTGCCGGGTGTGGCGCTTGAAGTGCGTCTCCACACCCTTGGGCAGGAGGCGTTTGCGGCCCACTTTCCGCCGGCGGCGCAAGATGTCGCGCCCATTGACGGTCTTCATGCGGGCGCGGAACCCAAATTGCTGCTTGCGGGTTCGCTTTGAGGGTTGGTAGGTACGTTTGCTCATAAAGTTGCGGGAAAGTTCAGAAAATGGAATGGCCGCAGGCAATCCCGGCGGCACGAAAGGGATGGCGAAGCTATAAAGAACCGGCGCTTTGTCAAATTTTGTAGTTTGCTACAAGCGCCCGCGCGGTATCTTTTGCCCCTCATGTCAGAGACCGCGCCGTCAGATCAAGACATCCGAATCGAGCCCGCCACACTGGAGGACTTGCCGGAACTGACCGCACTGGTCATGGCCCTGCTGGGGGATGAAGCGGATTTTACTCCGGACCGGCACAAACAGGAGCACGGCATCCGGCTTATTCTGGAGCAGCCCAACAGGGGGCGCATCTTCGTTCTGCGGACCGAGCACTTTCTAATAGGCATGGTGAATCTGCTCTTCACGATTAGCACGGCAGAAGGCGGATTTGTGATCTTGATGGAGGATGTGATCGTTCACCCGGACCACCGCGGGCAGGGTTACGGCAGCAAACTACTCCAGTACGTCATCGATTTCGCGCGGGAGAAGAAATTCCTCCGCATCACTCTTCTCACGGACAAAATCAGTGCGGAAAGCCAGCGATTCTTCCAAAAGCACAACTTTGTCTTCTCCCACATGATCCCAATGCGGCTGGTGTTCCCAGGCGAAGGCGCCGCGATGCAATGAGATGCTCACGATTCCCGCATGGGCACAGGTGCTCCCCATACACGCCGGTGAAGGAGGCCATGATCCGGTCTCCGCGGCCGGTGCAGCCGTCGCCATGATGGTCGGAACGCTGGGATTCCTGCTCGTGTGCCTCGGAATATGGGCCTGGCGGATGCGCCGGCGGACGGGAAGAGGGCAGGTCTTCACTCCAAGGGCGAAGAGGAGTCCGGAGGGGCGTGAGCCCTGGGAAAAACCGGAGGATTGGTGGAAACGCGATTGAATTCCCTACTTATCCTATCGGACTTTTTATAAATCCTCTTGCGCGCACGTATCCTAGCAGTATCCTCCCTATTCACCCCTCCTCTTTCCAATCATCCCTTCATGAGCAAAGGTTCCGCCGAAGACATCAAACTCGCCAGCCAAGGGTTGCGCGGCAACATCAAGGGCACGCTTTCAGACGCCGCTGCCAGCCACTTCGAGGACGCTGAAAACGCCCTACTGAAGTTCCATGGCACCTACCAGCAGGATGACCGCGATCTGCGGGCGCAGCTGACCAAGGAGAAAAAGGAAAAGGCGTGGCAATTCATGGTCCGCAGCAAGATGCCCGGCGGCCGCTTGACGGCGGAGCAGTGGCTCGTCCATGACAGCCTGGCCAATGACTCGAGCGGGGCGCTGCGTCTCACGACGCGGCAGGGCATTCAGTTTCATGGCGTGCTCAAGGGCGGCCTGAAGGAAGTCATCTCCAGCATCAACCTTTGCGGTCTTACCACCATGGGCGCGTGTGGCGACGTGGTGCGCAATACCATGGCGCCCGCTTCACCGCTGAAGGACACCGCCCACCTGGATGCGGAGAAGCTGGCCAAGGAAATCAGCCAGTGCTTTCTGTGGCGCAGCGGCGGTTATGCGGAAGCATGGCTGGATGGGGAAAAGGTGGACCTTCTTTCCAACAGCAATCTGCCGCCGGAAGCGGAAGATCCCATTTACGGAAAAGTCTACCTGCCGCGAAAGTTCAAGATCGCCATCGCGATCCCTCCGCGCAATGACGTGGACGCCTTTTCCCAAGACGTGGCGCTGGTGCCGCACCTTGAAGGAGATGAAGTGCTGGGGTACACCCTTTTTGTGGGCGGCGGCTTCGGCATGAGTCACGGACAGCTCGCCACCCGGCCGCATTTGGCGCGTCCACTGGGATATGTGAAGCGCGCGGACGTGCTGGAGACTTTGAAGGCGATCGTACTCACGCAGCGTGATTTTGGAAACCGCGAGGATCGCAAGCAGGCGAGGTTGAAATACCTTGTCGAATCCAAAGGAATCGAGTGGTTCAGGGCGCAGGTGCATAGCCGCGTGCCTGACGTTGAAATCTCCGAGGCCAGGCCGGTGCGGTTTGAGACGGTGGAGGACAACCTGGGCTGGCACGAACAGGGCGACGGAAAGTGGTTCCTGGGTGTGTACATCAATCAGGGACGCGTACGGGACGTGGAGGGAGGCCCATACTATCGGCGTGCTTTCCGCGAGATCGGGGAGACGCTGAAGCTGCCATTCATCATCACGCCGAATGCGAATCTCATCCTGGCGGAAGTGCCTTCTGAATCCAAGGCTCAGGTCGATGCGATTCTCGCCAAACACCTTGTGCCCTCCACGGAAGGCACCACCGCCGCCCGCCGCGTGGCTCACGCCTGCGTGGCTCTGCCCACCTGCGGCTTGTCGCTGTCTGAAAGCGAGCGCGTGTTCAGCGGCGTGCTGGATGGCGTGGACGACATCCTGCGGGAACTCAAGCTCGAAGCGGAGCCGATTCTCATTCGCATGACGGGCTGCCCCAACGGCTGTGCAAGACCCTACAACGCGGACATCGCATTGGTGGGCCGCGCGCCGGGCAAGTACGCCCTTTTCGTGGGAGGAAGCATCCGCGGAGACCGGCTTGCGGGCTTGGAGAAGAAGGTGGTGGCGCTTGCGGAAATTCCCAAGGAAATTCGCCCGCTGCTCGAGGACTTCGCCCGGAACCGCCAGCCCAATGAGCGTTTCACTGATTATTGGGGCCGTACTCGCATCAATGGGGAAGCGCCCTGTCCGGAACAATTCCACGTGGAGTTCGCCGAACGTGCCGCCAAAGCGAAGGGAATGGCGGTAGCGGTGGCGATGGAGTGAGAAGTTGCCAGACTAATTCTTGCTCAGTCCATCGATCCTCTCCAGTTCCAAGCCCACAAGGCATACGTCGTCGCTGAAACCGCGGGTGGCGGAGAAATTCCGGGCATCCAGAAGCATCTCGTCGAAAAGTTGGTGCGTGGGAAGGCCGATCTGGCGGCGAACGTTTGAGATCACGCCGGATTGATCGTAGTACTCGCCGGCGCTGTTCTCCACCTCAAAGAGGCCGTCCGTGTACAGGACCACCAAATCGTGAACCGTGGCGGTCTTCCGCCATGTTTCGTAGCGCCAGTTGTCAAACAGCCCGAGGGCCGGACCCGGATGGGAAGTTTCATCCACCAGGGCATCGACAAGTCCGGCGTCGCGCCGGATGTGGAGGGGAGTGGGATGTCCGGCGCTGGCGCAAGAGAGCTCTCCGGTTGCGGTGTCCACCACCAAGTAGAACGCAGAGACGAGAGTGGGTGTATGCGTCCGTTTCAGAATGGCGATCAAACCGCGATTGATCTGGGTGAGGAACTGGCCGGGATCAGCGGCGACGCCGGAGAGTTCCTCCACGAGGGCTCGCTGCACCGCGGTGATCAGCGCGGCCCGCACGCCATGTCCCATCACGTCGCAAATGAAAACCCCTGCAGTGGTGTCTGAGATTGGAAGAATGTGGAAGAAATCACCGCCCACCTCGGTGGTGGGCAGGTAGCGGCTGCAAAAGCGCAACGCACTTTGCGCTGCGGACGCCTGCCGTGGAAAAGTGGGAAACTGGTGCGGCAGGAAGGCCTGCTGCAACTCACGCGCCATGCGCAGGTCATCCTTCATCTCCGTATTTCTCAGGCACAGTTCCCGCGTATAGATGGCCACCTGCTCCTCGGCGCGTTTGCGCTTGGTGATGTCCCTGCCGATGCCCACGAGGCCGATGACCTTTCCATCGGGATCGCGAAGCGGCACTTTGGTGGTGGAAACCCAGCGGGTGCCTTCTTCCTCTTCCCTCCATTTCTCATGCCGCCGGACGATCGGTTCGCCCGTCTGAACCACGTGGCGGTCATCCACATCGAATCCGTTTGCGAGTTCCAGCGGAAAAAAATCGAACGCTGTTTTCCCCACCACCTGGTCCATGGAGGCCGCGCCCAAGCCGTGCATGTGAGCGATATTGTCCAGGACGAATCTGCCCTGGGAGTCCTTTACGTAAATGGAGTCCGGCAGGTTATCGATCACCGCCCGCAGGAGGCCGCGCTCTTGCTTCACGATCCGATCCGCCTCGGCGCGCTTCAGCGCGTAGCGCATGGCCCGCAACAAGATGCGCTGCTCCAGTTCGTTCTTCATCAGGTAGTCCTGGGCGCCCTCCCGGACGGTTTGTTCCGCGAGGGCTTCGTCGTCATAACCGCTTAAGACGATGATGGGCACCTGCGGCGCAGCCTTATGGATACGGTGGAACGTGTCGATACCCTGGCTATCCGGCAGTGACAAATCGCTAATCACCAGATCTACCCCACCCAATGCCAGACGTCGCAGGGCGGCCTCGAGGGAATCCACGGACTCCACGCGAAAGGGATTGGGGGATGCCGCTACACACTCGCGGAGCAAAAGGACGTCCGCCGAATTGTCCTCCACCAGAAGCACCCGAAGAGCCTCGACCTCCTTATGACCAGCGAGGGTGGATGGCAGACCCCCTTCAAAGCAAAATTGCGAATTCACGGCACGAACAATGGAAAGCATTCTCTGCCCCAAAGGAGGCATTCACAATGTACAGACAGAAACCCTGCTCCTGGCGCTCAAGGAACCTGTTATTTTTCTCCGCGTTTAACCGGGGAATCGCCGGTGGAGACGCCGGACCACCCTCTTTTGCACCTGGCGGGTTTGTCCTTCCCGCCCTTGGCAAGGTGTGCTTTGATTGCGTGCGCGGTCATGATCGATAGCATTATGGCCCTTTATTTGCTTCTGAAAGTCCGTCCGAAACCTGTTCCCTCATCCCCATGCTATTCACCCGCTACGACCGCGGCGATTTCTTCGATGAAATGTTCGACGGCGACGCCGTCATCCGCCCGCATTACCAGATCACCCGCAGTCACATGGGCCAGTTGACGGAATCGGAGTTCCGGCAGAAACAGACGGCGGTGGATCTTGCCTTCATGCGCGGGGGGGTCACCTTCACGGTGTACTCGGACTCGAAGGGCACGGAGCGCATTTTCCCCTTCGATCTGGTGCCGCGCGTCATACCCGCCGCGGAATGGCAAGTGATCGAGCAGGGCCTCATTCAACGGCTCACGGCCCTGAATCTGTTCCTCCATGACATCTATCACGGCCAGAAGATCCTGAAGGACGGCGTCATTCCGCCTCACTACATTCTCGATGCAAAGCATTTCCGCCGCGAGTTCATGGGTTTCAACGTGCCCAAGGACATCTACGTGCACATCTGCGGCACGGACCTTATTCGCGGCAGGGACGGAACCTACCTGGTGCTGGAGGACAATCTGCGGTGTCCGAGCGGCGCCAGCTACATGCTGGAAAATCGCACCGCGCTGAAGCGCGCCTTCCCGCAGCTTTACCAGAATGCGCGTGTGCGCCCGGTGGATACGTATCCGCGGGAATTGCTGAAGGTCCTGCAATACTCATCCCCGCCAAACCTCGGGTCGCAACATCCGAATGTGGTGCTTCTCACGCCCGGGGTCTACAACAGCGCCTACTTCGAGCACGCTTTTCTCGCCCGGCAGATGGGTATTCCCATCGTGGAGGGCCGCGACCTTACTGTAAGGGATACGAGAGTCTACATGCGCACCACCTCCGGCTTGATGCCGGTGGATGTGATCTACCGGCGGATCGATGATGATTTCCTGGACCCCTGCGTGTTCCGTTCGGATTCGCTGCTGGGTGTTCCCGGATTGGTGAATGCGTACCGGGCTGGAAACGTGAGCCTCGCCAACAGCATCGGGACCGGCATCGCGGATGACAAAGTGATCTACTACTTCGTGCCGCGCATCATCAAGTACTACCTGGATCAGGATCCCATTCTGCCGAACGTAGAGACGTTCCTTGCAAGCGAGGCCAAGGACCGGCAATACATTCTGGAAAATCTGAACAAGCTCGTGGTGAAATCCGCGAATGAGGCCGGCGGCTACGGGATGCTGATGGGCCCCTGGGCGGCCGCGGAGGAGATTGAGGAATTCCGCAAGAACATCCTCGCCAATCCTCGGAATTTCATCGCCCAACCGCCCATCTCGCTTTCCCGTCACCCCACTTGGTGTGAACAAGGATTCGAAGGACGGCACGTGGACCTGCGGCCTTATATCTTATGTGGTGAGAAGGTGGTGGTCACCCCTGGAGGCTTGACGCGGGTGGCCCTGCGCAAGGGCTCGCTGGTGGTGAATTCTTCCCAAGGCGGCGGCTCCAAAGATACCTGGGTGCTCCAGCATGATGAGTAACCACCGCTTGCAACCCGCAGAATCCGCATTCACATCCCGTTTCCCCCTCTATGTCCACCATGAGCGCCCGGATTGACCTGCCGAGTACAACCAGCCCCGGCAATCCGGATTTGTCCACCCCATCCAATCCGGATCTCCACATGAACATCATTCCCCGGACGCAGGGCAATGTGATGCTCTCCCGGGTTGCGAACTCGCTGTACTGGATGAGCCGCTACATCGAGCGTGCGGAGAACATATCCCGATTGCTGGACGTGAATCTCCAGATCCTCCTGGATTTTGGCGCTCCTTCCGGTGAGATCCTCGACGAACACTGGCTGCCCATTCTGCGTTCCGCCGGAGATGAAGAGACTTTCTTCAAACACCACGAAACCGCAGACAGCGAGAGCGTGACGGAATTCATGACGTTCTCGCTGGAGAACCCGAGCTCCGTGAAGTCCTGCCTGTTCGCCGCGCGGGAAAATGCCCGGCAGATCCGCGACCAAATCTCGCTGGAGATGTTTGAAGTGATCAATGAGTGCTACCTGTTCCTGACCTCCAAAAATGCCCGCGAAGTCTGGCAGGAAGGCGCCCACGATTTCTACGAGCAGATCAAGCGGTATTCCCATCTCTTCCAGGGCCTCACGGATTCCACCTTTTCACGGAACCAGGGTTACGAGTTCATTCAGTTCGGGAAGTTTCTGGAACGGGCGGACAAGACCAGCCGCATTCTGGATACGAAGTACCATATCCTCCTGCCGGATATTCACGATGTGGGCGGCGCAATCGATGCCGCTCAGTGGCAGGCGGTGCTGCGCTCTGTCAGCGCCTTGGAAAGCTACCGTCGCGCTTTCGTGACGGAGACCGTGCCGTGGAAGGCGGCGCAGTTCCTCATCTTTGGAGACACATTTCCCCGTTCCATCCGGTTTTGCCTTACGCGTGTCGATCACTTTCTACACATGCTCGCGGGCACCGACCGGAATGAGTACAACTCGCCGGAAGAGAGGACGTTCGGCAAGCTGTACTCAGAAATGAATTTCATGAACGTCGAGGACATCATGAAGCAGGGGCTGCATGAGTACCTCGCCAGAGTCCGGCTGGTGCTGGACAAGCTTGATGACTTCATTTACAGCCGTTTCATCTACTATCCGCCCATCGACATGGAGGCTGAAATCCGCACTCATCAACAAGAGATGCAGCAGCAGCAACAGCGCGCCCAGGAATGAGTACGGCGGAAGTGTTAAGTCCCACTCATGACCGTTGGACGGAGCCCTTGACGCTGCGCGTGTGGCATCTCACGCGTTTCTTGTATGAGGGACTGGTATCGAACAGCTTCAATGAAGCACGCCTTCATCCCTGGACGGACTCCTGCCAGACGCTGGAGTCCTTCCAACTGGACATCAATCCGCCTGCGGTTCTCCGGCGCTACTCTGATTTCTATGGCAATTGTCTGGACCACTTCGATGTGATCGCACCGCATCCGCAACTGGACGTGGTGGCGGCCTCCACTGTGCGCACCCACCCGGATTCGCGAGGACATCCACCCTACAATCTCTCTCCAGGAAGCTTGAGATCCAGTCCCGATGAGGACTTTCACCAATTCCTCCAAAGCTCACACTATGTTTCCCTTGAGGCGGAGATTTGGCGAAGCGCTGTCGACGCACTTCCAGGCGGAGTCACGGATCTGTGGAGGGACGCTCTTCAAATCAGTCACCACATCTACAGCACCTTTACCTACACTCCATCGGCGACCAATGTCAGCAGCCTGCCGGTGGAGGTCATCCGAACCCGCAAAGGCGTCTGCCAGGACTACGCCCACGTCATGCTTGCCATGTGCCGCAGTCACGGCATCCCTGCGCGCTACGTGAGCGGGTACTTTTTCAATCCCCATCGCGCGCCCGATGACATTGAGGCAAGCCACGCATGGGTGGAAGTGTACCTGCCAGGATACGGCTGGGCGGGAATAGATCCCACCCATGATCGCGTGCCTGATACCCGCTACATCAAACTGGCTGTTGGCCGCGACTACGGGGACATCGTGCCTGTCAGTGGAAAATTCACGGGCAAAGGCCGGCGGGCGATGACGGTGGAAGTGCAGGTGGTGAGGATCGCATGACTGCTGGCGGATCTGCGATCCGCTGACTCACATCCTGCAGATCATCAATTCGCGCTCGAACATCAATTCCTTCGGCAACGCCGAATGGAGATCAATGAAGAGTTCCTCGTGACCGAGCACCTCGGCGCGCCACGCGGAGCGGTCGAATGTCTGCAATTCTTCAAACCTGGCCTGGGAGAAATCGAGCCCTCCCCACTCGATATCCCGATAGCGCGGCACCCAGCCGATGGGCGTTTCCTTGGCGCGCCCGCCCGCCCGCACGCGGTCTACGATCCACTTGAGCACCCGCATGTTTTCTGAGAAGCCGGGCCACAGGAATTTTCCGTCCTTGTCCTTTCGGAACCAGTTCACGTGGAAGATGCGCGGTGTCTCGGTGAGCGCGCGCTGCATGTTGATCCAGTGGCGGAAGTAGTCGCCCATGTGATAGCCGCAGAACGGGAGCATCGCCATGGGATCGCGCCGCACTTTGCCTATCGTGCCTGCGGCGGCGGCGGTCATTTCACTCCCCATGGTTGCGCCCACATACACGCCGCTGGACCAATTGAATGCCTGGAACACCAGCGGAATGGTGGAGGCGCGCCGACCGCCGAAAATGATGGCGTGAATGGGCACGCCCTCCGGATTCTCCCATTCGGGATCAATCGTGGGACACTGTTTCGCTGG
>Ga0206826_1098_pt1 | contig 12693 bp, 9 predicted proteins | sample Alteio_BWOrgCont_80_FD_152636 | JGI IMG/M metagenome (GOLD analysis project Ga0206826, IMG submission 152636) | Enriched cells from forest soil in Barre Woods Harvard Forest LTER site, Petersham, Massachusetts, United States -... | ecosystem: Environmental > Terrestrial > Soil > Temperate forest > O... | reverse complement strand
ATAACCTATCGAATTTATGCGATGGACGCCTGAACTCATGCTATTTTCCAAGTGATGGATGGGAAACATCAAAACAAAAACATTGACTTCAGGAGGGTTATTTGTGACAGTAACGGACGTAATAAGCAAAAAGGAGGGGATTATGCCTAACATAATAGAGCATGGTGATTTGAGTTTGAAATCGAAGATTCAGCAGGGTTTAGATGTCGTACAGGTAGGTTTGAGTTATGGGTGTGGTTATCTTGGTGGTGCAATAGCGAGCACGATACTAGCAGAAGAAAAGTTTGCACTCTCAAAACTACCAATTGGTCAATTTGCTGCGTTCAGTGGGGTTAATGCTATTGGGTATGGTACTCTGATGTTGGCTGTGGCGCTGACCCTTAAAACCCCGCAGAATTTTAGTCGCTTAGCTAAATTTAAGCAAAACACCCCTCGCGAAAATATTGAAGCAGGTATACACGCCCTTACCCCTGTTATTGGATATATTGGCGGTATTGTAGATTATGGTAGTAGGCACCTGCATCCATAATTTCCTTTACTCAAATTTAAATTCATTTTCATACTACCCGTGCGCGATTATTTCCGTTTCCATTATCCCCTTTTTCCCGGAGTACTCCCTTGACCTCATACAGACGAAGTGGGTATGAGGAAAAAGCTTTACAACCACTCGACAACCCTTTGGGCCCAAGGATTGTGTAAACTATGTCTCCGGAACGTTTCGTAAAGGCCAAGCCCGGGCTATACAACTGATTACTGGAGCGGTGAAGGGACTGACGACTGGAGCGGTGAAGGGATTCATATTGCAACGCAATAATTCATAAAATGAAGCATTTTTTCATTGGCAATTTCTTGGGATACCACCACTTGTACCACCAATCCCTATCACTTAGCTTTGACCGAATGATCATTAAGGTTCTTACACTTTGTAATTCGGCATGATCACTCATAGTTTTCGCGTTTTATGCAATATTAAGAAGCCACACGGCTTCTATTGCCTAGTAAATCTCTACAATTGATTTAGCAGATTCTACTTCTTCAATAAACGCACAATTGGCTTCGTAAGCCTTTAACATAGCCTGTCGCAATCGTTCAGTTTCACCGATAGGGTCTTTAAACCAGTCCGTTGACCATATCCGGTAAAGTTTCCAACCGCGACTTTCCAAAATTTCTTGTCGCAGTCTATCGCGGTCCCGCGCGCATGCCGAAGAATGATAAGCGGCACCGTCACATTCAATGCCAAGCAAGTAACCGTAGCGAAGCTTCGGATGCCTTACGCCGATATCAATTTTAAATTTTCCTACGCCGACCTGCGGTACGGCTTCGAAGCCCATCGCTTCAATTTGTTCTATTACCATTTCTTCAAATGGGCTATCTGGCGCGCTTCCGGTATTCCGGCCGGTTTCTATGCGGCCTGTTGCGGCATATTCCAGGTAGTCGCGCAAAACTTGGACACCTTCATGTCGTGCATTCTCACCCAAAATATCGCCAGGACGCATAGAAGTAAAAAGCACCAATTGGTTCTTCGCACGCGTAAACAAAACATTTAAACGGCGCGCACCGGCAGGACTGTTTACTGGACCGAATTGCTGCGCGACGGGACCGTTTGGAACGGCCGGACCATAAACTGTTGAGATAAAGATAACGTCACGTTCATCCCCTTGCACATTTTCAAGGTTTTTCACAAAGAAATATTCCAGGCCACCTAAATGTTCCTCCCACCGCTGGACGTATTCGGCGGCATTTGTGTCCTCTGCCACGGCTCTATCCAGTTCGCTTTTGATTAATTCGCGTTGTGGCTGATTGATTGCCACAATGCCAAGGGATTCATTTGGCCTTTCATTCATAAATCTTATCGCAGCACGGACGACTTCAGCCGCTTCTTCAGCATTGGTGCTTATGCGATAAAGGCCATTAGCGCAGTATTTGTGAACAATACCTTTTAAAGGCGTTTTATCCTGAGCGCCAGGAAATACCACCAAGCGGTTTTCATAGAATTTTTGATTTGAAAATGAAATTAGGTTGGATGTCTGGGATCGATAATGCCAGTTTAATTCGCGCGGCGTACCATAAACGGCAATCGCTCTATCCAGTATAGATTCATTCAAGATATTTTCATCCTCTTCGGCATTATCTTCGGAATTTTCCATCATACGTTCGAAAAAAGTGCTAGGCGGAAGCTGCTTAGGGTCGCCCACAGTGATTACACGTTTGGCTCTTGCAAATGCGCCTATTGCATCTTCTGGTCGCATTTGTGAGGCTTCGTCAATTATTAACAAATCAAAACTAAAATGCGATTTTCGCAAGAATTGTGCGACGGCCAAAGGCGACATCATAAAACAAGGCTTTAATGTCAGCACAGCGTCCTTTGCACGACTTAGCAAATCGCGCACGGCTATATGCTTTTTCTGCTTACTTAATTCATGGTTAATCAGCGACATATCGGTATAGCTTGAAACCTTGCCAGCAGAATTTCCAGCATTAGGGCGACGTTTTAATAAATCAGATGCAATCTTTTCGCGCGTCAGTTTTTGAATTTCCTTATCCAACCCCTGAAAATCATTTCGCGCAGCTTCGAGGGTACGTCCATTGCCTTTGGCGATAGCTGGATACATATTATAAATATCTTCCATTTGTGCATGGCGGACTTTTTGCAGAAATAAATCATATAAGCGAATGTTGTTGATGTTTGCTTTGATAGCCTTATCAAAAAACTTAATCAGGCCAGCATCTTCTAATAGGCGGCGCACATGACAAACCTCAATCCAAAATTCGAGACAATGCTCTTGCGAAACAAGATTTTCGCATTTTGCATTTAAATCGGCTAACGACTGATCTTTCAAATCGGAAGCAAATATTGTCTTATCATTAACTTCTAAAGCCAAGTCCTGCAAAATTTCTTGTGCCGATTTAAATTTATTATTTAACGCGCTAACAAGCCGGTCGATATCATGGACAAATTCGTGATTTTGGATTGCCAAAGATTGAATGGGACTTGGATAATGACTTATTTGAATAGCTTTACTTAAAGCGGCTCGGTAAATTTTAAGATATTCTGACAATTCAACGAGGGACGACCATTTTTTAATTCCAAATTCAGCTGCCAGGCCTTCGACGCGAGCACTGCTTTCAAGATATCTTTCTAAATCTTTCGCCAGATTGCCCAGGTGCGCCACGGGTGTCGCAGGCGATAAAACCCCAATTTCTGTAATAATCTGGTTCAGTTTGCGAAGGTTTATTATTATCTCTTTTCCACTGGAAATGAATTTATCCAATTCATCCATATCATTTGTAAAAGTTGGTTCAATATGCAAGTCGTCTGTAATCGAATTTATGACGGCCAGAATTGCGTCTGCAAATGCGGATAATGCAAAACCACGCAATGTTTGGTCTAAGCCTGTGCCAATAAACTTTATATTTACTTGTTCGATATAATTTGCAGCCTGAAAAATATTATCAAACTTTGTATTCAGGCCATCGAATTTCGGCCCCATAAATAATTGCAACTGGCTATTTCGCTCAAAGTTCAAGACTTCATTTAATAATTGTTGCAGAAACAAAAAGTCGGCAAGCATTTCCTGTTTGCCTATTTTTGGATTTTTTATTTCGCGCAGAATACTGTTGTAAACCTTTCTTGATTTTGAAATCGCGGAGCCCAGAAAACCGCTTAAAAAGGGTTTTTGCAAAAGCAGAATGATGTCTGTTAAATTAGCCGCCTTCGTTTTTGCTAAATCAAATTTAGCTGCTGCTGTGGATACTTTTTGGACAAGTTCGGTAGCCTTAACGCATTCGCTTTTAATTCGCTCAATAATTATTGGGTCAGCCATAGATGCAGTTCTGTAATGCAATGTATCGGCACTATGCGGACGTGTAAGCGTGGCGAACTCGCAAATTTTACGCCAATGCGCTAATGTTAAAGCCCTGGGGAGTTCGACAATATTGTTAATACGACCAACTACCGCCTCAATTTCAATGGCCTTTGCTATTCGGTTTTCATATTCGCCTGCCAATATCTCGATATCTCTTATTTGAATACCATTGCTCGGCACAAATCTTGCCAATTCCGCTGCAACTCGGATTTTCTCTAATTCAATTCGGTTTAAATCATTTATCCATGTGGTAAGTTGCTCACCCGTCTTCACGGTTTCCAGCATGTGGTCTGAAAGCTGCGTTGCCGGTGCAAGGCCAAAAGTCTTTATAATCTTTTGCAAAAGCGGCCAGTCGACAATTTGCATAGCATCTAGGGTTGACTGAATATCATGCTTAATCTTGTATAAATCGGACCATGCAGCAATTTGGCTATTATTTAATGCCGCTTCGATTATCTTGCTATCGTTTATGATTTCTTGCGAAATGGCTGCAAAATCTTTTAGCAGCGTAATTAAGCGTTTTAATTTGAATGGGTTTGAATCAGATAAATCAATATTTTCCCAAGCATTAAAATCTCTGCCGTTCAAAGACGATAAGAATTTCTGGTAAATAGCCTGTGCGTCGTCGAGAAGGTGCTCTGCATTTTTTAAATCTTCTTCGGTAAACTTCTGCGGGTTCTTAATGGCAAACTTTTCTAATTCAGGAATATGTGGAAGGCGGTTATCGATGGCGCGTGTTTTCCAGAAAATATCATGAACAGTTGAGTTACTTGTGCCATAGCCGGTATTCATTTGATTAACATAGTCATTCAGCATTTTACGCTTCTGATTTAGTTGCCGGAGCGTGCTTTCATATTCTTGCGGTTCGGGAAGCCGCTTTTGGTCGAGCCGTTTTCGCAATGACTCTAAAACATTCTTTCTATTCGCTTGTTCTGAATGCAGCGGCATACAAAAATGCCCAAAGCCTGCGGACGTTAATCTTTTGTGAACGACTTCCAGTGCCGCCAATTTTTCTGCGACAAAAAGTACAGTCTGATTTTTGGCGAAGGCAGCGGCGATAATATTAGAAATAGTTTGGGATTTTCCGGTCCCAGGCGGCCCCTTAATTACTAGGCTTTTTCCTGATAATGCATCTATAATTGCGCTGTGCTGCGAAGAGTCCGCATCCATAATGACGGGCGGAGCAGAATTAGAAAGCTCCAATTCATCTATGTCGTGGATTTGAATTTCGGAATTCAGATCGTTTTTGCTATCTACGCCCCAAAGAATTTCATGCACCAATTTATTTTTCATAATATTTAAGCTTGTGGGCGCGATATCTTCATACATTGCAAGTTTGGCAAAAGGAAAGACGCCAATAGCCACCCATGTCCGAATTTTCCATGTCGGCTTGTGGACCAAAATCTTTTCCCTGATTTCCTGCCAATAAACGCTTGGTGTCATGCCTTCGATAAATTCCGGCAGCTCAAGCTTAAATTCACGTTTCAACAATTCTTTTAACGACACATTAAATTGCGCTGTTTCATCGTCTGCTTTTATAGAATAAATATATTGTGAATTGCTAACTTTTCGTGACATTGTTGCAGGCAAAAGCAAAAGTGGCGCATATAATTTGTTGCTTTCTTTATTCGGTTCAACCCATTCTAAAAAACCGAATGCCATAAAGAGCGTATTTAGGCCAGTTTCCTGCCGATATCCGTTAGCATGGTCTAAAACCTTTGCCAGTCGCCGTTGATAAGTTTCCGGCAGCATAAGAGTTTGGATTATATCGTCATGATGTCTTTGATTTTCAGTGTCGGTATTTTCCGACAAATCAAACGAAGTATTAAAGCCAAAACTTTCTGCATGGTCCGTAATGGATAATTTTGCTTTGCCAGCCAATGGCTGCATGCCAAGTTGTTCGCGCAATCTATTTCTTAAATCGCGTTCGGCTTTTTCGACAGCTTCACCGGATTTTTCTGCTTCTAATTGTTCAATATTTAAAATATCTGTCTGATAGAATGCGTCTGTTAGGCGCGCTTCATTTAATGCAGATTTGAATTCGCTTACATCTTCATCCTTTGTTTCGTCGTCAACCGGCGGAAGCGCAGCAAACTCCATATCCGAATTGGTTAGCTTGTCATATAGAATATCCGGCACTTCATCTATAATTCGAAAGTGCGACGTGTTCCGGTCCGAAAATTTTGTGCTTAGTAATTTATTTCGCTTTGTTAAATCTAAAAGACGTTCGCGCAAATTTTCCAAGCGTGCGATAAGCAGTATTGCATCTTCTGATAAAGCAGGCTGTGAGGATGCTACCATTTCAATCGCTCATCGGGTTTGTTTATTCCTGCCCAAGGGGGGCAGAATAACCGTCTGTATTACGTACTATCACATGTGATCAAAATTTCAATCATTATACTTGAGATGGAAACATCTAAGATTAAAATTCTACAGTTAGGTAGTGAAATTTAGTGGGCGCATTCAAAGCCTACTTTGCCTAATTGGGAACGAAGAATTATTTCATGATTTTAAAAATACTAGAATGGGTTCAGAAATGTAATGGTTGCAACGTTAGTTTCGACATGTTCGCTCGTTCGTTTTTGTCATACCTATATATTGCTCATTTTTGCAGCGGTGACTACCGCCAAAACACCAGGCCTGTCAATTATTAAAAGCGAGGTAATATGTGTTTCTGCCCAGACTCTTACTTCCTCTTGTCGGCCGCATTACGTCCTTTGTTATGAGACGCTGAAGCCGCCGCCGTGTCCGTCAAACAGAAAATCGGTTCCTCCGGAGGCCCCTCCAATTTTCAGTTTGACTGAACGCAAAATGCTCACGGCTATGGCGACTTCGGGCGCTTTCTCATAAGGACGCAATTAAGCGGCCTTTGTTTCAAGAGGGAGAGCCCCATGAAAACAGAAACCCAAACCGTCCTGCTGGCCATGGATGATCTTACCATTCTGCGCTTGCAAGAAGTCATTTTCCGCACTGGCCTGAGCCGTACAACCTTGTATGACTTAATCGCCAAAGGAGAATTCCCACACCCCATCAGCATTAGCACGCGCTGTGTCGGTTGGGTCGAAGGCCAGATCATTGACTGGCTGAAACACAGGATTGGCCTTAGCAATCAATAGCTCCTTCATTCCTGTGCCGCTTTCACAAGCGGCACAGAATTTTCACCTACACCAGGCTGATAGGAAGTTTTATTATGAGTTCTTGTTAACTACGCTTTTGTTTCAATTCTATCGCTTTAGACTTTAGCTGATCAACTCGCTCCATTTCATGTGGAATGCCGAATCTATCAGATAGAATAACAACTGCATACTCAGCACCATCTGTCACCCATACCGCTTCTGAGACATGCGTAGCGTCTCCTTTCAACTGGCATGATGGCATGAATTCACTTTGAACATTAAAGTCTTATCAATCCAAAAAACTGTTGCGCCCTTCTGCCTCATCTAATAAGGTTACAGTTGAATAAAATTCCTTTAGCCTTTTTTCTACATCGTCAAAACAAGATGACTGTATATCTAATATTGGTGAAGGGCCATTGAAAGCCCACCTAATCGCCTTGCTAGGGTCTTCATAATTAGTAGCGGCCACCATGCATTGGTATTGTGCCTTTCCGAGTTTCTCAGGCGACCAACTATACGTCAAAATTTGGCCACATCTTAGAAATTGATCAATACATGATTGTATCCAAGGATATTTTTCTTGAAATAATTGAACGCACAAAGTTTCTAAACTTCCTGGCGTCATTTCATCTGGCAGCAACATTATTGAGATAGCGGGATATCCAGCAGTTTTTGCAACTTCTAAAGGATTCGAAGGTATTGGATATCCCTCCGCAGCTTTAATCTGCTCACATATATATCGAAACGTAACTTTTGGATCGTCATGACTATCTGCGACTATTAAGATACCCTTTATGCTAGATAACCGCCCAGTACCACGAATAGCGGCAAGGGTTTTCTTAAAGCCGGCGCGGCCATAGTGCTCCTTATGATCCGGCATGAAAAACTTGGGGAAACCATTTAGACCTTGGCGCTTTTCAGTTAAACTTTTAAAAAAATTCTGATCCGCAGCGCCCTCGCATAATAAAACAAAATCTTCTGTAATTTCACTTGGCATGGTTCTTACCTACGTACTTCAATATCGCTTTCAATGGCCGCCGCCGCATCTCTCCCCCGAATGGTTTGGGCATGACTACTGCCGTTTGCTTGCGATATTTGTATTAAACAGAAATCATTTTCCTTCTTTTCTATCAGCGGAACGGCAGCTTTCAAACACTCCCAGCTATGAGTACTAAGAAATAGCTGAGTATTACTTTCTTTGGCAAACTGATACATAGCCTCCCAAAAAGAAGGAAACATTGCATAGTATATGCCATTTTCAATCTCATCTATTATAACAGCACCACCTTTGAATTGCAGAATCGCCATCATAACTGCGATGAATTTATTAATCCCCGAAGAGATCAAAGAAACAGGCATTTTTCTCGATCTAGGCTTCACTGAAGCGTACAATACTGGAACATTGGAGGGGGCTTGAACAGACAGATCAACGATTTCGGGAAACTCTAAATTAACGACGTTAAGCAATCTTTTTTCTTGATTAGTAATACTCAGTTGTGAAAACCATCCGGCAATCTCATGTGTGTTAATCTGCCAAGTTGAGGAGAAAAATACAGCGGGCGGGTATAGTTCTTGTCCTTGATCTAGCTGTAAGTGGCCTTGCTGATTAATGGTGCCAAGAAGTATGCTTGAATTATTATCAAAATTAGTGCGCTCAAATGCGAGCGGAATAATTGTTGACATAACTGTCTGCATCCCAGGAATTCCAGGCAAGGTAGGAGTTGTAGGATTCGTTTTGTCAAAATAGATTTTTAGGCTTGCTTTTTTGCCTTCAGAGTTGGTTATGCCAAAATTGATCGCTTGTTCAATATCAAAGTCGAAAAAAAGAGGACTCCATAATGAGTCAAACTGTTCCCGAGTTGGATTGGGCTGAAACGGAAGGAATAGACCTCTAATAGAGTTTGAATTCCACGCAATTGTAGGGGTGCCTCCTAACGCTAACCGGACGCCTTCCAACAAAGCTGTTTTACCGGAAGCACTGCGTCCTACGACTATATTTACTAGGCGTAAGTCTTCGAGTTTTAATTCCTCAAATCCTCTAAATCTCTTTGTTTCGAACGAACTAATCATGTTACTTCCCTAATAGAGTTGTGTGAGTCTGTCGTCGCACAGATCATAGACAGGCCGATTATATTCTAGATATCTTTTTATGGAATTCAAGCCGTAAGCACCCAGCAATGCAATGTATAGAGATATGTTTTTTCACTCTCATGGTTGATCAACTCAGTCCTTAAGAATTTCTTCAATCTTTCCAATGCGCAGCATGATGTCTGGATGGGTTGCGTAGAGACGATTAAAAACCCCGCCGGATTTTTTAGCTTCCAAATCCTTTATTTTGTCCAAGAAGGATAAGAGGCCGGCCCCGTATCCCAGCCGCACCGCAAAACGGTCTGCCTCAAGCTCCTGCTGCCGTCCGGTAAATAAAGTGATCAAACTGAGCAGCCATGCGCCAACCCTGGCTATAAGACCAAAGAACCCGGCAAAGACCAATAAGATGAAACACAAAATGCTCAAGATGGTGCCCTCGTCTTTGCCGTTGTGGTTGGCAATGACGGTTGACGCAAACCTTGCAATAGCTCCTGAGGCGGCTGTGACCACCAGGGACGGCAAGCTGATACCGGCGGCAATCCCCAGGCGGTGGCTGTCGCCATTATGCAAATGCGCGCATTCATGCGCGATCACGGCGGCAAGTTCACCCGAACTCGCTTTTTCATAAAGTCCTCTGGAAATCGCCAAGGTTGCCTTTCCGGTAGAAAAGGCAGTCGGCATCGGGTCATCCAAAATCATGAGCTGAACCGGCAAGGGAGGCGATGCGGTAACCTCCTGAACTTTCCTTTGCACTTCGCCCAGAATAGGATTGATCTTGTCCGTTTCGCGCTCAATCGGCTTTCTTGCCCCTGACAGCAAACGCAAGAGTTGTTGCCCCAAAGGAGAATCTAGCAAGAAAGCCAGGCCGAAGAGGATTACAAAAGCCAGGGCGGCAATGGCTTCGTTTCTGACTGCGCCTTGCATCCCGAAGGACGGCAACAAGCTGAGAACCAAATACAAAATAAACCAGTTAAACAGAAACAGCAGGAAGATAGGCAGGGCGCGCATCACGAGTACTTCACCCTGATTTGCTCAGCGCAGAATTGACCGACCTTACTGATATAAAAGGCCTCGCCCGTCTGGAGAGATTGCTTGATGGCATCGGGATGAATGATAAATGACTTGTTGTGACTGACGGTTCCCGTGCCGGTGCTGCCCCCGGCACTGATTTGGGTCGTAATGCTAAAGCTATCCCGCGTGCCTGCCCAGGCAGCGATGCTTTCAGCGCTGTCGTGATCATTGAGGCGATGACAAATAATGGTATTGACGCAGTTGAGGATCTGATTGGCGAAAGCCCCGTCCACGCGTTTTAGATCAGATAGCCCCTGGGTGCCGAATATCGCATGAATGCCTTTGCCGCGCCCCATATTGACCAAGTTGAGCACCTGGTCGCCTGCAAAGACTGAAAACTCGTCAAAAACGGTAAAGACGCGCTTGCCCGAATGCTCCCGGTCTATGACCGCCTTGATGTCATTGATAATGAGCTTCCCGAGCACGCTGGAGAAACTCGGGAAGCGCAAAGCCGGCAGCGCAAAATAAACCACGGCGTTATCCTCAATTACTTTATTCAGATCAAAGGTATGACCTTCCTTGCGCTTAAAATATTCTCCGAGCTCTGAATGGATCAAGATATTCAAATGCGCCTGAAGCCCCGTGATATCCTTGCGGTCATACCCTGAAATCCGCTTTGCCCGGACTTCGAGGCGGGGATTATCCATCGTCCTCACCAAGCCTGCCAATTCCCCGAAATCCAAACATTCGACGACGCGCTCCATGCTATAGGGCTCCCCGCTGGCAAGCAGGATTTCAAAGGCGGTCTGGAGATAATCTTCGGCAATCGAGCGGTAATAGTCGCTTTCCCACTCATCCTTGAGGCTAATGATCTTGTCTTTGAGCTCGGTATAGCCGCCTTGGGAGAGCGGGTCATAATGCCAGTGGTTTTCGCAGTTGAAGCCGTAAAAAGGCTTCCCTGCCTCTTGGGCTTCTCTGGCAATCCAGGCGGTATTTTCCGCGGTGGGCTTGCCGTCGACAATGATCAGGGGATAGTTGGCTGTCAAAGCACGGCGGTAAAAGCGCCTCAAGGTAATCGTCTTGCCGCCCCCTGTGGTTCCCAAGACCAGGGCCAGCTGGTTCACATGGGCGTCCGGCATCACGCGGGGCCGGTTGCTATTGGCGGGGAGGCCCAAGAGCGTCCCGTCATAATCCTGATCCAGCAGTTGTTCGAGGGACTGCTGGATCCGCTGGCTCCGGGTCTCCAAAGGCTTGGATGCCTGCTGAGGTTTACTCTGTACCTGCACAGCATGAGCCCCGCCGGGGATCAATTCCATGAAGGTAAAAATGGCAACCACCGGAAAGATGGTGGTGACCAGATAATTCCTTGCAGCAGTTAAGTTTAAATAATCGCTGAGCCCATCCAAAAAATGACCATGAAGCAGTAAATTGAGGTAGCGCATATTATAGGTGAAGCCTTGAACAAAATACTGCCCAAGGCTTTGGTGCGGTAAGTTGAAACAAATAATAACAAGGCCCATCACGGCAAAGGCGGTGCCTATTCCGGCCAGGTTTTTTTGGCCCATCCAAAAAATCCGCACCAGCAAAACAAATAGCATGCCGCCCAAAACAGCCGGCAGCGCTTGCCACAGGCACATCCCAAACAAAAACGCTGTTTGCGCCAGTATACGGTAATTGACTGCAAGCCTCCTCACGAGGCGATCTCTTTGAGTGAAAACACCTTGATGAATTTGCTGCGCTGTTCGCCCATACTGCCTTTGACCGCGTTCGCCACCACTTGGGGGCAAAAATACCAGACCTCGGCAAAGTCGAACTGCGACGTATACCACTTGATAATGCTCTCAAGCCGCGCTTTGCCTTTCGAGCGCAGTTCAACTTCAACGGCAATTTTTTGATCTTTTTTACCGGGGCTGGAGAGATACAAAATGCCGTCCGGCAGGTGGCCGGATTTCCCGAGCCCTGCCGCATACTTATCCATGACCATCTCCCGCTCGCTCATCCATTCAGCTTTGGGATACTTTTGGCGCAAATAGAGATAAACGTCCGTGACAGCCAGCGAATGGTTATAGCTACTAAGGGTAATCCGGCTCAGGGCCGGGAGCTCCGTATAGCCGGCCCCCTTTCGGGTCAGGCGGTAAATGCCATGCCGGGCATGGAGGATCTTTTCATGGATCAGCAGATTGGCAGAAAGCAGCCTCTTCACAATCTGGTAATTGCGGGGCTTGCTCCATCCAAACCGGGCTTCCAGCTGGGGCATGGCACAAAAACCAAAAGTGTTAATAAATTCCAGGATTTCCAGATCGCGTTCGGTTAATTGCATCCCAGGGAGTTTCGCCCCCAGATTCGCTCCCCGATCGGTTGCCTTGAGCTTTGCCCCTGCCGCAGTCATCCACTCTCCCTCGAAGGATTATGGTTAAATTGCTTCACCTAATTTTATACCCAGCTCTGCCTTTATTGGCTTGTTCCTAATCTTTACCACACCCCTTCAAGTAAACTCAAACCCCCTTATTCCAAACCTTCCACACCATTCACTCCCACCCGCGCGCGAACTTTTCCCCCACCACCTTTTCTTTCCTCAGGCCGTAGCACTAGCGCTGACCTCAGTACCATGG
>Ga0206826_1097_pt1 | contig 12709 bp, 12 predicted proteins | sample Alteio_BWOrgCont_80_FD_152636 | JGI IMG/M metagenome (GOLD analysis project Ga0206826, IMG submission 152636) | Enriched cells from forest soil in Barre Woods Harvard Forest LTER site, Petersham, Massachusetts, United States -... | ecosystem: Environmental > Terrestrial > Soil > Temperate forest >... | reverse complement strand
CGAGCGTTTTCCTGGCGCAGTACAAACACAATGCATTGAGGCGATGATGCAAGATGGCCGCGCGCTGCAGGCGGGAACGTCGCATTATCTCGGGCAAAATTTCGCGCGCGCATCGAACGTACAATTCCAATCTTCAGCAGGTCAGATGGAATTTGCACATACAACATCCTGGGGTGTTTCCACGCGTCTAATCGGCGCGCTGATTATGACGCATGCAGATGATGACGGCCTGGTGCTACCGCCGCGCCTTGCGCCGCTTCATGTTGTGATCGTTCCGATTTTGCGTGACGAAGCCGCACGTGCGGCGGTGTTGAAATATTGCGACAGCCTGGCGAAGGAAATCGCAGCCCAAAATTACGCGGGCGAAGCGGTGCGCGTAAAAGTGGATGCGCGCGATGAAGATGGCCCGGCTAAACGCTGGGCCTGGATCAAAAAAGGTGTGCCGGTGATTTTGGAGGTTGGGCCGAAGGATTTGGAAAAGGGCTGCGTTGCCGTCACGCGCCGCGATGATGTGGTGGGCAAGAAAACCTTCCCTGCGCGCGCGGAGTTTATTGCGGGCTTGGGCACGCTGCTCGCCGAGATGCAAACGAAATGTTTTGAACGCGCCGCGACTATCCGTACCGCACGCGCGCGCACGGACATCAAAACCTGGGCGGAATTTGAAAAATACTTCGGCAAGAATGATGAAAATCTTTTCAACAGCCAAACGGGTTTCGTGTGCGCGCCCTGGTCCGGTGACGAAGCCGCCACCGAAGTCAAACTCAAACCGCTTGGTGTCACCATCCGCTGTTTGCCTTTTGATCAAAAAGTCTCGGGCAACTGCGTCATCACCGGCGACGCGGCGAAATACGAAGCTATTTTCGCACGGGCCTATTGATGGAAAAACGTCTCGCCGCCATCGAGGAGCGCAACCGCCGCGTTGAGGTGGACAAGGCATGGGAAGTCAGCTTTGTGCGCCGCGGCGTGATTTCCGCCATGACCTACCTGACCGCCGGAACATTCATGGCCGTGAATAATTTCCTGCATCCCTGGCTGACGGCAATCGTGCCAGTATGCGGCTATATTCTCTCCACCCTGTCATTGCCGTGGATCAAGGAGCTATGGATAAAAAACCGCACGCCCTAGCCAGCGCGCGTAAAATCCATTAAATTACGCTCATGCTTTCATCCCAGCTCGCCCAGTATTTGCCGATTTTGCTATTCTTCGCTGTCGCGGCAGTGATTACCGTAGGTATGCTGGCCGCGAATAATTTCCTTGCACCCTCACGGCCCGACGCCGCCAAAAACAGCGCCTATGAATGCGGATTTGAAGCTTTTTCTGACGCACGCATCAAATTCGACGTGCGGTTTTACCTGGTGTCTATTTTGTTCATCATCTTTGATTTGGAAATCGCCTTTTTGTTTCCCTGGGCGATCACGCTCTCAGCTACCGGCCTGTTCGGTTTTATCTCTATGGTGATTTTCCTGGCAGTGCTGACGGTTGGGTTTTTATATGAATGGAAAAAGGGCGCGCTAGATTGGGAATAATTATTCCCGCTGCGCCGTGATCACGCGGTCCTTGCCGCCCAGATCCTGCCAAGGGCCTCCCGCGCGTAAATTCTCTGACTGAAAAATAGCTTTGATAGCTGCAGCTTGATCGTGTCCAATTTCAAAGAGCGCAATACCGCCCGGCGCGAGCAAACGCCGCAGCTGCGGTGCGAGCAGGCGGTAAGGCGCAAGCCCGTCCGCGCCGCCGTCTAGCGCTGCGCGCGGATCATAACGCTGAACGTCCTGGGCCAGTGCGGCGATATCGCGGCTGGGGATATAGGGCGGGTTGCACACAATCACATCGAATGTCCCGAGTGCCTGTAGCGCCGCTGTATCGCCCCAATCCAATCGTTGGAATTGCGCGCGCGCGGCCAAATTTAAATACGCTGCGTTTTTTTGCGCAGCGGCGACCGCCCCCGTAGCGGCATCAATGCCAACACCTATCCCCTGCGAATATTCATGTAGTGCCGCCAGCAGCAGGCAGCCTGTGCCCGTGCCCAAATCGAGCACACGATAGTGTATGTTTTTTTCGGGCCGCAATGTGATCAAAGTTTCGATCACGGTTTCGCTGTCGGGCCGCGGCTCCAGCGTTTCGGGTGAAAGCGCAAAGCGCAGACCCCAAAATTCGCGCCAGCCAAGGATGCGGTGTAGCGGCTCACCGCCAGCGCGGCGGGCCAAAAAAGATTTGTATTCCGTTTCGCTCCGCGCATCTTCGGCCAGCCAGCGCGCCTCCAGCCAGGCGTTATCGCATCCGGCAGCACGTAGTTTTTCTGCGCCGCGCGCGATGATATCCGCCGCTATCACAACGGCCACTGCCGGCGCGCTTCGCCGAGCGCAACTGCGGCCGCCGCCGCCACATTCAAAGACCGTACGCCGGGCTGCATCGGTATGCGCAGCATATCATCCGCATAGGCGGTTAATTCCGGCAGCGTAGAAAAACTCTCCGGCCCCAAAATCAACAAATCATCGGCGCGGAAAGCAAAATCCCATAGGGACGTTTCCGCCTGCGGCGCGAGAAGCAGATGACGCGCGCCCGGATGCGCCGCTCGCAATGCCGCCAAATCCGCGTGGCGCGAGATTTTCACATGCTGAAGATAATCCATATGCACCCGGCGCAGGCGCTGATCATCCAGCACAAAACCGCATGGCTCGACGATTTCCACTGCCGCGCCCAGGCAGGCGGCGAGGCGGATCATCGCGCCCGCATTTTGCGGAATGTCCGGCTGATAGAGCGCAAGGCGAAGCATCCGGTCTTTATCTATGATCAAGCTTTTAATTCAAGCCTTGCGGGAAAGCAGCGGGGTGATTAGGCTCCTGAGATGCCAGACCCAGAAACTCCCGCGCCGGAAGATTTCCGCCGCACCTCTACGCTGCTACGCGAGTTGGTGCTGGAAAATACCGCCGAGTATATCACACTAGGCAATGTGCTGGATCAGCTGGGCGACCGCGCCTTTGGCTTTATGATCTTTTTGCTCGCCTTCCCGAATTGCCTGCCTGTGCCGCCCGGTTTTTCCACCGTCACGGGTCTCTTGATTTTGCCCATTGCGCTGCAATTTTTTTGGCAGCGCGAGCGGCTGCATCTGCCCCAGGCCATCCGCAATCGGCCCATCAGCCGCGCGGTGCTGGCGCGTGCGGTGAAGGTGATTTTGCCCGGCCTGACAGCGATGGAAAAACTCTTTCGACCGCGCTGGCAGTTTTTATGCCGCGGCTGGGGCGAGCGCATAGTGGGCCTAATGATTTTGATGCTCACCTGTCTGCTGCTGACGCCGCTGCCGCCACCGATGCATTTTCTGCCCGCGAGCGGTTTGGGCCTGATCGCGCTCGGTGTCATGGAACGTGACGGCCTTGTCATCACCGGCGGCATGCTGGTGGGATTGGGCGGAATGGTTTCGCTTGCGCTGCTGGGGGAAATTGTGGTGAAAATGCTGGCGCGGTTTGCGCATCACTTTCGGCCATGAACGAACACCACGCGCCGCTGCGCGGCAATCCTTATCTTTCCATGGTCGGCCAAGCCTGGCGCTTCGGCAAGGGCCAGCGCCAGCACATGGTGCTGTTTTATTGCCTGTTTTTCTGCGCGAATCTGGCCATCATCGCGCAGCCCTGGATTTTCGGCCAGACTTTGAATGTGCTGCAATCGGGCGGCGCGGATTTGTTTCAGCGCGCCTGGCCCTGGTTTATTTTATATGGCGGCATGATGCTGGTATTTTGGTCTTTCCACGGTCCCGCGCGCGTCACGGAACGGCGATTTGGTTTTTATGTGAAGAAACAATTTTTCGATCAGCATTACCGCGCGATCACCGAACTGCCGCTCGCCTGGCACCGTGACCATCACTCGGGCGAAGTCATCAACCGGGTTCAAAAGGCTGGCACGGGCATTTACATGTTTTCACAGTCGCAATTCATGTATTTTGAAACGGTGCTGCGATTTTGCGGCGCGATCATTATGCTTTTTATCGTTTCGCCCACGGTGGCGCTGCTCGCGATCGGCGGCGCGCTTGGGATCATGGTGCTGATCCGGCGGTTTGATAAGCGGCTGATTTTGCTGGTGCGCCAGGAAAACAGCGCAGATCATTTTTTCGCCTCGGGCCTTTTCGACTTCATCAGTAACATCAACACGCTCATCACACTGCGCCTCGCGCCGCTGACCCAGCATGAGCTTTCGCGCCGCTTGATGGGGGTGTTCGTGCCGCTGTCGCAATCTATCAAGCTGAATGAAACCAAATGGTTTTGTTTTATGATGATGGTAGTGGCACTTGAAGCCATTATCATGCTGACCTTCATTCACCACCAGATCGCCATTCGCAACATGGTGATGGTGGGAACTTTGGTGACCGTGTTTCAATACTTTCGCCAGATCAATGACGTCTTTGTGCGCTTTGCAATTTATTATCAAGAATTAATCCGTTACTGTGTCGACCTGCAGGCTGTTGCGCCCATTACTGAAGCGGCAGAAGCGCTGCAAAAAAATCATGCGCCGCCAATGCCAGAAAACTGGCAAGAAATTATTTTGAATGAACTCCATTTCAGTTACGGCGAAGCGGACGGGCCAAAAACGCTAAGCGATTTAAATTTGCGTCTGCGGCGCGGTGCGCGCATCGCGCTGGTCGGGCCGTCAGGTGCGGGGAAATCGTCGCTGCTTGCCGTGCTGCGCGGCATTTATCCTGCTGAAGCGCAGGTGGCAATTGATGGCGCGGCGGGTCAGCTCGCTATGCTTGGCGATTGCGCCACGCTGGTGCCGCAGGACGCAGAAATTTTTGAAAGCTCCATCGCGCAAAATATCACCATGGGCGTAAGCGATGAAGAAACGCGCATGCTGCACGCGGCGGAGATCGCGGAATTTAATGCCGTAGCAGCGGCTCTACCGAATGGCTACGCAACCGATATCCGCGAGAAGGGCGTCAATCTGTCAGGCGGACAAAAACAGCGCCTAGCGCTCGCGCGCGGATTGTTTTCGGCGGCGGACAGTTCTTTGCTCTTGCTCGATGAGCCCACCAGCGCCGTGGATCCCGCCACGGAATTGAAAATCATGCAGAATTTATTTGAGGCTTATCCGCGCATGACAATTGTGGCGAGCCTCCACCGTTTGCATTTACTCTCGCGCTTTGACTGGATTTATGTTTTGGCCGAAGGCCGCGTGGTGGAAGAAGGCAATTTAAACACCTTGCTCGCCCAAGGCGGCGTGCTGAAATCCCTGTGGGACAAATACGACGAGACGAATTAAGACGAAGCGATCTGAGCGCCTAGGGCCTGCATTAAGGCCACAAAACCTGGAAAAGACGTATGGATTGGCACGGCGTCATCAATGCGGATGGGCTGCTCGGCCGCTAGGCCCGCCACCAAAAAACTCATGGCGATGCGGTGATCTAGATGCGTCGCCATTTCCGCGCCGCCCGCCACGCGTCCCGTGCCATGCACGATCAAGTCATCACCTTCAATTTCCGTGCGCACGCCGCAGGCCGCTAAGCCCTCCGCCATAATCGTCAGGCGATCGGATTCCTTGGTGCGCAGTTCATGGAGGCCGCGCATGCGCGTCGTGCCGCGCGCGTAGGCCGCCGCTACGGCCAGAATGGGATATTCATCAATCATGCTCGGCGCGCGGCCGGCCGGCACATCTATGCCGTGCAGGTCCCCGTGGATCACGCGGATATCCGCCGCGCCCTCACCACCCTCTTCTCTTTCATTTGAGATCTCCAAGCGTGCACCCATGTCGGTGAGAGTCGTAAACAATCCTGCGCGCGTCGGATTTATCCCGACGCCAGGCAGAAAAATATCCGACCCCGGCACGATCAGCGCAGCCACCATCGGGAAAGCAGTGGAAGAAGGATCGCTCGGCACCCTGATGCGCTGCGGCTGCAGTTCCGCATATCCGGTGATGCGGATCGTCTTGCCCGCGGGGCCGAGGTCTTCAACCTCTAGCGCCGCGCCCGCTGCGCGCAGCATCAGTTCTGTATGATCACGCGTGGCGACAGGCTCAATCACCGTTGTTGTTCCGGGCGTGTTGAGGCCGGCCAGCAAAATCGCTGATTTCACCTGGGCCGATGCCACCGGCAAAGTATAGGTAATGGGCATGGGGCGCCGAGCGCCCATGATTTTGATCGGTAGGCGACTGTCCGTCGCCTCAAATACCGCGCCCATTTGTGAGAGCGGCTCAATCACCCGGCCCATGGGCCGCCGCGACAAAGATGCGTCGCCAAAAAATTCCGCCGTAATCGGATGCGTTGCCACTAAGCCCGCGAGCAGGCGCATCGAGGTTCCGCTGTTCCCCATATCCAGCGGCGCGGCAGGCGCACGCAAGCCGCCCACGCCGACGCCGTGCACATGCCATGTCAGCCCGCGTTTTTCAATTTGGGCGCCCATAGCCCGCATCGCGCCTGCGGTCGCATACACATCCTCGCTTTCCAAAAGGCCTTCGATCACCGTCTCACCCACCGCCAACGCGCCCAAAAGCAGCGCGCGGTGCGAGATGGATTTATTCCCAGGCGACAAGGCCGTGCCGGTGAGCGGGCCGGAAGCACGCGCAGACATGGGTATAGGCGTGTTTTTGCTTGACATTCCTGAAACTCATGCCGAAATAGCCGCCAAACACAAGCCAAATTTTTGGCCCGTTTTTGGGAGCATCACATGGCGAAAAAATCCGAAGCCGAATTACTCTTGGGGTTCAAGCGCATCTGTCCCGCTTGCAACACGCGCTATTACGACATGGCGAAAATGCCGCCTACCTGCCCGCATTGCGGCGTGGAATATAACCCCGAAGCACTGCTGAAATCGCGCCGCAACCGCCCAATTGAGGATGAGGAAGAAACAAAACTGAAACCCACCAAAGCGCGCGTCGCCGAGGTCGAGGACGATGAAGTCGAAGCGCCCGCTGCAGCCGAGGAAGAAGAGGAAGCGGAAGCCGAGGTGGAATACGCGGAGCTTGATGGTGAAGCGGAACTGCCGCCCGATGAAGAAGCCGCTGAGGGTCTGGGCATTGATGATGACGCGGACGATGAGGAAGACGAGGAAGACAACGACGTCTTAGAAGACACATCGGATCTGGGCGAAGATGACGCGCTGGTGGATGTGGATATCGCCGAGGACCGTGAAGAAGACCGGTAATTTCCGGCAAACTATAACTCTTCCACGCCCGTGACTCCGGAAATCAGTGTGATCGCATGGCGCTGGGCGGGCGGTAGGCGCCAGCGGCCCGGCAATTGAATCTCGGCGCGCGCGCCGCCCGGCAAAAACAGCACTAAGAAAATTTCACCCTTGCCTGGCGGCAGTATGGCCAAGGTTTCTTTAAGCCGCGGCAAGGCCTTTTCGGAGGTGAGCGTAATCATCATGCGCTCCGCCACCTCGCCCGCCGCGGCCTCGAGTAACTCTACCTGCTGCACTATCAGGCGGTAGCCTTCCTCCTGCAGCTGCGCATCCACGGTGAGCAGCAAGGTTTTGCCCGCCGATAAAATATCGCGGTGGCGCATTAAGGTTTCGGCAAAGACCGTCACCTCATAAACGCCGCTCGCGTCCGACATTTGCACAAAGGCGAACTTATTCCCGGAACGCGCGGTTTTAATCGCCGTGCCCACGACGACGCCTGCGAGCTTCACGCGCGAGGTGCGCGCGCGCGCGATATGATCGCCAAGCTGTGCGTGGCACACCACATCCAGGCGCGAGAGAGAGCGCGCGAAACTATCCAGCGGGTGGGCGGAAAGGTAAAATCCGACCGCGCTGAATTCCTGCTGCAGGGCCTCCAGCAGCGGCCAGGGCCGCACCTCTGGCAAGGGCGGCGGCGCGAGCGTAATTTCTTCGCCGAATAAATTGCCTTGGCCCGAAACCTGATCCGCGCGCACGGACTGCGCATATTTGAGCAGCAGGTCAGCGGCGCCATGGGCGGCCGCGCGCCCTTGCGATAAATTGGATGTAATGCCGTCAAAAGCCCCCGCGGCGGCAAGTGCTTCCCATTGTTTTTTGCTCATGCCGAAGCTGATGGTGCGCCGCGCGACATCCGCGAGGTCTTGGAATGGGCCCCTTGCTTTGCGGTCCGCGACCATGGCCTTCATGGCCTCCAGCCCTACCCCCTTCACCGCGCCCAGTGCGTAACGGATCGCGAGAACGGCACCATCTACTTGCTCCACGGCAAAGGTTGCTTCGGAGCGGTTAATATCCGGTGGCAAAAGCCCGATATTCAAACGCTGCAACTCCTGGCGGAAGCGCGCGAGTTTATCAGTATCGCCCAAATCAAGCGTCATGAGCGCCGCCATAAATTCGACTGGGTAATGCGCCTTGAGGTACGCTGTCTGCCAGGCGATGAGCGCATAAGGCGCTGCATGGCATTTGTTGAATCCGTAGCCGGAAAATTTTTCCATTTGCACGAAAATCATTTTCGCCTGTTCGCCCGGTACATCATTTTGGGCAGCGCCGTCGATGAAAATTTTCTCCTGCGCTTCCATTTCTGACCGGATTTTCTTCCCCATCGCACGTCGCAGTAGATCCGCGCCGCCCAGCGTATATCCGGCCAGCGTTTGCGCCACCTGCATCACCTGTTCCTGATAAGTCATGATGCCGTAGGTTTCGCGCAAAATGGGTTCCAGCGCTGGGTGCAAATAATCTGGCGCTTCGTCGCCGTTTTTCACGCTAATATATTTCGGAATATTATCCATGGGGCCAGGGCGGTAGAGTGCAACCAGCGCGACGATGTCTTCAAACCGGTCAGGCCGGAGGCGGCGTACGGTATCCCGCATGCCCGAACTTTCGAGCTGGAAAACGCCCGAAGTTTCACCACGTGCGAGCATCTCAAAGGTTTTGTCGTCGCTGAATGGAATATCTTCCAGTTTCAAATCAATCCCGCGCTGGCGCAGCAGAGCAAGAGTATGATGCAAGGCTGTGAGGGTCTTGAGGCCGAGGAAGTCAAACTTCACCAAGCCGGAATTTTCCACTTCCTTCATGTTGAATTGCGTCACCAGCGTGTCGGAGCGCGGATCTTTATAAAGCGGCACGCGTTCAAGGAGCGGGCGATCACCGATCACAACGCCCGCCGCATGTGTGGAAGCATGGCGATAGAGCCCCTCAAGCTGCAGCGCATAATCCATGAGGCGCGCGATATTTTCATCTTCGCGCCGCACCTGCTGCAACAGCGCCTCGCCGTCAATCGCTTCCTGCAGCGTCACCGGATTGGCTGGGTTGTTCGGCACCAGTTTGCAAATACGGTCCACGACGGGATAGGGAATTTGCAAAACGCGGCCGACGTCGCGCAGCACCGCGCGCGCCTGAAGTTTCCCAAAGGTAATGATATGCGCGACGCGTTCGGATCCATATTTCTGGCGCACATAGGCGATGACCTCATCACGCCGTTCCTGGCAGAAATCAATGTCGAAGTCCGGCATGGAAACACGTTCGGGATTCAAAAAACGTTCAAACAGCAGGCCAAATTGTATCGGATTCAAATCCGTGATGGTGAGCGCCCAAGAGGCCACGGAACCCGCGCCCGAGCCACGTCCCGGCCCCACAGGAATATCATTTTTTTTCGCCCATCGGATGAAATCAGCGACAATCAAAAAATATCCCGCGAAACCCATTTGACTAATAATGTCGCATTCGAACGCAAGCCGCGTGCGGTAAGTTTCCTGTTCCTCTGGCGGGATGGCATGCTGCGTAAAACGTTTTTCCAAACCTTCGCGCGCAAGGCGGCGCAAAAGTTCCGGCTCGCCTTCCGCACGCGCATCGGGAAAAGGCGGTAGGGTTGGCTCGGCCTTGCGCGGCGCATAGGCGCAGCGCTGCGCGATCAAGATAGTGTTCTCAATTGCTTCGGGCAGATCAGAAAAAAGCTCCGCCATTTCGGCGGCAGAGCGAAAATAATGCTGAGCGGTTTCTCGGCGGCGGTCTTGCTCTACCACATAACGCCCGGCGGCGATGCAGAGCAGCGCGTCATGCGCTTCATAGGTTTCTTCAGCCGCGAAATAAACATCATTGGTGGCGACGATGGGAATGTCATTCCCATAAGCGAGATCAAGTAGCGCGTTTTCAAATTGCTGTTCTTCGGGCGTGTCATGGCGCTGAATTTCAATGTAAAACCGGCCAGGGAAAAGTGCGGTGATGGTTTTCATTGTCTCCGCTGCCTGATCGGGCGAACGCCGCAGCGCGGTGGCGAGCGGGCCGCGCACGCCGCCCGATAAACAAATCAACCCACCCGTATGGTTTTCAAATTGCTCAGCACGCAGCGGGGCTGCATCGCCCTCGCCGCGCAGCAGATAAGGAAGGCTGGCGAGATGCATCAGATTTTTATAGCCTATTTCATTTTGCGCCAGCAGCACAAGCTGATCCGGCCGCGTACGGCGCTGGGGATTTTGATTTTTCGCATTGAAGGAATTATCATCGGCAACTAGCGAGACATCGAGCTGTGCACCAATGATGGGCTGCAAGCCCGCCTTGCGTGCTTTTTCCGCGAATTCCAGCGCACCGAATAAATTATTGGTATCCGTCAAAGCCAGCGCGGGCATTTGCTGGTCCACCGCGAGGTCAATTAAATCTTCCACGCCGATCGCGCCCTCAAGCAATGAATAGGCGGAATGGGCATGTAGATGGATGAAAGTCATACGTCTGAGTGTTACAAGCGCGCCTAACTGCGTCAAGCGCAAACCGATTTATGATGGCTGAAATTCCATAGAGTCAGGGGGTGAAACATCTTCAGGCGCAGTATTTTTTTGTGCAATTCCAAAGAACGCATTGTAAAGTCCAAAGGTAAATGCTGCCATCCCTAAGCCTGGGTCGCGCGTCTGAATAGCAGCTGCCAATGAACCTACAATCATTGGCCACTGTATGGCAGACGAAATGAGGGTCGGCCGTTTTTTTAATGTCGCAACAAACATGCGCGCAATGCGGCGTCTGGGTGGTTGTCGAGGATGATTGGACACCATTATTTTTTCTGCCAGCATCGGACCAAAAAGCAATGTGCTATCTGGGGCCAAAGATAAGACGGCAGCGCTGATCTGTGCATTAGATCCTTTTTGCACGCCGCTCGCAAGATAAGAACAGCTGCCGCCCCAAGCCAATGACGTGCCTATCATCAGGCTTGCTTTCGGATATTTGTCTCCAAACAAGGTATAAATACTATCACATGCCACCCAGGATAATCCCGTTACGCTGTCAAACGTAAAAGGGTGATGCATCATATGCAAAAACGTCTGTACGCCGTCTTTGCCTGAAAGAATAGTATTTGACAGCACGCCAAAACCACCTGAGATACGAAGCGCATGCTGCTCCAGCCATTGTCCGGATTTCTGTGCACCGGACAAAACGGTTGTCTTTTCGTTCGAATTTTCCATCTATATATCCTTAACTTTCTTTTTCGGCCGTGCGCGTGCCGTTATCTAGTGCATAGTGTTGAATACTATGCGTTTTCCTGCGGTTTTTGCAAGAAAATTATACTTCCAATTGTCCGCCATGGATCGTCACAGTGCGGTCCATGCGCGACGCGAGAGTTTGGTTATGCGTGACAATCAGCATGGCGACATTTTCCGTGCGCGCGAGGTTTAATAATAATTGAAATACGGTTTCGGCCGTGGCTTCATCAAGATTCCCTGTGGGCTCATCCGCGAGCAGCAAAGGTGGGCAGTTGGCCAGGGCGCGCGCGATGGCAACGCGCTGCTGCTCGCCGCCCGAGAGTTCCGCTGGGCGGTGGTGGCCGCGCGCGGCGAGGCCGACTTTGGCAAGCAGTTCATCCGCGCGCGCCTTCGCATCCTTACGCGAACGGCCTGCCAGCAATTGCGGCAGAATGATATTTTCTTCGGCGGAAAATTCCGGCAGCAGATGATGAAACTGATAGACAAAGCCGATCTGACGGCTGCGCAGGCGTGTGCGCGCGCCGTCGTCCAGTTTCTCCGCATTTTGTCCGAGGATAATGACTTCGCCCGAGGTCGGCGGATCGAGCAGCCCCGCTGCATGGAGCAGCGTGGATTTCCCTGAGCCCGACGGGCCTAAGAGCGCCACGATCTCCCCCGCGCGCAAATCAAAATTCACGCCGCGCAGAACTTCGATTGCCTGCTCACCCTTACCATAGGTGCGCCGCACATCGCGGAGCTGCAGAACTACGTCACTCATATCTCAGCGCCTCAACCGGAGATAAACGTGCCGCGCGCCAGGCAGGATAAATCGTGGCAAGGAAAGACAAAGACAGGGCCATGAGGACGACGCCCAGCACCTCGCCGCCGTCAAGTTTCGCGGGCAGTTGCGAGAGGAAGTAAATTTCCGCCGAAGACAAATCGGTTCCCGTTAAGCTTTGCAAAAACTGGCGGATGGTTTCGATGTTTAGCGCCGTGACAACGCCCAGCGCCAGGCCTGCGAGCGTTCCTGCCACGCCGATCGTCGCGCCGGTGAGGATAAATATTTTCATCACACTTGCACGGCTCGCGCCCATGGTGCGCAAAATGGCGATATCGCGCCCCTTATCTTTCACCAGCATGATCATGCCGGAAATGATGTTGAAGGCCGCCACGACGATGATCAGCGTCAAAATCAAAAACATCACATTGCGCTCGACCTGCAGCGCGTTGAAATAACTGCCGTTGACCTGCTGCCAATCCTGCACGCGGTAATCTCTGCCCATCCGCTGCGCGACATCCCGCACGATCGCGCCCAAATGATTGGGATCTACCGTGCTGATTTCAATCGTATTTACGCGGCCTTCGAAATTCAAAAAGGCCTGGGCG
>Ga0206826_1096_pt1 | contig 12893 bp, 8 predicted proteins | sample Alteio_BWOrgCont_80_FD_152636 | JGI IMG/M metagenome (GOLD analysis project Ga0206826, IMG submission 152636) | Enriched cells from forest soil in Barre Woods Harvard Forest LTER site, Petersham, Massachusetts, United States -... | ecosystem: Environmental > Terrestrial > Soil > Temperate forest > O... | reverse complement strand
GCAAAAGGCGACTCCGGATTCGGTCATCTACGTTCCTTCCGCGTTTCAGCAGGCGGGCGGGCGCTCCGAATTGGAGTACTATGGGGAGCAGCTTCACGCGGCGGGCGTTCCCGATACGGGCATGCTCCTCGATCCGCATGGTTACGACACTGTGGAACAATGTGAGCTGGCCTTGGCCCTCGCTGCCCGGAATCATTCTCACTTGATCGCCATCTCCTGCCGGGTGCATTCCCGGCGAGTGCGCTATCTGTTAAAAGGCCATGACGTGGAACACATCGGGGCGTCTGGCACACCCAATCGGTGGTTGCAGTTCACGCATGTGGTCCTTGGGATAGTGTTCCCCATTCTTGATCTTTTGGGTCTCCGCGGCTGGTGGAAGCGCCGGATCGCGAGACGCCGTTTGCAGGGAAAACAGTGAGGTTCCTTTTGCGAGATCGCTCACTTCACTCCGGCAACCTCAAAACCCTCCGCTTCCAGCACGGCGCGAATCCGCGCCACTTGATCCCCCTGGATCTCCACTCGCTTGTCTTTGACGGCGCCCCCGCACCCGCAGGCGGAGCGGACGCGTTTGCCCACCGTTTCGATAACAGACTGCGGCAGGTGCGATGCGAAGTCCTTGATTACGATGACTGTCTTACCGCCGCGATGCGCCGTCTCTCGTTGCAGCACCACACGGCCCATCTTCCATCGATTTTGGGGCGAGTCTGGATCAGGATTGGGTTTCATGCGGTTGGCAGAGTACTGGAAAACATTTCTCCTGGATTTCCAGCCAATTCGCGGCAACGGCGGAGGATGACCTCCACCCTACAAACCGCCTGCTGCGAATGGGATACGACCCGATTCTTTCCGGAATTCGACGGACCGGTGTACCGCGGGTACGTCGATACGCTTCGCACGGACATCGCGCGTGCGCTTGCGGAAGCGTCGGCCGCGTCCGCTCTCTGCGCTGAGAATGAGGGAGCCTGGAAGGACACCGCCACGCGGTTCGAGGCCTTGGATTCGCGCGCCTCACACGTGAGCACTTACCTGGGCATGCTCTCAAGTGCGGATACGTCCAACGACGCCGTGAAAAACGCGGTGGCGGCGTTTTCCCTCGTGCTGGCGGAAATCTCAAAGCTTCGCGGCGAGTTGATCCGTGCGCTCAGCGAGGCGGGAGCCGAGGATTTCGCGGCGTTCTGCGCGCAGCCGGAACTTGCGACCGCGCGCTGGACCTGGGAACGAATGAGGCAGGAAGGTCAAAAGCGTATGCCGGTGGCCCTGGAAGGATTGGCCGCAGATCTGGGTGTGGACGGCATCGGGGCATGGGGACGGCTGTACGAAAAGCTGGGCGGGCGCATGGATTTCTCCATGACTTGGCCGGACGGAAGCGTTCGTACCGTCCCTATGGCCCAGAGGCGGGCGCTGATGGCCGATCCATCCCGCGCCATCCGGGGGGCTGCGTTCCGTGACGGGCAGGTTCCTTGGATCACGCACCAGGATACGCTTGCTTCCGCGCTCAATGCGCTGGCGGGTACTCGGGGAACGCTGTACGCGCGGCGGAAGCAGCCGCACTTTCTCGATGCGCCGCTCTTTGATTCGGCAATGAGCAAGGCGACGCTGGACGCGCTCATGGAAGCGATCCGGCGTCACGTGGAGATACCGAGGAGCGCGCTGCGATTGGCGGCGCGAATGCAGGGCACGAACGGAGTTGCCTTTTTCGATCTGGAAGCGCCTCAACTCCCTGCGCCGGATGCCAATCCCATTTCGTGGGATGAAGCCTGCAATCTGGTGCACTCGGCATTCGCTTCCGCCTATCCGGCGCTGGGGAACTACTTCGCGGAGATGCTGGAGAAGCGCTGGATCGAATCCGCGGCGCGTCCTCACAAGAGTCCCGGCGCCTACATGACCTGCTCCCCCGTCCTCAATGAGGAGCGCATCTACATGACGTATCACGACACGATTCATGATGTGATCACCCTGGCCCATGAGGCGGGGCACGCGTGGCATACGGCGCTGCTGCGCAGCCGCCGCCCTCTCGCGCGGCAGTACCCAATGACCCTGGCGGAAACGGCCTCCAATTTCGGCGAGTCCATCCTGCTTCACGCGCTGGAGTCCCAACCCGGATTGAGCAAAGCTCATCGTGCCTGGTTGCTGGAGCAGGAAGCTCTCAGAGGACACTCTTATCTGCTGAACATTCCTGTGCGATTCCGGTTCGAATCGAGATTCTATGAGGAACGGCTGGCAGGGGAAGTGTCCGCGACGCGGCTTTGTGAATTGATGGCTGAAGCCCAGCGGGAGTTCTACGGCAACACGCTGGCACAGGGAGGAGAAGACCCCTACTTCTGGGCCTCGAAGATGCATTTCTTCATCACCGAGGTGTCGTTCTACAACTTTCCTTATGTATTCGGCTACTTGCTGAGCCAGGCGCTCTATTCCCGGTTCCTGGCAGAAGGCCCCAGTTTCCTGCCGAAGTACGAAGCTTTCCTTCGCCACACCGGCTCGGCGTCATGTGAAGATTGTGTGCGCGAAACACTGGGGGCGGATATCACGACGCCGGAGTTCTGGGCCGCGGGGATTCTGAGTTTCGAAAAACCCATTGCGGCTCTGGATTCCCTTACAGCGTAAAAAACAAGCCGGACGTCACCATGAATCCCATCGATACCCCGACAGCCGAACTTACCCTGGATGGGCTGGTCTCCCAGCTCCAGGAGTGTGTGGCGGATCGGGGACCCGCCCCGATGACGGAGGATATCCGGCAACTTTGTGAGGTGCTTTACTCGGCGAGTTTGCTGCGGGAAGAGGGCCGGCCCGTGAGGGCACGCGTGATGATCGCCCCGCCGGAAGCCTTCGAGACCAATCTGGGGCCGCCCGGCGGGATCCATGCGCTGCGCTTTGCGGTGCCGCACAATCTCACCGCAAACGAAATCAAACGATTGAGCCCGGCGGCGAGCTTTTTCCACTCCGTAGTAGCGGTGTGGCCGGAGCAGGGAAAGGGGTTCCGTATCTGGGGACTGCTCAACACGGGCACCCGCTGGCTGAATCTCATCGCGGGCGGACGCAAACCGATGGGAACGGAGTTTCCCCATCCCGTGATCCACGTGCGCGACCCCGGCTGGCTTTTGTTTTACTACGGCTATCGCCTGATGACAGAGTGGCGCGGCACGGAATTCCACGGGCCGCGGCTGGATGTTTTCCAAACGGGACTCTTGAATGAGCGCTTCGCGCACCTTCGCCAGCGCTTGGTGGACGAACTAGCGCCCGACTGCCTTCCTCCAACCCTGGACAACGATTCCTATGCGGATCTCTGCCATCTCATCGCCATCCAGTTCATCAAGCGAATCATCAATCTGGTGAGAAGCAGCGGTCATGGCGGCAGCCTGATCTTCCTCCCCGCCGGTGACGCCGGCACCGACGCGGCTGCGCGATGGATCGACTGCAAATACCCTGCTGAACCGGATGCCGCCGGCCTGCGTTTCCGCCACTTGCTGCAACGCATACTCCGGCGGGTCGGCCAACTCAGCCCGGAAGGAGCCACGCTGGCGCAGGCGTGGGAAGTTTTCAAAAACAGCACCGATGCCGAACTGGACAACCTGGAGGAGGCCTTCTTTGAACTCGCGCGGTTTTTCTCCGACCTGATGCAGGTCGACGGCGCGCTGGTGCTCGACCAGCGGCTGTGCGTCATTGGATTCGGGGGAGAAATCCGCGTGGATCGCAACCTGCTGCAGGTGGGCCACGCCCAGGATCTGGACGCAAAGGTGATCACAACCTGGAATCCCCAGGCGGACGGCACCCGCCACCGTTCGGTCTACCGGCTCTGCTCCGTGGAGCCGCGGGTGATCGGATTCGTGATTTCCCAGGACAGCCAAGTCCGGTTGATCGCGAATGTGGAGGACGCGGTGATCTTTTGGACGCACACGATCATTTGAAAGGGTGATTTCCGCCCAAATCGGCCATTTTGTCTCATCTGGCCGTAATTTGGCCAGAATGCGGGAAAACAGATTTCCGGCATTGGAAATGCTGCTTGACCTTCGTTGCTGTCTTTCCAACCTAAGAGCCCCTATTCCCTCCGGACCGGGTGCCGTACGAACTATGACTGACTGGAACCTCATGATTTGGCTCACCTGCTACGTAGCAGTGTTCTTTGGGCTGTCCGTGTTCGGTGCTCACCGTCTGAGAATCCTTTACTTGTATTGGAAGCACAGGAATGAGCCTCCCCAGCCTATGAGGCACTTTGACGACCTGCCCTTGGTGACGGTGCAACTTCCCGTTTTTAATGAGATTCACGTGGTGGACCAGCTTCTGGATGCGGTCAGCGCTTTGGATTACCCGCGGGAAAAGCTTCAGATCCAGATTCTGGACGATTCAACGGACGACACACGGCAGGTCTGCGAACAGGCCGCCAGCCGGCTGCAGGAAAAGGGAGTGAACGTCCAATACATCCACCGGCATCACCGGGTGGGCTTCAAGGCCGGCGCCCTGCAGGATGCCATGCCTGTGGCTACGGGCGAGTTCCTTCTGATCTTTGACGCGGACTTCGTCCCACCTCCGGATCTTCTGCAACGGATGATCCACTATTTTACGGATGACAAGGTGGGAATGGTGCAGGCTCGCTGGAGCCACCTGAATCAGAGCGACTCCCTCCTCACCAGGCTACAGGCCATGATGCTCGATGGGCATCTGGTGCTGGAACAGACTGCCAGAAGCCGCAGCGGTCACTTCTTCAATTTCAACGGAACCGCTGGCATCTGGCGCAAGAAGTGCATCACGGAGAGCGGCGGCTGGGAACACGACACGCTGACCGAGGACATGGATCTGAGCTACCGCGCCCAGATGAAGGGCTGGCGTTTCACTTATCTTAAGGACATTACCGTGCCCGCCGAACTCCCTCCGGATATGGACGGTTTCAAGAGTCAGCAACATCGCTGGACCAAGGGAAGCATTCAGGTCTGCAAAAAAGTCCTCGGCCAAGTGTGGAGTAGCGACGAACCCCTGCGCATCAAACTGGAAGCCACCGCTCACCTGGGAGCGAACTTCACTTACCTTCTCATGTTCGGCGTGCTGGTGCTCATGTACCCGGCGAATTTCATGTTCCAGAATTCCTGGCAGAAGGCTCTCTTTTTGGATCTGCCGGTTTTCTTCCTGGCCAGCCTATCCGTGATCATTTTTTACCTGTCGGCCCAGGGCGCCCAGCGGCGCTGGGGCTGGCTGAAGACCCTGCCATGCCTGCCGCTGCTCCTCGCCCTCGGGGTCGGCATGAGCATCAACAACGGCCTTGCGGTGCTGGAAGCGCTCTTCGACCGCCCATCCGATTTCGTGCGCACGCCCAAGTACGGACAAAAAAACTCTGCGATCCGTCCCAAGAGCTCTTACAAGGTGGCGCGCAGCGTGGGTTTCTGGATCGAGATGATCCTGGCGATCTACTTCAGCACTCTCACGGTCCTTGCGCTGTGGAAACAGCACTGGGCCAGCGTGCCTCTCCTGGCGATGTTTGCATTCGGATTTGTGTATGTTGCGGCGAGTTCGGCGAGGGGCTGGTCCTGGTTTTCCTCTTTTGGAAACAAGCCGCCCAGGGATCCTTCGCAAGAGGATGCGATGGTCCCGGCTTGAGGCGCTCACCGCCCTACGCCTGAGGAGCGCGCAGCCGTCCTGCGCCGCGCGCCCGATGCTCGCTGGGCCGCCAGCCGATCCACTTCTTGAACGTAGTGGAAAATACAAACGGGTTCTTGTAGCCCGCCGCATTGGCGATGGACTCGATTTTGTCATCCGTCGTCGCGAGCCACTCCGCCGCCTGCCGCATGCGAAGGTATGTCACCTGGCGCATGGGAGAGCGGCCCAGTTGCTCTATACACAAGCGCCGGAGGTGCTCGCCGCTCATGTGGGCCGACTGAGCGAGGATATCAAGGCTCCAGGGACGATCCAGCGCGGCGGCCACCGCCTCCCACAGACCCGAGAGCCGGGAATCCATCTGCCAGGGTTGGGCGAAACGCAGCACGTAGCTTTGGATGAGCTCCACCCAGTGGTGGATCGATGCGGGCAGAGCCTCCCCGCCGGCCTCTGAATGCAGGCCGATCATCGCGGAGCGCAGGGCATCGCCTTGAAAACGTGCCATCACCGGGGACCCCGCGCGCGCGATGGGCCTCTTCTCCGGCACGGACTGGTATCGCACCCAGACAAAATGCCACGACTTCCCAGCGACGCAGTGGAAGGCATTGAGCGTGTGGGGCGGCAAGAGGCAGGCCATGCCCGCCTTGCACGCCTGCCAGCGGCCATCCACCAGGATTTTCCCCTCTCCTTCCAGGCAGGCCATGAAATAGGTCCCACTCTGTTTCATCCGCACGATACAATACGGCGCCCTCGCTTCACACACGCCGAGGTGCGCGATGCGATGTTGCCCCAGCGCCGGACATACCGGCGCCCCTTGCAGCCAATCCCGTGAATCAGCAGCATCCACCCTCACCACTTTCTGATGCGTTCGAGCGCCCAGAATGTGTGTTTCAGCAAGGTCGATCATTTCGTGAGAGAAGAAGATAACGCCAATTCACAACGAATTCCAAGATCCCACCTTTGCATCGTTCATTACAGGATACCCAGCAGCATGTGGATTCCAAATAGCTCTTTGTGTTTCGTCCTCAGCCCCTTCCCGACAGAATACCGCACCCGCTGCCGTCCTTTCTTCATACAAAAGTCTTGTCCCAAGGACTTGGTCTCCTCCACAATCCTAAATCTCAACCCACAAATCTTCGCTTGCCATGCCAAATCCCTGGACCGGAAAAGGAAACCCTTACACCCGCGAAGAAGTCCGCGAACGCCTCCACGCCACGCTTAGAAAGGGCGATGCCATCATCGCCGCGGGCGCCGGCACGGGCATCAGTGCCAAGTTCATCGAGAAGGGCGGCGCGGATCTCATCATCATCTACAATAGCGGCCGCTTCCGCATGATGGGACACGGCTCCACCTGCGGGCTCATGGCCTATGGCGATGCCAATGCAATCGCCATGGAGATCGGCGAATATGAGGTGCTTCCAGTGGTCGAAGACGTGCCCGTCATCTGCGGTGTGCATGCCACAGATCCACGCCGCCGCATGTGGCACTGGCTTCTTCAGGTGAAGGAAATGGGCTTCTCTGGCGTGAACAACTTCCCCACCCACACCATTGTGGACGGCCACTTCCGCGGAGTGCTGGAAGAAACCGGCATGAGCGTGAAGAAAGAATTCGAGATGATCGCCCTGGCGCGGAAGATGGATCTCTTCAGCATCGTGTACGTGGCCACGCCGGAAGAGGCCATTGAGATGGCAAAGGCCGGCGCGGACGCCATCATCGCGCACGTAGGCACCACTGTGGGAGGTTCCATCGGCGTCACCAGCGCGGTGGTAAGCTGGGATTTCACACTCAAGCGCACCCAGGAAATCATCGACGCCGCCAACACGGTGAGAAAAGACATCTTCTTTCTCTGCCACGGCGGCCCCATCAATACGCCGGACGATGCGAAACGCGTCATCGAAGGCACGAGCGCCGTCGGCTTCGTAGGCGCAAGTTCCTTGGAACGGATGGGCGTGGAGGAATCCTTGACCGGATTGACGCGGCAGTTCAAGACATTAAAAGCCCCGGCTGCGGCGAAGTTTGGGGAATAACCACTCCACTAACCCTTATGCATTCCGAAGCCAGGTATTTCGTTACCCTCCCTGAGGCGATCCGCGAGACCAATCCGTGGACGAACAACGAATGGCTTTGCCGTCCGGATCTCGTCGCAGCGGAGAAACTCCTGCTGGTGCGCGCCAACATGGCGCCCATGCACTGCCATCCCTTCCACTATCATCCCCACCGCGAGGAGATCATCCACGTCATCTACGGCCAGGCGGAACAATGGGTGGACGGCGAGTATCGGATCTTGCGGCCGGGCGAGATCGCCCACATACCGCCGGGAATCATCCACGCCACTTACAACCCCCACAGGGAGCCTCTCATATTCCTCGCCATCCTTTCACCCGCTAAACTTCCTGACGACCTCGCTGCCGCACCCGATCCATTCGACGTCTCATCCGAAGAGCCTTGGGCCTCCATTCGCAAAGGCATGGTCGAGTGCAAGCTGCAAGATTGAGAACAATTACCGCACGCCTAAAAGCCAATTCACACCAGACCATGAAACACCTCACCCTCTTCATCATCTTTGTCTGCGGTGTCGTCCATGCCGCTGATCCGCTCCGAGTCTTCATCCTGTCGGGTCCCAAGTCGCACGGCATCGGCGCGCATGACCACCCATCGTTCCTTCGCGATTGGGTACCGCTGCTGGATTCACGCGGCGCCAAGGCCGCCGGAGGCGATCAATTTCCCAGCAAAGAGCAACTGAGCCAAACGGATGTACTCATCATCCATCGCGATGGTGGCGGTGACATAGCACCCGCGGACAAGGTCAATCTTGAAGCCTATCTGAAGCGTGGCGGCGGTCTGGTGGTGCTTCACGCGGGCACTGTCTCCAATAAAGACACAGACTACTACAAGTCCATCATTGGCGGCTCTTGGAGGCAAGGGACGACCAAATTTCTGGAAGGTCCCATGAATCTGTACTTCACGGATCGGCAGAATCCCATTACCAAGGACTGCTCAAATTTCCAAATGGATGACGAGATCTACTACGACATGGATTTGTCGCCGGACATCCGCGTCCTTGCCGCCGCTTACACACCCAATCCTCTCGCCCGTAACGAGAAGGCGATGAAGAGAGCGACGGAGATCACGAAGGGGGGCAAGGTCGTTTCCGTCTATGATATCCAACCGCAAATGTGGATGTACGAGCACAAACTCGAAGGCGGACAGGCCTACCGGTCCTTTGTCAGCATCCCCGGTCATCTCTATGCCAATTTCAGTCGCCCCAATTTTCGCGCACTTCTCTTGCGCGGCATCGCCTGGGCCGGAAAACGTCAAAACGTGGACGAGTTTTGCAAGCCTGAGGAACTCGGCGATAACCTACGCTATGTCGAAGGCGGACCCGCCCGCCCGGAGAAAGCCGCAGCGCTTCTGGAAGTCCATCCGGATTTCAATATCTCCCTTGTCGCTTCAGAACCGCTTGTAAATAAAGTCATCAATGTGAATTGGGACGAAATAGGCCGCATGTGGGTGGCGGAAAGTCCCGAGTATCCCAATGGTCGCCGCGAACAGAATACGGACCCGTGGAAAGACGCAGGCTCCCTTTATCCCGGCCAGTACAATCGCGAACCCCAGGACCGCATTTCCTGGCTGGAGGACAGCAACGGCGATGGCATCATGGACAAGAAACATGTCTTTGCCGACAAGCTCGAACTTGTCACAAGCTTCTGCTTTCACAAGAAGGGTGTGATCGCGTGCAGCGCACCGGATATATGGTACCTGGAAGACACCACGGGCAAAGGCGTTTGCGACAAACGCACAAAACTCTACACCGGCTTGGGAATCCGGGACACGCACGCCGTGATAAACAATCTCCGGTGGGGACTCGATGGCTGGGTGTATGCGACCGTCGGCTACAGCGCCGGCCATCCCACTTCACCGGATGGCGCCAAGGATTTCGGCAGCATCACCGCCGGTGTTGTGCGCTTCAAGCCGGACGGGAGCGCGTTCGAGCAATACTGCTCCAAGAACAGCAACACTTGGGGATTGGACATGACCTGGGACGGCCAGTGCTTCTTCACCCAACCCACCTGCGGAGAGGTATTGATGCATGTGGTTTTGCCGGAGTATGTCCTGGCAAAGGGGCGGATGCCCGGCGTCAACAGTTATAAAGTGCTCATCAAAGGCCAGCACACCTTCCCGCTCATGAAGTGGGAGCAGCAGGCTTACGTGCAAATTGATCAGGTGGGTTTCTTCACCGCCGCCGCCGGATGTGCGATCTACGAAGGCGGCGCCTGGCCCGCAAAATGGAACTATAGTTACTTCACTACTGAACCTACCATCAATATCGTCAGCCAGTTTTTTGTCACACCGGAAGGTGTGAGTTACAAGGCGGAGAAAGAGAAGGGTCGCGAAGAAACGGAATTCATCCGCAGCAAGGACATGTGGTTCCGGCCCATCGAAAACCGCGTGGGTCCGGACGGCGCGCTTTACATCGTGGATTTCTACAACCAAGCCGTCATTCACAACGACACCCGTGGTCCCGCCCACGGTCCGGCCAACGCCGCCGTGCGACCGGACCGCGACCACTACTTCAGCCGGATTTGGAAAGTCCAGCACAAGCAAGCTACGAAACTTCAAATCCCAGTCCTGGATAAAACGAATCGCGTCCAACTGGAGAAGACCATCGCCAATTCCCCGAATGCGCACGTGAAGCAGACCGCTTGGCGTCTTCTGCGTGAACTCGACAATGCCAAGCCTCACGATCCCAAAGAAACCGCCGGCGCCGATCCTGAAGGCAGCAAAGTGCTTCGCGCTTACGAAGCGATCCTTCGCGATTCAAAGGATCCTCAAAAGAAAGTTCTCGCCATCCTCCAAGGTTTTCAACATGCGGAAGACGACTGGACGCGCTCGGCCATGATCGCAGCCGCCTCCGATGATGCGGATCTTGTGATCCTTCAAGCCATGTCCGCCAAGGACGTGAACGCCTTTGGTCCCTTGGTGGCGGGTATTCTTCCCGGCTATCTCAGCAGCAACCCAAAGGCAGCCAGTCACGCTGTCGCTGCCTGCGCGGCCGGACCGGAGGCCGCCAACGCCCTGAAAGTCACCATTCTTGAAAGCATTTCTCACTCTGAGAATCCAGCGCCCGTGCTGGATGCAAGGACTGCCGAGGCTCTCAAAAAACTCCTTTCTCAATCTGCCACCGCAGCGGCAGCCCTGCCTCTGGCCGCGAAATGGGACAAAGCCGGCGCACTCGGCGACGTGGTGAAATTGCAGGCGGCGGCATTGTTGCGCCAATTGACGGACAGTAAACTCTCCATCGACCAGCGCACCGCGGCGGCAGCAAGTCTTTTGGCAGTACCGACCTCAAATACCGAGGTGAAGGCGGCCATCACCAAGATTCTCACGGAAGAAAAGTCCGCGGACCTCAAGAAGCGGATCGTGGCCGTGCTTGGGGATTCAAGCGGCGACGCCAGTGCGGACATTTTACTCGTTTCTTACTCGGCGTTCACGCCGGACGTCCAGTCCACTGCGTTCGACCAACTTATCAAACGTTCATCTTGGACGGACAAACTTCTCGCTGCTGTGAAGGCGGAGAAGATCAAGGCCACGGATCTCGGGCCCGCCAATGTGGCCCGCTTGCGCACCCACCCCGACAAACGTATTGCCAAGGCGGCGAACGCCATGCTGGATAAACTGATAAGTCCCGCCGCCAAGGAGAAAAACAAGCTTCTCGCCGCCTTGACTCCGGAAGTTGAGAAACCCGGTGGCGACGTGGAAAAGGGCAAGACGATCTTTACCTTCACCTGTGCGATCTGCCATAAGCTGGGAACTCTTGGCAAAGAAGTCGGACCCATCCTCGATGGCATGGGCGCCCATAGCCCCTCGGATCTGCTTATCGCAGTGGTCGACCCAAACCGCGAAGTGGATCCCAGCTTCTTCGCCTGGAATGTGGTGAAAAAGAACGGTGAAACTCTCGCCGGCGTCATCGCGCGGGAGAATTCCACCTCTCTAGAACTTCGAAATCAGGCCGGTGTCTTCGAGATTCGCCAGGACGAGATCAAATCGAAGGAAAACACCCATCGTTCCCTGATGCCGGAAGGCTTCGAAGCGCTTGGCGCGGAGGGTCTGCGTGACCTCATGGCTTTCTTGAACTCAAGTGAGACCCGCTTCCGCATTGTAAGCCTGACCAATGCATTTACCGCAGACACCCGGCGCGGGCTTTTCCTAAAGGAGTCCGCCAAGAACGATACCGTGTTCTTCACCAAGTTTGGCAATGTCACGGTAAACGGCATTCCGTTCGTCGTCACGGATCCGGAAAAGAGCGCCACCGGCGCCAACGTCGTAGTGCTCAAGGGAGGTCGCGGCAAGGCGTTTGCCCAGAGTTTCCCACAAAAGGTCGATATAGCGGCGAATGTGGCCGCCAAACATCTGATTCTGCTCAGCGGGGTCGCTGGTTGGGGGTACCCGGCCACGAAGGATGAAGTTCCCGCGTTGCGAGTTACCCTAACTCACGCCGGCGGCAAGACGGAGAGCACGGATCTTATCAATGGACAGCAATTTGCGGATTACAATCGCCCAATCGAGGTGCCGGGCTCCGTTGCCGCCGAAGGTCTCGTCAGTCGCGGCCAATTGCGACTGGTCAATGTGGACGTGAAGCAGCCCGGCCCCATTACCAAGATCACCCTCCAAAGCCTGGATAACGGCATTGCCCCAGTCGTCGTCGCGATCACCGCGAGTAACATTGACACTCCCGCCCACTCACCCAACGCCGAACACGATAAAACCGCCGCGCCCACCCCGCCACTACCGGTATTAGGCAGGCCCAGATATTCCGATCTTCGGCTCAACGAGTCGTATTGGGTTGTTCGGGGGAACCTCGCGAAAGCTGACTCTCGCGCCATTCACCGCCGCCACTTCAATCATTGTCACCGCGAAAGGCAAAAACCGGTCAGCATGTGGACGGTTCACGAGACTGCTCAAATTGCCTCCCTTTTCAACATCAATAAAACCCTCTCGACCCGCCAAATGCCAAGGCGTCGAAGATGAGGCTGAGCAGATCACAGATTCATGGTCTTTGCCCTAATTATTTTGCAACCCAGTGCGTGGCATTCACCAGTATGGATTTGAATTCCGGCAAATTGTGCACGCGCTGGTCATGTCCGAGAGCGATGCCGACGATCCGCGCCTTTTCGTTTTTAGTGATCCACACGCTGGGATGCGGCTGATTGTATTTCTTGCTTGGGCTCGTCTCCGCAAGAACCTCTATGGGTGATGAATCGGCGGCTGGGGGCGTTCCATTCATATGATAGAGCTCATCGGTGACCTCA
>Ga0206826_1076_pt2 | contig 13120 bp, 4 predicted proteins | sample Alteio_BWOrgCont_80_FD_152636 | JGI IMG/M metagenome (GOLD analysis project Ga0206826, IMG submission 152636) | Enriched cells from forest soil in Barre Woods Harvard Forest LTER site, Petersham, Massachusetts, United States -... | ecosystem: Environmental > Terrestrial > Soil > Temperate forest > O... | reverse complement strand
GGGTGGTGATGCCTGCGGTGGGCACGGCAGCCTTGATGCGTTCATCCAACGCCGCGATCCACCATGAGTAAGCGCCGCCGCCGCTGCGGCCAGTGACGCCGAAGCGAGTCTTATCCACTTCGGGCCGGGTTTCGAGGTAGTCCAGGCCGCGGATTCCCGCCCAAGCCTCCACACCCGCTGGAGTGTAGCCTCGCGAATACCACCACCAGCGGCCTTTGCTGTAGGTGCCGTGATGTTCGCCGTGGATCTCGCCAAGTTCCACGGTATCGATCACCAAGCAGACAAAACCATGATTTGCGTACCACACTCCATGGTGCTCGTAGCCGGCTTTGTTCCCGTAGCTGATGCCGTTTTTGGACATGTTGGAATGCCCGCAAACGTAGAGGATGGCGGGCAAGGGCTTATCAACAGTCTTGGGCCGGTAGAGGTTCGCCGTGACGTAGAGACCCGGCATGGACTCATAGTGCAGGTTCTCAACGATGATGCCATCGTGTTCGAACTCGCCGGTCTTGGCGGCTTTCAACGCGGTTCTAGGTGGCATGGGATCAAGTCCGAGCATCTCCGCGAGTTCGCGCCGATACTCATCCTTTCTGGCCAGCCATTCCTCCTTGGACTTGACTTCGGCAGCCAATTGCGGCTCAAGGGCCGTCACCTGCTGATTGAAATAGCGCTGAAGCTGGCCTGGAACAGCTCTACCGGACGGATCGTCAGCGCGGAGGAGCGCCGTGGCGGCCAGCAGGAGCGAAAACGTGAGAATGGAAGAGGGGCGCATGGGAAGCGATACGCGAAGTGAGAGTGCGGACTTGCGGGCGGCGTTATCGTGGGAGACAATCGGGCGGACGGGCCAGCTGCAATGAGGTGAAAGCCCAGACTTTGAGCAGCGTTTCACCAGAACATACCCAACATGAAAGCGATCCGATACCCATTCCGAATTCTCCTCGCCGCGGCGATCGGAGTCCACTGCGCTCCATGTTGGGCAGGGCTGGAGACTGATGCGGAAACGCAAGCCAACGCCATCTTGTCCCAGGCCGGTGTCAAAGGTGGATTCGTGGTTCACGTGGGCATTGGCGACGGGACGCTGACGGCGGCATTGAGGGCCAACGACGGTTTTTCGGTCCACGGATTGGGTGACAAGGCGGAAAAGGTGGCGGAGGCGCGCGAGACGATCCTCAAGAAAGGCGTGTACGGACCTGTGTGCGTGGATACTTGGAACGGGCATGATCTTCCATACGTGGAAGGCACCGTGAATTTGGTAGTCGTGGAAGATGGTGAAAAAGTACCGGCACAGGAGATCGACCGAGTGCTGGCTCCCTATGGAGTGGCTCTGGTGAAGAAGAACGGGAAGTGGGAAAAGACCGAGAAGCAATGGCCCAGCGACATGGATGAGTGGACGCACTACTACTACAATGCGGCGGGCAATGCGGTTTCCCACGATACGGTGGTGGCGCCGCCGGACCGGCTGCAATGGCTGGGCAGTCCGCGTTGGTCCCGTCACCACGATCGCATGTCCAGCCTCACAGCGGAGGTGTCCGCCCATGGCCGGCTGTTTTATATCATGGATGAGGGTTCTCGAATCTCGATTCTTCTGCCTTCCAAATTCCATCTTATTGCCCGCGATGCTTTCAATGGAACGATCCTGTGGAAGAAGGAGATCGAAAAATGGAACACCAATATGTGGCCGCTGAAATCCGGGCCCACGCAGTTGACGCGCCGGTTGGTGGCGGACGGCGAGAAGATTTACGTGACACTGGGAATCACTGAACCGGTAAGTTGCCTTGATGGCGCCACAGGCAAGCTACTCCATACCTATCCCGAGACCAAAGGGGCGGAAGAAATGATCTACGCGGATGGCACACTCTACGCACTTATCAATCCGGAGGCCGCGTGGGTGCTCAAGGATTTTGCCCCCAAGCTGCAAAGCGATCAGGCGCGGGTGGAAAAGGAGTACGATTGGGATCAAAAGCCACGTGAATTGGTGGCGCTTGAGCCAAACTCCGGCAAAGTCCTGTGGAAGATAAAGGGCAAAATCGCGCCCCTCACGCTGGCCTCGGACGGAAAGCATCTGGCGTACTTCAACGGTGACAACGTCGTTAGCCTGGATCCCGCGAACGGAAGTCAGAAATGGATCAGCACCGAAGAGAAGCGCAGGAAACTCTATGAATTCAATTTCGGACCGAGGCTGCTCTACCACAAAGATGTAATCCTTTACGCGGGTGGGGACGGCACCATGAAAGGGCTGAATGCCGAGACTGGCAAGGAACTCTGGGTGGCTCCACATGAAAAATCCGGTTATCGTTCTCCAGAGGATTTGATTGTGACGGCAGGGCTCGTTTGGAACGCACCCACCACGCAGGGAAGCATGAGCGGAAAGTTCACGGGTCGCGATCCGGAGACAGGTGAAGTAAAGAAGGAGTTTCCGCCGGATGTAGATGCTTATTGGTTTCACCATCGCTGTTACATCGCCAAGGCGACCGATAACTACATCATTCCGTCGCGAACTGGAATTGAGTACGTGGACTGCGCCAAGGAGCACTGGAGCATCAATCACTGGGTGCGGGGAGCTTGTCTATATGGCATACTTCCTTGCAATGGCCTGACTTACGCGGGTCCTCATAACTGCGCCTGTTACCCTGAAGCCAAGCTCTTTGGAATGAACGCCCTGGCGCCGAAGGCCAAGCATCCGCTGCCCGCGCCCATCCCGGCGGATCAACGCCTGGAGCGTGGACCTGCCTACGATGCGGTCATAGACGATCCAGATGACGCCATGGATTGGCCGGCTTACCGGCACGACAATGAACGCAGCGGTTACACCAAACAAACGCTGCCGAAGAACATCGACTCCAAATGGGAGCTTAAACTCAGCGGCAAACTTAGCGCCATGACAGTGGCCGGAGGCAAGTTGTATGTGACCCAAGTGGATGCCCACACTGTTCATGCCCTGGATGCGGTTACCGGCAAGGAGGCGTGGCACTATATTGCGGGATCAAGAGTGGATTCGCCTCCCACGATTTGGAAGGGGCGGGTGCTTTTCGGGTGCATGGATGGGAATGTGTATTGTCTTCGGGCAAAGGACGGCGCTCTGGCTTGGCGCTTCCGCGCCGCGCCCACCGACCTCAGGCACTTTGCGTTTGAGGAGTTGGAAAGCGTGTGGCCGGTGCACGGCAGCGTGCTCGTGGACCCGGCAAAGGGAATTGTGAGCTTTGTGAGCGGCCGGTCCTGTTTCCTGGATGGAGGAATGAAGTTTTTCCGCCTTGACGCAAGAACCGGTAAGAAGCTGGTGGAAGTGGCCTATGACCACAACGATCCCGAAACTGGCAAGGACCTCCAGATGCTTCACAAGACCCTCCAAATGCCCACTGCGCTCAACGATTTGCTAAGTTCCGATGAGAAATACATCTATCTGCGTTCTCAGAAAATCGATGAAAATGGAAAGCGTATCGATATCGCTCCTGTGAGTGGAAATCCCGCGGAACAGGGAGGAGCCCAGAAAGGTGGGAATTCCCATCTCTTCGCGGCCTTCGGTTATTTGGACCAAGAGTGGTTTCACCGATCCTATTGGATCTATGGCGAACATTTCGCCGGAGGTCACAGCGGTTACTATCAGGCCGGCAAATATGCGCCCGCCGGCCAGATCATTGTGTTTGATGACAAGAAGGTCTATTCCTACGGCCGCGAGGCAAAATACTTCAAGTGGACGACGACCATGGAGCGCACTTTGTTCTCCACGAACAAAGCTCCGCCGAACGTGGAGCCGGAGAATGAGGTTAAGCCCGGGAAGGCGGGCAAGAAGGGAGGAAAGCAAGCCGGCAAAGCGGCCGCATTGGCCTCTGGGGTGCAGTTCCCGGACGCTCCGGCGATCAATCCGGCGAATACTCCGCTAACTGTGGAGTGCTGGGTCATGCCGGATGCCGATTCGGGAACGATTGTCAGCCACGGCGGTCCACAGCAGGGGTATGCGCTTACCTTGGAAAACAAGAAACCGGCATTCCATGTCAGAGGCGCAAAGATTCTTACGAGCGTCGCTTCCAAAGATGCCCTTGGTGAGGGCTGGCATCATTTGTGCGGGGTCCTCAGCGAGGATAAAACATTAAAGCTCTATGTGGATGGGCAACTGGCGGGAAGCGGGACAGCGAAGACGTTGATAACCAGTAAGCCGGCTCACACGCTGGTGTTGGGAAGCGAAGTGTCCAAGGTGACGGACAAGGCCTACGGCAATTATTCCGGAATGCTCGATCAATTCATCATCCATCACCGGGCGCTGACGGCGGATGAAGTGCTTCAACGTACCGCCCAGCCCGAAATCCATCCCGCGGGCGCGGCGCTTGTTTGCACGTTCGATAACGGCGATTCGCGGGACGAAAGTGGAAACGGAATCAATGGCGTGGCGAGGGGTGTGGATACTGGAAAGGGAAAGGTTGGCGCCGCTTTGTGGTTCCGGAAAGAGGCCGAGGCAAAAGGGGGGGCGCCCAAGAATGGAGGCAGTTTCGTGCAACGCGGCTGGGACACCTTTGTACCCATTGTAACGCGGGCAATGACTCTTGCGGGGAGGACATTGTTTGTCGGCGGTCCACCTGACAAACTGGATGAAGAGTATGCGTTCGAACGAATGGCCGCGAAAGATCCGGCGATCCAACAGGAATTGGAGGAGCAGGATGCCTCGATGGATGGAAAACGCGGCGCGAAGCTTTGGGCGATGAATATCGACACAGGTGAGCAGGCCGGAAGCCTGGCATTGGATAGTCCACCGGTTTGGGATGGAATGGTGGTGGCGCGCGGGAGATTGTATGTGGCGACCGTGGATGGTAGAATCAAGTGTTTTGGCAAATAACCAGGCAGGCACGACAATGTCCATTCCTTCTGCTACTTACATTCATGCATCGATTCGGGGACGATGGAACGTTGCTGTTCGGAGATTAGTGTTCATCGCGGCGATGTGTTCCGCAGTGAGTTGGGCTTGTACGATTCCGGTGTTTCGCTTCGCATTGGATCGCTGGCCGGCGGATGGGCTGAAATTGGTGATGCCGAGTTCCGCGGCGAAGGATCGGGATCTATCGCTGGCACTGCTGCCCTATCGGGGGAATGGAGCCGCTAATCTCAAGATCGAGGAGGCGGATCAGCCGGCGGGAACAGAGTCCAGATTGTATCTGTCCAACGATGATAGACGTGAGAAGCCCATTTGGCACGGTACGCTAACTCCTTCCGAGTTGGGAGCGTTGGTCGATTCACCGAAGCGCCAGGAATTACTAAAGCGACTCCTGGACGGCGAGTCGGTTGTTTGGGTGGTCGTTGACGGGGGAGGGGACAAGGACAGCGCGGAGGCGGAGCGGGTATCCAAGCGGCTGCATTACTTGGAGAAAGTCGTGGAGTTGCCTCCTCAAGATCCCGATGATCCTGACAGCCAGTTGGGCCCCGGTCCAGCGCTGAAGCTCAAACTCACCTCCATGCGGATTTCCGCGCGGGATGACAAGGAGAAGTTATTTTGTGCGATGCTGGCAGGCGCCAAGTGCGCGGATGTTCTTGCCAAAGGGCAGGCATTCGCTGCGGCGGTATTCGGCCGGGGGCGGGTGTTGGGGTCGTTTCCGCTAAGTGAGTTGGATGATACAGCCCTGGAGGATATCTCCATGTTTTTAACGGGCCGGTGCTCATGCCGGGTCAAGAACCAGAGTCCGGGCTGGGATGTGCTGCTGAAGGTGGACTGGGATTCGGCGTTGCAGAAAGCGCAGGAAGGAAGGAAGCGCGAAGTTCCGGCCAGGAGCGAGCCGGAGGTGGTGAGGATCCTGCCGAAGAAGGAGTGAAAGGACGGGCAAGTTTCCTGCGCCGTCTCAGTGATTGTCTCTGGGCAACTTTGCGCCCACGTCCCGGTAGGCCGTAGCAAAATCCAGGCACATCCCCGTTGCCAATTGTCCGGCGCAGCGCCTGTGAATCTCCTGCCACGGCGATTGGTTCTCCAACGTTGGCGGCTTCCAGGCTGCGCGGCGTTTTTCCCACTCGTCTGCCAGCACCAGCGCGTCGCAGCGGCAGGTGTTAAGATCGATCTCGATTTTGTCTCCCGTTTGGAGCAATGCCAAGCCGCCTCCGGCCGCCGCCTCGGGGGAAGCGTTGAGCACGCTGGGACTTGCGCTGGTGCCGCTTTGGCGGCCGTCCCCGATGCAGGGGAGTTCTGTGATGCCGCGTTTCACGAGGTAATCCGGGGGAGTCATATTCACGACTTCTGGTGCGCCAGGGTAACCCAGGCTTCCGCATCCCCTGATTACGAGGAAGCAATTCTCGTCCATCGCCAACTCGGGATCGTTGATGCGCGCATGATAGTCTTCCGGTCCTTCGAACACGATGGCACGGCCTTCAAAGCGATTCGGGCTTCCTAGCTTGGAGAGGTACCGGCGGCGGAAATCCTCCCCGATGACGCTAGTCTTGATCACGGCGGAATCAAAGAGATTGCCGGACAGGATGAGGAATCCGGCGTGAGGACGAAGAGGTTGAGAATACGGGCGAATCACATCCGGATTCGATGCTTCCGAAGTTCCGCAATTCTCGCCGATGGTCTTGCCGTTCGCGGTAAGGCAGCCGTTGTGAATGCGTCCCGCACGAATAAGTTCACCGAGGACGGCGGGCACTCCACCGGCACGGTGAAACGCCTCCGCGAGCCAAGCGCCCGCCGGCATGACATTCACGAGCAAGGGCACGTCGTAGCCGATCTTTTGCCAGTCTTGAACCTCCAGTGGCACGCCCATGTGGCGGGCGATTGCGACCAGGTGGGGCGGACAATTGGTGCTGCCTCCGATGGCGGAGTTCAGAATGATGGCGTTTTCAAAAGCGGCACGCGTCATGATGCGCTCCGGAGTGAGATTCTCGCGCACCATGGCCACGCTGCGAAGACCCGTTTCGTAGGCCATCTGTCCCCGTTCGCGGTAGGGGGCGGGAATGCTCGCGCTGCCCGGGAGAGTCATTCCCAGGGCTTCGGAGAGACTGTTCATGGATAGGGCCGTGCCCATGGTATTGCAATGGCCCGCGCTGGAGACGCTTGCGCAAGAGCGCTCCATGAACTCTTCGTAGTCGATTTCGCCCTTCGCATGGAGCATCCGGGATTCCCAGATGATTGTGCCACTGCCGGCGAGCTTGCCCCGGTGCCAGCCATCGAGCATCGGACCGCCGTTGAGAAGGATGCTGGGCAGGTTGGTGGTGGCTGCGGCCATGAGCGCCGCGGGAGTGGTCTTGTCACACCCGGTGGTGAAAACGACCCCGTCAAAGGGATTGGCGTGGATGATTTCCACCATGCCCAGGTACGCCAGATTCCTGTCGATAGCGGCAGTGGGCCGGCGGAGCGTTTCCTGAATGGGGTGCACTGGAAACACGAATGGCAGGCCACCCGCATCCCGCACTCCGGCCTTGACGCGTTCGACGTTTTCCAAATGGCAGCGGTTGCACGGAGCGATGTCGCTCCCTGTCTGGCTGATGCCGATGACTGGCCGCCCGCTTTGGAGTTCCTTCCGGGTGATGCCGTAGTTGACCAGCCGCTCGCAATAGAGGGCGGTCATGGCGGGATTTTCGGGATTGTTGAGCCACTCTTCACTGCGAAGGCGGCGCGGGGACGATGGAGAGCCAGTGGAGTCAGGCATGGGAAGAATCGCCTACCATACAGGGCTCCGGACACCCGTCATCAAAGGACTGACGATCGAATCATTGAAAAAAAGGCCTGTTCGGTCATGATGCCACCGCAAGGAACAATAACAATTCGCCTCCAGTCACCTCAACTCACCCCGATTTCCAATGACAACCACTCCCCCCACCTCGGAACCCCCGAAAAAAGGCATGTCAGGATTGGCGATTTTCGGCATCGGCTGCGCCGGATTGATTGTGCTGGCGGTCATCGCCGTGGGCATACTCATGATGAAAGGCTGCAGCATGGTCAAGAACGCGGTGGCCGAGGCGCAGAAAAACCCAGCCAAAGCCAGCGCAACCTGGATGCTGAAAATGAACCCGGACGTGGAGATCCTGAACGACGACGATGCCAAAGGTGAGATCACGTTCAAGGACAAAAAGACAGGCGAGGTCCTCACGATGTCATTCAATGAGGTCTCCCAAGGCAAATTCAAGGTCAAGAACGCCAAGGGTGAAGAGTCCGTCATCGACGCTTCGGACGTGGGCAAAAAGGGCTTTTCCTTCAAGGGTCCCGATGGCGAACTCGTCGTGGGCGGATCGAAGGCGGATGCGTCACTGCCCTTGTGGGTACCCGTGTATCCGGGCGCGCAAATAGAGGAAGGTGGAGTTTTCTCGAGGAAGGGAGAGACTGTCACCGGCTTGTTCTCGTCATCGACTGTGGACGGGATCGCCAAGGTGAAGGAATTCTACGACAGCCAGTTCAAGGCAGGTGGCTACTCGACTGAATTGAACACATTCTCCGTAAATGGCGCAGAATCCGCAACGGTGTCAGCCACCAAGTCGCCGGCCCAAAAGGCGACCGTTATGATCAATGCGCAAGGAGGCAAGACGCGGATCACCATTCAGTACGAAGGCTCGAAAAAGTAGGCGGGGCCAGCGTGTTGTTTCAGCCCTTGCGACAAGCGCAAGAAGGTCAGCCCTTCTGGTGAGGCCCGTCCCTGTCGCCATTGCTGAGCCGCATAAGGAAAAGACGCGGGTGGCATGTACCATTTTCCTGATGGAAAAACGACAGTGAGCCGATCCATAAAGGCACAGAAAATAGGATTTATCCGGTGACCCGCGGTGGAAACTGAGCGGCTGAGATCCGTATGGTCATTGTGAATCCGCCGGGGGGAGCCGAGCGATGCTTGGAGTGATTGGATATGTACATCGTATGTATGAATGCGGACGAATTTAATCTGAAAATATCGACCAAGCGTTAAAAACATGATAAAACATGGAAATTATGGTTGGACTCACTCGAATTGGCTGTCTCCGGGGCATAATTGTCTTGCGTGACATCTGGGAATCCCGCTAAATGGAGTCACAATTCTCGGACGATTTTAGCCCTCACACCCCTCTGACTATGAAGCAAACTGCGGAACTCTCGCCGTTTATGCGCACCGTTGCGCTATTCTTGGCATTTCTGATACCGCTAACGACCGCCCCAGTGCCGCTGCACGCCATCACGGTGACATGGGATGCAAATGGGGTAGCCGCTGACGGTGCACAAGATGGCCCGGGCGTCTGGAACTCGGGCACCCAAATGTTTTATAACGGGTCTGCGGATGTGGCGACGGGTGCAACGGATGTGGCGATGTTCGGCAATGGCTCCTACCTCAGTTCGCCCGCCACGATTCTGGTGGGAGCACAGACCATTGGAGGGCTGATTTTTGGACCCACCCTGGGCAATGGCTACACTCTCAACAGTTCAGGAGCGGCGATTCTGACAATCGGAACGAACGGAATCGTGGTGAATTCAGGGGCTGTGTCTCCGGTGGTGGGTGCGGGTTCTCTCACGGTGGCACTGGGTGGGGCGCAGTCATGGATCAACAACTCGAACAGCCTTCTCCAGGTGGGGGCGAACGTGACGAATGGATCGAACACGCTGACGCTGGTGAATGGCGCCACCGGCTCCGGGGGCATTCTCATTACGGGGGTGATCGGCGGCGGCTTGGGCGGAGTGACGGTAAACAACACAGGTCCTGGCTTGATCATCCTGACTGGCGCGAACAGTTACGGCGGCGCCACCACGCTGACCAACGGAATTCTCCGCGCCACAACCAACGGCACAGCGTTGGGAACAGCCGGCCTGAGCTTGGGCGCGGGAACCCTGGAGTTGGCCAACAGTTCAAACCTTGCCTTCAACAACAATACGACGGTGACTGGAAACGGCACGATCCTCAGCGACGTGCTGGCCGCCGGCTCCGGTAACAACTACACCCTGGGTACTTTGAGCATGGGCGCTCAAACGCTGACCCTTGGAGCCGGCCCGCTTGTGAACACTGGAACCGCAGGCATTACGTTCGGCAATGTGGCAATCTCAGCCACTGGGGCGACGATCAACGCAGTGGCCAGTCCGTACGCGGGGGGCGTTACGGGGCTCATCACGCTTGGCACCATCACAGGCACCAACACGAATGTCACAATCGGCGACTCGGCAAACTTCCTCAACGCCAGCCAAAGCACAGCGAATACCACCACGGGCGCCATTTCGATCGGCAGCGGGAAACTTACCAAGAATGGGCTTGGCGCGCTGACACTGACGGGCAGCAGCAGTTTCACAGGGCTTACAACCATCAACTCAGGCAGCATTATTCTCGCACCTGGCGCATCCATTACCGGCGCTCCCGGATTGACGTTTGGCACCGCCGCAGCGGGCGGTGGCGGGACTTTTAACTACAATTCGGCAAGCAGCGGCGCTTCCGCCCTCTCCCTGGGCGCACTCGCGTTTGTACAGGGGGACAACGTTGTGCAGTCCACCCTCACGTCGGGAGGCACATCCACCAGCCTCACATTCAGTTCCCTTACCGCAAGGACCGCGGGCGCGACGGGCGAGTTCATCTCCTCGGGTGGAACGGATGGGACTTCGAACAACATTGTGCTCACTGGTGTCACCGCCAACAGTTTCCTTGGCGCAGGATATTTTTACAATAGCGGCTCCGGTGCTTCGGACTTTGCGTGGTACGACACAGGACACTTCGTACGGGCGATCAACTATGGGTCTGATACGGGCACGGCCAGCAGCGCGGGAGGCACTTCCGTGGCCGCGGTCACAAACCTGTTGCTGACCGGTGCGGTCACCGCGCAGGCCACGGCCGCTTTCACCACTATCAATATCAGTGGCGCCAACAATATCACTCTGGCGAGCGGCGCCACAATGACCGTCAACGGATTGTTGAAATCCGGAGGAGGCAGTTCGACGATCAGCACCGGCACCGTGCAGGCGGCCAGCAACGGAGAAATGGTGATCCGCACAGATACCGCGGCAGACTCCCTGACGATCGGCAGCGTGATCGCAGGCACGGGGGCGACGAGCATCGTGACCAAATCTGGGGCAGGAACTCTCACGCTCACCGGCACGAATACCTTCCAGGGGGACTTCTACTTGAACGGCGGAACGCTGGTAGCCGCTCTGGCCAATGCCGCCACCGGCCCCCTCGGCACGCAGGCGGCGGTATCAACTACCTTCAAGAATCTCTTTTTCTCCAATAACGCGGTTTTTACCTCCAACATCGCGTCGTTCAACGACAATGTTCCCAGTGCCACCAATCTGGCCATCGTCTTCAATTTCGGTGCGGGAGGCGGCACGCTGAATATACCCACCGGCAACACCATGATCCTCGACGATGGCGCAGGCGCCGGCACCGGCGCCGGGAATGCGGAGCTTCAAGGGGCCGGGGACATGACCAAGACAGGTGGCGGATTGCTCGCCCTAGGGAACGGCGGGTCCAACTTCAGCAATTTCACCGGCAATATTTTTGTCAACGCCGGCACGCTGCAGATTGGCGCGATCACCACGGGCAACAACATTCTTGGCGACACCGCGCACGGCACGTTTATCGCCAGCGGGGCCACATTGGATTTCAATGGAATGAACGCCCTTGGAAATATCGTGACCGCCGCTGAGCCTATCACCATCAGCGGTCTAGGCCTTGCCGGGGCCCCGCTGGGAGCGCTCACCAACACCAATGCTGCTCCTGCCGTTTTCGGCGGACCCATCACCCTGGCGGGAAATGCAGGCATCGGCGGGAACAGCACTATCACGCTCACCGGCACGATCACGGATAACGGCGCGGGCTTTGGAATCATCAAGGTGGGAAATGGCCTTCTCATTCTCACCGGCACGAATGCCTACGCTGGCGGCACAACGATGAATGCCGGCGTTTTGTCCGTCTCCAGTGACGCAAATCTGGGGGCTTCGTCCGGCATACTCGCGTTCAATGGCGGTGAATTGACCCTATCGGCGAGCTTCGGCACCTCAAGGAACGTCACGTTGAATTCCGGTGGTGGCATTCTGGATGTTCCCGCGGGGCTCACTTTCACTGAGGCAGGTAGCATCACCGGCGTGGGTGGATTCACCAAGACAAGCTCCGGCACCTTGGTTCTCCTGGGATCCAATGGTTATCAAGGACCTACCGTTGTGAGCAATGGAATATTGAATCTGCAAAACGGGTCTGCACTGGGAAATACTTCCGGTACGACCGTGAATCCCGGTTATACAGTGCAGTTTCAGGGCGGTATAAGCGGCGGAGCATCCGCCGGCCCATTGACGTTGAACGGCATCGGATCAGCCGCAGGGCAAAACGGCGCTTTGGTCAACGTGAGTGGAGCCAACACCTATGCGGGCGCCCTTGCTCTGGGTTCATCCGCCACGATCTCCGCGGATGGAGGCAGCCTGGCATTGACGAATACCGGAGCACTCTCCAGCAGCTTCGGGCTGACTCTCACGGGCGCCGGATCGGGCAGCCTCTCCGCAGCTTTGGCCACCGGCTCCCTGACGAAGGCTGGAGCAGGTACATGGACGTTAAATGGAGCGGGAACGACCGCCGTGCCGGTGAGCGTCAATGGCGGCACCCTCGTTCTGGATCTTTCCATAAACAATGCAGGTGTGCTCGGCTCCACTTCCACACTAACACTTGCTGGAGGAAAACTCACCGTCCGGGGTCAGTCCGGGGGAGCCACAAGCAACCAAACCTTGAGCAGCCTTATTCTTCCCGCCGCCTCGACAAGTCTTATCTCCATCGATCCCAACAACGGCGGCGGAACTACGCTGACCCTCACCAACGCGTTGTCCCGCGGAAACGGAGCCACCCTTTTGATCAATTACGCATCCGCTAATACCGGAACGGCTGTAGTGGCGACCTCATCTCCCATTACCGGCACAGGCGCTCCCACGGGAACGAACAACATATTAGGTTACGTGCTGGTGACCGACAACGGCGGCACGGGACTGGGCTCGGTGAACGGCAGCAATCAAATCGTCCGCTTCAATTCAGCTTCCGCGGCCGTATTGACGGACAGCAGCAACAGCGCGGTAACCGACTACAGCACTCTGAATACTGTCTACACGGGCGGAGTGTTGGCGTGGAGCAACGGGATCGCGAACCGCTCGGTGAACTCCCTGACCATCGATACGACCAACAACGGCGGCACGATCGACATGGGTGCTCCCGCGAACGTCCTGACGCTTTCGAGCGGC
>Ga0206826_1095_pt1 | contig 13172 bp, 11 predicted proteins | sample Alteio_BWOrgCont_80_FD_152636 | JGI IMG/M metagenome (GOLD analysis project Ga0206826, IMG submission 152636) | Enriched cells from forest soil in Barre Woods Harvard Forest LTER site, Petersham, Massachusetts, United States -... | ecosystem: Environmental > Terrestrial > Soil > Temperate forest >... | reverse complement strand
CGTTGTTAGAGTGTGGGGCGCTGGTCCTCTGGTGCAAAACCCCTCCATCCTTAAAGTGAAATCGGAAAAGTGCAGCCACACGATGATTGCTAAGAACTGTCGGTGTGACATCAGGCGCATGTTGATTTCTTTCTATGAAGTATATTGACTTTGTCCGGCACAAACCGTGCGCCATGAGAGTGTCATGCGCGCGACCAATTTTTATATTTGCTGGGCATATTTCTGTGAACTCCGGCGCCGCATTATTCAGAAGTATCTCGCTAAATTCTCCAGATCTTAAAAATTCGATTAGTATTTGTTGTGCTTCACTTGTAGTTCTCAATGCTCTGGTTTCTAGATTATACATGCGGTTATGGCCCCCTTCTTTAGTATATTCATAGCAAGATATGCCGTAACTTATCTTTCGGCCTTTATTGCGATCAGCCAGGGAAAGTACTCGTCCGCCGTTGTGCGTCTGGAAATAAACATGCTCACTTATTTCCACGCTCCATCCAGATAATTCGTCTGGGATAGCGTCCAGAATCTGTATAGCCAAGCTATCATCTAGGACTTGTTTTGGATCTGGCATAAAAGTATAGCCTGCAGCTGGGTGCTCAAGGCGAACGAAATGCAAATCAGGTTCCTGGAAGATCTTCCTTGCCACTACGCTTTCTAAATTACTTTGCTTATTCTTTTGATCATATTGATTCGTATCGCCTTCAACGGTTCGCCACCTCCGGTCTCGAATTCTGAATTTCGGAATAACTTTTTTCTTATGCCCCTCAGTTTGCCATTCCCAGCCGGCAAATTGCCATGATGTTCCGTATTCATGTGCATGTTCTAAGCAATAAGGTGCTAAGCTAGGATTTTGTGTAAGGGCTTGATTTCCGGCTTTCAAAATATCACCGATACGTGTTTTGGTGCTTTCTGAGTATTTCCCCAGCATAATATGCACAAGTAATTGCGCGGCGGAAGCATATTCATGCTCCTGCATATGATTCTTAGCATAGGCACTCAGCCTTTGTTGAATCGCGGTTGCCAATACTCTGTTATTAAGAGGCTCATAACACAGCATATCAAATAAAACGCAAAGTTGGTTTGCAGGTAAGAATTGAAACGTTTGAGGGTTATGTGAGCCATATAATTCATAATTGTCATCGAATATCACACGTTTGCCGCGAACAAGATTTCCATAGTAAGCGAAATCGGTGCAAATGCCGAAATTGAAATGAGGCTTGAGTTTGGCACCCGGGCGCGCGTGCGCTATCGCCCCGATTTGCAAAGCATTAGCGGTGGCAAGTGCGTCGCGCAGAGGCCTGGAAACAACGCAATAAACTGGAATCCTGAGTTCTTCATGCCGCATGGGTTGAGAGTCATAAAATCCTCCTCTGGAACTTATGATGTGGCCTTCCATTTGTGAATTTCTTGCCACGGAATAAACGGCAGGAAAGTTGTGGCTATTTAATAATTCCGCAGCCTGCCAATTGGCGACGAGGCTGACCATGGCAGTAATTCTCGCCATCCTTCGAGTGCCCTCTGGTTCGCCTACAGTCTGATCACGGCAAATTTTCTGCATCTCTGAATAATGGCGCCCAATAAAATGATAGAAATCATACGCGGCTCTGATACCACCATGAAGCTCATGTTGATGATCATCGAATACTGGCTCCGCTTCATGAAATGCAAGGGCTTTCGAGTTTCGAAATAGGGTCGGTTTGATAGAGCGTGATGAACATAGTCCCGTCCCTCTATCGAAAACTGCTTCCATCAATAAGGCCGGCACAGACCTATCAGTTTCAAAACTAAGTGATTTAGAGCGATGATATTCTAAATGATATTCATCTCTCCTGCGGGGGACACCGCATAAAATTTGGTCTCTATTTAGCGCGGGTGCATCTCTTATTTGGGAAAGATCGGGGAAGGCAAAATGAAATACATAATCGCCTGTTTCATTTCTTTGTACTTGAAAAGCATTTTCTTTGATACCCCACGTTGTAGGATCGAATGTAGGAAACGATGTGTGTTCTATTTGTGCCGCGGGTTTAGGATGGGCGTGCCCGTTGACGCTGTTAGTCTGGTGGGGCTGGTGGGGCTGGTTATGTGCTTTGCGTTTATGCGCGTTTGTCATTTGTACAATTATGGCCAAAAAGCATCCTACAAAACAAGTAAATTATTACGAACTTCGTAGTTTGCAACTAAATCCCCCTTATAGTTCAACTCTACCGTGCACTGAGCGTCGTACTTGCCATTCTGCAAATGTCTCATTGGTGCGTGCTGTAATACCGAACCGGGGCCGAGCAAAACAACTTTCACGCGATTATCCAAGATCAGGTGTGAAAATTCCTGTTTATCCCCCTCTTTGAGGTAAACCACGGGTTTGACCCGTGAGACGCGAAGAGCCTCGGGCGTGGCGGGCATGGAGTAATGTTGGATTTGAGAGATAAGCGAGCAGTTTTAGTTAAGCAACGAGATACTTCCGGTGGCGTCGACTGCCCTTGGGGCAGTCACACTCATTAAGCTACCGGCTCCGCCGAAGGTGTATAACTAAGTCTGGAACAAAATGGGCCATCTAATATTCAATCAGGAACCAATCGCACTGCGGTTCGCCGAAGGCCGGCCGCAAATTGTACCGCCTATAGAATTTATCAGACTCGAAAAAACTAAATGTAGCGCTTATTTACGCACAAGCCCTAACCAAACGTTATGGATTATGAATTCTCGAAATTTTGGTGCCTTCAAGGCTGAGGCTAGCCATTAGTCCCTGTTGATCAAAAATAAACGCATAGGCGTCGTCTTTGAGAGTTGTTGAAGAAAGATTTTTCGCAACACCTTCATTTACAACAACAATCGTGGGACCCACGCCAACTTCCCAGCCGTGCGTTTCGTGAATGTATTTAAGCGCTTTATCATTCATCAAAAAAACCACATATCCATATGATTGCGCGCCCGCCTGAAATCCCCACGACGCGGTAACCGAGTTATAATAGCCATCAATAGTTCCGCCTTGTTTCAGAACACCTTCGCCGTAAGCGCCGCCGAAAATAAGGCCGGCTTTTACAATATTCGGAAAAATCAGAACTGCTCTGGCCTGCTTTGAAATATCGTTTGCGATCGGGTTGGTTGATGTGAGCTGATGCAACGCCTGATCAGCGTCCCGGTTCAAATCCGAGGGAGTCGCTGCAAACGCGGCCCCTGATATGGTCATAAACACTCCTACCAAAAGTGTCAGAAAAGTAGGTTGTAGATGTTTCATTTGATACTCCATTCAAAGGATGTGGGTTTATGCAGCGGTGCGCTGTTTGAATTTTTGCATGGTTTCATTCACGTGCTGGTGGAGGGGTTGTGCGGTATCATTGGCAATCTTTAATGTCATTTCGCTGATGCGCGTGCCATTTTCAACCAATGCATCCATGGAAGTCTTAGCATAATCATTATGTACTTTTACTACATCCTGCAAGGTGCGGGCACTGGCCGCTGCTTGGGCTGCAGCTATGGACATTTGCACCAGGCTCTGTGTGTACTGGGCCATCGCTTGATAAATCTGATTTATACCCGTAGTTGCCGTTTGGAAAGAATGCATTATGGCGTTGCTATTGTGCTTGATGTATTCCGCAATGTCTTCCTGGGAAGGCATATTTTTTGAACTCGGGTGGTGGTGTTTGTCAGTCTGAGACTTAGTCATGGATGTTTCCTAATAAGGTTCGCGGTTTCTGGAGAGTTCATTATCACAGGTATGTAATAAGGATCCTATACGATAGGGCTGTCATGTTAATATCTTAACTTACTTAATCTTTACTGAAAACTAATATTCTGGTTACATGTCAGGCATCGTTATCAAGATCTAAACCTGACATAACCTTGCATAGCACACAAAAACTTTGTGTGTCGTTACCTCAAAAGGAGTTTATAATGAACCCAACACCCAACGGTGCAAAACCTGCTAATACTGCACCGCCCCCTGGCAATATGGTAAATCATCCGGCCAATGCGTCTAATCAACCCAACGTACCACAAAAAGACACGCATAAAGATGCAGCTGCTTGCGGCACGGACAAAAAAGATGGGGCTTGTACAACTGATTCATCGAGCCTGAAAAAAGCTTAGATACTGATTACCATTCTTTCTCTCTGCTATTAAAAACCATTCGATGATGGCAGGGGGGAAGTCTGGTGCATTCTTTAAGTTCACATGAAGATTATACAGAATTCAAGGTTTCTTGAAAATCTTGCCCATACATTTGCCAGTTGGACAGGCAGTTCATGGGCTTTTTTAATAGCTTTAAGTCTGGCGTTTCTGTGGATCGTCTCCGGACCATTTTTTAGATTCTCTCCTGCATGGCAACATATAATGAACAGTGTCAGCAACGTGACAGCATTCATGATGGTTTTTATGCTGCAGCGCTCGCAAAATAAGACCGCAAGAGCTATGCAGATTAAGTTAAATGCAATCATTGCCGCGTTAAAGGGAGCTAATAATCATCTGATTGGTTTGGAAGACTCAAGCGAAGGCATCATCCGATCGTTTCACGAAGATCATCAATATACTGCGATGCATATTCGTAATAATGATAAGATCTCAACGGATATTATTTCCGTAGATGGCAGAATAGATTCAGAGGAATCTTAGGCTAATTGTCCCAGGTGATTTTCCAGCCGCAGAGCCCCTACCTGAGCGCTAACGGATTTAATGCCTGGGCTGCTTTTCGCCCGGCCTCGAGATTGCCCTGCTCCATCGCTTTGACAATTGCTGCCCTATAGTCCGCATTATCTGCCAAATGGGTTTCAATAATTAACTGAAACCGGCTATCCGCCGTAATTTTCCTAAGCTATCATCATCGATAGGCGGCACGCGGTCTCCTGTTGTTTAACAATGATATGACTAATTATTTTTATCATCGTCTTGATGGGTTACCTCTAACCACAGGGCATTTAGAATGGAAAAGCTGCAAGCCAGACCGAGGCCAAGGATCCAAGTGAAATACCACATTATACTTCTCCTTTAATACGATTGATCTTCGGCTGCCACGCTTTGCGCCGTCACGCGGCCCCAGAGGACTTTGTAAACCCATGATGTATAGACCAGCACGATCGGCACAAAGACGACTGCGGCGATTAACATAATCATCAACGTCAATTGGCTGCTGCTGGCATCATAGACGGTAAGCGAATGGTCAGGATGCGTGCTGGAGGGCAGAATAAAGGGATACATGGAAACACCTGCAGTCGAAACAATGCCCGCAACACCCAAACCGCTGGCGACCATTGCAAGCCAGCCGTTCCGGCATGCTAGGCCCGCGATAGCGCCAAGAATGCCAATCATTCCCAGCGCAGGCGCGGTTATCATCCAGGGGTATTGATGGTAATTCATCAGCAATGCGCCCGCCTGTTGCACGACGGTTTTATGCAGCGGATTGGAAGGATCGGTTAGTGCAAAATTACTGGTAATGTGAAAGCCTTGCAGCGCATGGGCATAAAACCCACCCGCGATGAAAAGCGTAAGCGTGAGTATGGCGGCGATTAAACCATAACTACGCGCCCGCGCGGCGATAATGCCATCCGTCTTCAGCGTTAGATAAACTGCACCATGCATGAGCAACATCGTGAGCGATACCAATCCGCACAACACGCCGAACGGATTGATCAGATCAATCAGGCCGCCGGTATAGGTCAGGCGCATATCGGCATCAAAGCTAAAGGGTACGCCTTGCAGTGCATTGCCAACCGCAACACCGAGCAACGTCATGGTCAGCAGGCCGCAAATGCCCAGTATCCAATCCCAGGTATTGCGTATTGCCGGCGAGACGAATTTGCTACGGAATTTCATTGCCACAGGACGAAGAATTAATGTGACCAAAACCGCAAACATCGCGAGATAAAAACCGGAAAAGGACACAGCATAAACATAAGGCCAAGCCGCAAAGATCGCGCCGCCGCCTAGGATAAACCAAACCTGGTTACCCTCCCATACAGGGCCAATGGTATTAATAACAATGCGGCGCTCCTCGTCCTTGCGCGCAACAAACGGCAACCACCCCGCTACGCCCAAATCAAATCCATCCATCACAGCAAAACCAATAAGCAGCACGCCCAGCAGCACCCACCAAATCTGGCGCAGCAGCGCGTAACTAAGCAGCATATGCTCAGGCAGCATTGGGTTTCTCCATATTGTCAGGACCAAGGCGGATGTATTTTCTTAGCAGATAAATATCCGCAATCAGTAGCACAGAATAAAATACCACAAATGCGGTGAGCGTCAGCCAAACATCCGCTATGGGGACATTCGATGCTGCTAAACCGGTTGGCAGCAAACCTTCGACCGCCCAGGGTTGGCGACCATATTCCGCGACGATCCAGCCCAGCTCAGATGCAATCCATGGAAAAGGTAGCATGAAAACTGCCCACTTCAGGAACCATGGATGCTTATCTAATTCGTGCTTGACGGAGAAATAAAATCCGGTTGCGAATAGGGCGATAAAGGTAATACCGCATGCTACCATGATGCGGAACGTCCAGAACAGCACTGGCACATCCGGCACGGTCCGCCAGGCGGCGCGCGCAATATCGGCATCGGTCGCTTTGCGCGGATCATCCATGTCGCGTTTTAGCAGCAGCGCATAGCCAATGTCGCGGCCGTGATCTTCCAGATATTTACGCGCTTGAAGATCGGTTTTGTCGGCGCGGTAGCGCTGCAGCGCATCGTACGCCTTGATGCCATCGTGAATTTTACCTTCGGTTTCGATAACTAAATTATTGATGCCGGATACCGGTTCGTCGAGCGAGCGCGTTGCAATCAACCCCAACAGCCATGGAATTTTAACTTCGTATTTATTTTCATGCATTGCCACGTCGGGAACAGCGAAAGCATTGAAACTTGCAGGCGGGGCCTGGGTATTCCATTCCGCTTCAATCGCAGCGACTTTCATTTTCTGGTGCTCGGTCGCCATATAACCGCTTTCATCGCCCAGCACGACGACCGATAGCGCTGAAGCTAAACCAAATGAAATCGCAACTGCCATGGAGCGCTTAGCAAATTCAATATTGCGGCCGCGCAGCAAATAATAAGCGCTGATTGCCAATACAAAAACCGCACCGCATACGTAACCAGCACTGACAGTATGAACGAATTTCGCCTGTGCAACCGGATTGAAAAAGACATCCCAGAAACTGGTCAATTCCATGCGCATGGTATCGGGATTGAAATGGGCGCCGACCGGATTTTGCATCCAGCCATTCGCGACCAGAATCCACAGCGCCGAAAAATTTGTACCGAGCGCGAGCAGCCATGTGACAGTCAGGTGTCCAAGTTTTGATAATTTATTCCAACCGAAGAAAAATAGGCCAACAAAGGTTGCTTCGAGGAAAAAGGCCATCAATCCTTCGATCGCCAACGGCACGCCGAAAATATCACCAACGAAATGTGAGTAATACGACCAATTCGTGCCAAACTGAAATTCCATCGTCACGCCGGTGGCAACGCCCATGGCGAAATTGATGCCAAACAGAATACCCCAGAATTTTGTCATATCGCGCCAGATTTGTTTACCTGTCATGACATAAACGCTTTCCATAATTGCCAGCAGCCAGCATAAACCGAGCGTGAGCGGCACGAACAAAAAGTGATAGAGCGCCGTAATAGCAAATTGCAGGCGGGAGAGATCAACGGTATGTACCATTATCAGTCCTATCGGGCTTCATGCGTGGTAGATGAAAAACTGGTGGCGACAAGGTCAGCGGTAACCTGCGGGCGACCGATAAAACCATAAAACAAATATCCTAACGCGCCTAGCATGAAAATTTTAAAGGCGATGATCGCCGCAACGTGCCGCGAGAGTTGTTTTTGCATAAAAGCATCATAACTGATTAATGCAGGAATGCCATAAGCGAACTATTACTATGGTATAACTTGATTTGCGGTTGACACCATGCGGCGTGAGTGTTGCACTCTTAGTCGTGCCTTGCGGATTAATCATCGGTATTAACAACGAGCGGTCCATCGCAGCGGGCTGCGCCAAGGCCTTTGCACGCAATGGCATGCGCATGGCGGCGACTTATTATAAAGATAAAAACCGTCTTTATTTGGAATCACAGCGTCATCATCTAAAACTTGATGAAATTTTATTACTCGACGTGCGGGATGATGCTCAATTAGATGCGGTTTTTTACGCCATGCGCCAACGCTGGGGAAAGCTGGATTTCTTGCTACACTCCATCGCCTTCGCGCCCAAGGATGATTTGCATGGTCGCACGGTGGATTGCTCGCGCACCGGATGGGCCGAGGCCATGGATGTTTCTGTTCATTCCTTGATCCGAATGGCCCGGCACGCTGAGGCTTTGATGCCGGATGGCGGCAGTATTCTAACTGTCAGTTATTACGGCGGCGAGCGCGTCGTGCCGCATTACAATATGATGGGACCGGTCAAGGCTGCCTTGGAAGGAACGGTGAAATACCTGGCAGCAGAATTGGGCCCGCGCGGCATCCGCGTCAATGCACTCTCGCCCGGGCCGATTTTGACGCGCGCTGCATCAGGCATCGCGGATTTTGATGAATTGATCGTTGCCACCAGAGAACGCGCGCCGGAACACGAAGCCGTGACCATTGATGATGTCGGCGCAATGGCGGCTTTTCTGGTTTCCGATGCCGCGCGGCATATTACGGGTAATGTGATGTATATTGACTCTGGCTATCATGTGATGGGGTAACGATGCGTATTCTGGTTCTCAACGCCGGTAGCAGCAGCATTAAATATGGTATTTTTGATACGGCGCAGAATGTGGAATTGCACAAAGGCGAGCTGGATCGCGTAAAGGATGTTTCAGCTGGCATAACGGAAATTCCGGCGCGCCTCATCGTCGCAGGGTACAAAGAATTTAACGCTATCGGTCACCGCATCGCGCACGGTGGTGAGGCCTTTCACGAAGCAGCGCTGGTGGATGATAAGATCATTAAAATTATTGATGCGCTTACGCCGCTCGCGCCGCAACATAACCCCCCAGGCCTGGCGGGCATCCGCGCCGCGCAAAAACATTGGCCTGGCGTGCCGCAGGTCGCCGTTTTTGATACGGCCTTTCATTGCACGATTCCAGATCGCGCCTATACCTACGCCATTCCGCTTGAATGGCGCCAAGGAGGTGCGCGGCGTTACGGCTTCCACGGCACATCGCATAAATATATCATGCTGCGCGCGGCGGAGCATTTACAAACGCCGCCGGAACAATTGCGGACTATCTCCTGTCACCTCGGTAACGGCGCGAGTGTGTGCGCGATTGAGCGCGGCGTATCAGTGGACATCTCGATGGGCATGACGCCGCTTGAGGGTCTCGTGATGGGCAGCCGTTCTGGCGATGTGGATCCAGGGCTATTTACGCATCTTGAACGCACAATGGGCCTATCGGCGAGCATGGTGGAACAGTCATTATACAATGATAGTGGATTAAAAGCTCTATCTGGCATCAGCAACGATATGCGCGATATTGAAGAACATGCCGCGCGCGGGGATAACGCTGCGCAACTGGCAATCAATGTGTATGCATACCGCGTACGGAAATATATCGGTTCATATGCTGCGGCTATGGGCGGCGCGGATGTAATCGTCTTCACCGGCGGTATTGGCGAAAATTCGGCGCAGATGCGTAAACGGATTTGTGAGCGCCTGGATTTCATTGGGGTGGCGTTTAACGATGATAAAAACATTGCAGTAAAGCTAGAAAGCTCATCCGTCGCGGAGATTCATCAACCGCAATCACGCATCAAAGTTCTGGTCACTGAAACGCAGGAAAAATGGATGATTGCGAAAGAAACTGCAGCGGTCGTTCATAACCACACGCGTCCTAACGAGAAGGAAAAACTGTCCATCCCTATCGCCGTTTCCGCACGTCATGTGCATTTGACCGACGAAGCCATCGAACAATTATTCGGCCAAGGTTATCAGCCGAAAGTTCTACATGAATTGTCTCAACCAGGATTTTACGCGATGCAAGAAACCGTCACCGTCGTCGGCCCACGCGGACAGCTTGAACACGTACGCTACCTTGGTCCGCCGCGTAAAGCCAACCAAATTGAAGTCAGCCGCACCGAAGCTTTTCATCTTGGTGTCGACGCGCCGCTACGCATCAGTGGCAATACGGCAAACACGCCTACCGTGACGCTGCGCGGCCCGGCGGGACAGATTCAAACCGATGGCGTGATCGTCGCCAAGCGTCATATACATACCAATCCCAATGACGCGGCGCGTATGGGTGTGCAGGACGGTGACGCGGTGGAAATTGAAGTTATTAACTCGCCGCGCGATTTGGTGTTCCGCGATACGATTATCCGCGTCAGTGCGAACAGTGTCACTGAAATGCATATCGATACGGATGAAGCTAACGCCGCTGAAATCCAGCACGGCGGCGAAGGCGCGCTGCTATCTACGCCGCACAAAGCCACCATTAGCCGCCGCAAACATCGGCATCATCTGACTGAACACTATGGCGTGAGGCAGAAAGATACATTTTAATGTGGATTTTCTAATAGAGAATACAAAGTATGAATGTCCCAAGGAAAAATTTCGAATATTCGTGGGAAATTTTTATGATATAACCACATCCTTCATTATCCAATCTGACTTATGGGGGGTTATGTGCGTTTCATTTTAGTCTTGCTAATCTTGCTTTGCGCCGGGCCTTTTGCTTCTGAAGCAGCGGAGCCCACACGGGATCAAATCATCCATTTTTTGAATCGCATAAGTTACGGGCCCGCCCCGGGGGATATCGAAACCGCGCAGCAGGTTGGACTTGAAGTCTACCTGGCGCAGCAGCTACATCCTGAAACGCTCAGGACGCCCGCGGATCTAACTGAACATTTGGACGATCTCAAAACCATCCACATGTCCCTGGCGGAGATGACGGAGCGCTATGCCGTTCCACTGGAGGAAGCAGCGCATAATAAAGATGAAGATGCCGCCCGAGATGCGCGCCGCGCGGCCGAGGATATTGTCAATGATATGATACGCGGGCGTATGCTGCGTGCAGCCAAAAGCCCCGCCCAATTGCAAGAAGTCATGACGGATTTTTGGTACAATCATTTTAATGTTTCTGTGGATAAAGGTCTCGATAGAATTTGGATCGGCAGCTATGAACGCGATGCCATACGCCCCCATGCTCTGGGACGGTTTCGCGATCTGCTCGAGGCCACAGCCCGCCATCCGGCGATGCTGGAATATTTGGACAACTTGCATAACGTGGCGCCGACGGGACCGGATAAAAACGGCAAGCGCCAGGGCATCAATGAAAATTATGCGCGTGAGATTATGGAGTTGCATACACTGGGCGCGGGCGGCGGCTATACGCAGCAGGATGTGACTCAGCTCGCTTATATTTTAACCGGTTGGGGCGTGGATCATAACACAAGATCAACTTTCTTTTTCGATCCCAAGCGTCATGCCGGCGGTGATAAAGTACTGTTAGGCAATGTTATCAAGGGCGGCGGCGCGGAAGAAATTGAAACGGCGTTAGATCTTTTAGCGCGTCACCCATCCACAGCGAAACATCTCAGTTATCAGTTGGCCCAATATTTTGTTGCGGATGACCCGCCGCCCGCGCTTGTACAGCGCATGAGCGATGTTTACCTAAAAACAGATGGCGATATTGCTGCTGTCTTGAATGCCCTTTTTCACTCGCCCGAATTTTGGGATCCAAAAACTTACAATAATAAATTCAAGTCGCCCTGGCATTATGTAGCTTCCATTATGCGTGCCACCGGGATTGAATCCGATGAAGAAATGGATCTTTGGAACAACACCCTGAAACAGCTGGGGGAACCGCTTTATCGTTTTGCGACGCCTAACGGCTACCCAAATACCAATAATTTCTGGCTCAGTTCGGACGGATTATTGAAACGGATCGATATCACAAGAAATTTTGTCAACCAGCGCGAAAAAGAAGGCACGCCTTTGCAAGCAGTGGGGTTGATTCACACGCTCGGAGATAATTTTGATCCCGAAAGCTTAAACGCGATCGCGCGAGCGCCCCTTAAATTACAGCCCGCCCTAGTTTTAAGCAGCCCCGAATTTCTGTATTATTAAGACATGCTGACGATATCGCGCCGCAACTTTATTCAAACCTGTGCAGTGGTGGCGGGCTGCGCCATTCTGCCCCTGGGACGCTACAGTTGGGCTCTTTCCGCACCGCAGCCGGTCGGAAGGCGCATGGTTGTCGTGATGCTGCGGGGCGCGGTAGATGGTTTGAATGTTGTCGTCCCCTATCACGAAAGCAATTACTTCGCGAGCCGTCCTAATATCGGCCTTGGGTTACCCCATAGTGATGATGGTGTGCTGGACCTTGACGGATTCTTTGGTCTGCACCCCGCACTGCAGCCCATCATGCCTTTATGGCAGAATAAAAGCCTGGCGTTTATTCACGCTAGCGGCTCGCCCGCTACGACCCGTTCGCATTTCGAGGCGCAGGATATCATGGAAACCGCCTCCATTGATCACAGCACCGGGCGGGGCTGGATGAATAACCTTATTCAGCTTTTGCCTGATACGGGTTCTGCCTCCCGCGCGCTGAGCATCAGCAACATCTTGCCACGTATTTTTATGGGATCGGCGAGCGTGATGTCTGTCTCAACCGGCCTCAAGCCTGCTGGCGGCCCGATTGTGGACAATTCAAATTTAACCAATGCCTTCGAGCCACTTTATCGCAATAACCCTGCTTTGAGCCAGGCCTTTCAGGAAGGCAAGGCTGGCCATGATGCCGTCATGAATGATTTACAGAAGGAAATGGGAACGTCCAGCCAGAGCGCCCCTTATGCGGATGGGTTTGTTGTTTTGGCGGACAAGTTATCAGGCATGATCCGCGAAGATCCCAACATTCAGTTAGCCTTTTTAGATGTGGGAGGGTGGGATACTCACGTCAACCAAGGCAATGCGAAAGGACCCTTGGCAAATAATTTGGCGAGGCTAGGAGAAGGATTAACGGCGCTCGCGAATGGCCTTGGGCCGAGTTATCAAGATACCGTTATTCTCGTGATGTCGGAATTCGGCCGGACGGTCGCGGAAAATGGCAATCGCGGCACAGATCATGGCCATGGCAACGTCATATGGCTGCTAGGCGGCGGCGTGAAGGGCGGGAAAGTATGGGGACGTTGGCCGGGCCTGAGCCCTCAGCAGCTTTATGAACAAAGGGATCTGGCCATCACCACGGACTTCCGCTCGG
>Ga0206826_1094_pt1 | contig 13205 bp, 7 predicted proteins | sample Alteio_BWOrgCont_80_FD_152636 | JGI IMG/M metagenome (GOLD analysis project Ga0206826, IMG submission 152636) | Enriched cells from forest soil in Barre Woods Harvard Forest LTER site, Petersham, Massachusetts, United States -... | ecosystem: Environmental > Terrestrial > Soil > Temperate forest > O... | reverse complement strand
AGTCGCCCTCCTGGCCTCCCATTTCCTGCAAGCGGCCCTTCCGGTCCAACCCGCGCCAGGTGACGTGAGCCCGGCAGACATTGAGCAGGAGGCTGCGCCGGTTGGCGAAGCGCGTGTTCCAGGGCAGGTCCGCGTCATCGGCATCCGGACGGAAGGCCGAGAAGGTCAAAACACTTTTTATGTCGTCAAGCTGCATGGGAGGTGAGTTGTTCGCGTTGCAAGAAATCGTAGACTTCGTTTTCAGTGAAGCCGGTGGTGCGGTTGAAGGAGGGCTTCCAGCCCTCGGCTTCGCGCGTCAGGATGCTGCGCTCAAAATTCACCATGCCACGGGTCATGCCCGCCTCCAGCTCGTGCTCGAGCTTCTTGAATTCACCGCGGCGGATGATGCCGCAGACGGAATCGTAGGGCAGCAGCAGTTCGTGAATGGAGAACCGGCATTTTTTGGCCTCGTCCAGCAGCAGGCGCTGGCAGAGGATCGCGCGGAAGGAGTCCGCGAAAGAGAGCATGGCGTTTTCCACCCGATCGCTGGACACGAGCTTGAGGTAGCGCTGCACGGTCTGGGCCGCGGTGGAGGTGTGAAGGGTGGCCACCACCACGTGGCCGGTCTCGGCCGCTTGCAGGGCAATCTCCGCAGTCTCTCCATCCCGTATTTCCCCCACCAAGATCACGTCCGGCGCCTGGCGCAGGGCCGCGCGAAGGGAGGCGGCGAAGTCCATTTCATCCGTGCCGATTTCCCGCTGGGAGAGCAGGGAGGGCAGCCCCTGAGGGTAGAGGTATTCGATGGGATCCTCGAAGGTGATGATGTGCTCCTGCTTGCGCTTCGCGCGCTCCAGGATGAGCGCGGCAATGGTTGTGGATTTTCCGCTGCCGGTGCCTCCGCACACAAGGAAGAGTCCATTTTTGGCTTCCAGGAATGCCTTGATGGCGGCCGGCGGCAGGGCGACTTGGAGCAGGTTCGGAATGGTTTCAGGGAGCAGGCGCAAGACCCAGCGCAAGCGTCCCCGGGTCGTCATTCGATTCACGCGATACCGCCGGTTTGCCATGCTGACGGCGTAATCGCGAGTGCCGGCCTGGATTTCCAACTGAACCTGCGGCTGGTAGACGTACGAGTCATAATAGAGCTTCCCGTTTTGTCGGAAGACCAATTGCTCCCAGGGCGTCACGTAGAAATCGCTCACGCCCGGATCCCTCGATAGTTGAAGGATGCGGTTTCCCAATTGGCTGCGTTCGTGAATGTCGTCCATCGGCGAGAGAGAGGTTGGGGGAAGCTTTGGGTGGGGGCTGGCAGTGGAAAAACGGGCGATTGCTGGCTGGAGATTATGATAAATATCACAAATCTGTACAAGCATCAAGTCCAAAATGATTGTATTTATTGTATTTATGGTAAAGAGACTTCCTATATGTATCGTTAGCTCTTGCCGGTTTATCGCATGAATTGAAGGTTTCTTTAAAATATTTTCTATGGGGACTTTACATTTCGCAGAGGCAGACTATAATTACCATAATAACCATGAATTTCAACTCTGCGCTCCTTGCCTGCGCCTTTGGCTTTCTCTTCGTCGAGTCCTCCTCCTTTGGAGAAACCGACCCTGGTTTCCTGCGTCTGAATTCCCCCCAGTACCAGGCCGAAGCCGCCAAGTATCGCTCCGCACCCGCCCGGCCTTATGAATTCGCCAAGGCAGTCCTCGGTGATGTGATTCGATTCCTGGCGACCGATGCAGGTCTGTCCTTCTTCTCGCTGCCCGAAGGGAGTCCCGAGGCGGAGCGGCTCATTACCTTCTCGCTCAAAGCGAGTCCCTTCCAGGCGTTGGAAACGCTCACCAAGGCCAACGGACTGTCCCTCATTCTCGACGGCGGTATTTGGTACGTTCGGCCCGCGGACGATACCGAGCTTATCGGGCGTTCCTACGAGATCAAAAACAATGCCATGGAAAAGGTCACACAGGGCAGCACAGGAGGGAGCGGGTTGCTCACAGCCGGCTCGAGCGGTGCAGGGAGCACAGGAGGAACGTCAGGGGGGACGAGCACCGGCACAGACGGATCATCCGGCGTGGGGAATAGCGGCGGAAGCAGCAGCGGCGGTGTGGACATACAGGGCACGCGGGCAACCTTCACCGTTCAGAAAAGCGAATTGATCGAAGATATAAGGTCCATTCTGGACTTGGGACCGGCCTCAGCCAATGGCGGTGGCGGTTCGACACCGCTTGCAACAGCGGCTTCTTCGCTGGGCGGAGGGGACGCCCAGTCCCAGCAGATCCTCAAGAACCGCCTCCCCCTGGATCCCTACGGGAACATCCGGAAACCCAAAATCATCTGGAAGTCTGATTCCAACACTCTGTACGTAGTGGCCACCCGCCTCCAGCACATGTGGGTGGAAGGGTACCTGGCCGCCGCGGATCAACCGCAGTCGTTGATCGCCCTTGAAGTAAAGTTCTTTGAAACCTCACGCGATCCCAGCAGTGAATTCGGCTTGGATTGGAGTGGAACGCTGACGGGAGGGTACCCCGTCAATTTGGGCAACCTCACCACGCCGGTGAACTTGGCGCAGTTGGGCAGCACCACACCGCCCACGCAGGCCGTCCTTAGCGCCAATGACTTGAACGTCAAACTGCACGCCCTGCTCAATGACCAGCTTACCACGACCACCTCCTATCCGCGGATGGTGACCACCAACAATCGCGAGGTGAATATTCGCAGCGTAACGAACCAGCCCGTGCTGGCGGGCACCGCTTCCACCGGCCTGGCGGGCGGGACTACCACTACTTCGTCCATCAGTTACCTGCCGATTGGCACAGACATCAACATCCTGCCCAAAAGGATGAAGGAGCGCAAAATCAACCTGAACATCGCCATCACAGTTTCCAGCATCATTGGCACCACAACCATTCAGGGCAATCCCTACCCGATTGCTTCCAGTCGCGTTTACAACGCGCCGGTGGAGGTGGAAAACGGCTACACGGTAGCGATTGGAGGTCTGGAGGAAGCCACGGAACAGACGGCGAACTCCGGCATTCCTGTTCTGAATAAGATCCCATTGCTGGGCTTCCTCTTCAAATCCCAAAACAGAACGAAGGATCACAAGCACCTGATGATTTTCATCACTCCCTCGTTCGTGGATTCCACGCAAGGCGGCCTGCCTTCGGAGCCCCAGTCGGTGTTGCCAAGGAAACCGGATGAATTCATGCCGCATCCTCCGCAGCTGGCTCCCACTGGCGGCGTCGTGGGAGGCATCGCCGCCCTGCCCAATGCCATCGCGTACCTGAAACGCTCCGCGGATGAAATCGGCCAGACCATCCAGGAAAACAGGGGCACCGACAAGGACTACACAAAGCTCAAGGAACTCAAGGCGGCGGTGGATCGCATCAAGAAGGAGACCATCGCCTACCTCGCGGCCAATCCGCAACGCAAGGACGAGCTCAACGGCTACAAATGGCAATTGGACAAGATTTCCGAAGTGCTCACGAAGGAGCGCAAAACCCTTTTCAAGAAGGGCTACTACTAGGGCCCTGGAAAAAGATCACCTGACGCAGGTCAGGTCTGTGGTGGTGGCCGCCGGGTGTGGGCGCGAGTGCGTCAGACTCCCGGCGGCCAGCCCACTAAGCCTCCCGGCTAAGGGGAACCGTTAGGCCTCCTAGATTTGAAAGACCCCGCTTGACATACGGTGTGCGCCGCCTTGCATGTGGGGCGCCGGGCCGTAAATCCAGCGCCTCATTATCAGCCAAGTGTGACACGCCATCTATCCATGAGAACCACCCTATCCATGACCCTGGGCGCTGCCATTTTGGCCGCCTCTCTCGCAACAGCTTCCGCCGGCCCTGACTCCTCCGGCGCCACGGCGGCTTCCAGCGAAGGACCTTTCATCGGGTTCGATGCGGGCGCCTTTTGGCTGCAAGGCCTCTCGGCCGGCTCCGGCCCTCTGAACGTGGACGTGAAGTTCAAAACCAACTGGGGCTTTGATGTGCCCATCGGCTACAACTTTGGAAACGGTTTCAGCCTCTCCATCTCCGCCGGGTATTGGGATTCCCACTTCTCCAGCGTAACAGGAAACTCAGGCGGACTCAGCCAGAATGCGGAAGTGAACGGCGGGATCGCCTTCATCCCGGTCATGTTCAATGGCGCCTACAAGTTCAATCTCTCCGATCGGTTCCACTGGTACCTCGGAGCGGGCGCGGGCGCCGTCCACGAGGACGCCTCGTTCGGTGCGTATGACCCGATTGGCATTCCCTCGTCCATCTCGTACGGCCAACTGGGCGGCCAGATCGCCACGTTCGGCGGCATGACCGCATCGACCTGGGACTTTGGCTTTCAGCTCTTCACAGGGTTTTCTTTCGATATAACATCGAATGTATCACTGGGAGTGGGCTACCGGTTCCTTCACGTGAACAGCAACATCTCCGTCAACGGCAGCTCCTCGAGCGACTTCAACGGATCGTCGGTGGAAGTTGGCTTGGGCTGGAAGTTCTAGGGAGGCAAGGCCCCTGTGGGCCGCCCGTGCCGCAGAGCGGCAATCGAATCGTTGCCCGGCCTTTTAAGGCCGGGATTTCGAGATGACTTTGTGTTAGGATTCCAGCGTGGTTCGGGCGTCGCGCTGCGACGCCCACCGACCCCGATTGTCCTCGGCCACAAGTCCCGGCCTTGAAAGGCCGGGCTAGAATTCGGGTGCCGCTCTGCGGCACGGAATGACCTCCGGGCTGTTCAAGCATTCCAGAAATGTACCAACTCCAGACCAGGCATCAAAGGTGCTGGGCTTTATTTTTTCTTCCGTCCCAGGGGGGCCGCACACGACATTTCTGCGGCCAAAAAATGGCCGGGTAGAGCCGGTGGAATGGCCACCAGCTCCCCCTCAGATCCGGACGTGCCCAATTAAGGCATCCGGTTCTTCTGATTACTGCTTCGCTGCGTAGATGCTGTGGACGATTCGGGGAGATGGCAGGCGAAAAGGCCCGCGGAGCATGGCTCCAAAGCGCTTCCAATTCAGCGACCTGGTGCGGTCCCGTCTTGCCAGCCACTTGAACCATTGTCTTTCTACGGCTTGAAGGAACTGAGTAAGACTCACCCAGTTGCTGGTGATGCCGTAGAAGGCGTAATGCCCTTTGAGTTTGCTCGTCAGCGTGACCCACTGCTCGCGCACGGGCCGATGCCGGTGTTCCCGGCACCATTGGCTGATTCGCTTGATCGCTCTGCTAAGCCGCTTCTTGGAAGTCTTGCGTTTCACCACGTATCTTCCTTTCAGCGACAGTCCCCAGTAGTGGGTAAATCCCAGAAAGTCGAACCGCCCGGGGTTGCCCCCGTGCGGGTCCTCTGCCTTGGGCTCGCCCTCTGTCGTGGATTGCTTGGTCCCGGTTCTGTTCATCACAGGCCGGGCGAAGCTCACGAGTCGCGTCTTCTCAGGGTGGTGGCTCAGGCCGAACTTGGCCAGTCGTTTCGGCAGCACCTTATACACGCGTTGCGCGTCTTGTTCGTGCTCGAAGCCCATGACAAAGTCGTCCGCGTATCTCACCATGAACGCACGGCCTTTGAGCCACCCTTTCACAGTGGAGGCGAACCACTCATCAAGCACTTCGTGCAGGAAAATGTTGGCCAAAATCGGTGAGATTACGCCTCCTTGCGGAGTGCCATCCTCCGCGTAGCTAACCTCTCCGGCCTCCATGACTCCCGCATTCAACCATTTGCCTATCACTCTGATGACCACTCCATCTCGCACCCTCTGGCACAGCACCTCCCGGAGTTTCCCATGGGGGATGCTGTCAAAGAAGGCCCTGATGTCCACATCCAAGATCACTCTCACATTGCACTCCTGGTTTGCCTTCCAGAGGTATTCCAGCGCCTGGTGCGCTCCGCGTCCGCGTCGAAACCCAAAACTCCAGTCCTTGAACTGTTGTTCGTAGACGGGTTCCAGCAGCATGACGACGGCGCGTTGCAGGGTCTTGTCCTCTATAGTCGGTATTCCGATAGGGCGCGTTTCGGCGCCTTCCCCCTTGGGGATATGCACCCGGCGCACCGGCGGGGCTTGGTAGCTGCCGCTTTTGAATCGGTTGAGCAGTCCGGTGAGGTTTTCCTCCCAGTTCTGCGCGTAATCCTGCCATGTTTGGTTGTCGACCCCGGTCGCTCCGTCTTTGCGCACTCGCTTGAAAGCCTCCTTGAGCCATTCCATGTCAATGTGATGTGCCAAGGTGGTGAGCACCCTTCCGGGGTCTTCCTTGGCCAGTTGTGCTATTCGTTGTTGTTTCGTGTACACGTCTTGCATTGCTCAATGTCTTTGCCTGTGTTTCTTCCCAACGATTCAGTATCCAGGCGCCCCCTCTCGGTTTTCCCTTCCCTACTCCACGGCTCGCGTTGGGAACACTTCGCCGTGTTTGCTGCGGTACTATGGGGGCGCTACGACTTCCAAAGATCCCTTCCACCCTCGGCTTCAGTTGTCCCTCGCCGCTGGTGTATTCTGGGGTTCTGCCTGCTTCGCTCACTCCACCGGGGCAGTTCTGTGCCGGATGGAGTGCCTGGACGTTGGTAAACCGGTGCCATCCCATCCGGTGATTTCCCAGAAGATTGATCATGGTTCTCACAAGTTCCCAGGGAACCCTCGTCTCGTCTTTGCCCTGCTCTTCGACCCCGGTCGAACTGCCCGATCCTCGCCCTCTCGGCTCCGGCAGTGCTGCCCCCGCTCTTTGTAACGCCAAGGGCTCCGACCACACTGTGTTTCGAGGCTCAATCACACGGCCTTGACGCTCGCTGTCTACGCTTCATGCCGCCCTGATGGATGACTATGCAAGACTCGCTTCCGGCTGCTGGCTAGGCTTTTTCCGCACGGGATTTGGACCCGCTGAGGTTCCTCTCAAAGGTTTCAGTGATGTATTGGTTTTTCGATCTCTTCCTCCTTTGCTGAGTTAAACATGTCGCGATACAAACTCGAGTGCGGCGCTTCGCGGCGCGGTGGCGCCCGCCCCTGGCTTGTTTTGGCAGACGATTGACCTGGAGCTGAGCGGGAATTGAAACGGATCCGGCATAGCCTTAGGAAAACCACCTAGGGCGCGGCACCATCCGAAGTGGTATTTCCACACGGTCACGAAAGCGGACGGTTCCACTATCGAAATTGTCGCCATTGGCGGATCAGCCGCGGGGAAACGTTCCCCGGTTCTTCGCGGTTCCGCCTTGGCTTCGAATCTATCGAACCCAAATCCAACCCCCCATTCAATGAAAACCATCCTATGCCGTGTGGCCCTTGCATGCGCGATCGTACTCTGTGCGAGTTGCGTCTGCCCTTCGGACTACACATCCAATACCAGTGCCTATTATCGTCGTTGCGCCCCAACCGCGTACGCCACCTGCAATCCCACCTACCCAGCTTACTACCGGACGTACCGTTACAGCCACGCGCCCTACGTTTACCGGTATGAGTACCGCTGTGCGCCGCATGTGTACGCGCATCGCCCGGACTACTGCCACCGCACCACTTCGTGTGACTGAGCGTGGATCGGGCAGCATCTGCCGGTTCGCACCTTTCCCGCAAGCATTGCTTGCGGGCGGCGTTTATTTCGAGACGCAACTTGGCTCGTTGGCCACTGTTTCGAATGAACGTCTTCCCCTTCGTCTGAATGAACCGGCATGCCCTCTTCACCGCTTCCATTCTACTGAGCGCCGCCGGATGGACGCTCGGACCGGCCACTGCTGTAGGAAGTGACGCACCCAACTCCGCCCCGGCGGGCGGGAATCCGCCTCCTTCTTCTGAGGCGAGCTACGCAAGCCCGGTTTGTTCCGCGGCGGACACCTACTTCCTGGAGGAAGTTTGGAACAAGGTCGGCTCTCAGCACTGCCTGAAATGTCACAAGCCGGGCGGCGATGCGGATGAGAGCAAGTTCGTGCTGCAGGACCCCGCAAAGGACACCGATCCGGGCCGGCGCGCCTCGCTGCGGCACAATCGCATGGCCTTCGCCCAGATGGCCGCTCTCGCGGAGGGCAATCAATCGCGCCTCGTGTTGAAGTCCATTGGCGAGCTGAAACACGGCGGGGATGACGTGCTGAAGCCCGGCTCCGTGGGCTATCGCATCCTGGAGGATTTCGCCGGGCGCACTACGGGGAAGCAGGAGTGGAAGGCGTCCGCCGCGGATGCGGGCGGGAGCAAGAATGCGCGGCCATTCTTTGAGGGCGTCACGATGTTGGACGACCGGAGGCTGCTGCGGCGTGCGACGCTGTCCCTTGCGGGCCGTCTGCCCACTGTGGAAGAACTTGCGGCGGTTCAGAAGGGCGGCCTCAAGGCAATGGGTCCCGTCCTGGATGCGCTGATGAAAGAGGACGCCTTTTACGACCGGTTGGCGGAAGCCTTCAACGATATCTTCCTGACGCGCGGCTACGATGACGTGCCGGAGCGCGTCCTGGACTATGAACACTTCACCGCCACGCGGGAGTGGGCGCAGAAATACGATTTAAGCTCCATTGCCGATCCCAAGGAGCGCCAGAAGGCGAAATACAAATTGGTGGATACCTTCCGCGAGGCCATCCTCCGAGAGCCGATGGAACTCATCAAGCACATCGTGCGGGAGGAGCGGCCCTTCACGGAAATCGTGACCGCGGACTACATCATGGTGTCGCCGTATACGGCGCGCGGCTACGGCGTGTTCGATGAGCTTCATGACAAGTTCCACAACGTCGAAGATCCTTTTGAATTCATTCCCGTGCGATTGAAGGCGCTCAAGGGGCGCTCGGCCCGCACGAATGAGGAATCCGCCACCGGTTTCTATCCCCACGCGGGAATGCTCACGACTTTTCACTACTTAAAGCGGTATCCCACCACGGAGACGAATCGCAACAGGCTGAGGGCGCGAATGTATTACCAGCACTTCCTGGGGATCGATGTGCTGGAACTCGCCGCACGTGTTTCAGATGCCGCGGCCGTCACGGCGAAATTCAAGGTGCCCACGATGGAGGCCTCCGAATGCGTGGTCTGCCATAAGACGATTGATCCCGTGGCGGGACTCTTCCAGGAATACTACGCCCTGCCGGAAGCGCTTTTCGGACCGCGCAAAGAGGGTTGGTTTAAGGATATGTTCGGCCCCGGGCTGGAGGGCGAAGGAATGCCTCCCGATCAGCGCTGGCGCGCCCTGCAATGGCTGGGCGAACGCACCGCGAAAGATCCGCGCTTTGCCTCCACGATGGTGGAACACGTGTACTATGTGCTCACCGGACGCAAGGCACTCCTCCCGCCGAAGGCATTGGACGATCCGGCTTACGACGCAAAGAAGCGCGCCTACCAGGCCCAGCGCAAGGAGATTGAAGACATCGCGTCTCGTTTCGCCAAGGGCGGATTCAATCTGAAATATGCATTCAAGGAATGGATCGCCTCTCCCTTTTATCGCGCGGATGCAACCGGCATGGCGGATTCTCAACGGCGAGCGGAACTTGCGGATCTGGGCGTGGCGCGAATGCTTGCGCCCGAGCAGGTGGAACGGAAAGTGGCCGCCATTTTTCAAAAGCCCTGGGGCAAATTGAAGGACAAGGAATTCGCCCTGCTTTACGGCGGCATCGATTTCAAGGAGGTGACCGAGCGCGCCGCCGATCCCAGCGGAGCGATGGGCGCCATCCAGCGTCTCATGGCCGATGAGGTGGCTTGCGGCAATGTGGCTCTGGACTTCACCACCGAGCCGGCGAAACGGAAACTGTTCCCGGACATCGAACCGGATGTGCTGCCCGATTCATCGCCGGATGCCGAGCAGCGCCTTCGCAAAGCCATCGTCCATTTGCACCAGCAAATCCTTGGCCGGTATGACGCTCCTGATAGCGCGGAAGTGGGCCGGACTTACCGGCTTTTCAAGGACATCCTCAGCGATGCGCAGGAGCGCAAGAATGTGGAGGCCTTGGAGAGTTACTTTTGCCGCGGCGCCAGCGATCAACGGGCTCCGGATCCCAAGTACACGCTTAGGGCATGGCGCGGGGTCGTGACTTACCTTTTGCGCCGGCAGGATTTCCTCTACGAATAGCCGGGCCGGTCCATCATCTCTAATTTGATTTACACCATGAGACGCGATTTCTTGAAACTCTGTGGATTGGCCGGTCTCGGCGTGGCCTCCCCCGTGACCTTTCCCTCCTTCAGCCGTGCGGAGTCAAAAGACATGGAGGGATATGACGGTCCTTTTTATGTGGTCTTCAATGCCTCGGGGGGTTGGGATACCACTTATCTGATGGATCCCAAGGGCGCCAACGGAATCAACCGGCTTTACAAGGAGGGCGATATATTGACTCAGGGCAATCATAAGTTCGCCCCCACCGCCCCGCACAAGGACGGGGGCATGAGCAATGAGGATTTTTACAAGGAATTCGGCAATGACCTCCTGGTGCTGAACGGCCTCGATTACTCGGTGAACAACCACTCGCCCGGCGCGCGCTACATGGCCACCGGCAAACTGGACAGCCTCGCTTATCCCACCTTTGCCGCGCTGATCGCGGCCTGCCGCGGGCCGCGCTGCCCACTCGCCTTCCTTACCTTTGGGAATTACTCCAACACAGGAAATGTGGTGGCGATGTCCCGCATTCCCTATCTGCCTTCGCTTAAGAAGATCGCCAATGCCGATTGCATCGATGGCCAGGCGAACCGGCCCTATCACGATGACTTTGTCATGGCGCGGATCGAGCGCACGCTGAAGGAGGAAACGGATGCGCGCATCTCCAGCACTTTGCTTCCACGCGTCGAACGCGCCGAAAGCATGCTCTACGCCGCCCAGCTGAATTCCAAGGCTCTTCAACGAGTCACGCCCTTCATCCCCGCTTCCATACCCAAGGACCGCATGGCGCAGCAAGCGGAGATTGCCCTTGCCTCATTCAAAGCCGGCGTCTGCGTTTCCGCGAATCTCAGCATCGGCCAGTTCGACAGCCACAACAACAACGACCGCGATCAGATGAAACTCATTCCGGAGTTTCTGGCCGGCATCACTTACTTCATCCATCGCGCGGAGGAGTTGAAGCTTCGGGACAAGCTGGTGGTCATCATCCAAAGCGAGATGGGCCGCACGCCGAATTACAACTCGGGCAACGGCAAGGATCACTGGTCCATTGGCTCCGTCATGTTCCTGGGCAAGGGCATCAAAGGCAACCGCGTGCTGGGCGCGACGGATGAGAAACAATTCGGCGTCCCCCTCGATCCCTCCGCCCTCACCTGCAACCCCGAAAAGGGAATCCGCGTGAGGCCTGAGCACATTCATCTCGCCCTGCGCGAGCATGCGGGAATTGCGGAGCACGCCATGAGCAAACAGTTTCCGCTTGGCGTGACGGACAAGGAGAAGCTGCGGGGATTGTGGGGGTGAGGAAGGTGGAGAACTTACTTCACCGCCACCACCTGCACGGCATCGATGTGAACATTCCCGCTCGCACCCTTGGTGCTGAAGGTCACGGCGGCCTCTTCGCCTGCGTTGAACTTGAATTTACCCAGTGAATGGAAGCCGTTGCTCAGCTCGGCTTTGGACGTTTGATCGACGGCGAATTTTTGCGGGCCCTCGGCGGTGAGGACGGTGATCGGCGTGTTGCTGGCGCGGTTCGCATGGGGCTGCCAATTGACGCGGACTTCATAAGTGCCGGTTTCCTTCACGCTAAAGACAAAGCGGGCGGTGGCGCCGCTGTTGGCGTTCGCGTAGCGGTAGCCCTTGCCCACGAAAGGCTTGAGGTTTTCTCCCTCGGTCCACTTGCCGGTGAGTTCCGCATCCGCGTCGTCGATCACGATGCCTTCCAGCTTGCCGGAGGCGATGGAGTCTTGCGCGACGGGCGGGAGCTTTGCAGCGTCCTTGGGCAGGTACAGCGCGGCCTCGATGGTGTCGCGGCGCATGGAGCCGGGCTGACGCATGAGTTCCTTGAGGTCATCGAGATATTGATCGTAGACGCCGCGCGGCGTGGTCTCGTGGCGCACGCAGAGATAGGCGGCCTTGCCCACGACTTCGCCCATCATTCCGCAGGTGCGCATGACGCGGATGGTGCCCAGCGCGTCATGATTGACGGAGATGCAGCGGCCCGCCATGAAGAGATTGTCCACATCCTTGGAGTAGAAGCAGCGATAGGGGACGGGATAGCCGTTGCGTTTGTCCACTCCTTTTCCAAATGCAGCGCGGGAGATGAAGGGATTGTCCGGATATGCCTTCATGTATTGCTCCTTGGGATAGTGCAGGTCGAGGTCCCATGTGGTGGGCACGCATCCATCGGGGAACGCCCTTTGGCTCACCACGTCCTGCTGGGTGAGCACCACGTCGCCCTGCAGCAGGCGCGATTCGCGGGTTCCGCCGATGTACGCGATCCAATCGAATTTGTAGTTCGCGTATTTGGCCGGATCAGCCTTGCGCAACGCGGAGAACGCACCGTAGACAGCGCGGAAGTTCCAATCGCGGACGAGTTCCAAATCGCCCAGAGGATCTTTGCTGAAGCCGGATTCCCAAAACCATTCGCCATGCAGAAAATCCTCGGGTTTGAAGTCGTGGAGATCAGGCCATGAATAGCCCGTCATGTTCTTGAGATTGCCGGACTTCGTCTGCGCCTTCATGGGATGAGGCTCCGGGAAATCGCTGGGCTTCAGAGCCAGAGCCCAGGGCGTTTCGGGCCAGGGTTGCGCTTGATCCTTCTTCGCCAGCACCCACATGTTGCTCATGCCCAGGTGCCCTTTCTCAAGCATCGTGAAGCTTGCGTGCGCGAGCGCTCCCAAGGTTCCGTGGCCGGTGCAATCCACGAAGTACTTCGCCCGAAATCGCCGTTCTTCGCCCGTCTTCACGTTCAATGCCGTGGCGGCGGTGATGCGCGCTTCCTTGCCCTCTGCCAATTGGGCTTTCCAGACGTGATGGTTGAGGAAGAGATCCAAAGTTTTCTCCTTGCGGACCACCGCTTCCTTCAACGCGTCGCCATACTCCTCCACACGCCCGGGGCTGTTGCTCGCGCGATCCGCGAACTCCTCCACGATCTCGCCCAGATGCGGATACAATCCGCGCCGGGTGCCGCCCTGCGCCCACACTTGCACTTCGCTGCTGCCGTTTCCACCCAGCACAGGGCGGTCTTGAATGAGCGCCACCGCGAGCCCCTGCCGCGCCGCGCTCAGTGCCGCCGCAGTGCCGGCGTATCCGCCCCCGACCACCACCAGATCGTAAACCTTCGTTTCCGGAGGCTCGTTGGGAAGCAGCAAGTGCATATGGCGGAACGCCGCGAGTCCCTTCTTTTCTCCAGGAGGAGTAAAACTCAAGTCATCG
>Ga0206826_1092_pt1 | contig 13350 bp, 6 predicted proteins | sample Alteio_BWOrgCont_80_FD_152636 | JGI IMG/M metagenome (GOLD analysis project Ga0206826, IMG submission 152636) | Enriched cells from forest soil in Barre Woods Harvard Forest LTER site, Petersham, Massachusetts, United States -... | ecosystem: Environmental > Terrestrial > Soil > Temperate forest > O... | reverse complement strand
TTCAGCCATTCGTTTTGTTAATGAGGGAAATCCTCGCAGGCAGAACTTTTTCCGCAACATGCATCTCAATCCAGTGTTCCATCGATATAACCAAATGAACGCGGGAACTGAGGAGAATCAATCTCCCAGCATCCCGGCCGAAGGAGAAGACACCATGATATTCCGTTCCACACTTCGCAAGCTGCTTTTTGCCGCCACCATTGCGGCGCCTCTGCTCACTCTGTCTGCACCGCAGGCCCACGCCGGCGTTTTTGTCTCTGTCAACTTTGCACCCCCCGCGCTGCCCGTCTATGTGCAGCCACCGCTGCCCGCCCCCGGCTACTTGTGGACCCCCGGCTACTGGGCCTATGGCGACGCCGGCTATTACTGGGTTCCCGGCGTCTGGGTGCAGCCGCCCACGGTCGGCCTTCTCTGGACTCCTGGCTACTGGGGTTATACCGGCGGATTCTACGGATGGCACGCCGGCTACTGGGGTCCGCACATCGGCTTCTATGGCGGCGTCAACTACGGCTTCGGCTACGGCGGCGTCGGCTTCTTCGGCGGTGAGTGGCGCGGCGGAGTCTTCGCCTACAACGGCGCATGCGCCAACTTCGGCGGCGTCCATGTCACCAATGTCTACGTCGACCGCACCGTCATTGAGCGCAATACCATCGTCAACGTGAACCACACCAGCTTCAACGGCCCCGGCGGCATCGTTCGCCAGCCCAGCGCCGAAGAAGCCCGCTTCGGCGGCGAACATCACTTCGAGCCCACCGCCAACCAGGTGCAGCATCAGAGCTTCGCTGCCCAGGACCGCGGCCAACTCGCCTCAGTCAACGGCGGACGCCCCGCAACCATGGCCAGCGCCAACGTCAACGCCTATCACCAGGTTGCCCAGCGCAACGCCGCTGCGCATCCCATCTCCGCCGCCGATCGTTCCAGCGGACTTGCTTACCACCCCAACGCCCGCGAGGCAAATCAGGATCAGCGCATCGCCAACGGCCTGCGCAGCGGCCAGATGACCTCCGGCGAGGCCGCAAGGGCCGAGCGCACCCAGTCCAACATCGACCAGCAGGTGCATAACGACCGCGAAGCCAACGGCGGCAAGCTGACTGGCCAGGAAAAGCAGCAGATCAACGGCGAGCAGAACGCCGCCAGCCGTCAGATCTACAACGAAAAGCACAACGGCAACACCATCACCCCCAACAAGGTCGATGACCGCGAAGCCAACCAGCAGCAGCGCACCGCCAACGGCCTGCGCAGCGGCCAGATGACCTCCGGCGAAGCCGCCCGCACTAACCGCAACCAGGCCGGCGTGGCCCAGCAGGTGCACAACGACCGCACCGCCAACGGTGGCGCATTGACCAAGGGACAGAAGGCGCAGGTCAACAGCGAGCAGAACAAGAACAGCAAGCAGATCTACAACGAAAAGCACAACAACGCCACCGCCAAAGCCCCCAAAGGCCGCGGCCGCTAAATTCCACGAATGTAAGACAACGCTGCAACAACGAATGACGAAGGGCCGGCCATCGCGCCGGCCCTTCACTTTTAGTGAGCGGGCCGCACTGGGGCCATCTCCGTTAGCATCCGAGATCCCCTCCTCGTGTATGCTTGGCGCGAGAGCCAGCGACATGATCCAAAGAGCAGTCCTACAAAGCGCCCTTGTAACCGCAACAGCCTTCCTTCTTATATTCACTCAAACCCCCTCCCTGGATGGACAGTCTCTATCGACCCTCCGAGTTGGTGACCCTTCGTCGAAGCTGTCGACATTCGGACAGGCGAAAGTTTCAGACAGTTACAAAGGGATGGACGTGCGGAAGTGGGTTCTTCCAAATGGAAATGAACTCTCAGTTACAACCAACTCAAACGGCCAGATCGTCTACCTCGAATCGGATTCGAGTAGCAAGAACGACGACCCGGCTTGCGATCTTCCCGGCCTGCACTTCGGACTTACAACGCTTTCAGAACTCCGAAATAGGTTTGGGAGTAACGGATTCGGATTCAAGAATAGGGGAAGCGCGGTTGAGACTGAGGACGGCATGGTCATGATGAATGCCTACGAGGTCGGGAGAGTGGTCATCACGTTCTATACCAAAATCAATCTTCAAGACTACACACGGATGAAAGCTGCAGGATCGAATCCTTCGCCTGCGGATTACGCGAAACTGGATGCGATCTCAATTGCTGACGCGGATTATGCGAAAAGCGAATGGGGAGATCGCATCTACGATCCTCTGTACAAACGAGTGGAATGGAAATGATCTTCCGGGCCCGCTCTTATGGGTCGCATGTTCATCACCCTTGAACACGTAGCTGGGTGCCCCACACTCGCCACAGTTTCATCGTGGCTTAGTGGGATGGCTCCATCTATCTATAGCCTTTTACGGTCTTTTACAATTCCTTCAATTCACCCCTCAAAAACTTTCCTGTGGCATCCCCACACATCTTGTGCAATACTGGTGTGGCATCACCACAGGAGCGGAAATGGGCGAATCCAAACTCGATCTCTTGCAAGGCACACTCGACCTGATGGTCCTCCAAACCCTGGCCGCCATGGGCTCCCAGCACGGCTACGGCATCGCCCGCCGCATTGAGCAGGCCAGCGGCGACGACGTCCTGCTCAACCAGGGCACCATCTACGCCTCGCTCGTCCGCCTGCAGCAGCGCGGCTGGATCGCGGCCGAATGGGGCGCCTCCGAAAACAACCGCAAGGCCAAGTTCTACTCCATCACCCGCGCCGGCCGTAAGCAGCTGGCCAAAGACGCCGCCTACTGGCAGCGCCTCACCGACGTGATGGGCCGCGTCCTCTCCATGTCTGAGAAAGGCGGCGCGCAATGAGTGCCCCGCGCCGCGCGTTTGCCCGCCTATTTTCGTTTTTCCGCAAGCCCCCGCTCGACGCCGACCTCGAAGCCGAGATCGCCGCGCACATCGAACTGGCCACGCAGCAGAACATCGAGCGCGGCCTCACTCCCGTCGAAGCCCGCCGCCAGGCGCTCGTCCGCTTTGGTGGCATGGATCTGGTGAAAGACCAACACCGCGAAGCGCGAGGACTTATGAAGCTCGATATTTTTCTCCAGGATCTCCGCTACACCATCCGCTCGCTTAGCCGCGACCGCGGCTTCACCCTCATCGCCATTCTTCTTCTCGCCCTGGGCATCGGCGCCAACATCGCAGTCTTCAGCGTGGTCAACAATCTACTCCTGCGCCCGCTTCCCTTCCCGGATTCCGACAAGCTCGTCTGGATCGCCCCGCCGCCCACCAAGTGCGGCCTCTCCTGCGCCACCTATTCGACGGACGCGTACGATGAATTCCGCACCTACAGCCGCTCCTATCAGGACGTGACCGGCTACTTCGCCTTCTCCACTCCCGGCAATCTCGCTCTCAACCTCGGCGGCGCGCCCATCCCCGCCACCAGCATCGATGTCATCGCCAACTTCTTCAACGTCCTCGGCGTGCAGCCCGCCATGGGTCGCCTCTTCCGTCCCGAAGACGGCAAGAACGGCGCGGCCCCGGTCATCGTCATCAGCGACGCATGGTGGCGCCGCCAGTTCAACGCCGACCCCAACATCGTCGGCAAGGCCTTCGACATGAACGGCCAGCAGACCACAGTTATCGGCGTCCTGCCGCCCACCTTCGACTTCGGCGCGGTCTTTTCTCCAGGCGCCAAAATCGACGCCCTCACCCCACTCAATCTCTACGGCCCGCCGCGCGACTGGGGCAACATCATCACCATGATCGGCCGTCTCAAGCCCGGCGTCACGCTCGGCCAGGCAGTCCCCGATGCGGCTGCCGCTGCCACACACATGTGCTGGAACAACAAACAGCCGCAGTCCTGCGGCAGCTATGCCGAAAAGAACGGCGAGGGTGGCGTTGTCCCGGTTTCGCTCAAAAGCTACATCAGCGGCAAGCTGCGCCGCTCGCTGGTTGTTCTCTGGTCCGCTGTCGGCGGTGTCCTCCTCATCGCCTGCGTCAACCTCTCCAATCTTCTTCTTGCCCGCGCCGCCGCGCGCACCAAGGAGTTCGCCATGCGCACTGCGCTCGGCGCCAGCCGCCTGCGCATCGTGCGTCAACTGCTCACCGAGAGCCTCGTCCTCTCCGGCGCCGGAGCCATCTGCGGACTCGCGCTCGCCGCCACGCTCATCGCCTGGCTGCGCCATCAGCAGGCCCTCGCGCTTCCACTCGTAAGCCTGCTGCACCTTGACGGCGCCGCCCTCGGCTGGACCGTCCTCATCGCCATCGTTGCCGCCGGCTTGTTCGGACTGCTCCCCGGTCTGCGCATGGCTTCCGGCAATCTGCAGGACTCACTCAAAGACTCCGGCGCAGGCTCCGGTCAGGGCCGCAAGCACGAGCGTTTGCGTTCCATTCTCGTCGTCACCGAAGTTGCCCTGGCCTGCGTTCTGCTGGTCGGCGCTGGCCTGCTGTTGCGCAGCTTCGTCCGCGTGCTCGATGTCGATATGGGCTTCCAGCCGCAACACGCCGCCGCCGTCAACGTCGACTACGACGACAGTGTCCCCAACGACAAGACAGGCGCGCTGAGCGCGGCCAGGCGCGGCGTCATCTTTCAGCAGGTCATCAACCGCATCAGCGCCATCCCCGGCGTCCAGGCCGCCGGCATCTCCGACTATCTGCCCCTGGGCCAAAACCGCGCCTGGGGCTTGCCCTGGCCAAAAGGCGTCAAGCAGCCCGACAACATCCACGGCTCGCCGCTCGTTTACGTCATCACCCCTGGCTATATGCGCGCCATGGGCACCGGCATTCAGGGCCGCGATCTCACCTGGGATGACGGACCCAAGAGCCAGGCGGTCGTCCTCATCAATCGCTCGTTCGCCAAATTCCTCGACAACTACGCCCACTGGCCCAATCACAGTGCCGTAGGGCAAATGCTCAACGACGGAAGCGGCCTGCTCATTGTCGGCGTCGTCGACGATGTGCACGAAGAGAGCGCCGAAGGCGATGCCGGCTGGCAAATCTACTACTCCGCCATGCAAAGCGGACCCAACGGCGCGCAACTCGTCATCCGCAGCACGCTGCCGCCCGCCGTTCTTGCTTCCACCGTGCTCCGCACCCTGCGCGAGATCAATCCCAAACAGGCGATGGCCGAGTTCCGTCCCATCCAAAGCCTCGTCGATCACGCCAACTCGCCGCGCCAGTTCTTCATGCTCCTTGCTGCATCCTTCGCTGGCCTAGGCCTGCTGCTCGCCGCCATTGGCATCTATGGCGTTATCTCCTACGGCGTCACCCAGCGCACCCAGGAAATCGGCATCCGCATGGCACTGGGCGCAACCATGGCAACAGTGCAGCGCAGCGTCCTCGCGAAGACACTGCGCCTGGCCATCATCGGCATTGCCGCCGGAGCCGCCGCTTCGCTGCTCGTCTCCCGCGCCATCGCCGCCCTGCTCTTCGACACCGCGCCCACCGACCCCATCGCCTTCGCCGCCACTGTCATCCTCATCGGCTTTGTTGCTCTGCTCGCCGGCTACATCCCCGCCCGACGCGCCAGCCGCATCAACCCCATGGTCGCCCTCCGCAACAATTAACCGGAGTCGCCCCCCCAAACCACAACCGACAATCCGGGTGCCCCATCCATTCCGCGTTCTCAGCGGAATGGGTGGGAAGCCTCAAACCTCCGAGAGTCCGGTGCCCCCACCTTCACCACAGTTTCATTGTGGATAAAGTGGGATAGCTTGATTTCTCCCATAAACGATTGCCTTGTCATCCTGGGCGAAGCGTACTTCAGCGGAGTCGAAGGACCTGCTTCGCTCTTTGCAGTCTTTTATAAAACGTCATCACCAGTCCCCCTTTCCCATAAAAATTCGCCAGCCTCTTCCCATAGACGATCGAGTGGTATATGCTCTTCCCATAGACCTTCGAGTGGAGCAAGGCTTCAATGACCAGAAAAGTCCAACCCAACAGCGAAATGGTCCAGGGCACCCTGGACATGCTCATCCTGCGCACCCTCGTGCTCGGCCCAGCCCACGGCCACACCATCGCCCACGTCATCGAACACACCTCGGACAACGTGCTCGAAGTCGAACAAGGCTCGCTCTACCCCGCGCTCCATCGTCTCGAAGACCGCGGCTGGCTCGCGTCCTATTGGGGCCTGAGCGAAAACAACCGCAAGGCGAAGTTTTACAAGCTCACCGCCGCCGGGCGCAAACAATTGCTCGCCGAAGCAAGCCGCTGGCGCCAGATGGTCGAAGCCATCGGCCGCGTGATGGGCGAAACCCTCAACTGAAGCAAGAGCAGCGAACGCAGGAGCAGAGCAATGAATCTTAGACGGTTCTTCAATCGCCGCAAACGCGACGCCGACCTGGCCAGCGAGATCGAGGCCCATCTCGCCATGGAAGCCGAGGAAAACCGCGCCCGCGGCCTCTCGCCCGAAGAAGCGCTGCGCCGAGCCCAGATCAAATTCGGCAGCCAGCGCCGCGTCCGCGAAAGCGAGTGGGAGCGCAGCACCATGAAGCTCCTCGATGACACAGGTCGCGACCTGAAGTACGCCGCACGCACTCTCGCCCGCGCGCCCGGCTTTACCATCGCCGCCGTTCTCGTCATGGCCCTCGGCATCGGCGCCAACACAGCGCTCTTCACTGTCGTCCGCTCCGTCCTGCTCCAGCCGCTTCCCTTCAACCAACCCGATCGCCTTATCCAGCTCTACGAGCAGAGCCCCAACGGCAAACGCCTCTACAGCTACGTCGCCGGCGGCATGTACGCGGCTTGGAAACAGCAAGCGCCCAGCGTCGAGCAGATGGCTGTCTATGGCACCGACAGCATCAGCCTCTCCGGCGACGGCGGACCACTGCCCGAGCGCATTCGCTACGCGGAGTGCGAGTGGAATCTCTTCCCAATGCTCGGAGTCAACCTCGAACTCGGCCGCCCGTTTGTCCAATCCGACGACCGCCCCGACGCACCCGGCACCGTCATTCTCACCCACAGCCTCTGGGTGCGCCGCTACGCCGGCGACAAGGCCATTCTCGGAAAAACCATCCTTCTCGATGCCCGTCCCTACACCGTCGTCGGCGTGCTGCCCGCGTGGTTCAGCTATCCTGACCAAACCACGCAACTCTGGGCGCCGATCTATCACGAGAAGAGCCCCGCCGAGATGCGTCAGATCGACAATCACAATTATTTTGTCATCGCGCGCCTGCGTCCCGGCGCAACCATGGCCCAGGCGCTCAGCGAAGTCGACACCGCCGAAAAGCGCGTGCACAATGACTCCCGCAATCCCTTCGTCGGCAGCGCCGCCAGCGCGCGCACGCTGCTCGACGGCCTGGTCCACGACGCCAAAACGCAGCTCTACGTGCTGCTCGGCGCCACCAGTTGCGTACTCCTCATCGCCTGCCTCAACGTCGCCAACCTGCTCGTCGCGCGTTCCGCCTCGCGCCGCAAGGAGACTTCCATCCGCGCGGCGCTCGGAGGCAGCCGCCTGCGTCTGCTCCGCGAGCAGGTCGCCGAAAGCCTCGCGCTCTCCATTGCCGGCGGAGTTCTCGGACTCCCCCTCGCCTGGGCAGGCGTGCGCTGGCTCGTCCAGGCGCGCCCGGACATTGCGCGCGCCAGCTCCATTCACATTGACCTCGAATCGATCCTCTTCGGCCTCGGCATCATGGCCTTGAGCGGCATTCTCGCCGGACTCATTCCCGCGGCATCGCTCCTGCGCAGCCCGTTGCTCGAGCCGCTGCAGGAGTCCTCGCGCACCAACAGCGCCGGCCAGAGCCGCGCCCGCCTGCGCCGCATTCTTCTCGCCGGCGAAGTCGGCCTCACCGTCGTCCTGCTCATCGGCGCCGGCCTCCTGCTCAAGAGCTACCAGCATCTGCGCTCCAGCAACATCGGCTGCGATCCGCGCAACCTGCTCACCATGCACTTCTCGCTGCCCGGCGCGCGCTACGACACGTCGCAAAAAGTCGCGGCCTTCTATGAGCAGTTGCTCCCCCCCCTGCGCGCCCTGCCCGCCGTCAAATCCGCAGGCATCGCCACTGCTTTGCCCGCCCAGGGCTATGGCGGCGACTCGCGCTTCACCATTCCCGAGCACCCCGCCCCACCGCCCGGCACACAGCTCGACGCCATCGTGCGCGGCGTCGACCCCGGCTATTTCAGCGCCATTGGCATTCCCCTCCAGCGCGGCAGATCATTCACCAACAGCGAGCGCCTCGACAAATCCCTCTCCGTCATCGTCAGCGACTCCTTCGCGCGCCAGTATTTCCCCAACGAAGATCCCCTCGGCAAGCACGTCAAGGCTCTCGATTTCCAGGGCGTCCCTCCGCAGGGCTTTGAAATAGTCGGCGTCGTCGGCAACACCCTTTGGTCGCTCGCCGACGACGAAACTCCCACGCTGTATTTCCCGCTCTACTCCGGCGGCTGGCCCAGCGCCTCCATCGCCGTCCGTTCCGATCTCGATGTCGCCTCGCTCGCCGCGCCCATTGAAAAAATGATCGCGCAAATCGATCCCGACCTGCCCGTCGCCGACGTCCTCACCATGGAGCAGTCCATCGGCAAATCCACTCTCGACGCCAGCTTTACGTCTATCCTGGTGCTCGCCTTCGCCGCCATCGCGCTGCTTCTCGCCGCCGTCGGTCTCTATGGCGTGCTCTCTTACTTAGCCGCGCAGCGCACCAGCGAAATCGGCATCCGCATCGCCCTCGGCGCACAACGCAGCTCCGTCCTGCGTCTCATGTTGCTCGACGGCCTCCGCCCCGCCGCCGCTGGGCTCATCCTCGGCCTCGTCGCCGGTGCCTTCGCCGTCCGCCTCATTCGCAGCCTGCTCTACGCCACCAACCCCCTCGACTGGACTATCTTCGCCGAAGTCACGGTTGTCCTCTCGCTGGTCGCCGCACTAGCCTGCGCCGTCCCCGCCTGGCGCGCCTCCCGCCTGAATCCCGTCCAAGCCCTCCGCCTCGACTAGAAACGGTCCCATAAACGGCTTTGTGTCAGGGCACGACTTGTGTCAGGGCACGACCTGTGTCAGGGCACGACTTGTGTCAGGGCACGACCTGTGTCAGGGCACGACTTGTGTCAGGGCACGACTTTAGTCGTGCCGCAAGAGCCGCAAAAATCGCTGGGCTTTAGCCCCTGAGGGACTGCTCCCGCGGTGCAGGACCATCGATGAGATCGCTTCGAGAGAGTTACCCCCCGCCAAAGATCTGGGTGCCCCAGGTCCCTCGCCTCTGGGGACCTGGGATTCCTCGATCCTCCACCCGCCTCTTCATGAAAGCGGGGCTGCCCCACCTTCGCCACAGTTTCATCGTGGCTAAGGTGGCATTTCCCATTCCCATCCACAAAGCTTCCGCCCAAATATTCCCTCTCCCCGCAAGCTACCTCGTTCGTTACTCCCAGCGTCAAACAAATCAGAGCTATACTTGTAGCCAGGGCAGCTCCCACAGGGCTTTCCGACAGGTTCCTCCATTTCCCCTGGCCATGCCGTAGCCGGGCATGGTGCATCGGGCAAGGCTGATTGTCAGGCAGCATACCGGTTGCCGCCGGGAGGTTTGTTCCGCCTATGAGTTTCCGCGCCCGCCGCGCCCTTTTCGCCCTCGTGCTCTTTTTTGCCGTCTGCGCCGTTGCCGGCGGCATCCTCCAGCACACCGTCGGAGCGCAATCGCCCATCGACGAAAGCCAGCTCCGCGACGGCCTCAAATCCTTTACCAACGTCTACGCCGTCGTCGAGCAGAACTACGCCGAGCCCATCAACGGCGACAAAGCCGACGCCGCCATCTACGACGGCGCCATTCCTGGAATGCTGCGCGTCCTCGACCCACATTCCTCCTTCCACGATCCCAAAGATTACGCCCGCATGCGCGAGGAGCAGCATGGCCGCTACTACGGTGTCGGCATGGCCATCCAGCAAGGCATCAACGGCGGCAGCGTCTACGTCCTCTATCCCATGGAAGGCTCGCCCGCCTTCAAGGCCGGCATTCATCCCGGCGACACCATCTCCGCCATCGACGGTAAGAGCACCGACGGCATGGACTACGATCTGGTCGCCAAGACCCTCAAAGGCCCCAAAGGCACGCACGTCCAGGTCAGCATGACCCGCCAGGGCCAGGCCAAACCGCTGATCTTCGACCTCGTCCGCGACGAGATCCCCAACCCCTCCGTCGACCTCGCCTATGAAATCCGCCCCGGCATCGGCTACATCCATCTCCGCGTCTTCGAGGAAACCACTGCGCGCGAAGTCCTTGAAGCCATCGACGGCTTCGGCGACTTGAAGGGCCTGGTGCTCGACCTGCGCGGCAACCCCGGCGGCCTGGTCACCCAGGCGGTCGAGATATGCGATCACCTGCTTGCCAAGGGCCAGACCATCGTTTCTCAGCGCGGACGCGCCTACCCCGACGAAAACTACACGGCCATGCACGGCAACGACGGCAAAACCTTCCCCATTGTGCTGCTCGTCAACCGCGGCACCGCTTCCGCCGCGGAAATCGTCTCCGGTGCTCTCCAGGATCACGACCGCGCGCTCATCGTCGGCGAGACCACTTTTGGCAAAGGTCTAGTGCAGTCGGTCTACAATCTCAGCGAAGGCACCGGTCTGCTGCTCACCACATATCACTACTACACGCCCTCCGGCCGGCTCATCCAGCGCGACTACAAAGGCGTCTCCGAGTACGCCTACCTCTATGATCGCGGCGGCACGCTGCCTCCCAACTCCAGCAACACGGAAGTCAAGCTCACCGACGCCGGCCGCACCGTCTACGGCGGCGGCGGCATCGCGCCCGACGAAAAAATCGACACGCCCAAGACCAACCATTTCCAGGACGATCTGCTCGTCCACAACGTCTTCTTCCGCTTCGCCCCTGTCTACATGGCCAATCGCACCATCGACAAGGATTTTGAAGTCAACGACGCGGTCTTGAGCGAGTTCAGGCAGTACCTCGCTGCCCAGAGCATCCCCTTCACGCAGGCCGACCTCGACGGCGTCTCCGATTGGCTCAAGGCCCGCATCAAGGACAACATCGTCGCCATTCAATTCGGAGAGATACAAGGCCAGCGCGTCCTTGCCGACCACGACCCCATGATCCTCAAGGCTCTCGGCTATCTCCCTGAAGCCCAGGCCCTCGAAGACCACGCGCACAAAGTCCTGCTCGAAAAGGCCGAGGCCCGCAATCCCGCAAATCCCGCCGTCTCTCAGCAACCCTGATCTTTGGCCTCACTCGCACCGGATTGCCGCCATCGGGTCAATCCGCGCCGAGCGCAGCGCAGGCAGCAGCGAGGCTGCGCTCGCAATCAATGCCAGAGCAAAAATGGACCCCGCAAACACCCATGGATCGCGCGTCGAAGTTCCATAGAGAAAGCTGGCCAGCGCGCGCGACGCCAGCAGTGCGGCAATCAGCCCCACTGCCGTCCCCGTAACCGCCACCGCCGCATTCTGCAGAAAGACCATCCGCACCACCTGGCTGCGTCGAGCCCCCAGCGCCATGCGAATCCCGATCTCGCTTGTCCGCCGCGCCGTCGCATAGGCCAGCGTCCCGTAGAGCCCAACCGCAGTCACGACCAATGCGCAAGCCGCGAAGAACACCGCCAGCATCGCCATCGTCCGCTCCGCGCTCAGCGATTCGTCGATCGTCAACGACATCGGCGTCATCACCGGCGCAGGAATCTCCGCATCCATGCTCATCACCAGCGAGCGCGCCGCATCCGCCAGCGGCCCTGCCGGCCCGTTTGTTCGCAGCACTGCGTTATACGACGGGCCTTGGCTGCCGTCATCCTGGGTCATCGGCAGATAAGCCCCAGCCGGCGCCGGAGAGCGCAGGTCATCGTATTTCGCATCGCCAACCACGCCCACCACCTGGTATTGAACGGTCTTCTTTCCCTCCTGCTTGCTCACGAACTGCCCCAGCGGGTTGCATTCGGGAAAGAGAAGTTTCACCGCTGCCTGGTTGAGGATGATCTTCAGCCCGGTCGCCGTCGTATCGCTCCACGCAAAGTCGCGCCCGTCGAAAAGCGGAATGCGCATGGTCTTGAAGTAGTCCGGGCTGACGCTGTTGAAGTAAACGTCCTGCACCTTGCCTGCTCCCACAAAGAGATCTTCGTCCCACACATAATGCGTGAACGGAACTATGCGCGCATAGCTCACCCCGGTCACGCCCGGCTGGCGGCGTAGACCGTCTTCCAGACGCTGGTAAAACTCGATCAGCGCCTCGCCTTGCAGCGGCCGACGGTCCAGCCGCAGCGAGATATTCTCCAGGCCCTTCGCATCGAATCCCATGCCGGAGAGATAGAGCCGCACCAGGCTCGAAGCCAGAAGACCCGCGCCAACCACGAGCATCAGGGCCAGCGCAACTTCGCCGGCCATCATCACTTTGGGAAGAACCCGCCGCCGTTCCTGTGCCTGCGTCGTGTGCTGCCCGCTCCTGATCTGCTCGTTAAGGCTGCTCGATGTGGCCTGCAGCGCCGGAACCAGCCCCACCAGCAGCGAAGCAACGACAGAAGCAAGGGCCGCGAACCCAAAGACTCGGATATCGAGCGAAGTATCCACATGCATCTCGCCCTCGCCTCCCAGCAGCATCAGGGTTAGAGACTTGCTCACTGCGGGGGCAACCGCCAGCCCGGCCGCCGTGCCCATCAGCGCGATCAAAAGGCTCTCCACCAGCAGTTGTTGAATCAGCCTGCGGCGCGTGGCACCCAAGGCCAGCCGTGTAGCCAGCTCAGGCTGCCGTGCCGCACCGCGCGCCATCAGCAGGCTGGCCAGGTTCATGCACGCCAGCAGCAATATTCCTCCGCACATCGCGAACACCGCGCCCAGCGGCTTGCTAAACATCATGCGCACATATGTGAATCCTGCCGAGCCGTTTTCCGCAGTGAAATGCATCTGGCGCTTCGAAAGCCTCGCCAGATCAGACGGATCGACTGCCAATGAATGGATCACTGCGCCGGTGCCCGCGGCCACCTGCGCATTTGCCTGCTCCAGCGTCACTCCCGGCTTCATGCGGCCCATTACCGTGAGCCACCCGGCATGAATGCCGGCATCGGTCGCGTTGTGCGCTCCATCAAGAAGCGGCTCCAGGGCCAGTGGGGCAAAGATATCCGGCCTCTCAAGTGGGTCCGCTCCTATAAAACGCTTAGGCATGACCCCGACGACACTGAAAATGATGTTGTCAATCTGGATCTTTTGTCCAATCACATTGGGCGAGCGGTTGAACCAGCGCTGCCAGAACTCCTCGCTGATGACCACGCCGAACCCCGAAGGATTACCGCCCTTGCTATCGTCCAAGGGGGTTAGCGTGCGGCCCAGGAGAGGAGGAGTCTCAAGCGAATTGAAGAAGTCGCCGCTCACCAACTGGCCGCTTATGCTCTGCGTTCCGCTCGAGCCCCGCACCTGCATGTCGTGGTGGGCGAACGCGAATACCTGCGAGAAGACCTCGCGCCGGCGCTCCAGACCTC
>Ga0206826_1090_pt1 | contig 13390 bp, 8 predicted proteins | sample Alteio_BWOrgCont_80_FD_152636 | JGI IMG/M metagenome (GOLD analysis project Ga0206826, IMG submission 152636) | Enriched cells from forest soil in Barre Woods Harvard Forest LTER site, Petersham, Massachusetts, United States -... | ecosystem: Environmental > Terrestrial > Soil > Temperate forest > O... | reverse complement strand
GCGCAAAAATCAGGTGGAAGGCACCGGCGTCCCGCAGGTCGGTGGTGAAAGCGGAATCACCTTGCACGACGTTTGGATTTTGGGACTGGGGTTGGGGTAGATAATCGCGGATATTTTTACTGCCAAGAATTGTTGCCCCGGCTTCAAGATAGAGCGTCACATTGCTTTTCAAAATCACCGTCCCGGTCAAATAAGCGCCCGGTGGCACATACACCATTCCGCCGCCCGCGGCGTTGCAGGCATTAATCGCATTGTTAAAGGAAGCAGTGTTGAGCGTCGTCCCATCAGCCGTCGCGCCAAAGTCCAGCACGTTAAAAAACTGCGGCCTGACGATTCCTTTTTTTGTCCCTGTTACCGGCGCGGCTAATAACGGACTCCCGGCAGCCACCAACCCCATTGCAACGAGCATTTCCCTACGGTTCATAAATCAAAATGTCTTTAAATTATTCAATTATCCGGGCATTCATTTTAGACGGTAAAATCACCGACGAAATAACAGTGTCATTATCAAAAGTTCACGGCGTCTGGAGCATGTAAAATTCCAGCGAATTGCCGGGATTAAGGATGTTGGTGTTCAAGTTAAGGTTGCCATTGCCGTCAAAGGAGTTGGTCAAAACCGGCTTCCATTGCGCTGGCGGCAACGCCAGGTTCGTGCTTTCCAACAATACAAAGGCCGTGTCGGCCAGTCCGTTGGTCGCCATAACCGTCAGCGTGGTGCCGGACACGCTCATTTTGGTAATCGCCGGTGATGGGATCACGGTCACCGCCAAAAAGAGTCCGTTGGTTTTAATTTGCAGGGCGGCGGTAGCGGCCCCGGCAAGGCCATTACCGTTCACGGCCACCGGCGGCGCAGTCCCAGCTACGGCGCCAACCGTTCCGACGGTGTCATTCGAAATGAGCAGGTAACTGCCTGCTGCCAGCGCCGGGCCGGTGTTGTTGACATTAAATTGTGTGCCGGCGGAAAGCGTCAACGTGCCGTTGGTCACCATCAACGACGGTGTGCCCGCGGCATAGGTCAAGGAGAACATCCCTGAATTACTATTGGCCTTGCCGGCGAAGATGGCGGTGGATGTGCTGTTGCTCAAGGTCTGGCCGACGGCCAGCCCAAAGGTGGACGACAGGCCGGACACGTCGAAAATCGCGCCGCCCGCTATAGTGATGTCAGGTGTGTTGGAAATCGAACTCGAACCACTCAACGCCAAAATGCCGCCGTTAATAATGGTTGCCCCGGTATAGGTGTCTTTCGCTGTCAAAACATTGTCTCCGCTGCTGACCACCAGCGAACCGCTTCCGCTAACGAGATTGGAAATCACCACTCCCTGGCTGCTGGCGAGATTTAAAATGGAGTTGTTGGTCACGCCAGCCGTACCGAGCAGTTCGGGCAATATTGTTGCATCATTGGCCATGCCTAATTCCATCGTACCTCCGTTAATAGTCGTGCCGCCGGTATAAGTATTGGTTCCCGCCAGCGTAATTGTGCCTGAACCTGTCTTGACCAGCGCCAGCGCACTCATGCCATTCTCGATGTTGCCCGAAAAAATTCCTCCGCCGTTGTTGCCGTAACCGATGGTGAGGGTGCTGGCAGTTGAGGCCGCGTTATTAAGAATCGTTCCGGCCGTGCCGGATAGATTGCCGATGCCCTGCGCGGTTCCGTTTAAATCAACTATGTCATAGTTACTGTTGAGGGTAAGAGAACCATTGGTCGAACCCAATGTCCCCGATCCGGAAAGCTGGAGCGTCAATGAACCGCCGAGGGATGTCCCAAACGTTGTCCCGCCGGTATAAGTGTTGGCGCCGGACAGTTTGATAGCGCCGGAATCGCCAGACGCCCCGGCCTGAAAAGCACCGACGCCTCCAACCACGGCGGAAACGGTGAAGGTGAAGCCAATTCCACCCGGCATTCTAAATATTCCGCCGTCAGTCAAAAGCGTCACATAACCCGCCAAAGTGTCGCTAGCCGTATCCACATTCTTGACGGTACTGTTATCAAGGAACAAACCGTTGGTGGCGGCGGTACCGACCGTTGTGGTTTTATTATCATTTTTAAGCCCCAGCGTCGCCGAGTCGTAGAGCGAGAGCGGGCCGCCGCCAAACATCGAATTATTGCTCGTTGGCGTGCGCAGGGTGAAAGAAGCATCCACATAATTATTGGTTGAGGCAGGGGGCGAGTCATTCGACCAATTTCCCGCCGCATTGAAACTGGTGGTGCCCCCGGGATCATCGGCCGTCAGGTAAACCGCCGGAAGCGCGCTTTGGGCAGGCAGGATAGTGAGATTGGTGTAAAACTGCTGGTTGAAGATGTCCATTTGAAACAGGTTCGAAGCAAGTACGTTAGTGGGCATATAAATATTGCTAAACGTGATGCCATCTACAATTGCGTTATTATAAATACCACCAATCGAACCGTTCAGGCCGGTTTGGCGCACATTGATATTGGCCACTAAAATGTTTGTTGCCAGCCCGTTGGCGGTTTGCAGTTCAAATTCCCCCCAGCTCTGGCTGCCGAGGTTGCCCATTGTGGTATTCTGAATATCGATATTATTAAATGACAGGTTTTGCACGTTGCTGCCTCCGGAATTTCCGCCCTTGTTCTCAGTAAGCCCAACCCCCACCTGGCAGTTATAAACAACAATATTGCTGAAGGTAATATCTTCCTGCGGCGTATAAACCTCCCACCCGATTTTGCAGGCAACATATTGCGACCAAAGCAAAGAATCTTCAAAGAGGACATTCGTGATCGTATACGAATATGATTTGGTGGAAAAAGTATCGTCACCGGCGATACCGACAACGTTCGACACGATGACATTCTGCGAGTCAACCACATCAATGCAGTCATCCTGCGCGTAACTGACGTTGTCGAATATTTTGAGATTGGTGAACAGCACGTTGGTTGACTCGCTCGGCACAATTCCCCAACCAGCCGCGTCCCGGAACGTGATGCCATCTGCAGTGAAGTTGGTGCAGTATATGGGAATCAGCAGATTGTCTCCAAAGTTATTGATCAGGCCCATGTAGGTTCCGTTTCCGTCCACTGTCCCCCGACCATATATTTTGATGTTCGTCCCGTTGGAGGCAGAAAGGAACACGGTGCCACTTGGAACGACATTGGCGAAGCTGCCTCGATACCCGTCGCCGGTCACATAATTGGCTTGATTACCCGTGCACCGGATGACCGAACCGCCTTGCAGATACAACGCCATGTTGTTTGTCAGGTGAAGGTTGCCGCACAAATAGACTCCCGCCGGCACATAGACAATGCCCTGCCCATGACTGCCACCGTAGGCGCTTGCGGCGTTGATGGCGTTTTGGATCGCCGCACTGGTGAGCGTTGAACCGGTATTATCCGCATTGTAGGGCGAAACCAGCACGTTGAAAATTCCCGTGCCGGATGATGGCGGGACATTCGTTTCCATTGGGTCGGCACAGAGCGCAAACGGTTTCAAACCGTTGACGGAAATGATTAAATGCTGACTGTTGGTAATCGTGAAGGAGAGCGTATTGCCGTTGCTGGTCCCGGTGATGCCAAGTTTCTCAGGACTGATATTATCGGACGTGATATTCGTTTGCGCTGGCGCGGTCACCCGGACGTTCGCGATCCCGTTGGACATCGAGAATTCCGCATAATCATACACGGGCGTATAATTCACCACCGGGATATTGGTGCCGTTGACGGTGAGCGTGTAACAAGAAGAATTGGTATAAATGGACGGCAACGGGTAAGCGTAAATGGCCGCCGAGGTTTGTGCCATCACGCCCGATGAAAGCGTGACCAACGCAAAAAAAACCAACAATCGCAGACTACGAATCAACCAGAACGCACACGGCGCTTTTTTACAAAACTGAATTTCTGACGGCATGACGGCATTTTAATTCAAACGAGGGCGTCGTCTAACGATAAAACCCAGGCCAGCCAGACCCAACCCGGTCAAGGCCATGGCGGACGGTTCGGGAACAGGATTGATGGTCACCGTCATATTATCAATGGCCAAAAGCTCATTGTTGCCCGAAGCTTCCCGGGGAACCGTCACCTCGAACCACAGGAACTGATTGTTGGCCCAGGGAGTGGAACTTAAATCTATCGTGTCCTGTTCGCTCGTAGAATTTCCGGAAGCGAAGCCGTCTATCCCGCCACCAGCATTGCTCAAGTTGGGATTAACAATCGTTTCCAAAGTTGTGTAGCTGGGGGTATTCAACTGGTCGCCGGTAGAGGCGAGCAGTTTATATCCCGTCGTCACAGTTTCTGAGGCTGCATTTTTAGCGGAAAATTGCCCGATGGTATAATTCAGCGTCACATCTCCTGAGTACGAGCTTCCGCTGGTATTTTGGAGTTGCAAACCAATATAAGCCGTGCCGGTAGTACTGGCCACAATCCAACCCAAAGCCCGCGTGGTAAGGGGATCGACTCCATTAGTTCCGACATTATATGCCGCAGCACTGGTTTCACCGCCCATCGAAGCAACGTTGAGAGTCGTCGGAACGCCACTGCTGCCAAACGAGGAACTGGATGCCAATAGATACCATCCCGGCAGTGTGGAATTATTGGCCCAGGACATGGTCGGCCCGGTAGTACCCAGCGAATTAAAATTCGCCGTGTAGCTCAATGGCGCGCCCGTATAGTCAACCTGTGACCAGGCACTATTTACGGCTGCCAGCGCCATAAGGCCCGTCAAGATGAGGCTCGCGGTAATGTTTAATTTCATAGTTGGTGTTGGTTTAGGGTGGTTATGGTCCGCTTAGGGCACGCGGATGAGATAATAATTTTGCGGCGCGCCCGGAGTCACGGTGTTGGTGATATTGAAATTGCCGCTGCTGAAGGTATTGGTCGGCAGCACCATCCATTGGCTTAAGGGCAGCAAGAGATTGGTAGTCGTTAAAATGTTATACTGATTACCGGACGGAGCGTTGGTTCCAGTGATAACGAGGCTGGTTCCCGACAAAGTGATGCCGGTGATATGCGGAGATGACGGTGGCGCCCCACCGGTGACCACTAAATTCAATTGCCCGCTGGTGATTTGCAGTGACGCTGCCGCCCCGACCGCCAGGCCGCCACCAGTCACCGTGACAGACGTCGGAGCGCCGCCGGCCACGCTGCCGCCAGTGCCTTTGGAAATGATGGTGTAAGTACCCGCGCTCAAAGCCGCCCCCGTATTATTGATTGTAACTGGAGTGCCGGCAGCCAGCGTGAAACTCCCATTGGCCACAGACAGCGATGGCGTTCCAGATGAATAAGTCAGTGCGAGCGTTCCAGAACTTGCCGTAGCGTTTCCGTTGATTGTGGCGGTCGAGGTGTTGTTGCTCAATGTTTGGCCGGAAGCGAGCGCGAAGGCCGGTGAATCTGCCGACACGTCAAACGTCGTGCCGCCGGCAATAGTAATAAGAGGACTTTTGGTGATTGAGCCTGAACCGCTCAAAGCGAGCGTTCCTCCGCTAATCGTTGTTCCGCCGCTGTAAATGTTATTGGCACTGAGCGTCCAGGTTCCCGGCCCAAATACATTCAGGCTCAAATTACTGGTTGAAAGTTGAATCCCATTGTAGTCAGCAATTACGCCATTGATGACGCCATTGCCCGCGCCGCCTAATGCGAGAGAGCGCGTAGTCTGATTTGTAATACTAAGGTTGCCATTCAGCACCAACGTGCCGGCGTCCACTCTGTTAGTCGCCCCACCGCCCGACGTAAGCCAGATTTGGCCGTTAATCGTATTGCTTCCGGCCTCGTTGGCTATCACCCCCGCTGTTATAAATAAAGTATTGTTATCCACGACGATCGGCGAACCATTGGTGGCGTTTAAATATAGCCCGGCGCCCCCTTTGACCGTTACCTCCTTCGCCCCCGTCGTCGAGGCATTTTGGCCATCTACGCCAAGCCCGCCGCCGGTGACGCCATCACCAAACTGACAGGTAATCTGCAAAATGCCGGCATTAACAGACACGTTGCCGTAATAAGTATTGGTCCCGCTCAAAGTCAAAGTTCCGGCGCCGTACTTGTTGATTTGTATTATTGAATTGCCGGCGACTCCCGCATATGCACTGTTTTGGATGATTCCACTAAAAACGCTCGATACGTTATTGGAACCACAGTTCAGCGTAGACCGTCCCGTAACCAAATCATCAACCAGGCCGTTTCCAAAGAGGCCGTTGATTTGCGGGCTGTGTCCCTGCAAATCGAGCAGTCCGCCGCTGTTCACGATGACGTTCCCTTTGCCGGGACCCCACGGAAGCTGATTGCCACTGACACGCAACGAAAGAACACCGCCATTGATGGTGGTGTCACCGCTATAAGTCATGTCTCCGGGAGGACAATAGCACAAAAAAGTCGAATTTAGCGATGCCAGACCGGGTTGGCCAAACACCGGCACACCGGTAACGGTCAACGCCAACCCCCCGCCTGTTCCAGTATTGTCCGCGATGATTCCCCTGTAAGTGTAACCAGTTCCGGTTGGGTAATCATAGCCAATGGTCAGCGTATTGGTTGTGCCCACCGCGCTGTTGATAATTTCTGGATACTCAATGTTCGCCGGCACAAACGGCGAAAAATTTGTCGCACCGCTGATCAGTTCGCCGACTGTTACGTTATTGCCATTCAAGTCGAATGTGCTGCCGGAAGGAATATTGGTTTCGAAATTGACGCGTAAATTGCCGATGCCGTCACCGGAAGTAACGCTCAATGGAATGGCGTTCGCATTGTTGACTTTAAGATAGCCGCCGATGCCCGAACCGTTACCAACGGTTGTCTGACCGACATAACTGTTGGACGCCGAAAATACCACCGTACCGTAATCAAGGACATTTATACCAGCAGGACCGCCCATCGGCGCTTGAACATTCAACGTCTGAAGGTTCGTATTTCCGCCGTCCAAAGTTGATGTGGCATTCACATTGACGTTGCCCGCAAGCTGCGCCGTATCCGGGTTTCCCCCGGTCGCGTTATTGGCCACGGTGCCGCCATTAAGAATCAAGTTGCCGACCGTAATCAGACCATAACCTTTAAAACTCAAAGTACCTGTGCCGATGTTGGTGGCCGTCGCGGTAATATTGGTGCTGAAAGGGTCAATCGACAATGAATCCCCCGCGAAGATATAACTGGCCCCGCCGGAAGGCGTTCGCAAAACGAAATTGGTGGTGGCGTAGGCGTTAAAATCCGCCGGCAATCCTGAAACCGGCGCGACCCCGCTGCTCCAGTTGCCGGCGGCATCAAAGGACGACGTGCCCAAAACGTCGGAATTGGTCAGGGCGATGTAATTCGTGACTTGAGCAAAGGCGGACATTCCACCCCCCGCCAAAAAAGCAAAAATTGCCAGCCGTGAGATTTGAATTCCGACCTGAATGGATAACGATTTTTTTTGCATATTGGTTGGTTGGGGAGCGTTGAATGCTAATTATATTCCAGCCCGTATTTCGGATTATAAAAATAATCCAACGGGCCAACGTGTTTGAAACTCACGTGGTTGTCGAAATAGAGGAAATTGCGGACACTGCCATGCACGGGCTTAATTGGAAGTTGCGGAGCCCAGGCGTTTCCGGAAGAAATCGGAATGACCACCTGATCCACGTCACAGATGGCCCAAACGTCCGAAAGCGGGAGTCCCGCTTCGCCGGGGATGGCTGTTATTAACTGCGGCGGTCCCGAATTATCGTAGCCGAATGGCCACCAGCCGCTTTTGGGCAAGTTGCCGTTGTCCGCCGTCGCTCCGCCCTGGGAATCCACGTAACAAATATTCGTGGCGATGTTGTTGTTGATTCCCTGGGCCTGGAACGCCGGGCAAACCAAAGTTTTGATAAGGTTCTGGTTGGTGCCCGACGGAGCCGGCAAACCCAGATATTGGTAGATGTAATAACCAAGTTGATATTGAGGATTGCCGCCGGTGCCCGTGTAAGAGGTGGCGATCCCGCCGCTTAAGCCGAAATTCCCCGTAACACCCGCCGGGCCCGGGGGTAAATAACCGGTGTTTCCGTTGTCATCGGTAAACATGGTTATCGCCAATCCGTCCTGACGCATATTTGATGAGCAGGACACCCGCAAGCCTTCGCGCTGGGCTTTTTCTAGGACGGGAAGAAGCATGGACGCCAGAATGGCGATAATCGCGATAACAATTAACAATTCAATCAGCGTAAATCCCATCCGCCGTTTGGGCCTAATCACAATACAGTTCATCTGGTATTGCGTTCACAGTAACATCCGGCCCCGAATGCGTCTTGTCGCCTGATAAGGTGACAGCCTGAAATCTTCGTTAGCTAATCCACATCACCTTTATTTTGAACAGGTTAGAAATAACAACCCGGGAACATCCTCCTAAGACGTTCGCCAGGCACTGGAAGAAACCGCGGAAGAACTCAAAAGACCGGCTCGCTCGAGAATTTAATGGAGAGGAACAACCAACCCGAACAGCCAAAAGCTATACTAATAATTCTTGCCAAAATATTTTCGGGCCGCTTCCATGCGCGATTGCACATGAAGTTTCCCGTAAATATGCTGGATGTGCGTACGCACCGTACTCATGCTGATATTCAAGGCTTCGGCGATTTCCTTGTAAAATGCGCCCTTGGCCAGATGCACCAGGATCTCCTGCTCCCGCTTGGTGAGCTGTTCCACTCCCGAACCCGATTCTTCTAGGTCCTGGAAGTAGTCCACCACCTTGCGCGCGATTTGCATGGGCATGGGCGAGCCGCCCGCGTGAATCTCTTCAATTGCCTGGACCAGTTCCGTGGGCGCCATTTTCTTTAAGAGATATCCCTTCGCCCCGGCGCGAAGTGAATTGAAAATTAAATCACTGTCTTCATAGGTGGTGAGCATGAGCACCTGCACCGAAGGCAAGAGAGATTTGAGCTGGCTGACGCATTCAATGCCGCTCATACCCGGCAAATTTATATCCACGAGGGCTACGTCCGGCTTTTGGCCGGGAATGGCGCGCAATGCCATTTCCCCGGTCGGATAGTTGCCGATACATTTCAAACCTTCCGCCCCGTTAAGCAACTCAACCAGGCTTTCGCGCGTTTCGCGATCGTCCTCGATAACACAAACGGTAATGGCCATTTTAAGAACTTTTGGAAAGCTAAGCACACGAACTTCTCCCGCGCCAGAAAATTCGGTCAGTGGCCATTTTGCCCGTTCTTTCCTTTTTTCCCGTTTTGCCCGTCACAAGGACAAGTGAAAACAATTTTGGTCCCGGATCTGGGCTCGCTCCGGAGTTCGAAGGTCCCCCCGATTTCCTCGAGCCGCTGGCGCATGTTGCGCAGGCCGTCGGCAGTGTCATTGTCCGGAGCTTGTGCAAAACCACAGCCATCGTCCTCGATGGAAATTTCCACCAATTGGTCCGTCGTCGTGATGCGCAATCTGACGGCGTCGGCATTGGAGTGGCGCACCACGTTATTCAAGGCTTCTTTTACGGAGAGGAACAAATTATGGCGCGCCGCCGCCGGAATATCGCAATTCGGCGGCCGTTCCGGCAGATCGGCAACGCAACGGATTTCCGCGGTCTTCAAAAATTCCATGGCAAACCGGCCAATATAGCTAATCAGGTTAGGCAAGGTATTGTTGCGCGGGTTTACTGCCCAAACCGTCTCATCCAGGGAAGTGATGACCTGCTGGGCTGCCGATGAAAGTTTCCTCAAATGTTCGGTTAACTTTTCCGGCGTACTTCGATCGCGCTGGGCCAGGCCGCTCAACAAAACAATTTTTGTCAGCCGTGTGCCCAGGTCGTCATGCAAATCCTTGGCAATGCGCATGCGTTCTTTGTCCAGCGCCGCCTGCTGCTCCAGAATTTGCAGTTTGGTGCGCAAATGGCGCATTGAAACATACCGGATGACTCCCACCAGCATCACAAACGCCCCGATGCGAAACCACCAGGTTTGCCAATAGAAGGGAGCTACGGACAAGGCCATCGTAGCGCTGGTCGTGCTCCAGACGCCGTCGCTATTGCAGGCCATGACCTCAAACTGATAGTTACCCGCGGCCACTTGCGGGTACGTGGCCGTGCGCTGCGTCCCGGCCTGAATCCAATTGTTATCCAAACCAACCATCCGGTAGCGGAATTGCACGTTTTCCGGGGCGCTGAAGCTCAAGGCGGCAAAATCAAAAACCAGCCGGTGGTGGCCGGGAGGCAAATGCAACTCCACCCCCGGCTTTTCAAGGTCCAACAAACCGGGTGTCAGGGTCATGCCGCCATATGTGGCGACTGTGGCATCGTCCACCGATATATTTTCCAGCAACGGATTGGCGGGAATTTCATCTTCTGAAATCCGGCTGGGGTCAATGACCGCCAGGGCCGTAAGCATCGGCATCCACAACCGTCCATCCTGGCTCCGAAGCATGGCCGGCGAATTGCCAAAATTTGCCTGTAACGCCGGAAAATCTTTATAATGAACACAATCCACGCGCGAGGCTTTGCCATCGGCCACCTCTTCCAAATTTTGGAGCCGCGCTTTGAAAATTCCGCTGTCCGCGCCAATCCACATCCAGCCTCGATTGTCCGTGGAGATCAACGAAATATAACCGTCCGACAGCCCCTCCGCGATGCTGATGCGGCTATAATGTCCGTCCTTCAAACGGCCGATCCCCGCGCCCGCATACCCAATCCACAGCGCGTTATCGGGGCTGACGTAGAGAGAACGAATCGCAAATGGCCGGTTCGTGGTGGTTTCAGCCGTTTGGTCAATTATTTTGCCATCTTTGATTTCAAGCAAAGTGCCTCTGGAAGAGCCAACCCACAGGTTTCCATCTTTGTCTTCGACTATGGGACGGATCGCGCGTATGTCGGAGGGGACGTTGAATGTGAAAAATTTTCCGTCCCGATAACACTGGATAATGTTGGGATATTCGTCAAGGATCCAAACCGTTCCCGCCGCGTCAACGAACAGCCCGCGAATGACCTTTCCCAAAAGCCCATCAGATGCCCGCAAAGTGGTTAACCGCCCGTCCCGCCAGCAATTCAAAGACTGGTTCTGTGTGCCGATCCATAAAGCGCCACCTGCGGCGGGAGCCACGCATGTCGCCTCCCCGGTAATGCTGTGGCCTAATATCACAGTGTGCCACATCCCGTTACTCTGGCAAACCACCGTGCCGTCTTTCGTTGCCGCCCAAAGCATCCCCTTGCTGTCCTGGCATAGGGAACGAACCACTGGCGATGGCAGGCCGTCCTCTACCCCTTCCAATTCCATCACCCGCGGGCTAATCCGATCCAGCCCGCCGCCGTCCGTGCCAACCCATAAATTTTGTTCACGGTCCTGGAACAAGCTTCCAATTTGGTCATTGGAAACAGGCACATTCTCAAAACCCGATCCATCATACCGGTATAATCCGCGATCCGGCGTACCAACCCAAACCGCATGGCTGGCATCTTCGAGCAGGGGTGTCGGTGCAGTTGGCATACTGGAACTGAACGCACCGCAGTCTTGTATCGCACCATCACTATCACAGTGAAATAGATGGCCGTTGGACGCTACCCAAATGCCGCCTTGCGACGATGCCACCGCCCCGGTAATGGTCTTTGGGAATTGCGACAAGGCTTTGAAGCGTCCTTTTGAAAAAATTCCAGCCTCAATGCCCTTGGCATACCAGAAATTGCTGTGCCCATCCTCCACAAAATAACATTCATATCCCGTCGGCAGGCCTTCCGTGGTGCCAAAACGGGTGATTTTGCCGTTTTGTATGCGGCAGGCATTTCCGCCGCGAAAAGTCACCCAAATGCCTCCTTCATTATCCTCCGCGAGAGTTTGAATGTATTCTGAAGGCAGATTATTGGTGTACACCTCTAGTGTTTCCCCCTTTAAGCAAATCACCATTCCCCGATTCATCCCAATCCAGAGACAGCCCGAACGGCTTCGCAATAATGTCGTTGTTTCCTGGTCAATTTCCGGAATCAACATCCGTAACGGGATGCCCCGGAAGTTAACCCCGTCAAATCGCGCCAAATGGCTGGGATTGGCGATCCATAAAAAACCGTCGTCGGTTTGCGCTACGGCGGTGACATTATTGTTTGGCAACCCGTCGGACGACCGCCAGACTTGAACCGTCCAGGCTGAATTGGTTGAAGCCTGCAAAACACCCGGCAAGGCAACCCCAAAAATCACCATGACTGCACGGCAAATGAAAAAAGGCAGCCATTCGGACTTTGGGAAACTTCGGTGCACAGTCCCTTATCTTAATCTATCCAAAACCTGCGTGTCAAATGGCAGAACCTTTAGGTAGTGTCCTAATTTGAAATTTGCTTAAGTGAATATACCTGCTCAATGACCAATCTGCCGACTCTATAAAATGCCATCTCACTCGAATCAATCTCATTGTCTAAAATTTCGGTAATCCAAATACTGCCAGTCTTTGGGAAATCTGGAAACCGAACGGCCATTCCCTCCTGAATGCCTTTCAGAATGGCTCCTCGATATTCTTCCGGTGGCTGAACCTTGAAATGAATGCCCGGTTTCTGATTGTAGTGGAATTGCACACGCAATCCGGCAGCCTCCATTCGTGGACCGAGATGGTTGCGGTAAAAGCAACTGATTTCGATTTCGCCGGGTAAGTTTTTCATTTTTTCTTCGCCTTAGCATCCTTCACAATTTGGACCTGCACGGCCTTTTGCGCTGAATCCACGGGTGGGATTTCCAGAACGGCAACGAACCGCGTCCGCTAATCCGAGTGTCGTATCAATTCGAACATGGCCTTTGGATGTTTTACCTTCACCTGTCAGTCCGAGTCTACGCCGCCCGCCTCGTCCATCAAGTCCATTTGTCCGCAGCGTCCTGGTTTGATGGGGCACTGCCGTAAGGCACGCTGTCCGTGAGCCTCGTGTTAACTGATGTTTCGTTCTGAAAATGAAGCATTGTTTAAACGTGCACGGCGCCGGTTCAATCGCTTCTCCCTCTCCAGGGGGAGAGGGCAGGGGTAAGGCCGAGCTAAACCGTAGCAGCGGGCGTGAGCCCGCTCTGACTTCTCTCCTGGCTCCCGGATTCTGGATTCTGGATTCTGGATTCTGCATTTTGGGGTAGTGAAGAACTAAGGAGTTTCGTTTGGATGAGGTAAAATGCCCGGATGATTGTTCAGCAACCGCGCATGACTGGCGTGGCTAAAAAGCCGTACGCCAACCAAAAATCTCGCGTTGGTATGTCCTCTCCTGGGGGAGAGGATACAGGTGAGGGCGAGCTAATACTAATTCAGGTAGGGACATCACAACGCGCCTCCTCCGTTCCCTTCTGTAAAAACCCTGCATCTTTTGCACCTGTTCGCGGCCATCAATCCGTGTTTGACCTGTCTGTTCGCCCTATTCATCACTCAAAATTCAAAGCTCATCACTCATCAAATAGGGGTAGTCACTACCTTTCAGCTTGCCCAAATAATTTGGTAAAATGCCCGGATGATTGTTCAGCCATCGCGTATTGAAAAAGGGAGCGCACGCGT
>Ga0206826_1089_pt1 | contig 13584 bp, 16 predicted proteins | sample Alteio_BWOrgCont_80_FD_152636 | JGI IMG/M metagenome (GOLD analysis project Ga0206826, IMG submission 152636) | Enriched cells from forest soil in Barre Woods Harvard Forest LTER site, Petersham, Massachusetts, United States -... | ecosystem: Environmental > Terrestrial > Soil > Temperate forest >... | reverse complement strand
GAAAGCTCTGCATCAGCATCCGCAAGCGTCCAAATTTTAGTTCGAAGAGTAAACGACATTGCTAGTACAAATTCGCCTCTTTTGGACACTACTTGGAACTTTGAAGAATTTCCCGTCGATTGTATTGCTGAGACAGTCATCTACTTAAGTGTAATATGTAATTGGAAAGTTGCGAAATGTCTAAACTAGTAACAGCCTAATATAACTTTGATAATGGCTCCTTATAGGGGCGAATAATAAGGCAACTTGGTGCATGGTACTGTGGATGTATTGGTGTTGGTTTTGATTCAGTTATACGTATTAGCTATTTATCTTTAAGTCCAACATACATTGAGTCCTAACCTTGCCTACAATGACTTGCCTAGCATAAGCACTATGTATAATGTCATTTATATGGCACTATTTTTATACGGTAGGAGATCGAGAAATGAATAGACGCATAGCGGTACGAGGCATAGCATTACATGACGGGAAGTTACTGTGCGTACGATTACGCCCCTACCAAGGTAAGATTCGCACTGAAGGTGGAGACTTCTGGTGCTTACCCGGTGGCGGTTTGGAAGACAGCGAAGCCATACTTGACGGCATTGAGCGAGAAATGCTCGAAGAGACGGGCATTAAGCCGGTCATTGGCAAGCTGCTATATGTACATCAATTTGCATTTGATGGTAATGAGTATTTAGAGTTCTTCTTTCATATCACTAATAGCGAAGATTATTTATATATTGATTTATCCAATACGACGCATGGCGAAAAAGAGCTGGCCGAAATAGCATTTATAGATCCAACCGCTGTCCGTGTCTTGCCTACTTTCCTATCAACTGACCCATTACAAGCAATTGCCACATCAGACGACCCAGCTCGAATCGTATCGCTATTGAAGTGACGCTTTAGAATTTTGTTATAGTTATTTTATAACTTTCCATAAACATAGAAGGAGCGTGCAATGGATAACGGATCCCAGCAATCTGGTGCAGAAGATACAAATCTGTCAGGAATGAGCGATAATCTTGAAGAATTCTTAAAATCATGGGCAGCTGACGAAACTGATCCAGCCGACACGGCCAAGATGCTACACTCACCCGAAGGTGCACAGTACCAAGGATGGCTCCCACAGGAACTCTTGGCGGTATTCCAATCAGGCGCATTGAACGCTGAGTTTCTTTCAATGGCATGCAACAGAACATTTGGAAGTCAAGAAGAAATAGGCGATTGGCTGAGAGAGGTATGGCAACCATGGTTTGATCAGCCCTTCCCCGTTCCAGAACAAACACAGCCCGATGCAGCAGCATAAACAGCAGTACACATATGAATTCTCTTCTACACGATACCGTTGTAAACGCCATTTCTGAATACGATCTGCTCGTTGATGAACTTGCGTGCGATCCTAACTTTGCAGATACTGCGGCTTTCAATGAAAAGTACGGCTTCTTGCCTGACCAAGGTGCAAATACCATCTTAGTTGCATCAAGGAAAGTTGAACCAGCAAAATATGCTATCTGTGTCGTACTCGCTTCAACGCGCCTTGATGTAAACAAAATGGTCACCAAGCTATTAGGGGTTAAAAAAGCGTCATTTGCGGATAGCGAAACGACGAAAGAACTTACTGGGATGGAGATCGGTGGTGTCACAGCTATAGGGATGGTAAACTATCCCATTTATATTGATGCTGCCGTGATGGAACAACCTAAAGTAGTTATGGGTGGCGGTAATAGAACCAGCAAGGCAGTAGTAGCCCCGAAAGAGCTTCTAAAGTTACCAAACGTTGAAGTTATTACCGGTCTCGCTAGACCAATAGACAACGACTAGAGCCTTCCCCTAGATGCGTCATTGAGCCAGTTATAGATGGATCGTTTATCTACGCCATATCGTTTCGCGACATCTCCAGGATCTTGTCTTCCTTTCAGTACATCATGTACTGCCGCACGGACCGTACGGGCATCAACTTCTGACACACGACGATCAGGTCTGTCTACCCGGTTCCACCTTAGTGCCTTCATAGCGTCTTCACCCGATGCAAGATCATAAAACTCCAAAAACTTATCACTGGTTCCAAGTAACCGTTCGACTGATGATTTGGTGCGCAATCCACCTTGCTGCCGCTGTGCAGCTGCATACGCTTCAAAACGGCCCCTGGTTATCGTAAACTGATTGGGATTATCTTCTCGAAATGCACGAACAACCGCTCGTAATGTTTTCCTTTGATTGCCCTCCCAATAATCTCGTAGCGCATCTACATCAGGCTTTGGTATACGTACATACGAACTTCGTTGCTCACCGCCTTGATCATCACGTATAGGAGCTTCGAGTTTTACACCGGGCAATAAATTTAGACTTAGCATCTTACGTATTGTTGTTGTGTATTTTTGGTCAAGCATATCTGCTACCTCGCGCGTTCCATAAAATGCGACCAGTTCAGGCTCATGGCTTAATTGGTCAAATGCCTGGTGAAACCAGTGCTCGCGGTCCATAAGTCCTACGGTCGGTACCACCCACGTCCGTTTACCATCAGGTGTATCCACTCGATCTATAAGTCCACGCTGATACAATGTTGATCTAGGTATACCCGTCGCTGCCGTTGCTTCTTCAACTGTCATGTATTCACCATACGATTGAATTTCATCCTGATATTCGGCTCGTATACCCCAGGCGAGTAATTGGCCCCAATCATCCGTAGCAACTTCTTGTAGTGCATCCCCCGCTCTTTCAATCTCTTCGTCTTCCTTATATTCTTTCACTGCGGATAGATACTGTGAGGAATAGCTAAGGTGCGCTTGTTCATTTGGCCCGTCTTCGTCTTCGATACGACGGGCTAGTAGCACACCATTTGAAACTGAAATAGAGGGAGCACTCTGAAAACTGTTAGGATGATCAATGCTTTCAATGACAGTTGAAGCCGTAACGAATGGGCCACGCGCTAGCAATATGCTTCTATTCTCTACTCGTTCACGCCGTTCTTCAACTGAAAGCAGTCGTGGTGTATCTGACTCTACTACTTCACGACTAGCCACTGCTGCGTCGATGTCCGGATCGTCAGCTTCTTCGCCTGCACCGGATACGTCTGGATTTTCTCCACTTGGCCCATCACCACCCGTTGGAGGTAGGTTCTTGTTTGGAATATCCGTCCCTGCACCACCAGCCTCAGGCTCAGGTAACGGATCATCCAGGGCGACTCGAACTTCTTCCCGTGCAAGCTCAACTGGGTCGTCATGCTGCTCATCATGACCTTTATCAGCAACCATGACGTCCGAAGATCCATCAGCTTCCACGCCTAATAAATCACTATCCGTACTTACTCCATCAACTGGCGCTGATTCTTCTTCTAAGATCCCAAATTCATTATCTTCTTCAAAGGCATCCTGGCGTAAAGCATCTTTGCCGTTGACACTCCCGGATACCCCATCGGGTATCGACAGTATTGGCGTTGCATCAAAATCAGCAGCCGCTACAGTGGGCTCTAGGGTTGCACGGTCTAGTGCATCAGGGATTAGTTCTGTATTGCATTTATCCATGATATGACAGATGTAGGAACATACTACTTATACCCCTCCGTTTGTTATACCATTTCGCAAACGACATAGGTCAAGCTATGTCCGCTTGATTCTATTGATGCGTAAGCGGCTGCTATACTAATAGCGAGCTAATGCCAAAAGGCAAATTAAAGGAACTGGCTATGGATAACAGACCTGCCACTGAACAAATAGACGATATCATCAAGAAGACTACCGACTGGCGCGGTGAGATGCTTGCCGTACTTCGATCAGTCATTACCAAGGCAGACCCCATGATCACGGAAGAAGTAAAATGGAAGAAACCATCTAAACCTGAAGGTGTCGCAGTGTGGGTACATGACGGTAACATCTGTATGGCGGATATATTAAAAAATGCCGTGCGTCTCACATTCCCAAAGGGCGCTCTTTTACACGATCCCAATAAACTCTTTAATACTCGGCTCGACAGTAAGTCAGTACGTGCAATTGACTTCGCCGAAGGATCCACCGTTAACAAGCAGGCATTAACGACACTCATACTCGAAGCCATCAATTAGGAGATTACTCCTTCTGGATATCTATACCTTGTAGCCTCTTCGCGCAGCCCTCACAAATATTTACCACATTGCCATTCATATCTCGCATTTGCATGGAGGCTTCATGCTGAGCGCAGTTATCACAAACCATTGAGACCTACCCCATATAATTTGGCTATTATCATAGATTACCTCCTCCGGCTAAAACCAACACGCTTTTACTATACGAATATGGGCGTTCAGCTGCAGTGCAATATTTCACAGCTTACTGTTTCGACATAACACTGTACGTCTGTAAAACATCCCACGGCAGCAAGTACTTATGCTTGTTACGCTACATTCATGTTTCGACTGTCGAGTAAGCTAACTGCGATATTGGTGGTCGTCTGCCTTGTTGCTGTCGGCATGCTTGCGTATTACAGCCAGTTTGACCATACGCCGCCGCTACCCTCCCCGCCGTTAAAAACGTTGGCTGCTAAACACGGCATAGAATTAGGAAATTTTGCCATATCTAATTATCTCAACAACCCCCAATACAGTAGTATTCTCTCGTCACAATTTAACCTGGCGATCATCGATAACACGCCGAACTGGTACTTCACCGATGGCGGTCTTCGTCCCAGCCCTACTACCTATAACTTCTCAATTATGGATAAGGTCGTTTCGTATGCACAGCAACACCATATGGCAATACAAGCACACCACCTGCTGTGGGGTGAAGAAAAATGGTTACCTAACTGGCTCAAGAATGGTAATTATTCGCAAGCACAATTAATGAACATCATACATTCAGACATCAATACGGTAGTGACGCATTATAAAGGCAAAATTAAAGAGTGGTCAGTCGTGAATGAAGCTTTTACGCGCCAGCAACACATCTACGGATTAAATGACTGGTGGGCAGACCATACGGGCGGCGACGGCTATATCGATAAGGCCTTTATTTGGGCACATCAGGCTGACCCAAATGCAATTCTTATTCTTAATGATTTTGATAACGAGCACTTTAACACCGTTTCGGATGCTATGTATACTTACATCAAGGGCGCCAAAGCCCGCGGCGTGCCAATTGACGGCATCGGCATGCAAATGCACATCGACGGCACCCATCCGCCCGATCCTAATGAAGTTGCCGAGAATATGGAACGGTTCGGAAAACTTGGCATAGGCGTGTATGTAACCGAATTTGATGTCAATATGAGCAATGTGCCAGCTCCAGATTATGTCAAAGACAACATCGAAGCAAACATTTACTACGAAATGATGCGTGCTTGTATAGAAGCAAAAGATTGCCATAGCTTTTCAATACTCGGCGTTACCGACAAAGAAACGTGGTACAACTATCTTGGCTCATCTTCGACCGATGCGCGACCGCTCATGTTTGATCAGAATTACAAACCCAAGCCAGCATTCTACTCGTTCCGAAATGCGCTCCTGCAAAATTAATGTGTGACTAACACGCAGCTTATGCTTCGAGCAGCTGCATCTCAGTCGCTGGCAATGACGTTTCCAAACATTAAGGCGACTGCTAAGGGGCCTACAGCCTTTGTGCGCTTGGTTGCCCAGACGTACTCAAGATCGAATACATCTGGATCTAAGTCTTGTGCCGGTCTATCGTCTTCACCAATTCCAATGCCACCGTCGATTATATACATTGGTGCATCAGCACCAAATGGTCGTGCAAGGTCTTCTTTGGTAATTGCTCCGGGTCTTCCCATGCCGGTAATAACCACATCCGCATCGCGTCCTAGATGACGTATCAAATGCGTATTATGTTGGTCGATCTCAATCGGGTCAAAGCCCGCTTCTCTTAGTATTTCAACGTCGCCGGATCCAATCAACTTTCCAAGCGAGCCGACTACGGCAACACGATCCTTGGCTATCCCCTCAAAATTATTAGTCGCGCGCCTGACAAGTTCTACCGATGCGAGTGCCGTAGGCGGAGCATAGAGTAATGCTAGCATCGCTTAATGCATCGACATTTTTATAGTCAACCACTGCATCACACAGTTCTTTTGCGCGGTCTTTGTCACGAAATGGTAGCTACGGCACAATTGCATGCGTTGTCGTATTGCGGTTATGTCGAAGGATTGAGCGCAGTCCCTCATCTTCATCTTCACATTTATCGGGTGTAAATCCGATACCAACATTCTTAGCATGGTTAGCCTTACTTCTGAAGTAAGTTTCAATTGCTTTATTGTGGCCGAGCGTCCTCACGATTAACAACTCGGGGCGAACTGCCAGTTCCTCGACTGCAGCAGATTGTTCCCTAACTAGTTCCGCAACTAACTCAGTACTTGTGAGTACTCTCTCAGCTACGTCTATTTCTCCCGCCATCGTTACCTTAAGCATATTAAACGTAGTTATAGGGGGCAAGTTACGTGTAAATTTCACATGTCACGGTGCTACACTAAGCTCATAGATAGATAAGGAAATCATATGCCGCCACAAGATACTGACCAAAATCAGATGCCTTCTCAAGCCTCGAATAACCAGACACACTTTTCGGGATTATCCGGCAATGAAATGTACTGTGTTAATCTGCTTGGTTTCCTGCCAGGAGATTTGTTAGTAGGCAACAGCGTGTTTTCAATGGGTTTTCTGGGAGGGTTAGGCTCTGGAATTCGAACCTTTATCGGCGGTGAGATTACACAGTACACCAACATGATTGCCGAAGGCCGTAGACTATCATTGCAACGATTTGATACAGAGCTGCAACAAGCAGGCGGTATGGGCGCAACCGGCGTGACTAGTGAACTTATCTTTCACCCGGGAAATGTTGAATTCTTAACGGTCGGATCTACCATCCATCGGCGAGACGGTCAGCCAGTCAGCACGTTCACGACTGCAGCCGACGGTCAGGAACTCTATTGCCAGTGGGATGCAGGCTATACACCGATAAGTTTTGTATTTGGAAATGTTGCCTATTCAATTGGTGTTCGACGTGGTATTACCGGAGCATTTCGACAACTAGCCAAGGGTGAAGTGAAGCAATATAGTGACATCTTTAACACAACTCGGAACCTGTCACTTGATCGTATGGCTGCAGAGGCAAAAATCAAGGGAGCGAACAGTGTTGTCGGAGTACGAACGAGTATCTTACCGATTGGTGTTTCAGGTATACAGGAAATGGTCATGATTGGGACAGCATCACGTCACGAAGCCATGGATACCATTGCTCAGTCTGTCGGCGGCGTGACAACCAGCGATCTGACCGCAGAGGAAACCTGGAACGTCGCCAAAATGGGCTATGCGCCCCTCAAGCTCGTACTCGGAACATCCGTATACTCGCTCGGACTTGCCGGTGGAATCAAATCTGCGCTCCGAAACCTTATAAAAGGTGAGATTAAAGAAATGACCGAGCTTATTTATGGAGCCCGCGAAAGTTCTCTGCAAAAGGTTCGCGAGCAGGCACAAGCAATTGGTGCTGACGATGTACTCGGCATAAAGACGTATATCTATAATCTCGGCGATGGTGTAATAGAATTTCTTGCCATTGGGACCGCAGTAAAGCGTATTGAAAACATTACGCCGCGTACTGAGAACCTCCCGACACAGGCGATAATTCGCGATAAAGATACGTTCATAAACACTGCAAACATCTCATTTGGTGAAGATTTACAAAACCCAAATCGTTAATACTGTGCTATAGTTCTACATTACAAATATATTTCAGGGGTGGTTAAGAAAGAACTATAGCAAACCGTGTACTTCATTGACCCCGAAACTATCCCAGCCACTTGCCTAGACATAGCCACCGACTGGATGGCCGATCCAGAGGTGTCAGACGTTCAGACTGCAATCGCAGATTTCGAGGTAGCTGCCGCAACGGTATCAACACTCGGCTCCATAGCATATACAAGATGTAGAGTTACTGATTGCCCGGTAGCCTGCAAAATCTTTCACGTTGTCAATTCTGAAGGTATGTACCAAGCTACTGGTATTGCCTCAGAAGAAGGTGATACAGATTTGAGCAATTGCGTGCGAACTGACTAACTAACCTTTTTTAAGTAGCGCGCCCAAAATGAGTTTCTTAAGTAGTTTCTTTGGCATAATGCATACTCCTTATTTTCTAACCCTATAATACAGCACTGGGTTCTGTGCGCACAGTAGGCCATGTTACACTTACCTTAAGCAGTATCGGAGGATTTTGTTTCATGGTGACTAACAGAACGAGCAGAGAGTGGCGGTTTGCTAGCCTTCGCCTCGTACCGCTTGGAATATTGGCAATCATCGGTGCGACAGTTGCAAGCACCCATTCATATCCCCGTCCAACGACACTGAAAGGTGGGACGCTCGCAATTTTAGGAGCCTTATTATTTCTATTTAGCTCAGTCAGTTTTTTGAATGTCTTAACAAGAACAGCTAATAAGATATTTGAACCACGTATGGGTCTTGGTAAAGCGTCAATGCTTCGATTTATAATCCGGCTCGTGGGTTCGTTCGTTATTATTCTCATACTACTTGCAAGTATCCATATATCCGTAACAAATCTGCTACTCGGCAGTGCCATTATTGGTATTATCTTGAGCGCAGCCGCACAACAGACGCTAGCTAATTTCTTTGCGAGCGTCGTACTTGTTATTGACCGGCCGTTCGCAGTTGGTCAAACAGTCACCCTCAACTCCGGTGCACTTGGCGGCCTGTATACCGGCAAGGTCCTTGACATCAGCTTTTCACACACCAGACTACGGCTCGAAGACAACAGCACAGTAAGACTACCGAACGCAACAATCCTATCGGGTGCAGCAGTCATACATGCAGCACCACAACCCATTGAGCACAGAGAATAACTGACAAAAAGATAACTTAAGCAGTCGTCACTTCAACGATACCCCGATGGGTTGCATCGAGGCTGGTAGCTTTTTCAAGTATAACCATCAGCTGCTCAACTTCGTCTTCGGTCAAGCTGTCAAGGTATGGCAGACGGGTACTTGCTGTTATTTCCAGGAATTTATCACGCAGTTCCATACCTTGTTTGGTTATCGTGACCGTTTTGACCCGGCGGTCTTGTGCAGATTCTTTTCGTTCTACAAGCCCCGCTGTTACGAGCTGTTCTATAATACCCGTGATATTAGATGGGTCACAGCTTAAAAAGCCAGAAATTGATTTCATAGGAACTGACTGGTTTGGTTCTAAAAGACACAAAGTCAATGCTTGCATCAGTGTTATGCCATGACGTTCAGCAATTTCAACAATGGCATATTTAGCCTTCATGGAAGACCTAATAATGAGTAGGCTTAGCTGGTCTTGCAATTGCTTGCTGATCATGTCTCTATTATAACGAAAAATAAAACGTTTGACAATTGCAATAGTTGAGATATACAATTAGTTAACATTTATAAACTATTAAGCGGAGGCAAATATATGAAAAATCCTTCTAAGTGGGTCATTTTCATTCTTGTAGCTATTGCGCAATTCATGGTTGTATTAGATTCCGCAATTACAAACGTAGCACTACCAACTATAAAGCAGCAGCTGCGCTTTTCGACAGCTAATTTGCAATGGGTAGTTACGGCCTATGCCTTAACCTTTGGTGGTTTTTTACTACTTGGTGGCCGCGCAGCTGACTTATTCGGCCGCAAACGGACACTACTTTTCGGCATGATTGGCTTTACGACTATATCGTTCCTGATCGGTGTTAATCATTCATCAACCATGTTGATTACTCTACGAGCAATACAAGGGCTTGCAGCGGCATTTATGTCTCCCGCAGCACTTTCAATCGTACTCGTCACATTTCGTGATGGCGCGGACCGCAATAAAGCCCTGGGATATTGGTCACTCGTGGCAGCCGGCGGTGCAGCTTTTGGGCTGTTACTTGGTGGCATGCTAACACAGTATTTTGGCTGGCGATGGAACTTCTTTATAAACGTACCAATTGGCATCATAATGTCAGCCTTAATTGCTCGAATCATACCAGAACACGAGCGAGAGGATACACAGAGCTCATTGGATTTGCCCGGAGCGTTACTTGTTACGAGCAGCCTTATACTGCAGGTCTATGCCTTCAGTCAAGCAACGACATGGGGATGGCTTAGTGGTAAAACAATCGGTGTTTTGGGGACCGCCATTGCACTGCTTATCGCATTTGTCATCAATGAGACACACATCTCCAAGCCACTCATGCCACTCAGTCTTCTACGTATTCGAAATGTGCTTGGCGCTAACGTCATTATGGCGAGCGTTTATGCAACGTTATTGGGTTCTTTCTTTTTACTAACGCTCTATATCCAAAACGTCATGCACTATTCTCCAGTGCTTACCGGCGTAAGCTTCCTACCATTCCCGCTTACCATTGCGTTCATGTCAATGCGCATGCCAAAACTAGTCGCACGCTTTGGCTTTAAACGGTTTCTAGTCATGGGCCCGATATTTGTAGCAATCGGCATGTTCACATTTAGCTTACTACACGCGGGCAGTAGCTACTGGCTTGGGATATTACCAGGAGCCATTATCACGCCGCTAGGAATGGGTATGACCTTCATGCCATTGATCGCTGCTGCCACGTCGGGCGTGCCAGCTAACCAGTCTGGGATTGCGTCAGGGCTTATTACGACCTCACAGCAAATGGGCGGAGCACTTGGCCTCTCAATCTTATCGGGCATAGCCGCATCCGCAACCGCTAGCTCCATACACCTTGGCTTGGCCGCGGCTTCAATCCATGGTTACCACATAGCATTTTTGGTTAGCGTTGGGTTCCTCGCATTTGCCGCGCTAATTGCTGCTTTAGTTGTACGAAGTCCGAAGAGAACGCAAGTAGAAATTGAATCTAGACTGCACAACCCGCAGTTACAGTCCTCACTGCATTAACGAACTGCACAGGTTTCGCAGTAGCCTTGTACTTCAACCTGATGATCAATCGGTTTGAAATGGTAGCTATTTGCTAAGCCATTAATAAAGGCCTCAAGTTCCTGCTCGCTGATTGGAATCACTTTATGACAGTTAAGACATGTTAAATGGTGATGATGCTCAGCAAAACGATCACTCAATTCAATCTTATACTTCCAGCCAATGTTCACCCGTTGGACAATTCCGAGCTTTTCAAACAAAGCCACCGTTCGATATACACTTGCTCGGTCTAACTTACCTCGAGCAAGTGTATAGAGCTCAAACATCGTCAGCGGTTCTTTGCCTTCAAGTAACTGAAATATGTACAACCGTTGCCCGGTAACGCTGTAGCCACTATCTTTCAACATTGTTGCAATCGTCGAATTTATTTGCGACATGATCGCAAGTTTATCATTATTTGCGACATTTTTGCAATTATTATTCTTCCGGTTTACGATTGGAGTTATTAATTTTTGAAAGATTTAGAGATATAACATGCACAGACAGTCAAACCTACTTCGCATTATCAGTGGGATAATACTACTTGCCTTACTTGTTGGTGGAATTATATACCTGGCAAAGCCATCCAACACACCGAAAGCTACAAATGGAAAAGTACAAGTTGTAGCTGCAGAAAACTTCTGGGGTAATATTGCTCAGCAACTTGGCGGCAATGATGTTCAGGTAACTTCAATCATTACCGATCCGAACGCCGATCCGCATCTTTATGAGTCTAATGCACAGGACGCATCTGAGGTTAGTAATGCCAGCGTCGTAATCGTAAATGGTCTTGGCTATGACGACTTTATGGCAAAGTTGCTTTCCGCATCACATAATTCAAGCCGACAGGTACTGACTGCGGCACAGATACTGAGCGCACCGGAAGGATCTAACCAGCATCTGTGGTATAACATTCCAAAAATTAACCTCGTCGCTTCCCAAATTACAGACGCCTATATCGCCAAAGATCCGTCCCACAAAGCCGATTACCAGAATAATCTTAAAACGTTCGATAACTCTCTGAAGCCACTAGAGGCGACTATCGACCAAATTAAGCAAAAATATGCCGACACTCCTGTAGCTTATACCGAACCGGTTCCTGGATACCTGCTGGCTGCAGCCGGTCTGGATGTGAAAACGCCGGAGGGATTTGCGAAATCCATTGAGGATGGTGATGATCCAAGCCCAGCCGATACATATACCATGGACTCGCTTATGACCAATAAGTCCGTTAAAGTCCTACTCTACAATGCCCAAGCTACCAGCCCGGTAACTGAAAATGTGAAAACACTCGCAAAGCAAAATAATATACCCGTTATCGGTGTTACAGAGACGTTGCCATCCAACGAGCATAGCTACCAGTTTTGGATGAAGGACGAAATCAACCAGCTACTATCTGCGCTTGGTGCATAATAGAGTCATGGAAAACACAAAAAGCGCCGTAGAGCTAAAAAATGCCACGCTTAAATTCGGTGACCGAACACTCTGGAGTGGATTGGATGCCAGCATCAAACCCGGCGAATTCGTAGCCATACTAGGTCCAAACGGCACTGGCAAATCAACGCTTCTGAAAGTACTACTTGGGCTGCAGCCCCTCACTGATGGCAGTGCATACATCCGCGGTAAATTACCAGGAGTCGATAATAAGCGCTTAGGCTATGTGCCACAGCAAAAGAATTTTGACCAATCATTACCAATTCGTGGCAGGGATCTTGTCGAGCTTGGTCTCAATGGTAATCAATTCGGCTGGCACAACCATAAAACTGATAGCCATAAGGTAAATGAAGCTATTGCAACCGTTCATGCTGACAGTTTTGCCAATATGCCTATCGGGTTGCTTTCTGGCGGCGAACAACAGCGGCTCAGGATTGCGCAAGCTATTGTCGGCAGCCCGCAAGTTCTACTCTGCGATGAACCATTGTTATCTCTTGATTTGAACTCACAGAACGCAATAATTAAAGCGCTGGATGAATACCGTATGCGCACTCATGCCGCTATCATCTTTGTAACGCATGAGATTAATCCGGTATTGCCCTATGTAGACCGTGTACTGTACATCGCAAACGGTAAGTGGGTCATCGATACACCCGATAAAGTCTTACAGTCAGATATCTTAACCAACTTATACGGCAGCCCAGTAGATGTGCTAAAACACCACGGACGACTGCTTGTCATTGGTGCCGATGAAGCCGCGCATACCATCGAAGGTGCTCACCATGAGGATCACGTATGAACTTATCGTTTTACTTAAGCCAAGCTTTCGCCCAACACGCCTTGCTCGCCGGAGGGTTAGTTGCGATCGCCTGCGGATTGATTGGACCATTCGTGATTAGCAGAGGTATGTCATTTGCCGTACATGGCACGTCAGAGCTAGCATTTACCGGTGCAGCAGCAGGACTACTCGTAGGTGATAACCCGGTAGCTGGTGCTTATGTCGGCGCACTCGTAGTAGCTAGTATTCTTGGCACGCTTGGCAATCGTGAACGAGAGCGCGATTCATCTATTGGTGTCATTTTAGCGTTTGGCCTAGGGCTTGGTGTGCTTTTCCTGAGTTACTACCATGGATTCGCAACCCAAGCAACGAATATATTATTCGGCAACATCTTTGGTGTGGGAAATGACCAACTCATCACACTATTAGTGGTAAGTATCGCCGTGCTTATTGCGTTATTTGTCATATACCGCCCACTTTTGTTTGCTTCAGTTGACCCGGAAGTTGCTCAAGC
>Ga0206826_1062_pt1 | contig 13711 bp, 9 predicted proteins | sample Alteio_BWOrgCont_80_FD_152636 | JGI IMG/M metagenome (GOLD analysis project Ga0206826, IMG submission 152636) | Enriched cells from forest soil in Barre Woods Harvard Forest LTER site, Petersham, Massachusetts, United States -... | ecosystem: Environmental > Terrestrial > Soil > Temperate forest > O... | reverse complement strand
GTTCTGCTTGGTGGCGAGCCAACCATTAATCCGGATCTAGGAAAATTTGTTTTGCTGGTGCGGCGGCATTGGCCCGCGCCAGGCCGACATCCATGCATCGGCGCTCGCCAATTCAAGATTTCCTTTATGGCCCTGATTGGAAAAATGGGAACAGCTTTCACATGCCAAATTGCAAGCATGGGATACGTGCATTTCAAGTCGATCGATATGAATGTCCAAGGGCATTCGTCCTTAATCGCTCAGAACTGGACGGAAGAAGAGTATTGGCGACGGAGAGATTAGCATCGCCCGGATAACCTTCTAATTTAAGGCTCAAAACTTCGTTTCTATTTTTCGCGTATTTCCCGATTTATTTCCCCGGAAAACGCTACTTAAAGATCGAGCGTTCGAATCCTTGTGTAAAAAATACTATATTTTACTGGCGTTTATGTCAAGCCTTCGGGAGTCGAATGGGTTCGAATCCCTGTTTTATGCTATCACTGGACTAAGTGAGATTACGTCTGTGCTGGAGCAGGAATCAGAGTCGTGATTCAGGGAATTGCAGCGCATGTTCGTGCCCAGATCTTGGGTTTGGCTGTTCAAGATAACGGGTCTCAATCATCTCCAAAAAATCAGCAGCAGATAGAGGTTTGCCAGTTGCATCTTCGATGATTTTTTGTCCGGAGTATAGCGATCCCTTGCTGTGTACATTTTCTGAAAGCCATCGTATCGCATCTTCAAATTCGCCGCGCTCAACTTTCTCGTATGCTTTGGAATCCCATGTTGTATAGGCTTTCAACAACTGTGCTTGCCCCAGAATTCCAAGGGCATAAGGTGGAAAATAATTTCCATATGTCCAGTGGTTATCTTGCGCCGGGCCATTTGTAATATCTCCCTTGGTGTCAAGACCAAGGAGCTTATCCATCAGGTCATTTCTAAGGGCAGGTACTTCGGCAGCTGTCAGCCTTCCCTCAAGGAGAGCCTTCTCAATGCGCGACTGAACACTGACGTGGAGTGGATACTGAACACCATCGGCCTTAACGCGAAGCTTTTCTGCATTGTTGAGGCGCGTAACCATTCGATAGAGATTCTCAGAGAGAAAAGCAGGGTCATTGGCGAGCTCAGAGGTACTTGGATCCTTTCTCAATTCGTCCTGCAAAACACCAGACAAAAACTTCATAAAGGGCAAACTACCCGCAATTCCTCGCTCCCAGAACATGGCCTGCGTTTCATGAATCCAGTTGCTTTGCCACTGAGAAACAGGCTGGTATTTTTTGTCTTGAGGAAGATTTGAAAAATAAAGCCTGTGGCCATTCTCATGAATGGCCCCCATCAGTCCATCAAGGATATTTTTTTGATTGAGCCCGGCCACAAGACGCGAGTCATCCCACGATCCCTCGGCGAAGGATCCGCCCGCACCTGCTTGGCCAAGTACGCTTTTATTCGGATCAAACCCCATTGCCTCTAGCACACGCCGTATAACCTTTTCTCGCACACGAATTGGTACTTCCGGCAAAGGGATAACCTCTTCGTTGGCCTGTTTTTCTTGTATGGCCTTAATGAGCGGCGGTAGTTTCTCCTCCAATTCACGAAAGATTGGTTGTATGGCTGCATCAACCAGACCTGGGTTTCGCTCTCCCAGCAATGCATCGTATGGGGCAAGTCCAAGTTGTTCGCCGAGTGCTGTTCCTTTTTCTCTTAGAACTGTTATCAGCGCGTTGAGCGGACCCTCGAGACAATCAAAATTGTTGGTTGCCTTGGCTTTTGCGAAGGCTTCTCTGCACACATCGCTGGCTTGTGTGACACGCGCAACCAGATCCCCGCTCAGACCATTGGCCTGTACATACGAGGCATTCATAAGTCGCAGGTTCTGCTGATCTATTTCTGTGGTGATGGTCATGTCTTGCTTTGCCGCGCCCAACAAAGGACCTATCGCCGGATCGCTAGATATTTTGTACTTTGCGAGCTCAAGAGCAACCGCAGCGTTACCAATCACGTCATTCAAGACAGCATGCTCCGGGAACAGCGCTTGTTTGTTAGGAAAAGAAGCTCCCCGCACATAATCGAGGACAACCTCAGCTTCGCCAAGCTTGCCCAGTTCGGCATAAATGGCCTGCAGGTGCTCATGGGCTGAATCATAACGCGGTGGCTCAACCGCGTTTGTGATTTGATGTTGTCTCTCTAAAAGATAATCCCACGCTGTCTCGGTTATATGATCGTATGGGGCCGACACATCGCGTTGTGGAAACGGATGTCCCAACACACGCAGTTCGGCATCAATCACGGACTCAACGGCATCCAAAACATCTCTTCGTTGCTGCGCCGCTGCAGCGTGTTTTGGCATTACATGATTACGGTCAATTACAAGAACCTGTCGTAACTGTGCCAAGCCAATCAGGTATTTAGAGTTCTCTGAAATATCACTACCATCTGCCATGATTGTTATCCTCGCCTTCTAATCGTATGTAAATAAAAAATCTTGCCCGATTACCTGAAGATAACAATAAACACCATCAGGTTGATAAATCAAGTGATGCTATAGCTCATCAACTTAAAGATAAACCCGAAATGGCCTATGCAAGAAGTGATCTATTTACTAAGCGCATCAATTTGATGGCCACTTGGTCCGAATTTCTTGCCATTGTGCTTCGGCGCTGCATGCCAGAGCCAATTAAATAAAGATCGCATATCTGAAGACATCAGCTTACTTTCCAACACAGCCCCGGCCATGTTGTCGGCATCAAAAGTCATGAAGGCAATTTTATCTGCATATATGTTTATCTCTCCCTGTATAGGGTAGGCTTTGCTATTAAAAAATCGCGTTTCACGTAAGGTTTCACGGCTGGCCATAAATCTCTTGCGAGACTGCGGATCGCTAGGCGCGAGAATACGTATGGGTATGCGGCGACGAATGCGTTTGCGAATAAAATGCTTATCATGGTCTGGCAGCGCCCGGAATAACTCTCGACCAGAGGATATCGTGCATATCTCTTTCGCTTCGTCTGAGGATATGCAGCTGAGCAATATATCTTCGTAAATCTTTTGCACGCCTTCAAGCCCCTCATAAAATCGCACCTTTGGGCCTTCCCCTTCGCCTACAGCTTTCAGAAGAGTGGGCAACAATAATTTGAAGTTATCGACTTTATGCGCGAGAGAATTGAGAAGCTTGTCCGGCGGTTCAGCGACATAAGTCGTTCTTTTTCCTTCCTTGTACCAACTGACAAATCCTTTCTTCTTGAGGCGAAGAAGTATGATATCGACTGTACTTCTTTTTATACTGCTTATTCTGGTAATTTGATTGACAAAAAGACCCTTTGGCGAACCCAAGCATGCAGCATAAACCGCTGCTTCATAGGGCTTTAAGCCGATATCAACAAAGGCTTGAAGGGCTTTTTTATTCATACCAAATAATAACATAAAGTTCGTTATTTTGTACAAAGTTTATTTACAGGCGAAAATGAGAAAATGTTAACCATTTTTTGAAGGAGATTCACATGAGCCAGATCGACAGAATGACCAATGAAGAAAGGCAGAAACACCTGCATCACTTTGCGGTCATGAAATGTGAGCCAATAGTTAAAATGAATAATCTGACTTCATTGGTTTATGATGATGTTAGATTTATAAGCAATTATGAAAAGCTGCGCTTGCTTGCAACGCTTAGGCTGAAAGTTTACAGCTGGCCTCAGACGCCCCATACGAATTGTCTTCTAAAAGAAATTGAAGCTACGGCTGTGAATGTAAGAGCAGTCATAAGCAAGGCGGAAGATGAAGCGGTTCGCACATTCTCAAAAACAGCTTCAATAGCCATTTTAATGCGTGTTGGAGTGTCCGATCTTATCGATGATCTTCATACCCTTAATCCTAGAAGTGGACTTGCTGTTGAAACTATCGCCCATAAAATTTTAGATGAAAGAATATATCCAACAAAAGCAATTGTATCTCCCGCTCTAGAGGCATCATCGACTCTACGATTGATAAATCACATCTTCCGAAGAGCGGGTAAGGAGGTAGTCAATATTACAGAAACAAAGGACATTTATGTGGATATCATCGAACTTTTGGATAATGTTGGTTCTTCACCGACATTATGTATAACCCATGACCCCAACATAGCACACGCAGAAGGAAGATTGACTGGGGATTGCCCGGTCTTGAGAAATGGCGAGGCTGTTATACTTTCAAGCCATTCCAACTGGTCATCAAGCGCTATTTTGCAGCAAGGTAAAGTCGAACGAAGATTTTGTTTGGGATGATTTCGCAAATGGAATGAGCCTGTGTACCAGCGGTTCTATGCGATCTTATGCCGTGACAAAACAGAAGGTCGCACGTGGAAATAATTGTAATTCATGATTTTAGAAAGGACTTCTTCATGTTACCGTCAGTTTTTATAAATGCCTTCATGACGTTGACTGTTATCGTTGATCCGGTAGGAACAGCGGCTGCATTTGCAGGCAGGTCTTCCGGTTTCGAGATTCATCAGGCGAGAAGGATTGCGTTGAAATCCGTTGTCATTGCTTTTACATTGCTTTTGTTGGCAGGGTTGTTTGGAAATGCCCTCCTGAATAAAATTGGCATTACGTTTTCTGCCTTTCGAATTGCTGGTGGTATTCTTCTGTTCGCTACAGCCTCACGCATGATTTTTGGTTGTCGTGATCAGAAATTAACGAAAGAAAACGTAGGAATGAGTCATGATATAACTGTTTTTCCTTTGGCCATCCCACTTTTAGCGGGGCCTGGGTGCATGACAGCCATGGCATTGCTCATGGAAAAAACGGATTCATGGCAGGATTCAATGCTTGTCATAACGGCACTTGTACTAACTCATGTAACAGCCCTCATTTGTCTTATCGGAGCCAATTATATACGAAAGTTTTTGGGCATGGACGGCGCCGATATTGTAGCGCGCGTTATGGGTATCATCCTGGCTGCCATGTCTGTTCAGTTTATTATTGATGGAATACATGGGGCTTAATTGAACAGAACAGGTTGACCAATAATGGTTAAGGATCTTTTCTGGTCATCGTGCCGAACTAGGTCGCCTCTGACATGCAGAGATGGTGGAGGGTTAATTCAAAATCATATGTTTCATTCTCTGTTGTTGAGTGCTGGCGTGGGTTCTATAAGAATCTGGAATGCTAAGTTCGGCGGGCGAATACTGGGTAGCTCCCGCCATGTCCTGCAACACTAATTTGCGGAATCCTATATCGGCTGGTTTTCCTGCCTTTATTACAGCATCGGAAGCTTCTCCAATCCAATCGAGCGCATGTATCAAAGTTGCTCTACTGTCAGATCTACAGAAGCCTTGGAAAGCTTCTTCTGGATTACCTTTTTTCAAGAGGCCATTGTCGTGAAGCGCCTCATACATTCCATTTATAGACGTAAGACATATATACCTTATCGCATCTAATCCTTCTAAGTCTGGCATCTCTGCAGCGCTCGGGGCGGATAATATGCCTAGATCTCTTATAGCTCTAAAGAAGGAAATGGTGTCCTTGTCTGCCAATGGTATTTTATCCTGACTACAGGTTTTCAGCATATCGAGCCAGATATTCTGTCCTTCCGGCGTTCTGAGAAGATCAAATTTGTATTTGGATCCAGCAAAATAATTGGTGGTGGGCCTGTTCTCTGTGAACAGACCACACGTAACTTCTATAGCCATTGGAAATCTTATTTCAGGGTCGCTGAGGGCACTCGAAGCGTCGTTTGCCAATTTCTGCTCGGCATAATGGTCTAGAAAATCCGCTATAGCATCGGGGCCAAGATAGGTGTGATCGCCAAGCTTGTTATGCTCTAAAATCCCCATTGCCAACATTGTAAGAATAGGATCGTTGCAATCTAATTTTAAATGGCGGATGGCGCTTGCGGCAATTTTATAATGCTCTTTCCTGGGGTCAATACGGTAATCGCGCATTGAGGTTACAATTCTTTCTAAACTCGGCTGAATAGCGGGCAGCTTAAGCCTTCTAATATCCTCATCCAGAGATTGAAAGTTCTTGTCATGTGTATCAAAAATTATTTCCAGGGGACTAAAATATATTGCTAAAAGATATGTAGCCATTCGATCGGCCATATCTAAATTGCTCCCGCTTTTCTCGATCAGTTTAGCTTTGAACTGGCCAACTCTTTGTACGTAATCTCTCGCATCTGCAATAACTCTTATCCTGCCCTCTTCTCCCAAGATCTTATTGATAACAATGCGATGTGCAACATTGGCCCAAGTCTCATATTGTGAGCGATACAATTTCTGCTTACCCAGATCCCATGTTCCAATAAATCCAGCTTTGAATCTTGCTATGCTTTCCGGACTTCCGCGTTGAAACATGAGTGAATCAGGATTGCGGGTGTGAAGGTGATTGGAGGCTAGCGTGTCGGTTGCCAGATGTAGATGGTCGTGAACGGTTTTCTGAAATATGGCAAGAAGCCTATCCATGAGGTCTTGACAGCCCACGTCTCTAACTGTTTTGAGAACTTTCGCGTCTATGTATAAAATATTTTGATTGTGAATGAATTTGCCCGCATTATCACTGACTTCAACATCCCAAAAGTTTTGAAGAAACGTATAACCATGTACTACATCGTGCCCGGTTTTAGGCCTCTCAATTCCGTATGGTCCCAAATCCACGCCTTCGCTTAAATTGCTCGGGACTATTATATACTTGTGCGAATGTATGGATCTTCCCCATCTGGCCCCGAAAGCTGCGGCATAGCCAAGTGAAACCGGGTACTGCGCTGTCCCTCTTTCATCCGTCAGTTTGCCCATTGCCTGATAATAGAATCTTGAAGCAACCAACTCCACGCGCAAGGCCTCTGAGAAACTCAGGCCAGCTATAGTTTGAAATAATTTCTGAATATCCGGATCTGTCGCTTGCTTTGACGGATCTGTTTCCCAAATTATATTGGGGGCAGTGTAAATATTGTCTTTTGTTCTTAATGACATCGCGCAATTCTTTTTTAATTTGGTTGCAACCGCATGATAAGAAGATTCCTATAATCTGGGGTGGTGCAGAGAAGAACCTTGACTCGTTTCAGAATTTGGCAAACTGGGTTTGGCGACGGCACTAGGCTCAGGAAGTATTGGCATGATGCCTTCTTTCTAAATTCGGTTTGTTAAAGTGTATATCCGCCGTTATGGCCCCTTGCGGCCTGCGCCATCAGTCTTCGGTTGCGTTTGGCCTTAGACGCTGCGTGATCTGCGTCTTTCGTGGGGTACATTCCTTTGCGGCTCTGACGTTGCGTAATGCCGAACATCTCAACAAAATGCGCCGCGCAGCCCCAATTACCAATGTTAGTCAGAACACGAAAGAAATTACTCACATATTCTCTATGGGTTCTATAAAAAGACGATTGCTGAATTGCTCTGTGCTCCGATAGGCCCGTGGCACTTTTTGTTGCAGCCTCTAATCCATCACTCATGTCCATCATGATGCCAAGGCTGCCGTTTTCCAGAGTGTGTGTGCAAAATTCATCAGGTTGCATCAGCAAATGCGTAAGATCTGTCAGATAGCGTTCAAAAAGGGAGCGATGGCTGGATAAGGGAAATCGTTTGTTTAATGCCTCATCACCAATTCTATAAGTAACCCGCGTGGCATCACCCTGTTGGGGGCGGGGAACAACCGGCCTGCCTGTAACGGAATCTTTTGCCCAGCAACGTTCCGGCGGTATAGAAATCTCAAGACCAACCGCACGACCAGTTGCAACCAATGTTTTGGTGAGTTTTCTGAGGTTATGTTTATAGGCAGGTTCGGCTTGACGTGCAGGTAAATAGGCTGCCCTGATTTTTTCCTGCAAATATCGGGGCATCCGCTGCGTTGCAGCACATATGTCCGATATTGAGGATTTGCCCAACTCCCTAAATCCAGCCGAGAGGTTAGGAAACTTTTTTCTTGCTTCAACATCGCGAAATGAATCGGGAACCTCCCCTTCGATAAGCCCGAATTTCTTGATGGATGATGCGATTGCTTCAGCAATGTCAGCGAGAAGTAATGTTGCCCTGCGAGTTTCCAGAGTAATCTGGGCTACATGGTGATTCAGCACATCCAGAAGCTGGAGCATATTATTATTAGTAAAGTTGCTGTAATCAAATCCCTCGCCGGAAAATTTCTTCAACCCTGTCCACTGCCTATTGTCGTAAGCCAGTTTCCCGACCTTCCGTACCAAATCATTTTTTGCGGTTTTCTCTCTGATGTAGCTCACAAAGGGTTTGGGTAGTTGCGAATATGTTCTATCCAGAGCCCTTAGTTCATTGTCATTGCCACTAATAGAAAATCGATAGAATGCTTCTTCGTAAGGAACGCGCACTTTACTATTCAGTAGTAGATAAGCCTCGTAGCCTATTCTGTCTTCCGAAGGGGCGGGCGGTCCCCAGCAGAACCAATCATGCAGATCTCTGACTCGGATCCCAGTCCCCTGGCATAATCTCGATAGATTGGCTATTTCATCGTAATTCACGAAGCGCCCTCAATTGCAGGAATGAAATGACCGCCTTATATCATGTGGAGGTTAGAGATGGCTTGTTGTGGACTTCACTCCAGCACGTTGACTTAATATCGGGAGTTGGCGCAATGGGCGAGACGGTTGCATATCTCTTTGGGTAAAAGCAGCCACTTCTCCGAATCCAACGGGACCTTTTTGCTCTTTCAAGCGACAAGAGATTTCTCCTAATTTTTCAAGCGCTGCATCCCTGTTTCCTTCTAAACCCAATGTCTGCAACTGCCTTTGGACAATTACAACTGATCCGATGCCCATATTACCAACTGTCTTCAATTCGGAAGTGGCGACATCAACCCCAAGCATTCTTTTGCAGGCAGACTGCATTTGTGCATCTGACAAACAGTTGGTGCGAATGACAAAAGTTAGATGAGACAGCGCCCCTTCTAATTCCTTTTGAGTAGCATTATGCGGTACATCACTAACAAAAAAAGTTGGCAGAGTGTGCGCACGCACACGATTCATAAATGGATGCCCGTTCGAGTTTGCTAAAAACTGAAGTGCGCCAGTAAACACAAGGGGAATTTTATCAAGGGTTGCCCTTTCCAGATCGAGCGCATGAGCATTGTCCGGATCTTTTTCTAGCCAATCGCTCCATATGGGCACAACTCTTGCCTCAAGCCCTCTTGTAGCGGCTATATATTGAGCAACGGACTTGCGGCCTGTTCCGACCGGACCGATAAGAGTAATGTCCGCCCCGGCTAAATTCCCTGCTTTTGCTGTTAAATCTGCTATCAACGCAATTGCACCATCCGGGGCAGATATAAGGTTTGGATCAAATCGCTCTGGCTCAAAATCAATTGTAATGGGTAACGAAGGCACCCCACCATTCTGAGCCTTCAAGGCCCTGCTAAATTCACGATCAATTTCTTTCAACACAAATGATTTACTTATGTCCTCCAGTATTCGCAATGAAGCCGTTCTTACACAAGTATCAATAATGGCAACAGATAGTTCCCTGGCCATTCTCGATAGTTTCTTGACATCGTCTTGAGTTAAGTCCGCGCCAATATATTTTTTGGTTTTAGTGATAATTGTTCCAATTCTTGCAGCTAGCGGCATGTAGTTCATGCCATAATAAGGCATTGTGCGCCGTGTTGTGGCTGGATCAAACAAGTCCGTTCGATTTGATATAAATATTACACGTGTGCCAAGTCCTTCCAAAAGCTCGTTCGTAAATTCCTTGCTACCTTGTTCTTTCGTTGCTGCTCTATTTAAATCGCGCAAAATATCTTCGGCTTCATCAAACACCAAAATGGCATTCATTTTTGTTTGTCGTACAATAAATGCACACCGAACCAGTGCATTAATGCGATCATTTCTGGTTGGCTCCTCTAAAGAAAAACCGGTTGCTTTACTTTTCTCTGCAACGCCCACAAGAAAAACTCTTGCCTTCAATCTTTGTGCTAGAATAGCAGTAAGTTCAGTTTTACCTGTTCCGGGTGGACCACCCAGAGTCATGTTGTGACGTATTTTGGCCCCCCGATTTCTGTAGTACCCCTCCAGAGTAGCGGCCATGTCATCAACATCATCGGCCATATATGTGTAATCAGCGATCGTAAGTTCTGTGGTCGGGCTAGGCCCCAGCAAAGCAAACAAAAGATCATCAACTGATTTATAATTACCGGCCAGAATACGCTGCAACGGTTTGTCTACTGAGAATTGACTTTGCTTTTCATCATGAGCGAGAAATTTGACGCCCACTAAAATGCTGTCTGGGTCAAGCTCAGCTTTCAAAGCCTCCTTTTTGTCTCGCAAATCCAATAAAATTGCTAAACTTTCAATATAATCTTCGTGAGAAACAACTTCATCTAGATGCGCTGCCTCCAGAATCCTGTCAAAACGTCCCTTGGGGGCACAAGCAAAAAACAGAAGGATTTCTCTTTGTATCTCATCAAAATGCAACGCATCTGAGAGAAGCCCGATGTTTCTTTCTAGATCGCTTTTTTCTAGCTTCGTCTCTATGGCCTTCTTGCGAGCCTTATCTTTGTCGGCATCCGTTGATAGCCGTTTCAATTCTTCTGGGGGAACAAGGGCTGTATTAATTTCCTTAATTCTTGCAACAACAGCTTGGTGAACTTTATCTATCTTCGGCTTGAGCTCATCCATAAGATCTTGTTTTAACTTTCCCTCCTGACCTTGTAAGATAGCCTCCGAAGGAACTCTGACTCTAAATTCTTCTCTAAATTCCAGACCAAGCTCATCTTTTGTGCCATGTATATTTAGAATGAGTTGGTATAAACGTTTTGTTGGTTCCAACCCTCTGGCCGTCAGAACCCTGTGGGCCATAAGAAGACGCTGAAATTGGAGTCTGGTTGGCAGCTTAAATTCTTTTTTCTCTTCAGCCATGATAAGTTCCTAAAAAGTGCTTTTAGCCTTACAGAAATATAAGCGGTATCCAGAAGTATGAAAAACCTCTCAAACAATACCTACGACCATTGCATCCCATATTTTGTTTTCTGTAAAGGCCGTCCACATGGATAGATTGGCTATTTCATCAGCAGTAATGCTCATAAAAACCCATTTTATTGCGTTCCATTACAAAGTATAGGCTCTCAACATTCCGCGCTTTGCAAGGTTAGCCATCAAAGCTCCGCACCCAAATTGCCATTGTGGAGCTTCATCTGTCGAGGTCATGACGTTTGTAAGAGAGCCAAGGCTGGATGCGGCGCTTACTGTGACAATATCACCGTGATGATGAGTGAAGCCTTGACCAGCGGGCCCTCTATCCTTTGTTGGAGCGAACATCGTGCCACAAAAGAGGACAGCGCCATCGGGGTATTGATGATGACTAAACATCTGCCCAACGAGCGCCTCTGGTGATCGACTAATCTTGGACATAGACGAACTGCCTTCAAGCAGGAAATTACCGTCAGCACCTTCAACACGCAATTGTAAATTCAGAGCGCTGACGGTACTAAGTGTAAAGTTGCTATCAAAAAGCCTGATGAAAGGCCCCACAGAGCAACTGGCATTTTGATCCTTCGCTTCGCCAAGCAACAATGCCGAACGCCCCTCAAAATCACGGAGATTGACGTCGTTACCAAGTGCCGCACCTACAATTCTTCCTTCTGCACTTATGGCAAGCACTACTTCTGGTTCAGGATTGTTCCATTTTGAAAGTGGATGCAGACCAGCTTTTGCTGCATGGCCAATCGCAGACATCGGTTGTGCTTTTGTGAAGATTTCAGCATCAGGGCCAATGCCAACTTCAAGATAGGGAGACCACCAACCCATAAGCTTCAAATGTTCTTTCAGCTTTTCAGCGGCATCTGAGCCGGGTTTAATCTTGGAGAGATCGTCGCCAATAACTTCTGAGAAACCTTCTCTAATTTTTTGCGCTTTTTTAGGATCACCCTCGGCTTTTTGCTCGATAACACGCTCGATCATGGACACAGCGAATGTGACGCCTGCCGCTTTCACAGCTTGCAGATCAATAGGGGCGATGAGATGTAAGGTGTCTAATTTTTGGGCGGGTGTATTGGAAAGAATTTCACCAATGTTTCCGATCTTTCCCCCCCTTGCGGTGCGCGCAGCTTCTAAAGGGGAGGAGTGATTTAGCAACATGCTAACAGTTGCAAAAGATACCGTGATGTCTGTTATGTCGCCACTGGGTTCAAGTCGAACAACCGATGGACCTTCTACATCTGGACGCCATACTCTCCCGATAAAAGTACCACTTCGATAATCAGCAGGAAGCGTAAGTTCTGGTGTAACTTTATTTACAGGAACAAGATATTCAATCGTCATGGCCCCCTCTTATTTTTTTAAGGTCTCTGCCGTTTCAGTTAAGCGGCTGGTCGATCATTGCGGCTTTCCTGAATCATGACAACTAAATTTAAGACCAGGGGGGATTGAATCATTAACCATAATAACCTTTGGAATGTTTTATCGTTTTTGCTGTCAGACCGAACCTAGCCGCCCGATCGTTTGGATAGCAGAATATATGGATAGGATGCATGTGCCTATCTACGAGATTAAGAGCGCCCATTTTTCTGCGCATACCCGACACACGAAAATTAACCATATTTTATATTGAAATACTAAATTGACTTCTAGTATGCGGTTACTTCTAGTATGCGGTTATCTTTGCAGCCACGACGCAAGAGCACACAGCCCTTAAAAATACTAATTGCTTTTAGCAACAAAATTTGTTGGCCCAGCCGATATATAAACAAGTAATTATTCAGGATCAGATTATGGACGGACAAAAAGAAATAGCCTGCATACGGGCGCTTCTTGATGAAGTGGGGCGCAAGCCCGATGCTTATCCGGGAACTTTTGACCAGACTCTTGATGCATTGCTGCCAGAAGCAACACTGCTGACTTTTGATCAGTTGAGACTTCTCAAGGGACTAAGAAACAGCAATCCAGAAGGTGATGCAAATTTAGCAGGAATACTTGGGAGAATGATTAATAGGGCGCTTCCTGTTCCTTATAAAAAACCTAACGCAAACGAAGAAGTAGACAAAGAAAGAAAAAAAGCACGCGCATTAGGCAAGATAAGAGCACCCACCAAGCTCTTAAAACCCGGCACAGATGATCAGTTGGAGCGCTTAAGACAAGTATTCCATAGCGCAGATGATGAAATGGCCGTGCATGCCCTTCTAAGGGGGGCGGCCATAGATCCAAATGAGGTTGCGAGAAAACACAGGCTATCATTATATAAATTACACGCCAAAAATCCCGGGGTAGTTCCCGAAGCAATCAAGCTCCTGCCCGCCGCTACACAGAAGCATAAGGAGCCAGATGTATCTGGCTCCTCAACAGCGCTAAACAAAAAGAAAACTTCACAAAAACCTACAACATCCTCTGTGCCTGAGGTTGTGCCGGATCCCTCGCCTGCAGGAATAGAAGAACCAACGGAATCTGATAGCCACGGCCAAGATCATGCCCCTGAGGCATCACTAGCAGTGGTCGCCAAAGAGATTATAAAAAGGGGAAAAAAAACATCCAAAGCTAGACCCGTAGAGGATCAAGATACTCTCAAAAGTTTATTCTATGAAGCGTGTGGGATTACACCACCCCCAGAATTTGCTCGTATGCGCGCTGCTGAGATTCTCAAATCATATCAGCTCATGCTTTATTATAATATCGGCCTTAATCTTGGAAAAATAGGGGAATGCTTTAATCCTCTTGCAAGTGTATCAATGCTCGATAACAGGCTCAGCGAGAAAAAGGGCCTAAGTGTTACACAAGACTTTGTGCGTCAGTTCTCCACCCCTGTCCGCGAAGCACTCGA
>Ga0206826_1088_pt1 | contig 13751 bp, 23 predicted proteins | sample Alteio_BWOrgCont_80_FD_152636 | JGI IMG/M metagenome (GOLD analysis project Ga0206826, IMG submission 152636) | Enriched cells from forest soil in Barre Woods Harvard Forest LTER site, Petersham, Massachusetts, United States -... | ecosystem: Environmental > Terrestrial > Soil > Temperate forest >... | reverse complement strand
ATGCTTGCGTAGGTTATCCGCCGTTTCAGCTGGATTAAAGATGATGGAAGTATAGAAAAAGGCGAAGAAAATAATCAACAGTCCGTAAAGCGCAATATAAGCTGGCTGGCCGTGGCGCATGTTCTGCGCAATCCATTGCACCCACAGGGGGCTGTCGGCACTCGCGAAACCTGCAAAGGTCATGGGCAGCGCTAAAATTGACGAAGCGAAAATCGGCCCCATCACGCCTGAAGAATTGACCTTCAGCGGCATAAAGCTGCTCTCGCCGCCGGTCATTTTCAGGCCCACTTGGCGTTTGGGATACTGCACCAGAACCTTACGGTGTGCACGCTCCATGAAAACAATAAAACCCAGGATCAGCGCCGCGCCCACGATCATAGCGATAATCCCGAGCACTGGAATTGCACCCGTGCGGCCCAGCTCCATCATCTGGCCGATGCCGCCCGGCAGGCGTGCGACAATTCCCGCGAAAATGATGAGTGAAATGCCGTTGCCGATGCCGCGGCTCGTGATCTGTTCGCCCAGCCACATCAAAAACATCGTCGCGCCGACTAGCGTGATAACAGTGGAAATAATAAATCCCATCCCCGGGTTAATAACGGCTGATGCGCCGCCAGGGCCGGTCATATGCTGAAGGCCCACGGAGATCCCGTAAGCCTGGAACGTCGCGATCACAACGGTCAGGTAACGCGTATATTGATTGAGTTTGCGGCGGCCGCTTTCGCCGCCCTCTTTGCGCAGTTGTTCAATCGAGGGGATCAGCGCGCCCACCAACTGCATAATAATCGAAGAGGAAATATAGGGCATGATATTGAGCGCGAAAATCGCCATGCGCTGCACCGCGCCGCCCGCAAACATGTCAAAGACGGATAGCAGCCCGCCCGCGTTTTGCTTAAAAATGCTTTGCAGCACGCCGAGATCAATGCCTGGGATCGGCAGATAGGTGCCAAGGCGGTAAACAATCAGCGCGCCCAGTGTGAACCATATGCGCGCGTGCAGCTCCTTGGCCTTGCCGAAGGAACCCATATTAAAGTTGGCCGCCATTTGCTCTGCCGCTGATGCCATTGTTCTTTGCTTCCCCAGTTTAACCTAGTAGCAATAGCAGGCAGTCCACGAAATGCAAGCGTTCGCAACTTCAGGTAGCAAAATTACTTTTTTGGCGCTCGGGTCAGGACACGTCGGGAAGCGCTTGAGCGTAGTGCCGTACCAACAATGGCAACCGGCGATATAAAGAATTTATAGCTACCAGATATTTAATTTTCGGGCTGTCGAATTTGTCCGGATCGCTTTCTGTATATTGCTGCACCGGCGTGCCTGGATTAATTTTCTTTCTTACCAGCGCAAATAAATAATAGCGTGCAATATTGCGGAGTTGAACCCTGTCAAAGTCCATATCCTTCGGCTTAAAATTCAGGATCCCACCTTTTTTAAGCGCAATATATTTTACCATGGCCGCATCCAGGTTCTCACCGCAGCGGCGGATATATTCCAGGTAAGGCTCTTCCTGGCCTATCTGTTTGATGGCGGCGGTCGCAAGGTATATGGCGTTTAGCAAATTAATATCTTTGCTATTACGGTATAGTTCTATTGTGGCGCTACAGATCGCCACCGCGCGTCCAGGAGAGCTTTTTGCAGGCGAATTCAATTCAGAATAATTTCTCGTTAATGCAATTACCGAATGAACGATGCTCTGTGGGAACCCAACCTGCCTTAAATCTGTGGTTTGCCAAGCAGAATCCGACAGCATCTTATGCAAATAGGAAATGATTTTTTTTCTTGGCTTGCGGATAAAGGGCGTCGCTACGTCCTGCAGATAAGGGATACAAGGGGTTCCGTCATCCAGCATTACATGACCGAAGGTGTTCGCGGCAACCAATGTAGCGAGACCAATGCCATAATTAGGCTTGATTTTATTTTTTTCATCCCAAGCCTCAGCAGGATAAACTTCGCGAACCCGGCCTGCAATTTCTTCCGGCGCGAAAAGGCCGATATGTTGGCCGCTACTGTCTTTTCCCGTGTAATCTTCCGGCATTGTGATCTTATATTCATAAGTGTGTTCCGCCGGATTCCACTCAGGCAATGGGTCCGCCGCATCATATTCGGGGTTACGGATATTCTCACGGACAAGGCGCAAAATATTCTCATCCTTGCATAGAACGGGATGGTTAAGTACAAAATCTTCTACAGAGGTTCCACGCTTAATTTTGTTGTTTTGAATCGCCAATAGGTATTTGTAGGCGATGTTATACCGCAGCAATTTGTCCTGATTTACAAAGGCTGGGTCGCGCGCGAAAAGTGTGTTGTTAAGCAAATCAGCATCTTTCACTTCCGGCGCATTCAAATCCATTCCCAAACGGCAAATAAATTCAAAATAAGGTTCTTTGACTATTTTATTGTCTTTTGTAATACGCACCCTGCGGCTGATGGCCAATGTGGAATCCAAAACACTTTTGGAAAAACCAAGCCGGTTCAGCATCAGCACAGTCCAAATAGAGTCCTCGATGAAGTCATGCATATAGGCGTCCAGCTTTTTCTCAGGGTCTTCTGCAAAAGGCGTAGCGACTTCCTGAGTATGCTCCATATAAGCACCGCCATTATCGCGGATGATATGCCCAAAGATGTTCGCAACAAGAAAGGTTGCAATCCCTATTGCGTATTCATATTGGAGTTTGCCATCATCGTTCCAGGCCTCAGGCGGATAAACCTTGCGGATTCGTTCCACGATCTCATCCGGCGTGAACAAGCCAATAATCCTATGATAGCGGTCTCTGTTTTTATCTTCCATTCAAGGCCTCAATAAAAAATAACATCCATTTCCCTAGGCTGCCGCCCCCGCGGAATCATCATATATTTATGTATTGCTACTCTAAACCTGCCTGAAAGTAAAAGAATTTACGCTAAAAAATGAGGGGCCAAATGGGCCCCTGTTTAATCTTCTGGTTTTCCAATTAGTTAAGCCGCTCGGGGCGGTTTAATCCACTTTTTGCGCTCAATGACTTCCACGCTGCCGCCGGCAGCCTCAACCGCCTTTACCGCCGTGGCCGTGGCGCCTGCCAGCTTTAACTTCACGCTACTGGTCAGCTTGCCCGTACCCAGCAAACGCACGCCGTCGCGCAGGTGGCGCACGACGCCTGCGGCCTTCAGCGCCGCCGCATCAACCACACCCTGGGTATCCAGTTTTTTCGCGTCAATCGCGGTTTGTAGGCGCGCCAGGGTCACTTCCGCAAAATGCAGCCGGTTTGGCTTGGTAAAGCCGATTTTCGGTAGGCGGCGGTGCAGCGGCGTCTGGCCGCCCTCAAAGCCGTGAATAGCTACGCCCGTACGGGCCGTCTGGCCCTTGCCGCCCCGGCCCGCGGTTTTCCCCTTGCCCGAGCCGATGCCGCGGCCAAGGCGCTTCGCTTTGTAGCGTGCGCCCTTATTATCTTTGATTTCATTGAGTTTCATGGTATTTTTAACCTTCTACTTTAAGCAAGTGTTTCACAGACTCGATCATCCCGCGCACAGAAGGCGTATCCTCGAGCGTGCGCGTGCTACGCAGTTTGTTCAAGCCCAGACCAATCAGGGTTTTACGCTGATATTCTTGGCGCCCAATCGGGCTGCCAGTCTGCGTGATGGTGACGGTCTGACCGGATTTCGCGGCGGATTTTGCGGCCTTACTCATTTGCACCCTCCTTGCTTTCATCGTGTTTCGCTCCGTCGCGGGCCGCGAGCAGATTGCCGATCTTCACGCCGCGGCGCGACGCGATCTGGCGCGGGCTGGAGGCCTGACGCAGTGCGTTTAGCGTCGCCTTTACCATGTTGTGCGGATTGGATGAGCCCACGGATTTCGATACGACATCGCCGATCCCGAGCGCTTCGAACACCGCGCGCATCGGACCGCCCGCGATAATGCCGGTACCCGCAGGCGCCGAACGCAAAATCACCTTGCCTGCACCGTAATGACCATACAAATCGTGATGCAAAGTGCGGCCTTCGCGCATCGGCACGCGGAACAGATTGCGTTTCGCCTGTTTGGTGGCTTTTTCAATGGCTTCAGGGACCTCGCGCGCCTTGCCGTGACCGGAGCCAACGCGGCCCTTTTGATCGCCCACGATCACCAGCGCGGAAAAGCGCATGGTGCGTCCGCCCTTCACGGTTTTGGAAACGCGGTTGATCGACACCAATTTGTCAATCAGGCCATCGGATTCCTCTTCATCCCGGCGCGGGCGGCGGTCGCCGCGATCACCGCGGTGTTCACGTTGAGGTTTGGTTGCTGCTTCTGCCATAATTGCTCCCTAAAACTTGATGCCAGCGGCGCGCGCGGCTTCGGCCAAAGCCTTGACGCGGCCATGATATTTGAATGAACCCTTGTCGAACATCACTTCTGTCACGCCCGCTTTTTTGGCGCGCTCAGCAATCAGTTCGCCCACCTTCGCCGCAGCAACAACGTTGCCTTTGTTTGTCTTGCGCAAATCCTTTTCCAGGGATGAAGCCGCAGCCACCGTATGGCCTTTAGCGTCATCAATGACCTGTGCGGAAATGTGATTTTCCGTACGGTGCACTGACAGGCGCAGGCGGCCCGAATTATCTGCGCGCAAGCGGCGGCGCACACGCGCAGCCCGCTTATCAGCCTGTTGGTTATTAAGTCGAATAGTGCGGCTCATTTCTTTTTACCTTCTTTGCGCAAAATGGTTTCGTCTTCATATTTAACGCCTTTGCCTTTGTAAGGCTCGGGCGGTTTCAGTGCGCGGATTTCCGCAGCGAGCTGACCCACTTGCTGTTTGTCAAAGCCCGTGATGCTGATCTCTGTTTGCTTGTCCACGGCAATCTGGATTCCCTGCGGCACCGGCACGCGCACTTCATGCGAGAAGCCCAGGGAGAGCACCAGTGTTTTTCCCTGCATCGCCGCGCGGTAACCAACACCGTTGATGATCAACTTATCGCTGAACCCCTTTGACACACCCAAAACCATATTGTTCACCAGCGTGCGCGACAGGCCCCATTTGGAGCGCCCCACGCGAGTGTTTTTATCGTGCGGAATCAGGGAAATTTTGCCATCGGCGAAGCTGACCTTAATTTCCGGATCCAGCGTGCGCGAAAGTTGGCCGAGTTTCCCCTTAATGGAAACGGTATTCCCGTCCACCTTTGCCTCAACACCCTGAGGAATTGCGACTGCGTGTTTGCCTATGCGTGACATGCGCGCCTCCCTAAAATACCTTGCCCAGGATTTCGCCGCCCACATTCTGCTCGCGCGCTTCGCGGTCAGACAATACGCCCTTCGGCGTGGACAGGATGAAAATTCCCAGACCATTGTAAAATTTTTCTAGCTTGCTAATGCGCACATAGGTGCGGCGGCCCGGCGTGGAAACACGGTCAAGCGTTTTGATCACGGGTGCGCCGCTGTCGTATTTCAGTTCGATATTCACGTCGGCCTTACCCTTGTCGGCTTCAGCGCGGCTGTAGGTACGGATGTAACCTTCGCGTTGCAAGACGCCTAAAACATTTTCCACGTATTTGGACGCGGGCGCAGAAATCACCTGCAAACGGGCCTGCTGGCCGTTCTTAATCCGTGCGAACAAATCACTAATAGGATCACTGATAGACATTATCCGATATCCCCCTTTCTTACCAAGATGCTTTGCGAACGCCGGGCAATAACCCATCGTTTGCGAGTTTACGAAGCATATTACGCCCCAATCTGAATTTGCGGTACACGCCCTGCGAACGGCCCGTAAGCTCGCAGCGATTGCGGTGGCGGGTTTTGGAGCCGCTGCGTGGCATCTCTGCGAGTTTTTGCGTGGCCTCAAAGCGCTCTTCAAGGTCCAATTTGCGATTCTTGACAATCGCCTTTAATTTTGTGCGTTTGGCCGCAAACTTTTTCGCGAGTTTCGCGACTTTGTTATTGCGGTTGACGCGGGAAAGCTTAGCCACTGGGTCTTCCTCCTATCGGTCCGTGAAGGGCAAGTTGAAACCGTCCAGCAGCGCGCGCGCTTCCTTGTCGGTCTTTGCCGTCGTGCAGATGATGATGTCCATGCCGCGGGTCTGCTCGATATCATCGTAGCTGACTTCGGGGAAAATCAATTGTTCCTTGAGGCCCATGGCATAGTTGCCGCGGCCATCGAAAGACTTAGGCGAAATCCCGCGGAAGTCGCGGATACGCGGCATGGCGATGTTCACCAGACGGTCCAGAAATTCATACATGCGCGTCGCGCGCAATGTGACTTTGATCCCCAGCGGCATGCCTTCGCGCGTTTTAAAGGTAGCGATGGATTTTTTGGATTTCGTCACGATTGGTTTTTGCCCGGTGATGAGCGCGAGTTCCTTTGCCGCGCCCGCGATGCGGCGGCCATCGGCCACAGCCTCACGGCCCATGCCGATGTTCACGACGATTTTGTCAAGACGCGGGATCGCCATATCATTCTTGTATCCGAACTGTTCTTTCAGTTTTGGCTTCACCGCTTTGGTGTAATGCTCTTTTAGTCTTACTGTCTGTGCCATGGTCTGCCTCTACCTATCCACCTGCTCGCCCGATTTTTTCGCGACGCGCACTTTTTTGTTACTCACTGTTTTAACGCCCACACGTGTCGCTTTGCCCGTTTTGGGATCAGCCAACCCGAGGTTGGAGATATGAATTGATGCTTCCATTTTTTCGATACCGCCTGCACCCGCCGCCGAAGGCTTGCGGTGTTTGGTGACCAGATTCACGCCCTGCACTACCGCGCGGTTTTCAGACGGAATAACCCGCAAAACCTTGCCGGTTTTACCCTTATCGCGGCCGGTGCGCACCACCACGGTGTCGTCTTTTTTGATTTTCAGTTTCGGTTGCATTTTCCTCTATACTCCGTTCAAAGCAAGCATTTCGCGGGTTTCAGTTAATCTATGAAGACGCGCATGTCTGGTACGCGGTGTTGCTTCTATTGCTTGGTTTAATTGTCCTGCGAGGATATAGCGAAGGCCTCCAAACTTAACAGCCTCATCCCAATTTGGCCTGCAGTACAAAACTGGAAACTCAAACGCTAAAATTCTAGCCGCACGACAAGGTGGGATATCAGAAACGCGCCTTACATAAGAATTGGTATGCTGGCCGCTTCCTATTATGTCGTTGACTTTCCTATGAATTTTATCAGACCCACCCACTAAAAATCCAACAGGCATACCACCCGCATTAAACCCCATAAAATTACAATCTGTCAGGCCCACACATAGACGCACTCCGGATTGAGAATGGGAAGACAAAACTTTTAATACATCCTGTAAAATTTCGTGGCCCACCATTGAAAAGTTAGGAGCAAGACTACTTACAGCTGCAAGATATAAAATACTGGAATGTTCGCGAGGGAGACGCATCTTAAAATACCTCCTCCGCCAGCGAGACGATTTTCATGAATTTGCTACGCAATTCACGGGGAATCGGCCCAAAGATCCGCGTGCCGATCGGCTCGTTATTCGCATTGATCAAAACACCCGCGTTGGTATCGCATCGGAATGATGTGCCGTCCGGGCGCTGTTGATCTTTGCGCGTACGCACGATTACCATGCGGATGACTTGTCCCTTTTTTACTTTTGAATTGGCCTTAGCCGTCTGAATAGACGCGCGGATGACATCGCCGATCCGGCCGCCCTTCAGATTGCGTGAACCCTTCAGCACCTTGATGCACTTTGCAGTGATAGCGCCGGAATTATCAGCCACATTCAAAACGGTTTCCATCTGGATCATGACAGCCTCTTACGCGTCCTTGCTCGCAGTGGTTTTTCCCAAAAGACCCAAAACCACCCAGGTTTTAGTTTTGGAAATCGGACGGGTTTCTTGAATTTCAACCGCGTCGCCCACTTTGTATTGGTTGGTTTCATCATGCGCCGCGAATTTTTTTGAACGGCGAATGAATTTTTTATAAATCGGATGGCGGATGCGGCTTTCAACTTTGACGATCACAGTTTTATCGCCTTTATCGCTGACCACTTCCCCCTGCATAATACGGCGCGGCATGTTACTTCCCCTTATTTGCGCTGGATTTGCGCTGTTGTTGAACGGTTTTGATCTTCGCAATTTCGCGGCGCACAGCGCGCACGCGTGCAGTGTTTTGCATCTGGCCCGAAGCCTGCTGGAAACGCAGGTTCAATTGCTCACGGCGTAGCTGGCCGACTTGTTCGGTCAGCTGATCATCCGTCTTAGCGCGCACGTCGGAAACTTTGGTGATTTTGCCTGACATGTCCCTCTCCTACGCGACCTTTTCTTTGTCTTTGGCGACTAGCGGCACATCCGGCAGGCGCGTCACAAACTTGGTTTTGATTGGCAGTTTTGCCGCAGCGAGTTCGAATGCTTCACGCGCGACTGCTTCTGGCACGCCTTCCAACTCAAATAAAATCCGGCCCGGCTTTACGCGTACGGCCCAGAATTCAGGCGAACCCTTGCCAGATCCCATGCGCACTTCGGCAGGCTTTTTGGAAACTGGCACATCCGGGAAAATACGAATCCACAAACGGCCCACACGTTTCATAGCGCGCGAAATCGCCCGGCGCGCGGCCTCAATCTGACGCGCGGTAAGGCGCTCAGGCTCAAGCGCCTTCAGACCATAAGCGCCAAAGTTCAGCGCCGAGCCGCCCTTGGTCAAGCCGTGAATACGGCCCTTAAAGGCTTTGCGGTATTTGGTGCGTTTTGGGGATTGCATGACTTACGACCTCTGATCTTTTAATTTCTTATCTTGCGCAAGCGGATCGTGCGCCAGGATTTCACCTTTGAAAATCCAAACCTTCACACCGATGATTCCGTAAGTCGTTGAAGCTTCAGCGAAGCCGTAATCTACATCCGCGCGCAGCGTGTGCAGCGGCACGCGGCCTTCGCGGTACCATTCCATGCGCGCGATTTCCGCGCCGCCGAGACGACCCGAAACATTGATACGAATACCTTTGCCGCCCATACGCATGACGGTTTGCACCGCGCGTTTCATCGCGCGGCGGAAGGTCACGCGGCGTTCAAGCTGCTGCGCCACACCTTCAGCGGTGAGCTGCGCATCCAGTTCCGGCTTGCGAATTTCGACCAGGTTTACTGCGACATCGTTTTCAGGCACGAGTTTTTTAATGTCGGCGCGCAGTTTTTCGATGTCCGCCCCTTTTTTACCAATAATTACGCCAGGACGCGCGGTGTGAATATTCACGACCAGATTTTTCGTTGCGCGCTGCAGTACGACTTTCGCCACGCCCGCTTGTTTAAAGGCCTTTTTCACGAAGTCGCGGATTTTGAAATCCTGATGCAGGGCGTCCGCATAGTTGCGGTCCGCGAACCAGCGGCTGTCCCAGGTACGGTTGATGCCGAGGCGCAGGCCTACGGGATTAACTTTCTGACCCATTATACAGTCTCCTTTTTCGCAGCTGATTTCTTCGCAGCGGGTTTCTTCGTGGCAGCTTTATCCGCTGATGCCTTTTTAGCCGGCTTCGTCGTCGCTGAGGTTTCTTTCGCTGCTTTGGCGGTTGCCTTGGCAGTGGGTGTCTTCGTCTTTTTATCCGCGCTGCTGACCGTGCCGGCTTCGCGCAAAATAATCGTCATGTTTGAGAAAAACTTATGTACGCCAGCAGATTTTCCGCGACCGCGCGCGTGGAAGCGTTTCATCACAAAGGCCTTACCCACCGATGCTTCAGACACAACCAGCTTATCAATGTCGAGGCGATGATTGTTTTCTGCATTCGCAATCGCCGACTGCAAAAGCTTTTTCACGTCGCCCGCGACGCGGCGCTTAGAGAAACTCAGCGCGACCATGGCCGCCGCCGCCGTTTTGCCCTGAATCAACCCAGCCACCAGGCCGAGCTTACGCGGTGTCACGCGCAGCGTGCGCGCAAAGGCCCGTGCTTCGGTTTCGGTGATGCGTTTCGGATTAGCTGCTTGTCCCATGGCTTACTTCTTCTCTGCTTTCTTGTCGCCGCCGCCTGAATGGCCATGGAAGGTGCGTGTGGGCGAAAACTCACCCAGCTTACGACCCACCATATTTTCCGTCACCAGCACGGGGATAAAGGATTTCCCATTATAAACGCCAAACGTCGCGCCGATGAATTCTGGCAAAATCGTCGAACGGCGCGACCAGGTTTTGATGATCTCATTCCGGCTGCTGCTTTTTACCTTCTCAACTTTCTTGAGCAGGTAGCCATCAACGAACGGGCCTTTCCAAACTGAACGTGGCATCTCTATTCCCTCCTACTTCGCAGCCTTGCGGCGGCGGACGATCATATTGTCCGTGCGCTTGTTGTGACGTGTTTTCTTACCCTTGGTCGGTTTGCCCCATGGCGTCACCGGATGGCGGCCACCTGAGGATTTACCCTCACCCCCGCCCAGCGGGTGATCTACTGGGTTCATGACAACGCCGCGCACATGCGGACGCCAGCCGCGCCAGCGGTTGCGGCCCGCCTTAGACAGACTTTGGTTCATGTGGTCCGGATTCGACACCGCGCCGATGGTGGCGAAGCATTCGCTGCGCACCAAACGCACTTCGCCGGACATCAATTTGATTTGCGCGTAACCGCTGTCACGTCCCACCAGCTGAACATAGGCGCCCGCCGAACGCGCGATCTGTCCGCCCTTGCCAGGTTTCAGTTCGACGTTGTGCACAATCGTGCCGAGCGGCATATTTTTAAGCGGCATAGCGTTGCCGGGCTTCACATCCACTTTTTGTCCAGCGATAACGGTGTCACCCGCCTTCAGGCGCTGCGGAGCAATGATATAGGCCACTTCACCATCTGCATATTTCACCAGCGCGATGAAGGAGGTACGGTTCGGATCGTATTCCAGGCGCTCAACCGTGCCTGCCACGTCAAATTTCTGACGCTTAAAATCAATGATGCGGTAACGCTTTTTGTGCCCGCCACCGCGGTGCCAAGCCGTGATGCGACCTGTATTGTTGCGCCCGCCCGTGCGCTTCAAACCTTCGGTAAGTTCCTTCACCGGTGCGCCTTTATGCAGCTCGCTGCGGTCCACCAGCACCAGCTGGCGGGATGCGTTTCCAATCGGATTAAATTGACGAAGTGCCATGTCTGTTTCTCCTACTTCGGCAACCCGGTTGAAATATCAATGGTCTGGCCGGATTTCAGCGTCACGAGCGCCTTCTTGCGATCGGAGCGCACGCCCTCACGGCCCTTAAAACGCTTGATCTTGCCGGGCAGGCTGGTGGTATTAACCTTCGTCACTTCCACCTTGAATAGTGCCTCAACCGCCGATTTGATTTCAGGCTTCGTCGCGGACGGCAGTACCCAAAAAGCGATCTGGCCATGCTGGGATGCCATCGTCGCCTTTTCCGTGATCACGGGACGCAGAATGGTATTGTACATTTGCTCCGTCGCCTGAGGCGTCGCGGCTTTTTGTTTTTTCTTTGCGCCAATCATGACTCTTGACCTCCCAGGCGCTCCTGGAGCTTTTCAACGCCCGCCCTGGTGATCACCAAGGTGTCGCGTTTCAGAATAGACAGAACATTTGCGCCGCCTGCGGGTAAAACATCCACTTGCGGAATGTTGCGCGCCGCGAGAGCGAATTTTTCGCCGACCTTTTCACCATCAATCACCAATGCTGATTGCAGGCCCATCTTGCCGAAGGCCGCCGCCAACTCTTTGGTCTTATGACTGTTGGTTTCAGTTGTGTCGAGCACAATGAGCTTACCCGCCGCTGCTTTCGTCGAGAGTGCGATTTTTAGGCCGAGAGAGCGGATTTTTTTCGGCAGGTCATATTCGTGCGAACGCACCACGGGCCCAAAAATTGTCGCACCGCCGCGCATTTGCGCGGAGCGGAGTGAGCCTTGGCGCGCGTTCCCCGTACCTTTTTGTTTATAGGGTTTTTTCGTGGTGCCTTGAATTTCGCTGATTCCCTTGGTCTTGTGCGTACCCGCCTGGGCACGCGCGCGTTGCCAATTCACGACGCGGTGCAGAATGTCTTTGCGAACCGTTACGCCGAAAATATCCGCGCTGAGCTCAATCTGCCCAACTTCCGCGTTCTGAAGATTTTTTACTGCAAGTTTCATGACTGTTCACCTTCACCTGCTTCAGCCGCTGGAACTGCTTCAACCTGCGCCTCTTGCGCTGGTGCTTCCGCCGCCTGTTCTTTTTGCGGCTTCGCCGCCTGCTTCAAACCCGCCGGGAATTGCAAACCTTCCGGCTGTTTTTTCTTGATCGCATCCCGGATTGTCACCCAAGAACCGTCAAAGCCCGGCACTGAACCTTTTACGAACACCACGTCATGATCCGCATCGACCGCAATCACTTTCAAGTTCATTTGTTTGCGCTGCGCCACGCCCATGTGGCCGGCCATTTTTTTATTCTTAAAAACTTTACCCGGATCCTGACGTCCGCCGGTTGATCCATGCGAGCGGTGCGATACGGATACCCCATGCGAGGCGGGCAAACCACCAAAGTTCCAACGTTTCATCGCGCCCGCGAAACCGCGGCCTATGGTCGTTGCCGTCACATCCACAAATTGGCCCGCAATGAAATGGTTCGCGCTGATTTCCGCGCCCACTTCCAAAAGGTTTTCCGATGGAACGCGGAATTCATGCACAACTTGCTTCGGCTCAATTTTCGATTTCGCGAAGTGACCGCGTTGCGCCTTGGTGGTGCGGCTCGCTTTGCGCACGCCCGCGCCGACCTGCACAGCCGTATAACCTTGCTTGTCCGCTTCTACGACGCGAATAACCTGATTGCCGTCCAACTGAAAGGCCGTAACAGGCACGTGCGCGCCGCTATCATCGAAAATCCGGGTCATGCCCAGCTTTTTCGCGATCACGCCCGTGCGGGTTTTTGCGGTTACCTGTGCCATTACGCGGCCTCCGGCAGTTTAATTTGCACATCCACGCCCGCGGCAACGTCGAGCTTCGTCAGGGCGTCAATCGTTTGCGGCGTTGGATCCACAATGTCGAGTAAACGCTTGTGCGTGCGAATTTCGAATTGCTCACGCGATTTTTTGTCCACGTGCGGCGAACGATTCACGGTGAAACGCTCAATATGAGTTGGGATCGGAATCGGCCCCCGCACTCGCGCACCCGTGCGCCGCGCCGTGGAAACAATCTCCGTCAGCACCGTATCGAGGATACGGTGATCGAAGGCGCGCAAAATAATGCGGATGACTTGGTTAACGACCATGACTTTCTCCCAATTCCTCTTTCCCTACTCCACGATCTTAGATACGACGCCAGCACCGACGGTGCGGCCGCCTTCGCGGATGGCAAAGCGCAGACCTTCGTCCATGGCGATCGGCACCAGCAGCTCGATGTCCATCGCCACGTTGTCGCCGGGCATCACCATCTCAACGCCCGAAGGCAGTTGCACCGTGCCCGTCACGTCCGTCGTCCGGAAGTAAAACTGCGGCCGGTAGTTCGTGAAGAACGGCGTATGGCGCCCGCCCTCTTCCTTGGTCAGGATGTAGGCTTCGGCCTTGAACTTCTTGTGCGGCTTGATCGAGCCCGGGGCGGCCAAGACCTGGCCGCGCTCCACGTCCTCGCGCTTGGTGCCTCTGAGGAGGGCGCCGATATTGTCTCCGGCCTCCCCCTGGTCCAGCAGCTTGCGGAACATCTCAACGCCCGTCACCGTGGTCTTTTGCGTATCGCGCAGACCCACGATTTCAATCTCTTCGTTCACCTTGACAATGCCGCGTTCCACCCGGCCCGTGACCACCGTACCGCGGCCCGAGATCGAGAACACATCCTCAACCGGCATCAGGAAGGGTTTATCCTTGGGGCGCTCAGGCAGCGGGATGGCTTCGTCCACCGCCGCGATCAGCTTGCGCACCGCGTCTTCGCCCAGTT
>Ga0206826_1087_pt1 | contig 13859 bp, 3 predicted proteins | sample Alteio_BWOrgCont_80_FD_152636 | JGI IMG/M metagenome (GOLD analysis project Ga0206826, IMG submission 152636) | Enriched cells from forest soil in Barre Woods Harvard Forest LTER site, Petersham, Massachusetts, United States -... | ecosystem: Environmental > Terrestrial > Soil > Temperate forest > O... | reverse complement strand
CGTCCGCCGGTGGCGCGGCGGCGTTCTTGCAGGGCGGCATCGCTCCCTGGATCTCTGCGTCCAAGCTGCCGGAGTCAGTGGTCGTAACGGATGAACAAGGATTGGCGTCAGGCGCATGGTCCTGGGATTTATCGATTCCTGCCGCCGGTGAAGGGGAGGTCTGGGTAGCTTCGCCGCTGGAAGCGATGACGGCGGAGCGGCTCGGTAGCGTCCGGGCTTGGATGAAAGAGAATCCCATGGATGAACTCTACAATCGGACCGTCAAGCAATGGAAGGCGCGTTTGGGGAAGATGAGAGTAACTCTTCCGCCGGAAGCGTGGAAGTACTTCGATACCTGCCGGACCAGCACGGCACATGTGCTCATCAACCGCGATGGTCCCGGCCTTCAGCCGGGCCCGCGGCGCTACACGCGTTCGTGGATAAGGGATGGGGCGATCATGTCCGCGGCGCTATTAAGAATGGGTCTTGCTGAGGAAGCCAGGGATTTCATTCGTTGGTATGCGCAATTCCAACGTGAAGACGGCAATGTGCCGTGTTGCGTGGATCGCATGGGAATCGATTGGCTGGCGGAGCATGACAGTCACGGGCAATTGATTTACGGCGCGATGGAGTATTACCGCTACACGGGGGATCGCTCGTTCCTGGAGGAATTGTGGCCGGCGATTTGCCGTGCGGTAAGTTACATTGAAGCGCTGCGCGGCCAGCGTTTGACTGAAGAGTATAAGTCGGGAGCTAAGGCGGCGTGTTATGGATTGCTTCCGGAATCCGTGAGCCATGAAGGCTATCTCGCGCAACCAGTGCATTCTTATTGGGATGATTTCTGGGCCATCCGCGGATACGGGGACGCATCCTTGATCGCGGAGATATTAGGTCATGAGGTCGAGGCGGCTCAGTGGAAGACGGTGGAGTCCGGCATGCGAAAAGATGTGAGCGCGTCCATGGCCCTGGTCATCTCCAGTCGAGGGATTCCGCACGTGCCGGGTTCCGTGGAATGGGCGGACTTCGATCCCACCGCCACTTCCAACGCCATCGGACTGCTTGGCGAGTTGGAAGCGCTTCCGGCTTCCGAATTGCCTGTGACGTATGAAACTTATCTCGATGGGTGGAGGAAGCGCCAGACGGGAGAGATGAATTGGATGAATTACACCGCGTATGAGATCCGGATTATCGCAGCATTGGTTCGGCTCGAACGCCGAAAGAACGCAGTCGAATTGGCGGATTTCTTCCTGTCCGACCGGCGTCCGTCGCCTTGGAATCAATGGCCTGAAATTTCGTGGCGCAATCCCAAGAGTCCGGGGCACCTTGGGGATTTACCGCACAGTTGGATCAGCGCGGAATACGTCATCGCGTTTCATGCCATGCTGGCCTATGTGAAAGAATCCGATCAATCGCTGATAGTGGCTGCAGGAATCGCAAGTGAATGGATCGAATCCGGCGAAGGCGTTGCCGTGGAGGACTTACCGACGCCCTTTGGGAAGCTGAGTTACACCTTGCGAAGAGTTGGTGCAGATCTCCTTCGCTTCAATCTCACGAGTAAAATCGCGCCGCCAGGAGGCATCGTATTGATACCGCCTTTGTCTGGACCCATCAAGGAGATCGAGCCGCCCTCGGGAAAACTTATCGCTTGGGATGAGGGCTGGATACGGCTTGGCAGCGGCCCGGCGGAAATCTCGATCAGGCATCTACCCAAGTAAAATCAGGCTTTTCTCCTCACTCTCAGCTTCTTCCCTCATGAACACTCCTGACACTGATTGGTCCCGTGTTGCATTGCCGCAGGTGCGCATTCTTGGGCATTCCCGCTATCGAACTTTGGTGACAACCGAAGGACGAGGTTTTTCCAGATTTCGTGACTTGGCCCTAAATCCGTGGAGTCACGATGCCGTGGAAGGATGCTCTGGAATGCTGATCTATATGCGGGATTTAGAACGGGGGACTTTCTGGCTTTGCGGTGGCGCAGGGGAAGACGGATTGCAACCCGCCGGCGGGCGGATTGCCGGCATGGCGAATGTAACTCATGTGCAAGAAGGCATCGAGTGTTTGACAGAAATCTGCGTGCCACCTGGCTCGGACATGGAACTGCGGCGCATCACGTTGCGGAATCTTGGCGGCCTGGATCGCGCCATCGAAATCACCACCTTCCTTGAAGTGGCGCTACATCAGCCGATGGCCTATGCGAGTCATCCCGCATTTTCCAAGCTATTCGTGCAAACCGAATACGTGGGGGAGCACGGAGTCTTGCTGGCGCAGCGGCGGCCACGAGGATCCACGGATGCGTCGCCATGCATGTTCCAGGCATTGCTTGGTCCGGGAGAATTGCTTTATGAGACGGACAGGGCTGCTTTCATAGGCCGTGGACACTGCATGAGCGCAGCGCGGGCATTGGTTGCCACAACGCCAATGGGAGGGGGAGTGGGGAATGTGCTTGATCCCGCGTTTGCAATGCGCCGCACGGTAAGTCTCCCCGCCCACGGCAGTGTTGCGCTCCTCGCTGTTATAGGAGGGGCAGAGACTCGAGAGGCGGTTTCGTCGACCATTAGAGAATTGAGAAGCGTCAATTTCGAAAGCGCAGCAGCCATGGCGGCGTCGCATGAAGCTGAGCGCGCGCGTTCTTTGGATCTTACTCCTGAGGAGGCCCTGAGTTACCAATACCTGGCGGGCGCAATGTATCACTATCATCCAGGGCTGTGGGCAGCGCCTGAGACGCGCAAGCGGGCTTCGGGGCATCCCGGTATTGTCTGGGGATACGGTCTGCCGACGGACTCTCCTTTGGCTGTCATAGGCTGCGGGAGCGATGCGGAAATATCTCGCTGGGCGAAGGTGCAGGCGTATTGGCGTTCGCTCGGCTTGGATACGACTATGCTACTGGTTACGGATGTAAAACCGGGATCGATCCCCGAGCTTGCAGACGCATCGCTGGGCATCGTGCAGCGGCTTCGTGGAGACATATCGCCGGCGCACCTCGATGTCATGCTCACGGTGGCCCGGTTGGTCGCGGGATATACTTTTGGCAAGGAGATCGGAACGCGTGCGACGCCAGTTCCATCAGCGGCCGTTGCCGCCCCATCCAGGACTTACTCCGGCAAGGCGGAAGCATATCCCACACCGGATCTTTCCGGCCTGCGTTTCAGCAATGGGTACGGCGGATTTTCGGAGGATGGACGGGAGTATGTGATTCATTTGCCGGCGCGGGAATCCGGCCTGGGTCTGCCCCCGTTGCCTTGGAGCAATGTGATCGCCAATTCAAAGATTGGATGTCTTGTCACGGAGACCGGCGGGGGCTGCACTTGGTCGCGCAACAGCCACGAGTGGCGGCTTACGCCTTGGTCGAACGATCCCGTGCTTGATCCACACGGAGAAAAGATTTTGCTTCAGGATGATGTCACCGGGGAATGCTGGTCGCCGCTGCCGGGGCCATCGCCCTCCGGCGAAGGCTATGAAGTCCGCCATGGGTTTGGGTACAGTTGCTTCCTGCATCGCTGCCATGGAATAAGTCAGGAGACTACTGTGTTCGTGGCGCGGGAAGATCCGGTGAAGTTGGTGCGGATTACTTTGTGCAATGAGAGCCGGGAGATCCGACGGCTGGCGGTTTCATCGTCGCAAAGACTAGTTCTCGGATTTCTGCCATCACAGGCGAGCCGATTCATCCAAACACAAATCGATGACGGATCGCATATCATGTTCGCCAGGAATGCTCTCGGCGGGAACTTCGCGGACGGAATAGCCTTTGCTTCTTGTGCTTGCGGCGGAAAGGGCGTTTGGGAGGGGGCCTCGGGTACGGCAACAGATCCATCCTTCGACCAAGTGTGCAAGCATACGCTGGACCCCGGCGAGAAATTGGAAGTGACCTTCCTTCTGGGAGATTGCCCCAGCGAAGCTGAGATCAGGGCATTGGTGGAAAAGTATCGTGAATCCGGGGCGATTGATCGAGCCCTGGAAGAGGCGAAACATTTTTGGCACGACCTGCTTTCCGGAGTGCAAATCGAGACGCCTTGCATCGCTGTGGATTTCATGGTCAATGGCTGGCTGGCTTATCAAAACCTATCCTGCCGGGTTTGGGGCAGGACGGCCTTTTATCAAAGTTCAGGAGCCTTCGGCTTTCGGGACCAGTTGCAGGACGCTTCGGCATTGATCCATTTGCATCCTGAGTTTACGAGGGAACAGATTCTGGTGCACGCCGCTCATCAGTATGTGGAGGGCGATGTGATGCACTGGTGGCATCCAGCGCCTTCCGGCTTTGGATTGAGGACGCATTTTTCGGACGATCTGAACTGGCTTCCCTATGTCACTTCCTTTTATGTCAAAAGCACGGGCGATGTCTCGGTGCTGGACGAGATACGGCCCTTCCTGAAAGGAAGGCCTCTGGAGCCGGGCGAGGACGAGACAGGCATGATCGCGGAGTGGTCGTCAGAAAAGGCGAACGTTTACGAACACTGCTGCCGGGCCTTGGATCGGTCCCTGACGAAAGGAGCACACGGCCTGCCGCTGATGGGAACTGGTGATTGGAACGACGGAATGAATCGGGTGGGCCGCGAGGGTCGCGGTGAAAGTGTCTGGATGGGCTTCTTCCTTTATCACATTATCGGCCACTTTCTTCCTCTATGCGAGCTGCGGGGGGATCAGGCACGCGTTGAAACATACAGGGCTTACAGGGAGCATCTGCGGGTGGCGCTGAACGAAGGGGGATGGGATGGGCAATGGTATCGCCGCGCTTACTATGATGACGGCACGCCTCTGGGCAGCGCGGAGAATGACGAATGCCAAATAGATGCCTTGGCACAATCATGGGCGGTGATTTCCGGCGCAGCGCCCGCGGATCGCGCGAACCAGGCGATGGATGAGGCGGAGAAGCGTCTGGTGGATGAAAAGGGCGGCTTGATCCGGCTGCTTACTCCGGCCTTTGTGAATACGCCGCACGATCCTGGTTACATCAAGGGTTACGTAGCCGGGGTAAGAGAAAACGGAGGACAATACACCCACGGAGCTTGTTGGGTGGTTAGAGCCTTGGCGGAATTGGGCCGGACGGAACGCGCGGCCAAGCTGCTGGAGATGCTTAGTCCGGTAAGTCACTCGAGTTCCAGGGAAGGCGCGGATCTATTCAAGCTGGAGCCCTATGTTGTGGCTGCGGATGTCTATGGAGAACCTCCGCACGTGGGGCGCGGCGGCTGGAATTGGTACACGGGATCGGCCGGATGGCTGTACCGCGTGGCGTTGGAATCGGTACTGGGCTTGTCCATGGAAGGCGGAGTGACATTGGTGCTTAAGCCGTGCATTCCCGCTGCGTGGACGAAGATGCGAATTCGGTACACCATGCCGGATCGGTCCACGGTGATTGAAATCGCGGTGAGCAATCCGAATGGTGGAAGCGGAGTCGTCTCCGCATCTCTTGATGGAGTCACGGTTCCCGTCGTTGACGGCTCAGCTCGTATTCCGATCATCCAGGATGGCGGCGTACATCATGCGAAGGTGGTTCTTGGGCCTTGATTGAGCTTTCTCCGGGGAAGTTCGGGTTAGACAAAATCATTAGGGGCAAAATTATTCTGGTTGTGGGTGTCCTGACGGTACGGGGAACGATGCTGGCGGGGAACGCGGTCTGTGCGTTTCGGGGAGTGCCGCAGGGTCGGTTGGAAGCCTTTCTTGACCTTGGATGGTGGGAAACGAAATTGTGACAAGAGCTTGAGATTTGGATGAGGAGTGGAGAGGAAGATTGAGATTGAGATTGAGATGAAGATCAAGATCAAGACGAGGCACACTGTGGCGGCGTTTTAGTGGGATTTATGGTCGGCGTTACCCGTTCATGCTTCTCAATAATACCCTGGATCGGGACAGTCCTGAGGTACGCCGGGTGTTCCGATGGAGGCTATCTCTCTTACTAGATCCGGCCCGCGGTAGACCAGGCCGCTGTAGATTTGCACCAGTGTCGCTCCGGCGATGAGGCGGTCGGCGGCTTGGGTGCCGTTTAGGATGCCGCCTACGCCGATGAGGGGAATGTTCGACGGGAGGAGGGAGCGGAAGGTCTTAAGAACTTCGTGGGCTCGGGGACGGAGGGGGGAGCCGCTGAGGCCACCGGCTTCCCCCGCCAAGGGATGGTTCTCCACATGGGTGCGCGTGATGGTTGTGTTCGTGGCGATGACGGCATCCATGGCCAGTTCGCCGAACACCTTCGCGAGGGTTTCGATCTGCGCGGGTTCGAGATCGGGTGCGATCTTCACGGCGAGGGGAACTGAGCGGCTGTGCTGGCCGGTGAGCCTGGCTTGTTCTTCCTTGAGGGCGCCGAGGAGTTTGCGCACGGGTTCTTCCGCCTGGAGGTCGCGCAGGCCCTTGGTGTTCGGTGAGGAGATGTTTACGGCGATGTAGTCCGCCACGGGGAAGGCGGCGCGAAGGCAGTAGAGGTAGTCGTCGACAGCGCGTTCGTTTGGGGTATCGAAGTTTTTGCCGATGTTGACTCCGACAATGCCATCTCCTCCGCGGCGTTCGAGGCGGCGTACGGCGGAGTCGATGCCGGGATTGTTGAAACCCATGCGGTTGATGATGGCCCAGTGTTCCTTTAACCGGAGGAGGCGGGGGGTGGGATTGCCCTGCTGTGGCCGGGGAGTCAGCGTGCCGACTTCGACGTGGCCAAATCCGAGGGCGAGCCACGCATCGACGGCGGAGGCGGATTTGTCCATTCCTGCCGCCAGGCCCAGGCAATTGGGAAATTTGATTCCCATGGCTTCCTGGGCGCATGCCGGATGGACGGGAATTTTGGGCAACCAACCAAAGAGATTCGCGGCCCGCAGCATTTTAACCGTCCAGTCATGCGCAGTTTCCGCATCTACCATGAAGAGGAGCGGGCGGAAGAGTGGGTAGAGGGAATGCAGGAGGGGCATGTGGGACGGACGACGAAACAATGTGATTGAGTTAGCGCAAGGAGTAATGGAGTGTTGGAGCTTCAGCAATCACCACCCAATACTCCAGTACTCCATCATTCCGTGATGGTTAACTTAACGACATTGAATGATGGAAGGCGGAGGATGAAGGGGCAATTCTGAATTTTGAGTTTTAAATGAGGTGGCGTGGGTGTGGAACTTTCTGCGGATCGGCCATAGCTCGCTAGGGGGGCTGAGGCAAGTGATGCGCGGCTCGGCGCAATAGCATCCATGGAGGCGGAAGGGGTTGCGACTGCTGGAAAGCGTGTTTTAAGATGAAGGCATGTGGCTTCTGCGACGCGACACGAAAGTGATTTCTACGGCGGCGATTTTTGCGCTGGCGATGCTGCTCCAAAGGGGTCTTTGGGGTGCGGATGAGGTTTCGCGCAAACCTCCGGCGGTCTACCTGGAGCACATCGTGCCCTTGCTTACGCCACTGAAGACGGCGATGGAGGCGCGGGGGAGTGCGGGGGAGGAGGAGGATGGCACGGTACTGCTTGACGAGGAGATCCAATGGGTGACCGCCGAGGGCCGGCGCCTGGTGGTGGACCATACGGTGGAATATGCGCGCAATGAGGCTGGAGCCGCGGCGCTGGCGGAATCATCCAAGTACTACAAGAAGACGATCGCGACGCCTCACGTGGCGGTGGCCCGAACGATCTTGCCGGATGGACGCAAGCTGGAAGTGGATAGCAAAGGGACGCTGCTGCACAGCCCGCAGCCGGACGCGGACATGGCGTTGTACGGCGACACGGGTGAGTTGCGCATTGTGTTTCCGGGAGTGAAACCCGGTTGCGTTGTCGAGAGCGTGGTGGTGATTGACGAGTCTGAACTTTCGATTTCCGGGGAGTTCATGGCGGATGCGTCCTGGGGCTGGAGGTGGCCGCGGCCTGTCAGGCGGCTTGTTTTGGATCTGCCCGAGGCGATGGCCAGCCGGGTGAGGGTCACGGCGGTGGGGATGGGCGAGCCCGCGGTGAAGAAGACTCCTTCCGGAGCCGGGCGCACGCGGTTGGAGTGGAAGGGGCACGACTTGCCGGGCTTCAATCTTGAGCCCGATCAGCCCGCGTGGACACAGACGGGTCCGATGCTGGCGATCACCACGCTGGCGGATTGGAGTGGGGTGACCCGGTGGTTTGGGCATCTGGCCGAGGAGCGCTCCGCATTGCCAGCGGCGGCGGCCAAGGAGATCGATGATGGAGAAAAAAACACAGCGCCACCGGTGGGAAAAGAGCGCCGGGCCATCTTGGATGCGTTGTTCAAGAAGGTCGCGGATGAAGTGCGGTACACGGGCCTTGAATTTGGTCTTGGGGCATATCAGCCTCGCGAACCCGCGCAGGTCTGGGGGACGCGATACGGTGACTGCAAGGACAAATCGAATTTGCTGCGCGTGGTCCTGGCGAGCCATGGCATCCGGTCCTGGCTTGCCCTGGTGAATACGCGTCACGACGGCGCCGTGCCGATACAGTGCCCCACGATTCACCGGTTTGGGCACGTGGTGCTGGCTGTGGATGACGGCCAGGGAGGTTTGATCTGGTGTGATCCCACAATGACTCACGCATCCCCGGGGATGTTGGCATCCGCGGTGGCAGATCGGGAGGTGCTGTTGGTGAAGGATGGGGGTGCGGAGTGGGTGCATACTCCGCCCGCAGTATCGGATCTGATCACGTACGAGGGCGAACTCAAGCCGAAAGCGGAAGGCGGATGGAGCGGCTGGCTGCGGATGACCGGCGAGGGGTTGTCTGGCATTTCATTCAACACCTATTTTGAAAAGAGCGATCGGCCAAGAGCGCTTGCGATTCTCAGGAGCATCAGCGAGGGCTTGGTGCCGCACGCGGATTTGCTCGATTATGCGAAGGAGGAGCCGCCTGCGGGAGCCACGAGCGCGGTGAAGATGTTCATCGATGTGCCGGGCGTGCCTGGGCGGGCTCCAGAGGCGCGAGCACCGCTGACGCGATGGCAGGAGTCCTTCACCCGGTTGAACCATCGGCGGACGGAGTTTTTTCAGCAGTTGGAAAAACGGCGAATTGTCTTGCGGTATCTCTTCCCGAAAGGTCATACCGCTCCGGCGCTGCCCGCGCCCGTGGATTTTGCCTCTCCGTGTTTCAAGGCCACCGGCCACTGGGCGGCGGAGGATGGAGCTCTTACAGCGACTCTTTTTTGGGAGACGCTGGCCACCGTGGTAAAGCCGGAAGTCTATCCGGAGTGCCACGCCTCAGCGCAGACTCTGAGCGCGTGGGCGGACAAGATCTTGGAGTTTCGCCCGGATGGAGCGCCTTCCGCAGGCACGGTGGCGGAGGATGATCTCCCCGTGATGCCGACAGGGGATGGGCAGCTGGCACTGATCAACCGGCGCTATCCCTACGGCGGCAACATTCCTCTGCGCAGGAGCGCCCTTGCCCGGGTGGCGGACCTTTTCCCGAAGGATGCGTCGGCCGTGTTTTCCGCGGAGGCGAGCATGGCGCAACTTGATGTGCTGGAGAAAAACTACGGAGCAGCCGCCAGCCGCATCAAGGAAGCGATGCAGCATCTCGGAGCCAGGGTCTCCGCGGATCAAATGGCCTGGGCGCGGCAGCAATTGGCCGTGGCCTACAAGATGGATGGAAAGGAGAAGGAGGCGCTGGCGCAGGTGGACAAGATTTTCTCGGACAAGGAGGTAACCCAGGAACGAAGGGCATGGGCGGGAATCATGATGGCGGACATGTGCGGCGGCAAGGAACCGGCCCGCGCGGTGGCGGCGCTCCGGCAATGTGTGGCCTGGAAGACGCAGAGCCAGCCGAATGCATTCAATCACCTCACCGCGGCGCTGGCAGAACACGGAACGAAAAAAGAAATCCGCCAAGTGATCCAGGAAATCTTTGGGCAGGGAGCTGCACAACTCCAGGCTGCGAGCGCCCGTCTTGCGGATGGAGTGGATGAATTGACGGAGAAGGGGAAAGCCACCGCGGCGGTCCGCTGGCTGGATGCGCTGGAGGGTGCGACGCCGGAAGCCGCGAAGCCGCTCCTGGCCGCTGCAATGGCGGGCGCAAGAGCCCAAATCCATGCGTCGGACTCTGGCACGGCGATTCGCCAACGGCTTGCCAGGGAACTCGAAGGCGGCGCCGTGCCCGGATGGGAGCAATTGGAGCCGGGCTATCCGGCGGATACCGCGAGGGAGACGACATCATCTTTCTATCAATTGGCGGAGAGCGGCCGCATGCAGGAAGCATTGCGCTACGGTTTGCGCAGGCTCACGAAGTTCGATCCGGATCAACGCACGCCGGATGTGCTGCTGCGCACGGTGAGTTGCGCATTCGAGGCTCAGTGGCGGCAGGCGGGAGGTGCTAAGATCTTCGCAACGCTGGTGGATCTCTGCGGGCTCCTTCCCAAATCCCATCCCGGCTATGTGGATGGGAAGATGTGGCAGGCGATGGGGAAAATGTCGTCCACGCCGGCGGAGGCGGAGCAGATCCTGAAGGAGATCCTGGCCTCCTCAGAGCTGTCTCATCAGCAACAGCTGCGCGGGAATTCGCTTTTGGGACTTGTCTACCAGCATCTCGGGCGGGAAGAGGACGCATTGCGCGTTTACGAGGGTCTGACGCCTTACATTCAGGACGATTACCACGGGTTTGAGGGGGCGGTGCACGCCATCGTGCTTTATGCGTGGCAAGGCAAGTACGTCAAAGCATGCGAACTGGCTGGGAAATTGGAAAAGCCGTTCGAGAAATACAAGAAGTTCACCGAATCCTCTGACATGATCCGCAGCGTGCTGGACCTGGCGTCCAATCCCGAAGAGGCCGCCGCGTATTGGGACAGCGCCAAGGTGTGGTGGCGGGAATGGGAAGCCTTTGAAAAAGAGGTAGGTGTAGATACGAGTCACTTGATGGCGGTGCCTGTGCTCGGATCGCCAAAGATCCTGAGTCAATCGGTGGGATACTCATTCGGGCGTCGCGATTTCAAGGGAGGCATGCAGACCGCAGCGATGATGGCGCGGGCGGCACGGGTTTGTCCTCTCTGGGAAGAAATGATGGTGGGTATGATCCCGGTGGTGAAGCAGATCGAAAAGAGCGGCCTTAAGGAGCTCTTCAAGGAGCACGGCGGGCGGCTCGTGGAAACGCTCAACGCCATAGGGCTGAAGTCGCGTCTGCCGAAGGCGCTGATCGCGGACCACGCATCGCTGGTAGTCTGGTCGCTGGAGACGGAGGAGCGCTATCGCGAATCCTGCGATGAAGCGCGGAAGTATTGGCCCCAAATGAAGGTGGCCAGCAAAGAGGCGGCGGTCCTTGCCCGGCAGTGGGCTGACGCAGCCGCCCGCGGCAAGGACGCTACTGACAAGAGCGAGGCCATGAAGGCTCTTACCGCGACTTTGCTATGTGAAGGCAATCCTCATGGGAAGATGCGCGCCGCATCCTTGCTTGTGCTGAGTTTCCTGTGGACGGAAGGCAAGACCATGGACGAAGGGATCAAGTTGGTGGAGCGGGAACTGGAGCGCACGGAGGTCAAAGACTCCCCCGAAGCCAGCAAGCTCCGCGACAGGATAAAGGATCTCGCCGGTTTCAGGGGATCGGATCCTGACCAGGTGATCACCGCGATCAAAGAATGGGTGGCCGCCCAGCCTCGTCTGGGTTGGCTGGAGTATGCCGAACCCAAGGAAGTGAGCGAAGCCGAGGTGAAGGCGACGGCATACGATTCCAAAGCTGGAGTCCCATTAAAAAAAGGGGCCGGCAGCTTTGGGCGAGCATTCGACACTTCCGCGGTCAAGCGGGCGTATCTGGTGATGATCCATCCAAGCGCCAATTCCCAAAACAGGATGGGCGCCTTCAATTCCGGCGCGCTCGCGATGCTGAGCATTTCGCGGATGGTTGGGCGGGACATTTCCGGCTGGCTGCATCAAGCGCTCGCCGATGAAAGGATTCCCATCACGAATCGCGGCGTCATTATGATTTCGGCCCTCAATCCGTACGCTGCCAACAGCGATACTCCGGTCTTGAAGCGATTGATGAGCGAGCCGCCGGCCGATTGGATCTGCCAAAGGATCAATCCGGCATTTCGGCCGCAGTGGGAAAGGTTTGCGCTGGCGAACGAGTGCGATGTCCAATCGCTGGAAGCGGTGCAGGATACGGCCGCGAAACTGGCATCCGCCAAGGAAGATATGCGCCTGCTTATGACTCCATGGGATCGCCTTCTGACGCGCGTGATTGTCTCTGGCTCAGTGGAATCAGCAAGGTGGATGGTGGAGCATCCTGGAGCCAGCCGTCTTGCAGGGAATCAGACGGATGACAGTCTGCGTCAGATGGCGCTGCTAAGGTTCAAGCAGGATTTCGCCCGCAAGAGGCAGTGGAGTTCCAAGCTCTTGAAGCTTGTAGAGACGGCGCTGGGCCGCGATCCTGCCACTTTGCGCTGCCCCGAATTCATCGGTGGAGGATCCAACGCAGATCTAGTACTCATCGAGCCGCGCAAGATGCTGGAAGCGTGGGGGTGGATGCTGGAGCGTGAGGACTATGGAGGGGATTTCTTCCAGCAAGGCGCTCCGTACTTCCTGGACTATGGCCGCTATCACCTCTGGCCGGGAAACGTAGATGCCATGCTCACTGCCGCGGAAGCCGCACTGGCGCCGGCCAAGACAGATCGCGAACTTGCGGCGCGCATTTCTGAAATCGGACCCTCCATGGTGGATTGGTCCGATGAAGAGCAACACCGGAAAGCGATGCATTTTTTGGAAGGCAAGCTGGAGGCAGGTCTCTATCCCAAGTCGGAATCTGCGATTCGGGATCTGGAGCGCGATACCCGCTTCCGGCTGGGAAAGGCGACCGAGCAGGATCGGCGCGGCCTGGATACAGCGGGGAAGTTAAGCCAGGCGCTTGCGGACGGCGACACGGCGTCCGTGCGAAGTATTATCAATCGTGGAACGAGCGGGGACCTGCTTGGACCTGACATGGTTTCGTTGACGCTTCGCGCCTACCGGCTCTGCGGCATGGAAGAGGAAGCGCGGATCGCCTCGCAGAAGGTGCGCAAGATGCTCAATGACGCAGTGGTGGACTCGTGGGCGAATCTCGATATCGACTCGATCTATACTGTGCTGGATCTATGGAACGCGGTGGATGAACTGGATGCGGTTCCTGCCCGCTGGATCGAGGCCATGAAAGCCTGTATTCAGGCTCCTTACTTGCGCGGCATCATCCTGACCCGGGGCGCCGCTCAACTCCACGACTGGCCGGAGGCTCTCAAGCAGGCAGATCTTTTGCTCAAAGCCGTTCCTATCGCGACATCTTGCCAATACGAACGGGGCTGCGCCCTGATGCATTTGCAGCGGAAAGCAGAGGCTCGCGCGAGTCTGGAAGTTTTTGTTTCCGGGCACGCGGATGATCCAAAGGCAGGGCAGGCGCGGGCTTGGCTGCGGGAACTAGGATCATAGCGCGGTGATCGCGCCGTGGAGGGATTTGAAGAAATAGTAACCCCAGCCCCACTGGGGATCGCCGTTCCAATCCGGATCGTAATGATGCTGACGGAAGAGGAAGCGCTCGGGGTGGGGCATGAGGCCGAAGACGCGGCCCGTCTCATCCTGCATGGCGGCAATGGCGGAGGAGCTGCCGTTGACGTTCTCACCGTAGAGGATGGCGGCGCGGCCTTGTTTCACGTAGGCGGCGGCTTCATCGCCAACCGTGACGAAACGGCCTTCGGCATGGGCGATGGGGAGCTCGAACTCGTCCGGCAATTCATCAAGATAAGGACTGCTCGCGTGTTTCCGAAGCGGGACCCAGCGGCAGATGAATCGCCCTGTGATGTTGTGAATGAGACTGCCTGCGGGCAGCAGGTCCAACTGCGCGAGGATTTGAAAGCCGTTGCATATGCCCAGCACGTATCCTCCGCGCGCGACGAAATCCTGCAAGCCCGCGCCGATTTTTGCCAGCGTAGTGAGTTTGGCGAAACGTCCGCTCATGACATAGTCGCCGTAGCTGAATCCGCCGGAGAACACCA
>Ga0206826_1086_pt1 | contig 13951 bp, 14 predicted proteins | sample Alteio_BWOrgCont_80_FD_152636 | JGI IMG/M metagenome (GOLD analysis project Ga0206826, IMG submission 152636) | Enriched cells from forest soil in Barre Woods Harvard Forest LTER site, Petersham, Massachusetts, United States -... | ecosystem: Environmental > Terrestrial > Soil > Temperate forest >... | reverse complement strand
GAAGAGACCGAACTGAAAGCTGCGATCAAAATGTATCGCGAGCTGAGCGGGAAAATGTTCGCCGATCTGAAGGTCGGGCTGCTACATGGCCGGCTTGATTCTGAATTGAAAGATCAGGTTATGCGCATGTTCCAGAAAGGCGAGCTGCAGATTCTGGTTGCGACGACGGTGATTGAAGTTGGGGTGGATGTGCCGAACGCGACGGTGATGGTGATCGAACATGCCGAGCGCTTTGGCCTGGCCCAGCTTCACCAGTTGCGCGGGCGGATCGGGCGCGGGGCGGCGAAGTCTTACTGCATTTTGATGACCGGCGGCAAAGTAACGGAAGAGGGCGAACGCCGTCTCGACGCCATGGTGCGCACCAACGACGGCTTTCAGATCGCCGAACTCGATCTCGAACTGCGTGGGCCAGGGGAGTTCTTCGGCACGAGGCAGGCGGGGATGCCGAGCTTCCGCGTGGCTAATCTGATTCGCGACCGGCAATTGCTGGAGCTGGCTAAGCGCGAAGCCGCGGCCGTGATGGCCGGACCTAATTCTGAAGTCACGCAGGTAGAAATCAGTCGAGCGCTCGTTGCTCTGCGCACGCGGTGGCAGCATACCTATGGTCTAGTTGAGGTGGGCTAGGAGGATTGACCTACGAGGATTGGACCTACGAGAGGATTAACTCAGCGATGGACGTTCACCTGATCGACGGGACTTACGAATTATTCCGGTACTTTTTCGCCGTGCCTTCTGCGACGGATGCCGCGGGGCAGGAAATCGGGGCGGTGCGCGGAGTGTTGGGATCGGTCCTGTCGATGATCGAACGCGGCGCAACGCACCTTGGAGTGGCAACCGATCACGTGGTGGAATCATTTCGAAATGAGATGTACGCCGGATACAAGACTAGCGATGGCGTCGCTCCAGAGTTGCTTTCCCAGTTTTCGATTCTCGAAGAAGGTCTGGAAGCGATGGGAGTGGTGGCATGGCCGATGGTCTACTTTGAAGCGGATGACGCGCTCGCGTCCGCGGCGGCCAAAGCCGCACTAGATGATCGCGTGAACCAGATCTTTGTTTGTACTCCTGACAAAGATCTCAGCCAAAGCGTCATGGGTACGCGCGTGGTGCAACTGGACCGCCGGCGTGACCTGGTGCGCGATGAAGCGGGAGTCGTGGCTAAGTTTGGCGTGAAGCCCCAATCGATTCCCGACTACCTGGCCGTGGTCGGCGATAGTGCGGATGGCTTTCCTGGCCTGCCGGGATGGGGGCAGAAGGCAGCGGCTCTTACGTTTTCACAGTATCCGCATCTGGAAGACGTCCCCAAGGATTGGCGAGAATGGGATGCGTCGATCCGCAGGGCCCGTCCGCTTTCGGACTCGTTATTTTCGGGATGGAGGGATGCGCTGTTATTTCGAGCGCTCGCTACGCTGCGGCTCGACGTGCCAGTATTTGATGCGGTTGATGATCTTCGCTGGCGCCAGCCGCGCCCGAGCTTTGACGTGTTCTGCGCGCGAATTAAGGCTCCCGACTTAGTTCGACGTGCCTTAGCGATACGGTGTGAGGCCAAGGCAAACTGATTACCAGCAATAAGCTTACTCATCGAAAATAGGTATCCATCCATTGAAAGCAAGTGGTAGGCTTGGGCGATTCCGGGGCAAGACAACTGCGAGACAAGAAAGAGGACAACATGACTCCGTCTCATACTCTAATTGTCCAGCCCGATGACGGACGCACGTTGGTTCTGAATGCGTTGAACACTGCTAAAAAGGGCATCGATCTAACTATCTATGAACTTAGTGATCCGCTGATCATGTCAGCGCTGATAGCCGCTCACAAGAGAAAGGTCACGGTTCGTGTGATCTATAACTGGTACTCATTCCCCGCGGATACACAGCAGCGAGATGTTATGCCTTACATCAAGCAACTTACTGCGGCGGGTGTTCAATGCAAGGAAGCTCCGCGCAATTTCGAAGTTACTCATGAAAAGGCATTCGTGATTGACGACACAACTGCCATCGTCATGTCGTTCAATCTGACCAGCGAATACTTCACCGATACTCGCGATTTCGGCATAATCACCACTGTCCCGGCTGAGGTGGCGGAGATTGAAGCCGTGTTCACGGCCGATTGGAACAGCAAGCCCGTCGTTCCGCATGTCGCTTCCCTGGTGTGGAGTCCAGTTAACTCGCGCACCAAGTTGACTGCTCTGGTTAGCAATGCGAAGTCAACCCTCGACATCTACTGCGAAGAGGCTGACGACCCTGGAACGCTCGGCGCAATGGTTGCGGCCGCGAAGCGAGGCGTAGCTGTGCGATTCATGGCTGCCGTGCTCAGCGGCCAGGGCAAAGCCAACGGCAATGCCCAAGGTGTCACCTACATGCAGAGCGGCCATGTGAACGCCGTGTGCAAGTCGTTCTCCTTTGCGGTGAAAGGTGCTCAATACCTGATGTACATTCACGCCAAGATGGTGCTGGCGGATTACGGGACGCCACACGCGCAAGCTTACATTGGTTCCGAAAACTTTTCCTGCGTTTCTCTCGATGACAATCGCGAGTGCGGCATCCTTGTGACCGATGCGGCAATCTTGCAGCGTCTTAAATCCACGTACGAGTCAGACTGGGCCCAGCCGAGCGTCCCGGTCACGCCGGATAGCACACCTCTGGAGGCTTGTCAGGGGAATCCGGCGGCGCGGACCAAGACACGGGTCGAAACCCGCGCCTTGGCGGCCGGCGTTTGAGGCGCAAACTGATAGAATCGAACCGATGGCCGGAAGTTCTCAACTGATTCAGATCGAACTCGGACCGCCGCCGCGGATGCCCAAGCCGGACTGGCTGCGGGCGAAAGCTCCTGTTGGCGATAACTTTCATGAGCTCAAGAAACTGGCGCGCGGGTTAGGACTGCATACGGTGTGCGAATCGGCCCAGTGTCCGAATATCGGCGAGTGCTGGAATCATAAGACCGCGACCTTCATGCTGTTGGGCGATATCTGCACCCGCCGCTGCGGATTCTGCGCCGTGCCCAAGGGCCGTCCGGAGCCGATTGACTGGGACGAGCCGCGCCGCGTGGCCGAGGCGGTGGCCACGCTGGGTTTGAAACATGCTGTGGTAACCAGCGTGAATCGTGATGATGACAACGTTGGCGGCGCCAGAGTGTTTGCGGAGACGATTCGCGAGATTCGCGAACTGATTCCAGATTGCCGCGTTGAAGTGCTGATCCCGGATTTTCAGGGTCTGGAAGAGCCGTTGAAGATTGTGCTCGACGCGAGGCCTGACGTTCTGAATCACAACACTGAAACGGTGCCGCGCCTTTATCGCTGGGTGCGCTCCGGCGCGCGTTATGAGCGAACACTTACCCTGCTCGAGAACGCCAAGAAGTTTGTGCCCGGCATGGTGACGAAGAGCGGCGTGATGGTGGGCCTGGGCGAATCGACCGAGGAGTTGGTCGAAGTGTTCCGCGATCTCGGCGGCCGCGGTGTTGACATTCTTACGGTAGGCCAGTATCTGCGTCCGTCGCGCGACCACCTGCCCATCGCCCGGTTCTACACGCCTGAAGAATTCCGAGAGTTGCGGATCGAAGCTTTGCGCTTCGGCTTCCGCCACGTCGAGTCCGGACCGCTGGTGCGCTCCAGCTATCACGCGCACGAGCAGGCCGAGTCCACTTCAACTCCGCAGGCGGTCTCCTAGACGAGGCATGCTGAGCGCGATCCTGGTGCTGCTGGGCTTCTTCGCGGGATTTCTGGGAGCCATGACCGGCATTGGCGGCGGCATCCTGCTCTCGCCTATCCTCGCACTGCATTTTGGAATTCCTATCCGTGAGGCCATCGGCACAAGTCTGGTCGCGGTGATCACCACGTCGGCGGCGAGTTCGTCTGTGCACCTGCAGCGCCACACCACGGACATTCGTCTCGGGATGACGCTCGAACTAGCAACGGCTTTGGGCGCGGCGGTTACGGCATATCTGGTCGGTTACTTCAACCGCAATGTTCTTGAAGGACTGTTTGCCGGCTTCCTGTTGTACAGCTCTGTCACTATTTTGGTGCGCGGCGGCAAAGTGAAGAATGAGGTTCTCGAGCCTTCTACTGCGAGCAATGGTGAGACCGTGATCCCTCCCTACGAGCCGCAACGCTATCCGCTGGGATTGGGCGCATCTTTGATTGCCGGCGGACTCTCTGGCTTACTTGGCATTGGAGGGGGTCCCATTAAAGTTCCCGTGATGTACCTCTTCATGAATGTTCCGCTGATGGTGGCCACGGCAACGTCGAATTTCATGATTGGAGTTACTGCGGCAGCCAGCGCCATCGTTTATTACCGGCGCGGAGATATTCTCGTAGGCATCGCTGCGCCGCTGGCAGTGGGCGTGTTTTTGGGATCGCTGCTGGGCGCGCGGCTGGCGCCGCGCATGCGAACGAAATACGTCGTCTATCTGCTGGTCGCGATCATGCTGTATCTCGCTGGGCACCTATCTGTGCACCTGCTCGAGGGAGGCACGACGTGAGCCAGATCCGCGAACCGGACTTCGACCGCGTTGTTGCCTGGGTGCTGCGCGTGGGAGCGTTTGGCTGTTTCTTCATTATGCTGGCAGGATTGCTGGTTGGACTATTTGTCCAAAGCCGCATCCCGGCGGAGATCGAACGCGCAGGAGTGCTGCTGATGCTGGCGACGCCAGCGGTACGAGTCTTGGTCGCAGGCGTTCTTTTTTTGCGCGAGAAGGATTGGAAGTACGGAGCAATCTCATTTGGAGTGCTTGCGATTCTATTGCTGAGTGGGGTTTTCGGCATCGGCGAGCATTGAAGCGAAATTGTCATCCCTCGCTTCGCTCGGGATGACAAGCGGGCTTTAGCCCTCTAAGCCGTTCTCAGAAAACATGCAGCTTGATGCTGAGATACTTCTTGGGGTTTTCACGGATTGCTTTCACCAGGTTGCGGCTTTCCACCAGCATCTCGTTGAGGTTGTTATATAGGGTGTCGTCCTTGAAGAGTTTTCCCGCCGTTCCCTTTCCCGCTTCGAGATCGCTGGTCAAGGCTGCCAGCTTGGTCATTGTGGTGTCAATCTTCTTTCCCAGTTCTTCGTCCTTGAGCAATCTTCCCGCAGTCCCCTTGCCCGCGTTCAGGTCCTCGCTGACTTTCTTTAGATTGGCGATGGTGTCATTGGCATTGTTGTAGAGGGAAGGGTCTTTCAGAAATTTGCCAGCCGTGCCTTTGCCCTGTTGCAGGTCATCGACGACGCCATTCATCTTGTCGAGGGTGGCAACGAATTTGTTGTAGGCGTCATTGCTATTGATCAACTGGCCCAAGCTGCCTTGTCCTTTGGCAATTTCGTCGACAACGGTTTTGAGTTCTGCCACCGTCTCCGAGAAGCGGTCATACAGCGTGGGATCGTAAATCAACTTGCCGAGGGAGCCCTTGCCGCTTTCGGCGAAGGCCAGAATGCGGTCGGCGCGCTTGAGCAGCGCATCCATGTTTTGCAGTGTGCTTTGGCTGGAGCGCACGACTTCGTTGAAGTCCGGATGGATGAGAGTGGGAAGCGTGTCACCATCCTGCGCCGGTGGGCCGAAGGCCTGCGAACTGTCCATATCCATGAAGGTTTCGCCCAGCACTCCGGCAGTCGCAAGAGACGCACGGGTATCGCGGCGCAGGCTGAAGCTGTACTTCGTGCTCACCTTCATGACTATTTTCACAGGAGTGAGCTGTTTGTCTTTGTCAGGGACAATAAAAATGTGTGCGACGTTGCCGATGTCCACGCCGCTGAGCCGCACCGGCGCGCCCACCCGCAGACCCTCCGCATTGTCGAAGTAGGAAACCAGCGTGATTCGCTTGGTGAAGTAGCCGCCGGTTCCGGACATAAGGAACAGCAGCAACCCCAGCACGAGGCTCGCTACAATCACTGTGACACCGACCCGAAGTTGCGACCATTTGAGCTGCTTTTGGCTCGGCAAATGATTTCCTCAAACTGCCATGTGCGTTATCTTCGGTGTTATCGGCGGTGGTCCCGGAACGTCCAACCGCCGCCCACGCAGCATCATAACAAACCCGGGGCCATTCTCCGGGCCCATTCTTAAGCGCGTTGTGGGCGAAGGGTCGGCAGAAGCATCAGGGCCAGCAGGTAGGCTGCAACCCCGCAGGCCAGGGTGATGTTCAGGCCAAACTGGATCGCGATCACCATCGCCAGCACGGAACCCAAAACACTGGCGGCGGCGTTCATCGCCCAAGCCCACTCCACGGCATTGTCCGCTCCAGGGCTGTCTGCTCCAGTCACTGCGCCGGAGACCTCGAATGCGGGGCGCGCTGCGAGTGCACGCAAGCCGGTGGGAAACGGCATCCCCATCACGAAGCCGAGCGGCGCCAGCAGCAGGCCGCTTACCACCAGGCGGTAGCCAAAAGCCAGGCCTACCCAGGCGGGAAGCGCCCAGGGCAGGAAGAATACGTTGGCCGCCAGCGTGAGGATTACCAACACCAGCGGCATCCAGGCCATTTCGGTGCGAGGAAGCCAGCGCCGCGAAAAGAAGCTTCCAGCGCCGCTTGACAGCATCAGCAGAAAGATCACAACGGTCAGCGCATAAGTCGGGTGCCCCAGAAAAAGCACGAAGCGCTGAATAAATGCGATCTCCACCAGGATGTAGCCCAAACCCACCGCCACGAAATAAAGCAGCGGCAGCGGCGACTGGCGGCCTCCATGAAGGGCCAGCGGCAGAATCAGGAAACCCAGAACCGCAACGAACGAGATGGCCAGCACCAAGACCAGAACCAGCACTCCCAGGTTTACCTTCCAGTCAACGCTATGCCGCGCTCCCTGCTGGCCGAGGATTTGAGCGGGTTTGAGCGTAAAAAAGAAAAACGGAGCGTTATCGGTGACCGGCGACACGTTGTAGGCATAACTCTGCGCGAACCCGTATGGATCGTTACTCGCGATCAGATCGGCAAACGGATTATGTCCCCCCTTCCATACCGCGGGGTCGGAAGGCATATAAAGCGGAACCAGTTCGTCATAGTCGTCGAGATGTGTCTGCACCGCGGCTTCTTCTTCGTCGGTAAAAGCAGTTTTCTTGGTCAGCACCACCACCGGAATTCCGTCTTCATTGAGCGGCCCTTCCGAAGCGACCATAAAATTCCGCGCCGGGTTCGCCACGCCCAGCCTATGCAAAGCTTCCATGGCGACCGAAACCACGCGCAGCGCCTCCCGCGGCTCGCGGAATTCCCAGCGTGTGATGGCGATCATGCCGTCTGGTTTTAGATGTTCGAAATATTCCCGGAAGGCCTCCACCGTGTATAGATTGTTTTCACTCAGCGCGAAAGCGCCTGCGGCGGTCGAAGCCCACGTGTCGACCAGCGTCATCTGCACCACATCGAACTGTTGCTGGGTCGAACGCAGAAACGATCTGCCGTCGGTCACGTGCAAGTGAACATCGGGCCGCTGGTACAGATGTTTGGAATAAGTGGCATAGCGTCCGCGCATGATGGTGTTGGCGATGAGTGGATTGATCTCGATGCCCGTCACGCTGGGGCTGCCGCTAGCCAGAGCGCTCAGCACGTCAATGCCGCCGCCCGGACCGATGATGCCGAACGTCCCGTGGGGCCGCAGAACGTTCGCCAACGCTGGGGGTCTGGACAGCAGAATGTCTTGCCACGCCGTGCCGTGCACCTGCTCTGGTTCGACATTCATGATGTAGGTGGAAGCGTCGGCGTCAATGACAATGGTTTTGTTCTGGCCCTGGCGATCCACTTCCACCCGCGACAGCGCATTCCAGCGGGCAAACTCCACCCAGGCGGGATCGCGGAACATGCCCTTCGCGTACACCACATCGAACAGCCGGTCGGAAAGATTGCCGGCAATCAGCATCAGGAATAACGCTAGCGCGGCTCCAGCAACCCTGCGCCAGGTCCGTGAAGGCGCCCAGACCGCGGCCGCGACTGTGAGCGCCACACTGGCCATGAGAATCGTATTCGGCCCGCCAATCCAGTTGAGCAGCGGCACTGTGGCCAGGCAGGCCAGCGCCCCGCCGCCCAGATCTGCGGCGTAAAGCAAAGGAATGCGCCGCGTTTCACGGGCGAAGACTACGGAGAACAGCAATCCAGTCAGGAAGAAAGGCAGCGCTGCCGCAACGTAAAGGGCGGTCAAGTGCAGGAAATTCCTCCACGTTATGGTCAGCGCGACCGGGATATGCAGGATAACTTCCAGCGCGATCAACACCAGGATCGAGCTTTCGAGGCACAGGCGCGTGGCTAGCGTGCGCGTACCGGTTCTGGCGAGGCGATTCTTGAATAGGTAGCCAAAGACTCCACCAGCGCCCAGCCCCAGCAGCGCAATCGAAATCGCGAGAAATGCGAAGTGATAAAACAGCACCACGGAAAATAATCGCGTAAGCGCCAGCTCCAGCAGCAATGCCGCGAAGCTGGTCAGCCCTAGACCGGCGAGAAGAGTGCGTTCGGGAATTTCTGTGGAAGAAGTAACCGTTGTGGCAGGTTGAATGGTCACAGACATGTAGTTATGGAATGCGCCAGTCTAGCAGAAGGTCTGTAGAGACGCCGCACCAATTGCGAATGGGGTAGTCGTGCGGGGCGCCACTACCGCGCACTGTCATCCGGAGCGAAGCGAGGGATCTTGGTTCTTGCGTCTGTGGGCGGCCCAGGCAGAAACCAAGATCCCTCGCTGCGCTCGGGATGACAAACTTCTCTTAGATGACAAGCGTGCTTTAGTGTCCGGGTTGGCTTGAAGTGGCGTTAGCTTTCGAGTATGACTTGCGCGATTGCCTGCTCGGCCGTGTGCGAGATCGACAGGGCGGCATGCTTCACGCCCAGCCGGGCGGCGATTTCGCCGGCCTTTCCATGAAAAGTGATGCTCGGACGTCCTCCCGGCAGGCGGACCACTTCGCAATCCCGCCAGCGGACGCCGTGGCTCCAGCCCGTGCCCAGAGCCTTCATTGCCGCTTCTTTGGCGGCGAAGCGTGCGGCATAGCGTTCTGCACGGTTCGCCTTGGAATCACAATAACGGATTTCGCCCGCGGTATAGATGCGCTGTAGAAAACGATCGCCAAAGCGCGCAATTGATTGCCGGATGCGAGGAACTTCCGCGATGTCGATGCCTGTGCCGACGATCATATTCTTTAAACACCTCACAAGAGGTTTTCGACACCCTACAGCAGGCGGTCTCCCCGGTAAATCAATTCCCCGCCTATGATGCGAGCTTCCGTGGTCAGGCCATGTGGTTTGACGGGGCCGGTCCCGTCAATGTGCATCACCTCATGTCCGTGCGCGACCAGCCAATCCGAGACCAGCATGCGGTGGCAGCGGAAGTATACCCGCTCGGCGCACATGTAGGCGGTGCGCGAGCCCTCGGCCAGAACAACCAGTTCGGCCATCGCGCTCTCGAACTCCGTGGTCAGCATATAGTCGGCATAATTGCGGAAGCTCGCGTTGCGAAGCCCGATGTTGGGGGAGTCTTCGCGACATTTCTTGCGATAGCCGCCAAGGGCTTTCATCCAGACATATCGGATTCCGGCGGCGGGCAAGCTTTTTTCCAGAGACTCTCGATTAAATTGCGGCAGCCGCCGCGACATGGGGAAGGCACGGATATCCACCAGGGTTTCAATTCCGTGACCCTGAAGCGTCTCGAATAAATCGTCGAGTGAGCGGGTCGAATGTCCGACAGTGTAGAGGCGAGCCAATGCTGTTTCGATGCGAGACGATCACGCAACGATGCGATGGAGAGCCGCGACCACCGCGGCATCCTGTCCCGGAAACACCGTCCGCAGATCGAGCAACACGCGGCCTTCCTCGACTCGGGCGATGATTGGAGGCTCGGAACCGCGCAGCCGCGCGGCTAGTTCGTCAGCGCTCAGGCCTTCGCAAGTCAGCGCCAGCAATCGCGTGGTCAGAACAGAAGACGGCGCCGCGCCGCCGCCGAGGATCGATTCGCCATTCACGACTTCAATCTTCAACTTCGCCGTTACAATTTGCGCCGCCAGCGACTCAGCGCGTTCGCCGATTGCATCCTTTGAGAGCCGCATCATGCGCAGCGTGGGAATCGCATCGTGATCCTTTCTTACGTACGCGAGAAGAGTCGCTTCCAGCGCAGCGTAGGCCAGCTTGTCCACGCGCAACGCGCGGAACAGAGAATTCGACCGCATGCGCGCGACTAACTCTGAGCTGGCGCTGATCAGCCCCGCCTGCGGGCCACCGAGCAGCTTGTCGCCGCTGTAGGTAACAATGTCGACGCCGCAGCGCAAGCTGTCCAGCACGCCCGGCTCGCCGCTGATGCCGATCGACCGGAGATCAAACAGCGCGCCGCTGCCCAGGTCTTCCATCAGCGGTATGCCGCGTTTGCGCGCCAGCGCCACCAGTTCCGCGCTGGAAGCCTGTTCGGTGAAACCGGTGATCTCGAAGTTCGAACGGTGCACTCTGAGCAGAAGTCGCGTCCGTTCGGTGATTGCTTGTTCGTAGTCGGTGGCGCGGGTGCGGTTGGTCGTGCCCACTTCCCGCAAAATCGCGCCCGACTTGGCCATCACATCGGGAATGCGGAACGAGCCTCCAATCTCGACCAGTTCGCCGCGCGACACGATGACTTCTCCGCCCTCGGCCAAGGTGTTGAGCGCCAGCAGCACAGCGGCCGCATTGTTGTTAACTACAATGGTCGAGACCGACGCGGGTTTTGTGATCTTTACTTCGCTGCTTCTTATTTCTTCGTCCAGCAAACGCTGGAATAGGCGGTCCACGTGGACATCCCGCTTGCCGCGAGAGCCTGCGGCGAGATCAAACTCCAGATTGGAATAACTCCGAGCGGTCTCGCGGATATGCTCGATCGCAGCTTCGCCCAGCGGAGCGCGGCCGAGGTTCGTGTGCAGGATGACGCCGGTGGCGTTAATTACCGGCTGCAGAGAATAACGCAGCGCATGGCGAAGTCGGTTTTCCACCGCTTCCGCCAAACTAGAAAGCGCAAGCTTTAGCGCGGCCTCGTCCAGCAGTCCCGATGTAATCTCCTGCCGCAACCTGGACAACACGACGCGCGCCGCATCCACGACCGCATCATGGCCGTAGCTTGCCGCCAGTAAACGAACCGCGGGTTCGCGCATCACATCGTCCACGGAAGGAAGTTCGCGAAAAAGCTCCGATGGTGCGGCGGTTTTCACGGGGAGATTATCCCACGAAGAGAATGAAATAGGCACAGCAGATTCAACCGCTCATTACAGCGTATGCAGATAAGCGAGCAGATCCTGCATGTCCTGTGCGCTGAGCACCTGGCTGTAGCCTGGCATGTCAAGGCGGCCGTTGCGAACTATGTCGGTGACGCGCTCGTCATTCGCAGGCAGTCCAGTGTGGGGAAGGTATTGATGCTGGAAAACCCCCTTTAAGCCCGGACCTTTCTTTCCCTTCGTGGAATCGGGCCGGTGACAGCGGTCGCAGTAGTTCTCATAGAGCTTGCGTCCGGCGGCCTGCTGAGGGTTGAGGCCGAGTTCGGCGTCCGATTTGCGGCGCTCCATGTCGCAAGCCGCAAGAGAGGTGAGCGCTAGCGCTGCGGTAAAGAATGCACAGGTTCGCCGCCAGGAGCTAGTCGCGTGCCTCTCCTCTTGCCGGCCGGTCACTTTCATCATTCGCATCCGTGTCACGATCAGTCAACTGCCGATATTTATGTCCAGTTTCCCACAGCCGCCGCGGACACGCTCGACTTACAATAATAGTGGAAAGCCGAAAGCCATGCCTGTCGCGGTAAAGCGAGTGTACGAATCGGCATCGCGTTCCGATGGAGCGCGCGTTCTCGTTGACCGCCTTTGGCCACGCGGCCTTTCAAAAACTGAGATTGCCCTGCAAGAATGGCTGCGCGATCTTGCTCCCTCCGACGACTTACGGAAGTGGTTTCACGCCCAGCCGGAACAATGGCCAATTTTTCGCAAGCGTTACCTGAAAGAACTCGCCCGTCCCGAAGCCGAGAGAGATTTGCAGAAGCTCTATTCCCTCGCCCACAAGAGGAAGCGCCTTACGCTGCTGTATGCCTCGAAGAATGAGACGCGTAACAACGCAATCGTGCTCAAGGACTTGCTCGACAGAATGCGCAAACCACCAACCGGCACCGGGCCCGGCGCGCTTCGCAGCATGGGCCGACGGGATGCCGCCGTCCGGCGCAGATAGCTTGGGTGCAGTCGCTTGTCATCCCGAGCAAGCATTCTTTGCGCAGGGAGGGATCTGGGCGAGCCGCGCGACGTGGCGCGTTCTTGGCGCCACAAGAATCGCGCGTTTGGCTCGCTTCCCTATAGAATCTGCCGCATGAGAGCTGTCTTTCAATGGAGCCTTGCGTCGCGCACGCTGGAACTGGGCAAACGTACACTGATTATGGGTATCGTCAACGTGACGCCTGATTCGTTTTCTGACGGCGGCCTCTATCTCGATTCCGAAAAAGCTACAGCGCATGCCATACAGTTGCTCGACGAAGGCGCCGACATCATAGATGTGGGTGGAGAATCAACTCGCCCCGGCGCCAAGCTAGCTGTAAGCGCGGAAGAAGAGTTGAAGCGCGTGTTGCCCGTGGTTGCCACGCTGAAGAAACAGCGTCCCGATGCAGTCATCTCCGTTGACACCTACAAAGCCAGCGTGGCCCGCGCTGCGGCCGCAGCCGGAGCCGAGATCGTCAACGACATCAGCGGACTGCGCTGGGACGCGCAGATGGCTGGCACCATTGCTGAAATGAAATGCGGCGCTGTTCTGATGCACACGCGTGGCCGTCCCGAAGAGTGGCGCACTTTGCCGCCGCCTGGCGATATTGTTCTGCTGGTCAAGCGCGAACTCCGAGAATGGGCGGAGGCGGCGGTGCTGGGAGGCGTGCGCCGGGAAAGGATCGCGCTTGATCCCGGTTTTGGCTTCGGAAAGAATATCGAGCAGAATTATCCGCTGCTGTCACGCTTCCAGGACTTACAGTCTCTCGGTTTTCCGCTGCTGGCTGGAACTTCGAGAAAGTCTTTCCTCGGCCTCACCCTGGCAAGAGATGGAAAAGACGCGCCCGCTGCCGACCGGCTCTACGGAAATCTCGCAGCGCAAACCGCTTTGATTCTGAAAGGCGCGCACATCCTACGGACGCACGATGTAAGAGCCGCAGTCGATGCCTCCCGCGTGGCGGACGCGATCCTCGAAGCGCGCTGACGAATCTCTGGCTGGCCTAGCGAAGCTCGTAGCGAAGTTTATTGTGGCGGCGCGGGCGCAGTCGCGGAGGGCAATTCGGCGACCCGCATGACGGTGCATTCCACTTGTTTGCCCCCGGCGGTTTTCACCTTACCCTTGTCGCCATTGATCTAGTATTGCAAGTCGCTTCCCACGACGAAATCGGTGGCTTTCAAGGACTCTTTCTCGACCGAACGGCAGGTGTACAGCTTGCCCATGGCAGCGAAAGATAAGGTCGTACTGCTGATTCTTGTGGGTCTTCTTTTCGACCGTCCCCGTCGGCTGGAAATCTTTCAGCGTGGTCGTGCCCTCGATCTTCGATCCCGCCGCCGCGGTGATTGCGACCGCCAATACGAAAAGCGCAATCGTATTTTTCTTACCCATGGACTCACCTCCCGCTAGATTGTACGTTGAAGAAAGCAGCGCCTGCCAGAGCTCCCAGGTTACGTTTGTGCAATGACGAAGCTGTGCTGGCGCGCAGTGAAATAGTCGGCTCATTTTGCGCTGGCGATCATCTGTCTGATTTGTGCCACGGCAGAAGAGATCTTGGAGTCAGTAAACATCCTGCCCATTTCAAGAGTGGCCGCGGTTTGGTCGCCAATGACTCCGCTGTCGTCATTACCCTTTGAGTTCACAAGCTTGCCGGGGCGGGTCCATTTTGGGGAGTTTCCATTCGCCATTTTGTCGACGTACAAGACCTCCGACGTGTCGTCTGTGCCCGCATGCTTATCCTCGGGTAACCCGTGCTTCGACAGGTAATCCTTCATCACGTTCTTCTCCTTGTAGTACAGGTCCGAGATGTAGTACACGTGGACGCCTTTCGGTCCCCAC
>Ga0206826_1085_pt1 | contig 13977 bp, 9 predicted proteins | sample Alteio_BWOrgCont_80_FD_152636 | JGI IMG/M metagenome (GOLD analysis project Ga0206826, IMG submission 152636) | Enriched cells from forest soil in Barre Woods Harvard Forest LTER site, Petersham, Massachusetts, United States -... | ecosystem: Environmental > Terrestrial > Soil > Temperate forest > O... | reverse complement strand
GTTTGTGGAGCTGGAATTGGACGGGGAAAAGGCCGCTTACTTCATCGGACCCCGGGCGGGCGGCACAGAGGTGATGCACGATCGGCGGGAAGTGCTGGTGATTACCCCGGAATCGCCGTTGGGGCAACAGCTCATGGGACGCAAGCAGGGGGAAGTCCTGAAATTAAAACTCGCCCACGCGCAAAACCAGTGCCGGGTAACGCGAGTGGCGTGAGCGAAAGCCAGGAAGTTTTAAGTTCGCGGTTTTGAGCAGAACATGCCGCTCCTGAGCTGGATTTGGGCAGTTATATTAATTATTTAAGTCGGCCAGCAGAAAAAGACTTCCAATTCTGCAGCGCTAACGTACTAAACTGCTGGAAATCAATGTCAGAATCAAACGCACGGCTGGGGACCATAAAAGCCACTTCTAGACCCCAATATATATAAAGATGGGATTTGTCGGCGTGAATCAATTTCACAACAGGCCAAGCCAATGAGATGCTTTCGGTATTATTGTGATAAATAATTTTTTCGGGCGTAATTTCAATAGTGGTTTGCAGATTGTCAGAAACAATTCTCTCTAAACTACGGTCGGACGCAGGCCAAAGAGGGTTTATCAATTTTCGGATAATGATCCAGATTTGGAAAATTCCAAAAAGACATGCGCAAACCAAAATGAAATGCCTAGTTGTTTGGGCAACTATAATAGAGATTGCCAGTAGGGTTATTTCTCCTAGGTAAAAAAGAGATTTCGCATAGATTCGACCGGCGCGAGTATGCTTCAATAGGAATAGATTAAGCACATTTATGTCCTCTTTAGTTAAGATAAAGGGCGGTGTAATCTTATTAGTAATTATTGGCTGCTCGTACATGCTAAATTAGCGCGGTTCGGTAATCGTACTATTTGCTGGGCACTTACGCAAACGCCTCGCTGACCGGATGTGGCTGGTAGAGTTCTTCGAGTTGTTTGATTTCTTCGACTGAAAGCTTGACGGAAAGGGCCGCAATGGCGTCGTCCAGGTGATGGGGCTTGGTAGCGCCGACAATGGGCGAGGTCACAACGGGTTTATGCAGGAGCCAGGCCATGGCAATGTGCGAGGGCGGCACGCCGCGTTTCTTGGCGATTTCATTGACGCGGTCAATGACGGGTTTATCCAGGTCCACGGTTTTGCTGTAAAGTTTTTGGGCGAAGGGATCGTTTTTGGCGCGCTCGCTTTGCGGTGTTTCCGACCAGGGGCGGGCCAGCCGTCCGCGCCCGAGGGGCGACCAGGGGGTGACGCCAATGCCTTCGGATTCACAGAGGCGTAGCATTTCCCGTTCTTCCTCGCGGTAAAGGAGGTTGTAATAGTTCTGCATGGAAACAAAGGTGGCCCAGCCGTTGGCGCGCTGGATGCCAAGGGCCTTCATGAATTGCCAGGCGTACATGGAGGAAGCGCCGAGGTAGCGCACTTTGCCGGCGCGCACGACGTCGTGAGCGCTTCGAGCGTTTCTTCGAGCGGGGTTTCGTAATCGAAACGGTGGATGATATAGAGGTCAATGTAGTCGGTGCCGAGGCGTTGCAGGCTTTTGTCCACTTCGCACAGGATGGCTTTGCGGGAAAGGCCCCGGCCGTTGGGGTCGGGCCGGACCTGGCCGTTGACTTTAGTGGCGAGGACCAACTCATCGCGACGCGCGAAATCGCGGACGGCACGCCCGAGGATTTCCTCGCTGTCGCCAATCGAATAGACATTGGCTGTATCGAAGAAATTGATGCCCAGGTCGAGGGCGCGCTTGATGTAGGGGCGGCCTTCTTCTTCGCTCAAGGTCCACGTCCAGGTGATCATCCCGGGCCAGGGAGTGGCTTTGGACTTCCCATAGCTCATACATCCCAGGCAAATGCGCGATACCTGCATGCCGGTGTTTCCCAGTCTTACGTAATCCATAGATGAAATTCCTTTCTCAAGGACAATGCATCCAAACCCCAAAAATTGCCAGTGGATATAAGGAATGGTTTCCGGGCGCGCAGCCAGCTAAAGTTGACTGACATGACTGACGCCGTTGACCAACTCTGCCCGAATTGCGGCCTGTGCTGCGATAGTACGCTGTTCGCGGACGTGGAATTGCGCGCGGGTGACGACGAGAAACGGCTGGCGCAATTGGGGCTGTCCTTGAAGGAAAAAAGCCGGACCAAGTTGGCCTTTGCGCAGCCGTGCGCGTGCTTTGACGGGAAGTTGTGCGGGATTTACGCCGACCGGCCGAAGCGTTGCCGGTTGTTTGAGTGCGGGTTGTTGAAAAAGGTTGGGACAGGGGAGATGAGCGCCGGGGCGGCTTTGAAGAAAATTTCCGAGGCCAGGGCGCTGGCAACCCGGGTGCGGGATCTGTTAAGCGCACTCGGCCAGCCGCAGGAAACGATGGCGTTAACGAAATGTTATGAACAGGCAATGCACGAGCCGATTGATTTGGCGGGGGACGATACGGAGCTGCGAGGGGAATTGATGATGGCGGTAAATGATTTAATGCAGGCGGTGCAGCGCGACTTCCTGCAGTGACGGCGCGCCTCGAGAGCACCGCCCTTCCTTATCGATTTGCGGCCTGCAGGGAGAGGCGTTCTTCAAAGAGGTGCGGCGCGGCCACGGAGGATTCAGCGCCAAGCTTCGCGCTTTTGCCTTGCGCGGCGAAATCGCGATAGAGCGTGATGGCAACGTGTTCGTTGCGGCGGATGCAATCCTTGATGGCCTCGTAATCTTTCTCCGCATGGATGAGCGTTTTCCACGAATAAATGTGCTTGGGTTTGTGGAAATCGCTGTTGGCGATGAAGGGCAGGCGCTTGAGGCCGATGTCGTTGAAGATGTTATTGCGATTGGCAATTTCCCAGGCGTCGAGGAGCGGCGCGTATTTTTCCTGGTTTTCCCAGAGGTAAAGTGTGTTCTTACCCCATTCGCTTTTCATGATGTGGGGATGCGAGGCGACGGCGAGGGCGCCTTGTTCGTGGATTTTTTCGATAATTTCCGGGATGTCCAGCGAGCAATCCACCGGCGATTTTAAATCAATGCCCAGCAGGTGCGCGGAGGTCTTGCGCGTATAGCCGTCCTTGTTGAACTCGATGCCGGTCATGACAAGCATCTTGTAACGCCGCCAGGCGCGCTGGCGTTCGCGTTCGATGACGGAAAAATATTCGCCGATTTGGCCGTGGCCGAGGGTGCAGTTGGCCAGTTCAGCGAGTTTGCCGAGCAGGCGTTTGGGGTCGGCCAAATGGTCGGTGATGCAGATGCAATCGAACCCGCGTTCGCCATAGAAATCAATGATCTCGGGAACGCTCAACTTGCCGTCGGAATAGTTGGTGTGGATATGAAAATCGCAGAGGAGCATTTGCGCGGCGCGGCTGCCGCCATTGGCGGGGGATGCGGAACGCATGACGCGTTCGGGCGTGGTCTCAAAGAGTTTTACCGCTTTTCCTCCGGGAAAATTGCTGGCGGATTCGTCCAGGCAAAGCTCGGCAATTTTGGCGGCGGCATCGGGGCGGCTGACGCGCTTGAGGTTCTTGCGCCATTCGTTCCAAAGCGTCGCTTTTTTCTCAAAGGCCATTTCGACGGCTTCGGCCACTTCTTTGTTTTTTTCCACGACGGCGCCAATGTTCAGCTTTTGGATCAATTCCGCGTTGCCTTCCTCCTGGCCGGGGATGACCTGGTTGACGATCATGGGGCAGCGCGCGGCAATAGCTTCCTGCACGGTCGCGCCGCCGGCTTTGCTGATAATCAGATGGTGCGACATCATCAGTTCGGGCATCTGATTCGTCCAGCCGAGGACTTTGACGCGATGTTCCTGGTCGCGAGTGCGCTCGATGAGCTTGGCGCGCAGTTCAGGATCGCGCCCGGCGGTGATGGTCAGGTGCACATCCTCCAATTCCAGCAGCCGGTCAATGGCCTTGCCCGCTTTCTTTTTGCCGGTATTGATAACGTAAAGGACGCGGCGCGGTTCGTCGGCGATGGGTTGGGGGAGATCGTTGGGGTTGCTGGCAAACAACGGACTGACGGGAAAGCCGGTGACTTTGATTTGGGCTTCTGCGATACCGTTTTTCATCAAAACCTCGGCGGTAGTATCATCGGCCACGCAAAAGTAGTCGGCCGGCGCACGGAACCACGCGGTATTGACGGAGGTGGAATCGGTGATGACGGTGATGAACCGGAACGGACGCTCGTGGTGATGGGCGTAAATTTTTTTGATGACGTGCCCGTAGATGGGGTAACAGGAAACCACGCAATCGGGCTGGGCTTCGCCGAGGACCTTTTCGAGGGTGGCTTGCAGGCGGGTGAAGCTGCCGAGTTGCTTTTCGACAAAGGGATTTTCCATGAGGGAATAAAATTGTCCCCAAAGTTTCGGAGCGTAGGCGACCATGCCGAGGTAGGTCTTTTTGGCGAGGGTATTGAAAGTGCCATAGCTGTCGGCAAAGAGGTCGAGGCATTCGGCGCGGGCATCCTCGTCCGCCAGTTCAATCGCATCGCGCAGATTGCGGGCGGCAGCGTTGTGTCCATCACCAAAGCCGGCGGTAAGAATGAGGATTTTTTTCATATTTTGCTCCAGGCAAACAACTTTATGCCTAATTAACTATCTGAGATAGGTGTTACAATCATGTTACGGATGGGTGAAGTTTTATTCACATTTTTATTCACAGGCCTGTTAATAACTTTGGGAGGAAGAGTAGAGCGGCGGGTTCGGACGGGTGAAAGACCAGCCAAAGGCGGATAACGAAGTCGAAATAAAAAATACTTTACAATCCGCGAACGGGGCGTAAGCTGCTTTTGCAACACAATAAATCTATGCGAAACGCCCTTTCAATGTTTGGATTGCTTACCGTGGTAACTGTCATCGCTTCCGGTTGCGCCGGGACTGAAGAAAAAATGGGGCGCGGCATCACCAACGCCACGGAACCTGCCCGCATGGGCGAAATGAGCCGGAGCATTGAGCAATCGGCGGAGTGGGACGGTCCGATGGCCGGCTACACGACCGGCGTGGTCAAAGGATTTGATCATACGCTCGAACGCACCGGGCTCGGCGTGGTGGAAATCATAACGGCTCCGTTCCCGCCCTATCATCCGATTTTCACGAAGTATGTCCCGGCTGCTCCTGGCTACCCGGACAACAACCCGCCCAGTTTGCCTGATGATCCGGCGCTCGCGACGGACACCTATATCGGCTTCAGCGGGGGCGATGAGGGGGTATTTTTTCCCGGCTGCACTTTTAACGTTTACAACCATTAAGGCGGAAAAACCCTGGTTTCTTCCCAAAAGATGGTTTATGGCTGTAAACATATCAACGTATCCAGATACGTTGATTTTTAATTTGCATATCGGCAGCCTTTCCTTTAGATTCTCCGGCAACATCAAAAACCAATGCCGGATCGAATTGAACATCTTCAACGCCTGTTGCGCGAGCGCATCGTCATTCTCGACGGCGCGATGGGCACGATGGTCCAGCGATACCAGCTGGACGAGGCGGCCTTTCGCGGCGCGCGCTTTGCGGATTGGCGCGGCAAGGAGCTGAAGGGGCTTAACGACCTCCTCAACCTCACGCAGCCGCAAGTCATCGAGGAAATCCACACCCAATATCTCGAAGCCGGCGCGGACATCATCGAGACGAACACCTTCAATGCCCAGGCGATTTCGCTGGCGGATTATGGGATGGAATCGCTTGCTCGCGAAATGGCCAAAGCGGGAGCGGAATGCGCCCGGCGCGCGGCGGATAAAATCGAGAAAGCGCAGCCCGGGAGGATTTGTTTCGTAGCTGGCGCGATTGGGCCCACGACCAAAACGTCGTCGTTTTCGACGGACGTGAACAATCCCGGCGCGCGCGGTTGCACGTTTGATGAATTGGTGGCCGCGTATGCGGACCAGGTTTACGGCCTGCTCGAAGGTGGCGCGGATGTGCTGCTGGTCGAAACGATTTTTGACACGTTGAACGCGAAGGCCGCATTTTTTGCGATCCAAAAGATTTTTGAAGAGCGCGGCATTCGTGCGCTGCCTTACGGCGGGAAGATTGAACCGGGAGCGAAGACCGTGCCCATCCTGGCATCCGTCACCTTCATCCAGGCCGGCAGCAATCGCGGCGTGACCGGGCAGACGGTCGAGGCGTTTTGGGATTCGATTTCCCAGGTGCCGCTCTTGAGCGTCGGCATGAATTGCGCGCTGGGGCCTAAAGAACTGCGCCCGCTGATGGAGGAACTTTCGGGCATCGCGCCGATTTACGTCAGCGCGCACCCCAACGCCGGCCTGCCGAATCCACTGCTGCCGACGGGCTTTCCGGAAACGCCGGAGACGTTCGCGCCGCAATTGCGCGAGTGGGCGCAGAGCGGTTGGCTGAACATCATTGGTGGTTGTTGCGGCACCACGCCTCCGCATATCAAGGCCGTGGCCGAAGCGGTGAGAGACGTCAAGCCGCGCACCATTCCGAAGATTGAACCTTACTTGCGCTTGAGCGGCCTGGACGCGCTGACTGTCCGGCCCGATTCCAATTTCCTGAACATCGGCGAGCGCACGAACATCGCCGGTTCGCCGAAGTTTGCGCAGTTCATCAAGGCGGGCGATTTCGAATCCGCCGTGACGATTGCGCGGCAGCAGGTCGAGAACGGCGCGCAGGTGATTGACGTGTGCATGGACGAGGGGATGATTGACGGCGTCGCGACGATGACACGGTTTATCAACCTCATCGCGGGCGAGCCGGACATTTGCAAAGTGCCGGTGATGGTGGATTCCTCGAAATGGGAAGTCATCGAGGCCGGCCTCAAATGCCTCCAGGGCAAGGGCATCGTCAATTCCATTTCGCTGAAGGAAGGCGAGCAAAAGTTTTTGCACCAGGCGAAACTGGTGCGCCGTTACGGCGCGTCAGTGGTGGTGATGGCGTTTGATGAGCGCGGCCAGGCCGATACGTTCGAGCGCAAAATCGAAGTGTGCCGGCGCGCCTACGATTTGCTCGTGCAAAAGGCCGGGTTCGCGCCGCAGGACATTATTTTCGACCCCAACGTCCTGACCGTCGGCACGGGCATGGAAGAGCACGCGAACTACGCGTTGGATTTCATTCGCGCGACCAAATGGATCAAGGAAAACCTGCCGCTGGCCAAAGTGAGCGGCGGCATCAGCAATATTTCGTTCTCGTTCCGTGGCAACAACGTCGTCCGCGAGGCGATGCACAGCGCGTTTTTGTATCACGCGATTCGCGCCGGGCTGGACATGGGCATCGTCAACGCCGGCCAGCTCGCCGTTTATGACGAGGTGCCGAAGGATTTGCTCGAACTTGTCGAGGACGTGCTGCTCAATCGCCGTCCCGACGCCACGGAGCGGCTGATTAAATTTGCCGATTCTGTCAAGCAAAAGGGCAAAGTCGAAGTAGTCGAAGACGAATGGCGCAAAGACACCGTCGAGAAACGCCTGGCACACGCGCTGGTCAAGGGCATCGTTGATTTCATCGAGGTGGATGCGGAGGAAGCGCGGCAAAAGCTCGGCAAACCGCTGTTGGTTATCGAAGGCCCGCTCATGGACGGCATGGGCGTGGTCGGCGATTTGTTCGGCGCGGGCAAAATGTTTTTGCCTCAGGTCGTCAAATCCGCGCGCGTGATGAAAAAGGCCGTGGCGTATTTGCAGCCGTTCATGGAGGCAGAGAAAAAACTGAGCGGCAGCACGAGAGAAGCGGCGGGCCGCATTGTGCTGGCCACCGTGAAAGGCGATGTCCATGACATCGGCAAAAATATTGTCGGCGTCGTGCTCGCCTGCAACAACTACGAGGTCATTGACCTCGGCGTGATGGTGCCGTGCGATAAAATCCTGGCCGTCGCGCGCGAAAGTAAGGCCGACATCATCGGCTTGAGCGGGCTGATTACGCCCTCGCTCGACGAGATGGTGCATGTGGCGCGCGAGATGGAGCGCGAAGGGCTCAAGCTGCCGCTGCTCATCGGCGGCGCGACCACCAGCAAGGCGCACACCGCTGTGAAAATCGCCCCGAACTATAACGAACCCGTCGTGCACGTGCTCGACGCCAGCCGCGCCGTGCCCGTGGCGAGTAGCCTGATTAGCGCCGCGCAGAAGCCGAAATTCGCCGCGCAGGTGCGCGAGGAATATGAGAAACTGCGCTCACAGCACGCAGGGCCGAAGCTCAAGCTTCTGGGCCTCGAAGCCGCCCGCGCCCACGCGCCGAAGCTGAAGTTTGATGATTTGCCGCAGCCGGAATTTACCGGCAGCCGGACGGTTGCGCCCTCGCTTCAGGAACTGATTGAAGTCATAGACTGGTCGCCCTTCTTTCATACCTGGGAATTGCGCGGCGTTTATCCGAAAATTCTCCAGCACGAAAAGCATGGCGAGGAGGCGCGCAAACTCTTTGCCGACGCGCAAAAGCTGCTCGATAAGATTGTCTCGGAAAAACTGCTCCAGCCGCGCGGCGTTTATGGACTTTTCCCGGCCAACCGCATTGGTGACGACGTGGAATTGTATACAGATGACTCACGCTCGAAGATCCTGACGACCTTCCATTTCCTGCGGCAGCAAATTATTAAGGACGATGGCACGCCCGATTGGTGCCTCGCGGATTTTATCGCGCCAAAGGGCGCGCCGGATTATCTCGGCGCATTTGCCGTCACCAGCGGGCACGGGCTGGATCAGCTGGCTAAAAAGTTCAAGGCCGACAACGACGATTACAACGCCATTATGGCCGAGGCGCTGGCCGACCGATTGGCGGAAGCATTTGCTGAATGGCTGCACCGCCGCGTCCGCAACGAGTGGGGCTTTGGTAAAAGCGAAAACCTGACGCCGGAGGACTTGATCCAGGAAAAATATCGCGGCATCCGCCCGGCGGCGGGCTATCCCGCCAGCCCCGACCACACGGAAAAGCGGACGCTCTGGGAATTGCTGGACGTGGAAAAAAACGCGGGCATCAAACTGACCGAAAATTTTGCCATGTGGCCGGGCAGTTCGGTGAGCGGGCTGTACTTCGCCCATCCCGAGTCCAAATATTTTGCCGTTGGCAAACTGGACCGCGACCAGATTCAGGATTACCACGCGCGCAAAGGCATGCCCGTGCCGGAAGTCGAGCGCTGGCTTGGGCCGTATTTGAATTACTGACCAATAGTCGCGGAGCGACTTCGGAAATTAGCCGGGGACAACGTCCCCGGTAACACCACCCAATTAAAATCCGTCCCGGCAGGGACGGTGGAACAGCCTGAAATTCTTTTGACAATCGAAGGAATTAAAATACGGTGACGTGAAGAAAACGCACCAGACTTCAGAAGAACATGCCTAAATTTTCAAAAGTTTTTATATACTCTCTGGTCGCGGTGGTAATCCTTTGTTCTGGTTTGCGGGAATGCATGGGATCTGATTTTTCCGATACTGCAAGTAAAGGATTAGCTGCGTATGGGCAATACAAGTACGATCTTGCAATAAAATATTTTAGCCAGGCTATGGAGGAGAACACGAATAGTGCAGTTACCTATGCTCTCTATGCTCTCCGAAGTTCTGCCTATGAATATTCTGGAAAATATAAAGAAGCGCTCGCGGATATAAACTACGCTATTCGATTGGATTCAAATAGCACGAACTTGTTTCTATTGAATGCAAACAGCAGAAATTATTCAATTAGAGGTGCGATATACGAGGATACTAGTAATTATGATGCGGCGTTGAAAGACTTTAATACGGCGGTTCAAATTGATCCGTCATTTGTGCACGGTTACATTGAGAAAGCAGAAGTCCACCATAAGAAAAACAATTTTTATGCAATGGTAGCTGACTGTGATCAGGCAATTCTCCTGAACTCAAATTTATCACAGGCATATCAAATGCGTGCCGATGCGTACCGAGGCCTCGGGAACTTTGATCGGTCATTGGCGGATTATAATAAGTCGATAGGTTTGGATTCTGCGAACAGCTCGACTTATTTTTGGAAGGCAATTCTGCTTGCCGAAAATGACGAGTATTTTGACGCTATAACGAATTTGACAGAAGTTATCAAATTAGATCCGCAAAACGCCTGGGCATATGCCGATCGAGGTTTTTGTTATAACGAAGTTGGTAATTATGCTCGCGGAATAGGCGATTGTCAAAAAGCCATTGCTATTGATCCAACCTCCACAGTTGGCTATAACAACCTTGCTTGGCTGTTAGCTACGGTCCCTGATTCAAAACTTCGAAACGGCCAAAAGGCATTGGAGTATGCGAAAAAAGCTTGTGAATTGACAAATTGGAAGGATCCACAATGCCTCGCTACTTTTGCCGCCGCTAACGCCGAAACAGGCGATTTTCGGGATGCAGTAAAATGGCAGAAACAGGCGATTCTGGGCCTATCAGGAAAGGACCTGGTAGAGGCGCAAAGATTGCTTACCCTCTACCAACAGGGGAAACCTTACCAAATTGATCCAAATCATCCGACGCCCCGATGAAACCCCGGCGCAAGCAAAACGCTTTAACAAAAAAAAGCAACGCACCCCGCCAGCCAGCGGGGAAACCCAGTTCACCCGCGCCGGCGTCTCCAGACAATCCTTGGCTGGTTGCCGGTATCTGCCTTTTTCTGGTAGCGCTCGTTGGGCTCGTCTTCGGTCAGACGTGCATGTTTCCGTTCGTGTATTTTGACGATGAAATCTATGTGTACCAAAACCCCGCCGTCGTCCACGGCCTGACGCTTCACGACCTTGCGGCGGCTTTCAGTTCGCATGGCATCGATAACTGGATTCCGCTTACGATGCTTTCGCACGTTTTGGATTGCCAAATCTACGGGTTGAAAGCTGGGGGCCATCATCTGACGAATCTGCTGCTCCATGCCGCGACGGCCATCCTGCTGTTTTTAGTGTTGCGGCGGATGACCGCGGCCCTGTGGCGGAGCGCGTTTGTGGCGGCGGTGTTCGCCATCCATCCGGTCGTCGTCGAATCTGTCGCTTGGGTTTCGGAACGCAAGGACGTTTTGAGTGGTTTGTTCTTCATGCTGACGCTTTGGGCGTATGTGGGATACGTCCGCCAGCCGGCGTCGCGCATTCGTTATTGGGCTGCGCTGGCCTTTGCAGCGCTGGGCTTGATGTCCAAGCCCATGCTCGTGACGCTGCCATTGATCTTATTGCTGGTGGATTATTGGCCGCTGCGCCGTTTCCCCGCGCAAACCTTTCAACGCCTGTTTGTCGAAAAAATCCCTTTCCTCCTGCTCTCGGCCGCCGCATGCGTCGTGACCTTTGTGGCGCAGAAACAATTCGGCGCGGTGAGCACGCTCACAAAGTTTCCCCTCCCGTTGCGCCTTGAAAACACGTTTATCTCCTACGCGCGTTATTTGGGAAAACTATTTTGGCCAAAGGACTTGGCGGTGTTTTATCCGTGGCCTGAACATTGGCCGCTCTTGCCGGTCTTTTTGTCGGCAGTGCTGTTGCTTGGGCTAAGCATCGCGGCTCTCGCATTGGCGAAAAGATTTCCTTTTGTGCCCACGGGCTGGTTTTGGTTTGTGGGCATGTTGGTTCCGGTGATTGGGCTGGTGCAGGTGGGCTTCCAGGCGATGGCTGACCGGTACCTGTACCTGCCGCAAATCGGGTTGTACCTGCTGGTGACCTGGCTGGTGGCGGACTTGTGCGTGCGCCTGCGTCACCGGTTTTTTATTCTCGGCAGTTTGTGCGCCGTTATCCTCGCTGCTTTGACTTATTGCGCGCGCATCCAAACCGGATATTGGGCGGGCGATCAAGCTTTGTGGACGCATTCACTGGCCTGCACGCCGGACAATGAATGGGCGCACTATAATTTCGGCAATGCGCTGGTGGAGGAAGAACAATTTGATGCGGCCATCACCCAGCTTCAGCAGGCATTGACCATGGATCCCAACGACGGGCAGGCCCACAATAGCCTTGGCAACGCGCTGCTTCATCAGGGACAACTGGACGCGGCCATCGCCCAATACCAGGCGGCGATCAAAACTGAGCCTGATTATGCGCCCGCCCATTATAATCTCGGCGACGCCCTGCTGGCCGAAGGGCAGCTCGACGGCGCCATCAGCCAGTACCGCGAAGCTGTGAAAATTGCCCCCGACAGCACCGCGCCCCATGACGACCTGGCCGCTGCGCTCCTGCAAAAAAGCCAGTTGGACGAGGCCGCCGGCGAGAGCCGGGAAGCTTTGAAGATTGATCCCGACGATGCTGGCGCTTACAACAATCTTGGCAATGCCCTGGTCCGGGAAGGGCATGTGGATCAGGCCATTTCTGACTATGAGCATGCTGTGGCCATCAATCCGAACATGGCGGAAGTCCACAACAATCTCGGCTATTGTTTTCTCCAAACGGGAAAGGTGGACGACGCTATTCAACAATACCAAAGGGCCGTGGAGATCCAGACGAATTTCTTCCGTGCCTACAACAATCTTGCGGACGCCTTTCGTGTCAAAGGAGCGGCCGCCCAGGCCATCGCCAGTTATGAAAAGGCCGTGGAGCTTGACCCGCAATTCCTGCGGCCGCAAGTCGCCCTCGCCTGGATGCTGGCGACTTGGCCCGACCCCGCGGTTCGCAATGGAGATGAGGCCGTCGCCGTGGCTGAAAATGCCAACCAGCTTTCCGGCGGGGACAAATACCCGCAAATCCTTCGCGCCTTGGCGGCGGCTTACGCGGAGGACCGTCGCTTTCCCGAAGCGGTAGCCACCGCCAAAAAAGCCCTGACCTTGGCAACGGCCCAATCCAACACCGCTTTGACGACTGAACTGCAAACCGAAATAGGCTTTTATCAAACGAATGCTCCCTACCGTTCCACCGGCGATTAAAGAAAAATAGGGGTAGTGAAGAACACTTGAGCCCCTTGGGAAACGGCGAAAGGAATATGGCCGAGCCATAGGTCGGCTGGCGACCGAGCACCTGCCCCTCCCGGCTCCTTGCTCCCCACTCCCAGCTTTTTTGGGGTAGTGAAGAACTAAGGATTTTCCCGCTTATGGTTTAAAATCCTCGCACGGTGAGCCCCGCCTTCGCCAGGACTACGGCGCGGCAGGCAGTGCCACGTGAAACGTGGCAAATGTTCACCAGCCCCGAAGGCTTTCGGGGTGGCGCACGTGTGCGGCACACGCGTGTGTGTTCTTTGACATTTTAAGAGGTAGAGGTGGCGCCGGCTTATAGGGCCGCTCGCCCGCTATTTTACCGCCTTTGCGCCTTGGTGCCTTTGTTGTTAAAATTCAGGAATGGGGCGAATCCGGCCTATTCCAGACCCCTCCCCTCGGGGCGGTTGGAGTTCACGCTTCAGCGTGTCAGGTTCGGCCTTGCGCGACGGAGCAACCAAATCACCAAGCTCTTCCAAGCCCTGCCAAGCTCCGCCAAGCCCTGCCAAGCAGTTTTGAGAGAAAAAAAATATTAATTTCCGTTTGGGTGGGCGGCAAGCGATCCCAGCCAGGCTCTTTGTCGCTGTAACGATAATGTTGACCTTTAAGTCTTTGACTATCAAAGATGTAAACCTTGTTGACATCTATATGCGATATGAACAATTGTGGTTTTGCGTCTTCTGCGCCCTTTTTGCCCGGCTAAGCCTTGGCGAATGCCGGTCGTGGCTATTCGTTTCGGAAGGCTATGAAAGCCACCCCCTGCGGGGGGTATATGCAGAGCGCGGAATGCCTCAATCCGCCTCGTTTCTGTCAACCTGCGTCAAGTCAAGTCAAGCTATGTCAACCTATGTCAACCACCCCCATACCCCATCAATATACGCGCCCAATTTCCCATTGCCGCCCTGCAATTCCCGGCTACAATCGTTCAGGCTGTGGCGGAAAACCAGCCTGAACCAAAAACCGCATGACTCACGAACTTTCACAATTTGCCGCCCGGCTTGGGCATGTCGCCTCACGGCTGGAAGAGGACCGCCCTTTTAACGAAATGGCGCTGAAACTCTTCGCCCTCCAATTTCAGCACAATCCCGCTTACCGGACGATTTGCCAGGCACGCCGTCTGACCCCGGACAAGGTAAAGCATTGGACGCAAATTCCGTTTGTGCCGACGGCGACTTTTAAGGAATTGGAATTGTCCTGCCTTCCGCCGGAAGAACG
>Ga0206826_1082_pt1 | contig 14573 bp, 4 predicted proteins | sample Alteio_BWOrgCont_80_FD_152636 | JGI IMG/M metagenome (GOLD analysis project Ga0206826, IMG submission 152636) | Enriched cells from forest soil in Barre Woods Harvard Forest LTER site, Petersham, Massachusetts, United States -... | ecosystem: Environmental > Terrestrial > Soil > Temperate forest > O... | reverse complement strand
GCGTAGCCACTGTTATAGACGAGCCGGAAACGAGCGTGACAACGTCACCAGCAGGAATGCCCACCCCGTTGACGATCATGCCTACGGCCAACGCGTTGCCGGTATTGGTCCCAATCGTGAAAGTAGTGCCGTTGGCGGTTCCGCCGCTGGCCACTGGAGCAGATGAGGAAAAGAAATTCGCGTTGGTGTTCGTGGTATTCTCCACGTAGAGAGCCTGGGTGCCGGCCGTCCGGGTATACCCGTTGAATTCCAGGGTGACGCTGTTGGTCACATTGGTGGCGTGATCGATCCGGAAGAAATCCGCGCCCACCGCTTGTTGCGGTGTGGTCGTGCTGCCGACGGTCACGTTTCCGCCAGCTTCCATGACGGCGTTCCCTGCTCCCGCGGTATTGAAGTTCCGCACTTGGAAAACGCCATTGCTGAGGCTTACATTGCTGCTTTGGGAAATCCGGGCACCCGAGATCGCGACGGTATTGTCCAATAGCAGGCCGCCATCCGCGATGGTGATCGGGCCGCCGCCGGTGAAAGCACCGTTGGTGCCGGGATTGGTATTGCTGGAAAGGATGAGCTGGCCGGCGCCAATAATAATGGGGCCGGAGAGCGGATTCGCATTTTGGAATGTCTCCGCCCCTGAGCCGGTCTTTAGAAGACCCAACTGGCCGGTTCCATTCGCGAGAGTACCCAGAAACGTCATGCCTCCGGGGTTGTTGTTCTCACCGAGTACCAGCATGGAAAGCGTGCCGGCACTGTTGTTTGTCACCGTGCCGGCGGCGACTCCCACCACTCCACCGGAAAAGATGGAGGGACTGGCCAAGCCATCGAAGCCTTCGCTGTTGCCGTGCAAATCCAGCACTCCGGTGCTATCCGCGAAGGAAACGATCACGCTGGAGGCGATCTGATCCCGATAGCCTGCGGCTGCGGCGGAGGGCAGAAAATTTGAGGCGAACGGAGAACTGCCGCCTATCTGGACGGTGGCGGTGTTGCCGACTCCCGCCTGGCCGATCAGAAGGGAGGAATCCACCGCGTGCACCGTTGTAGTGCTGCTCTTGCCCAGAATCAAGGTGCCCGACTGCACATTCACCCTTGAGGCCGGATCATCGACTGTGCCGGCGAGGGTCAAGGTGCCGGTTCCCGTCTTGATGAGCTGAGAATTGACTCCCGAACTTACCAAATTGAGCGCTCCGTAGTAAGCGTCATTGCGATCGAAGGTGAGCGAGACGCCGGCGCCGCTCGCGGTCGGTGTGTTGCTCAGGCCGAGCGTGGCCGTCGAGCCGGTGGTGTCGATGCTAGTGATAATGGTACCGGAAGGAATGCCCGCTCCGGTGACCAATTCACCCACGACCAAACCCGCGACAGACGAAGAAGGAACCGTAACCGCTCCGCCAAAGACCAAGGGGACGCTGGTACCCGTGGCGGTAATCAGATTGCTCAGAGTGAGGGTCGTCCCGTTGATCGCCGCGATGAACGTGGAAGCCGGCACGCCCGGACCGGATACCGGCTGGCCCACAATCAAGCCGGAAGCGGATGCCACTGTAACAGAGAACACACCGCTGGTGGTGGTGGAAAGGACGGGCACCGCCGATCCGGTGACGGTGGTGCTGGAGATAACCTGGGCGTTCGCCCCGACAGTGAGAGTGGCATTTCCAGATCGGGACTGAATGATGGAGGAAGAACCAAGGAAGGACAATGTGGCGGGACCGGTGGCGGTCGCTGCGGCACTGATCGTGATGGTAGTGCCATCGGGATTGATGCCGGTGATATAGGCTCCTGCGGGAATTCCAGGGCCGGCCACGTTTTCACCCACCACAAGAGCCGCGGTAGAACTGACCGCCACGGTAGTGCTGCCGAGAGTCGTGGCGACGAAGGCCGCGCTGATCGCACCGCTGGTAGTGGGAATGGCGCTCAAAATGATATTGCCGTTGTCATAGGTCAACGAGGCATTCGAAGCAGTGGCGGTGGCGGCACTGCTAAGGGTGATGGACGTGCCGTTGATGGCGGTAATGACAGTGTTATTGGGAATCCCCGCTCCAATCACCAATTCGCCGGGGATGAGAGATGCAGCGTTCGTTGCGCTTACTGTCACCGTGGAGGACCCCGACACGGTGGAAGTGGGATACACCGGGCCGAGGCTGGAAATCGTCGTTCCGGCGGTCAACCCTGCGCCTGTAAGGGACTGTCCAGCCGTCAGCCCGGAAGACAACCCGCCCGCGATCGTAGCAGAGTTTACACCGTACCCCAACGTGACGGCAGCGGAAGTCGCGGTGGCGAAATTACTCAATGTGAGCACCCCGGTACTCACATTGATCCCGGTAATGGTGGTATTCGCGGGGATGCCGGGACCGCTGACGAGATCGCCCACCACCAAATTCACCGTTGACGCCGCCGGAACCGTCACAGTGTTCTGCCCGATGTTGGTGGCGGTGGAAATCGAATTGGTGACGAAAGTGAGGGGTTGTGAGCCTGCGCCCGTTGCTGCATTGTTTAACAGCACCAAGTTACCGGAAATCGAACTGATGACCGTATTGGGCGCGATATTCGGACCGGTGACGAACTGGCCAATCAGCACCGCGGAGACGTTGGCAGGCGTGATCGCATTTGCGCCGAAAATCAGCGCGGTGCTCACTGGAATTGTGGAGATGACGGCGTTGCTGATGGCGACATTGGCTCCGGAGATACCGGTGACGTACGTGCTTGCGGGAATGCCGGTGCCGGTGACCAGATCCCCAATGATGAGACCGCTTGCGGACGAAAGGGTAATCACAGTTGCCCCGATGGATGTAGGGGTGGTGGAATTGGTGGAGACGGCCGTACCGAGAGTCGTCGTAGAGTTAAGCACCGTGCCGCCGGGAGTCACCGCCCGGATGTTGTTCAAGTTCGTTGCGACGGTGTTTAACCCATAGAACTGGAAGTTCTGGTAGATGTTCGTGGAAGGATTGTTGGAGAAATCAAAGATGCCCCCGTTCATCGCCAGCGAGACGGAGGGATCGAACTTGACGGTTCCGGTGGATGCGCCCAGCACGGTGATAGGCACGCTGGAAAAGCTGCCCGTGGAGGGGGAGGTCACCGTAAAAGTGGTGGTGGCGGAGGCCGCCGTAACCGAGGCGATCGTATCCCCCGCGGGAAGTCCTGCGCCAGAGACCACCTGACCGACCGCAAGCCCCAGGGTGTTGCCAAGATTGTTTAGAGTAACGGTAGTGCCTCCGGCGCTCGTAGTCGCCGTGAGGAAGTCATTTGTAACCGCCACAGTGCCACCCGCAACGTTGAAGGTGCCCTGCGAGTAGGTATTTAGAACCGGATAGAAGGTGAGGGTGGGTGACCCGGTGGCGGTGGCGTTTTGCGAAAGGGTGACGGAAGTGGCGCTGGGCAAAGAACTGATGGTGGTGCCGGTGGCGATGCCGCTGCCGATGACCAAGTCTCCCACCATGAGATTGGCCGCAGCACCCGATACGATGGTGAACGTGGGGCTGAGATTGTTGGTGGAACCGGCAACGCTGATGGGGGAGATGGGGTTATCCACGGTGAACTGAGTGCTGTTCAGAATCCCGGTGATGGCCGTGCCTGAATTCACTCCGGACCTGGTGGTGAACAACAGTGGCACGTTGGTGGACGTGGCGGTGTTGAGAGTGTTGGACGTGAGGGTCAGTGTCGTGTTGCTTATAGCGGCGATCGTGGTGCCGGTGGCGATGCCCGCCCCGGAGACATTCATTCCGACGGATAAGCCGCTCACCGAGGACATGGTGACCGAAGTGGTGTTTGCCGCGAAGGTCGTGGCCAGGACACTTTCGGCGGGACCCGTATTGAGCACCTGACCCACTGAAAGCGTGGACGTGGAACCCGCGGTGAGAGTTACGGTATTGCCTGAAACAGTGTAATTGGAGGTCTGGGGAAACGCAGCGGAACTGCCCGCGAACATGGTGCCGTTCGCGATCACGATAGGGATGTTCGGGAAGCCGCCCTTGTTAGCGGTTGCCGCAGTCGTCGCTGTGATGCCTTGACTCAACGTAACCTGATTCGTGGCAAGATTGATGGCGGTAATGAAGGTATTGTTGGGAACGTTCGGACCGAAAACCCGCTCACCCACGCTGACGCCCGCCAGCGATGTCAGCGACATGAGCGTGCCAGCGCTGGCGGTCAGGCCCGGAATCGCGGTGAGGAGGCTGGTGCCCCCAAGGATAGTGGTGGTGCCCGCCATATTGCCTATACCGTATCCATTCTGGAGATTGAGGAGGCCTCCCGTGGAAGTGAGGAGATTCGCATCCAATGACACCGTCGCCTGACTGCCGTATTGCCCGAAATTCAGAACGCCGCCAAAGGTGAAATTGCCGCCGGTGACCCCAGAAGTGACCGCGTTACTTAGGACCGCGGTCGTTCCTGTGATGGAGGTGACGAAGGTGCCGGCTGGAATACCCGGCCCCACGACCGAACTGCCTGCCGCGACGCCGGAGGAGTTTGCAAGCGCTATCGTGTTGGTTCCCGTCAGGGTGTTACCGGGATTTGTGGTGCCGCTCATGTCGAGCGTGCCGGTGAAGACCGCAGTCGCGTTTGATGCGGTGGTGGGATTCGCTCCGAGAGTGGGGACAGTCCCGCCCATGTACATTGCCCCGCCCGAAACGGTGAGGTTATCCCCCAAGGATGTCGGCGCCACGAACGCCTGGTAGCCTGGGACGCCGGTCGTGTTGCCAGAGGCTGTAAGCACACCTCCGGCGACCTTCACCTGACTTAGGAATGTGTTCGCATTTGCGGTGAAATTCAAGACGCCTCCATCAATTTCGATGCGGCTCAAATTCGTATTGGCGGAGACGTTCATCAGCGAAATACTGCCGGAGAGCGTGACCGGAGCATTCGAATTTGTGGATGGCAGGAAGAAAATGCCAATGCTGTTGTTGTCTCCCACTTTAGGCGGCGGCAGGGTGCTGCCGATCACGGTCGCCCCGCTGATCGTGAGCGAGCCGCCGTTGATATTTACCGACGTGCTGCCGAAAATATTGAGCGGGGCGGAGATAGTTACGGCACTATTGGTTTGACTGGGGAAAAGGTTGGAATTGATGTAGAGGGTCGTGGGGACGGTCCCACCCAAGGGGTCCAGGGGACTGTAATCATTGGAGATGGTCAGGGCACTGGAATTGGTGGTAGAGAAAGTGAAGTTGTTGCTGCCTGCACCAACCGCCAGGAAACCGATCTCCACAGGTTGGGAGAGATTGACCGTCAACGGACCGTAAGTAACTTGGAAGTTCAAGCTGGTCTCATTGAAGTATACTTCAAAGTTTCCTCCATTGGGAATCAAGCTGGCGTTCCAGTTGGTATTAAGGAACCAGTCCTGCGTCCCAGATGGTGCCGTATTGACCCAGAAGGACTGGGTTTGGCCGCGAACCACCATGAAAGGCAGAAAAAAAGCGGCGCAAATCAGAAGAAGGGGGTTCTTCATGGATGAGAAATCATGCTTCCACAAATGCTTCTCGCGCGCCTCAACGGGCAGGCGCGGGCATATTTACCGGAGGATGCTGGCAATTCATGTACGAGGGGGGATGGCTCCGGCAAATCATGGACGGTAGGAAGTGGGATGTCCACAGTAAGGGTCAATCTGAATGCAATAGAAATTCTTCAATCCGGAAAAGCTCAACTTGGGATTGGCCTCATCCTTTTCATCCACGAGCATGAAGTACCAGTTCAGCGCGGGATTGGGAAGCGAAGTGCCTTCTGAGTAGATGGTGAAAGAGCAGAAATTGCTCAAAGTGCTTCCGGTGCCGCTGACGTTTCCCAAAAAGGTGAGATTGTAGGGAACAAGGCGGCCATTGACGACCATCATCAAGTCTCCCAGGACGGTCGTATTGCTGACGGGGATGACCAGACCGTTGCCAATGTCCGTGATGCAGGCGGTGCTGGAATCAGTGGTGTTCACCGTGGTGGATGCTGAGATGACGATTCCGTTGGGAAGGATCAATGGATCAGCGGCCAGAACGGAGATGCCCTCCTTGCTGGTGACCTGCTGGAAATCAGGGCCCATCTCATACTGAGAGTAGTGCCTGAGGAGCAGCACCGTCTGAAAGTTCGACATGATGGAGCCGTTTTGCCCCACCTGACCGCCAACGTTATCGTATTGGAGAAAGCGAACCTCGACGGGGCGTCCGTCAGAGGCGACCAATTGTTCAGCGGAGCCAATGAGCGAAAGCAATTGATCGCCCGATGAAGTGAGCCGATTGGCCTGAACGACGCCGTTCATGGACGGCACGGCAACGAGCATGATGATGGCGATGATGGAAATCACCACGAGCATTTCGATGAGCGTGAAGCCGGCGATCCGGATCAAAGACCTGGAGGAACAAGCTCGGCGCAAGTTAGAAAAGGATTGAATGGGGGTGCTCATGTGCCGGCAGCTTGGTAACCATTCCAACGGGAGTTTCTGATCGGCACCACGGCCGTGAAAATTCGATAGTTGGCCTTAAGGCCGATCAAGGTGGACTCGACGGCGGCCAAATCCGTGGCGTAAGAGGTGGCAAGATTGAACCAGCCGACCTGCCAAGTGATTGGCGGTGTGGTCTGTGCAACGGGCAAGGTAGCCAAAGAGGCCCCCGTGGCTTCATCAATCACGATCATGGTAATCTGTACTTGCGGAGGCAGATTGAAGGCATAGCTGGGTTCATTGGCCAAATTGGATGCGTTCGAGGTGATCTGATATTCTGAGCTGTTGTAGTAGTAATTTGGAGCGATGGACGTGGGCAATGTGGAAGAACTGGAGGCAACGGGAGTTTGTGGAGAGACGACAAGGGCCACGACGTTATCGGCGATGGCATGACTCCACGCGAGATAGTTAGGGGTTGTGGATCCGGCGGCGACCTCAGTGATCCACTTGCTGGTGGGCTCGCTTGCGACGTTACTGGAAGGTTGCGGCGGCGTTGCAGTGCCCGTGGCCTGAAGCGGATCATAGGCATTGGCAAGATTGTAAATGTCATTGAATTCGGTGGGGGGGGCAAACTCCATGAGCCTATAGCGCAATTTGTAATTGACCCTGTTCTTAAGGAAACTGGGGGCGTAGGCGATATCACTTCCGTAGAGGATGAAATAGCCGCGGCCATTCATCGCGGTGGCGACCGGCGGGTTGGCCTGAACGGCTGAAGCGACAGCGGCGCCGTAAACGAGGCTCATGTAAGAGGCCTGATCCGATGCATTTTGGGTTAGAGACTGCCCCAAAGGCAATTGAAAAAACACGCAGTGAGTCTGAGAGGCGATTGCGCCGGAAACAGCACCGATGCCTTGCAGAAGGTAACTGCTGGGAACGGAAATAAACTGCAGATCCGAGAAGCGCGTCCACCCCGCTGGCGGATACTCCTTCATCGCCGTGTTGCTGGTGACATTGCCGTCGTAGGGCGACATCACGTTTTTGGGATTCTTGTAGACGTACCGCATGTACGGGTTCAGCGTGGCTTGGGCGAGATTTTTCTTGATGGTCTCAAAAGCCCGCCGCGCTTCGCGGAACTGGTAGATTTTGGCATTCGTGCGCCGCCACGTCTGTTGAACGTTTCCCACGATCTCGGAGACGAGCGCCAGGAGGATTGCCAGCACGGTGGTGGAGACGAGAACTTCAATCACCGTAAAGCCGGCTGGCCGGCGAACGCGAAACAAGGAGGAGGTGTTCATGACGTGCAATGAAGGAATCCGGTGAGAGGGCTAGTTCGGGCTGTAAAACTGCCGAGTGAGGACGGCGGTCTGAAGCGTGTAAGTGCCGCTTGTCGCATTCGTGAAGTTGAACGCGGGATTGGTGGTGGGGGCGATCTGCACCATCACCAATACGGACTGGGGCGAGGGCGAAGCCGCCCCTGGAAGCGTGGGATGGAAGCTTTGATTGGTGGATGCCTGCCGGTAGACCTGCCCCTGTTGCCCCGGCTTGGCCACCTGAACGACGTAGGAGAGCTGCGCAAGGCCGGCGCTGCTGTTGACCGTCAATTGATTGCCCTCGCTGTCAAAGTACCACGTGGTATTCAGCAGACTGTCGAGATTCGGCCATGAACTTCCGGTATAAGCCCCCCAAGAAGACTGTTGCAGGTATCCCAGCACCTGCCGCACGATTTTGGCTTGCGTCGTCAACTGAGCCGATCTCTGCACGGACTGCAAGCCCTGCGGCAGCACGCCGACGATGGTGACGAGTGAGATCGCGGCGATGGCCGTGGCGATGGCCACTTCCGGCAGACTGAAGGCCGCCTTCCAACGAACAGAGGGGATGAGTTTCATGGCTTTAAGGCAAGAATCGCTTGTTCTCCAGCACTCGGAAACTGTAATAGTTGGACAATGGGGGCTGCGATGACAAATTGCCGCCGGTGTAATCCACATTGACCGTAGTGGGATCGAAGCGCCTTTCTATAAGGGCTGAGCCGCGGTATTCGCTCGTCACAGCATCCTTGCTTGAATCGAAAACGGTAGGATCTGAAGACCGGGCCTTGGTGAGGGTCTGCACGCGGTAATGGACGCGGAAGGTATTGCTTTGTGTGGTGACCTTGGCGTAAATATTCGTATACGGGCGTTCCTTGGTGTTGTCCCCCGTGACGCCCATGGTCTGCCAGAACGTGCCCATATCCGTTGCCAGATAGGGGTTTGTAGGACCGCTGTCTGAGCCGTCCTGCGTATTGTAAGAGGGGCCGCCTGAAGTGCCGGAAGTCAAGCCGCTGGTACTCGCTGCGCTGGTGCCTTGAACCTTCCGGGGCAGGAGGAAGATTTCACAGATCTGGCTTGCGGTGCGGAAGAGTCCCCAGGTCTGTGGGGGACAGATTGTGTTATTGATTCCCAGACCAGTGGAAGTGCACTCAAAGCGCGCTTCGAATTGGCCCAAGGTCCCTTTGACCGACTGCGCCCACGTCGGGCCGGTGAGAACGACGTCCGGCTCGATCTTCCGGTACCAGATCTTGGACGAAGTGGTGCCTTTGGTGACCGCAACGCCAATGCCATTGCCTCCGTAGGCGGACCATTTGGGGGTGGAATAGTAAGTAGTGGCAGGGTTCCCATAAAGTCCGGGCGGAGCATCATTGTAACCGTTGGGCGCGCCTGTGAGGGCGTTATGCTTGTAGTACAGGGCGTCCTGCGCTGGGAACGCTCCCATAATCTCGCCCTTGAGCACGGCATGCATGCCCGTCGCCCTTCGGATATACCTATTAAAAGGCACCATCTGATAGTTCATGTTGATCTTTCCCGCCGTGGAATAGGCGTCACTGATCGCGTAAGGTTCCACCACCGGCATCCAAAACAGATCCATAATGTAGTGATCCGCGGGATCCACTCCATTGAAATACTTTGCCGCGCCCGGATGGCCGGACAAGGTGGAATTCTGGTAGCGAACCCAGGGATGAAAGAGCAAGGTTTGCCACCCGGTGCCGTAACCCGACGTGGCAAGATTGACCGAGCCGCCTATGGGCACGCCCGTGGAGAGCGAACCGAGCACGCCCGGAGAAGCAATGAGGCGGTTGGGAGTCACATAGGATTGGCCGGCCGATTGGGATTCCCAGCCCCAATCATAGTAGGCCGCGATAGTCTGCTTCATGCTATTCTGAGCGGTGCCATTCCCGAGAACATCATTGTACTGAAGACAACTGTTGCCTTCGTCAGGTTTGTTGATCCAGCCGCCGTCTCGCAAGTCGGCCACGCCATTGTCAAAGTCTCCGAATGCCTGCCCCTGTTTGATGGCGATGGGAACCGCCGCGAAATCAGGAATGGTGCTGGAAACGTAGCCGGATTTTGGAGGACCGTAGTCATAGGTGGCTCCTGACACCAGATTGCTTTGCTGGGTCTGGCCCTTTTTTGCTCCGCTGGAGTAACCTGCGTCGCCCCAGACATTGTACCGCGAAAAGGTATGATGCACCCAATTGGAGTAATTCGTTCCTCCGGCTCCCGACGATACGGTTGCAGGGAAGGCGTTCGGCGCACCTTGCTGCGAACTTGGAAAAGAACTGCGATCGGTCGGCGTGGAGGGATGCATGGTCCACATGTTGTTGGCCGTCGTGATTGATGGCATGGCCGCGATGATGCGCGGGTCGCCCGTAGTGGGCACGAAACTCACGACAGAGTCCTGGCCGTACGGCGCGGTGACATTGAAGCCATAGGACAGATCACTGGTAGGCGCCGGGTTGCCTCCCGAATAGGCCCCCACGTAATACGGATTGGTGGGGTTGGCCGGATCTTGAGGCCCAATATAGCCAGTGGTGCTGAGGCTGGATGGGGAGTTCACAGCCCAAATAAGTGATCCATAAGTAGGAAGTTGCAGAATGGGGGCGATATACCCATTGAAGCTGCTAGGGGCGGAATAACCGGCTGGATTGAGAGCGCCGCCGCCACTGAAACGACCCGGCACTGCGCCGTTGAAAGGACCCACATTGTTGAACCCCCACCAATGGGGCGCCTCGACCAAACCGGTTCTCAAAAGGATGCCATTCGTGTTAGTCCAGTGCCCGGCAGGGGCGGAAAGCATCACCAACTGGGGTACGGGAATGATTGCGTTCTTCATGGGTGTCAAATCCACTTCGATCGTCTGAACCAAGTTCTGGGCCAAGGTGGGGTCCTGCCCTGCGTAGATACGGATCGTGAGTTTTCCAAGGCCTGGAAACACCAAGGGCTGGCGGGCATCAACAGTGAAAAAATCTGAGACAAAATCAAAGTTGTATCCCCCTTTGTACTTGGAGGGGTTGCCCTGAAATCCCTTGCCGTAGGCTGCTTGTGCCGCGCCATCGATAAAGTCGGGAGGAGCGTTGCCGGTGCTTAAGGTTCTCACGGGCCTGGCAAAGCGGTCCTGGGCTGTATTGTAGGGCGACGCGCTGGCTCCCGCCACCCGGCATCCGTTAAGGTCGTAAAGGGAATGCGTGGAATGCCAAAGGGGAAGCGCTTGGTTGGCGGGAGCGTCAAAGATGCTCAATGTGACATTTGACGAGCCCACCGATGATGCGCCGTTCCCGTCTTGCGGATTGTTGGCCGGGGTGAGCGCCTGCACCTGGAAGCCCTTCAACCCGTCCACGGTAATGCAAAAATCCGAATAGATGCCTTCCCAACCCGCCGCTACAACCGTGGGCTCAAGACACAGCATCGCCTGCACACGGCGCTGATGGAAAGCCAGCGGATGATTCTTCTCCAGAGTGTGATTCCATAATCCGGACTGGCGAAGTCCCGGATGAAAACGCTGGTCATTCGGATCCTTCGGCGCCGTCGGCTGAGCAGCGCTGTTCGAATAATTATAGAATGGCTTCAGGTTGGTATCAGCAGTTACCCCGTTTTGATCCCAGACCGGAAAATTCGAGTAATACTTGTTGGTGAGCTGATTGGGATTCAATTTCACCTTAGGGAGGGCGTTTGTTACGGTGGTTTGGAAAGCACCATTATCGCTAATGTTTTTCATCTTGGCGGCCGGCAGCGCCAGCTCAGTTTGATCCAGCCGAACGACGGTGCGCCCACCGCAAAAATTGGTATTCGGCTGTCCACCGCCAAATGTTGCCTGATCAAAAGTTATACCGTCCTTCTCCGCAGTCCACTTGCCCCAGCTATTCGAATCGATCCATCCATCGCCCGTGCAAATAAAGGCCAGTCCCACTTCAGTGACGGTGGGAAAGCGTCCGAAGCCTTTGGTCGCCGTTCCATTGCCGAAGGTGCCCGGCTTAATCATGATCGGCGCCACCTGACCGTGGCCGGGCAGGGCGCTGTCGAATGCGCCGTTGAGGTTATCGGCGTACGGCGAGCTTGCCGGCTTTAAATAGACCCGCTGGGGAGTATAGGTATATTGGTTGCTCTGCTGCTGGTCCCGGTTGATGAACCATTTATCATCCGTTAGGTTGTTCTGGCTCATCTGGAAAGCGCCCGGATCTTGGGTGCCCGCGGCATTCTGCATGGCGAGCACGCCATCGTAAAGGTTTGTGCAGCGGATGTAGTCAAAGATCTCCGTGAGAATCTGCGCCGCGCCGTCATTTCCATATTTGGTGGTAAATGATGCGCCGGGAGAGAGATTGCCGTTGGGCATGTTCATTTTCAAGAGGTTGTACAGGTACTGGAGCACGAGCTTGTTCCGCGGAATGTTCTGGATATCGTTGGTGGGACTGGTGTTATCCGCGCGGGTGAAGTAATAGGAATTGTTCCCCACCGTGTAGGGAGGCGTGGTAGCATTGGACAACGTTCCCAAAGATGAGGCGAACGCGATCATGTTGTCATACACCGTCCGAAATTGCTGGATGCCGCCAGCGCGGCCGTAATTTGTGGTAGTCGTATCGGCGATGGGCCACATGGCGACACGCGGGTAGCCGAACATGTTCAACTCAGGCGCGCGGCTGTGGGCGGTGAGGAAACCGCGCACCCGCTCCAGGGCGTTGATGGGATTCAGACCGGCGTTCGAAGTCGTATTGGTGGCATAAAAACTGTTTGGGAAAAGATTGGTGGCCGTTCCGGAGGACACCCCCGGGACCATGTCTTGGGCCAGCCGGTAATTGCCCTTGCTTGAACCCACCGCGGACACTGATTGGGAGTAGAGCAAATCATCCACGCTGGCATACAGCCGCGCCGGAAGCGCACCAGCGCTACCACTGGGCCCCACCATCGGGTTCGCCACGTATGTCTTGGGATCGCCGGAAACTGTCCAAAACGGGACTGTTCCTTCGTTGGAGCCAATCCCAGTCAGGGAAGCAGCGCCCGCGGACTGCCGCGAACCAATCTTGGGCGTGATGCCGTAGATGCGTTCCTTCATGTTCTTCATGGCGGCAATCTGTGTGGAACTTAGCATGCTCATCTGCGATCCTCCCACAGCCGCAAAGCCGTAGCCGTCCAGGCCGAGGGTGCCGCCATTTCGGAAATTCGGAAGCAATACCGTGCTAAGGGCAACTGTGGCGGGGTGGCCGGGATACCGCTGGTACTCAAAGCGGCTCGGTGGATTCACAGCCCAACTGTAATCCAAATCGAAGTTCACGGTAGGCACGCTCCAAGCGGTGGGCTCGGAGGCTGTGTTGATGTTCAGCTTGCAGCTTTCGTCATCCGTCCAAAAGGCGATCCGAGCCACTACTGGGCAATTCACGTTCGGCGTCGTGCCGCCGGAGGCCGGAGTCACGGTCGCGCCAAAAGTGACTCCGTTGGTTCCGCTGCTTCCCTGTGTAGCCGCCGCCGAAGCCAGCGTCCCGTCCTGAAGCACGTACAGCCATTCGACAGGCATCGGCAACCTGGCCTTGGGATCATTGATGGCGGAAGGCGGCACCACTCCAAAGGTACCCCACGTACCTGTGGACTGATAATTGAACCCTTCCACGTTCATGCTGGCGCCTTGGACCGTTCCGTTCGTCAAATCATTGGGCAAAAACGCGCGGGGATCAAGAATGGGAAAGGTCACAGTGGCTTTGGTGACGTCCCCGGGAGATGTGGGATGGAGTCGAACCGCCGGTTCATTCAAATCCACCCATGTGTCTGGCTGAAGCTGCCAAGTCAAGGCTGGCGCCGCATTTGAGTCAGACATCGTGCTCTCAAGCGCGCCCGGCCCCACCACCATCTGGTGACTGGAATACAGCCGGTAACCCATGTAAAACAGCCCATCCAAGGTGTACTTCCGAATCGCTCCAGGCTGCGAGGCCCAAATCGCTGTACTCCCCATGGTGGGCGAGGCCGTGGCCACCGCCTGCTTCGACTGATTCGTGCCATCCCATATTTGGGACATGACGATGTTCACGGCCATGTCCGCCAGGGAGGCGGCGCTCTCCGCGGCGGAATACTTGACCGAAGACTTGCGCTCCGTGTCCGAGAGCGACAGCATTGCGACGGTCATGACGGTCAATATCGCCACCATGGAGATGACGATGATCAGCGCGATGCCCCGATTGCGCCGGCGAAACTTTTCCAAGCGTGTGTGATTTTTCATGGCGGCAGTGAAAATTGATTTTTTTGCCTGTTTTTTGGGAGATTGATCCGATTACATTGTATTTACGCGGATTCGTCAATCATAAAAGACTAATTGGGGTCCAGAAGGACCAAAAGTCCCGAAATGACTGCAACAGCTACAAAATCCATAGCTGTGCGTGGCTTGGAACAGATTCCGTCTGTCTTAGGGGATTTATCCAGCCGCCATCCCCTCGAACCCGTTAGGCCTCCACCAGGAGCCGGGAAGGATTCTCAATGCAGTCCTTCACACGAATCAAGAAGGTCACGGCCTCCCGTCCGTCCACCACCCGATGGTCGTAGCTGAGGGCGAGGTACATCATGGGCCGGATGACCACCTGACCCTCCACTGCCATGGGTCGCTCCTTGATCGCGTGCAAGCCCAGGATGCCGCTTTGGGGGGGATTGAGAATGGGCGTGCTCAGAAGGGAGCCGTAGACGCCGCCGTTGCTGATCGTAAATACACCGCCAGTTAGGTCGCCCAACTGGATTTTCCCTTCCTTTGCCTTGGCGGCGTAGTCCAAAATCGTGCGCTCAATCTCCGCGAAACTCATCCGGTCGCAATCGCGCAGGATGGGAACGATGAGCCCGCGCTCCGTGCCGACGGCGACGCCGATGTCAAAGTAATGCTGAGTGATGATTTCGTCGCCGTCCAGTCGGACATTGATCTGAGGCACGACCTTGAGCGCATCGACGACGGC
>Ga0206826_1069_pt1 | contig 14691 bp, 13 predicted proteins | sample Alteio_BWOrgCont_80_FD_152636 | JGI IMG/M metagenome (GOLD analysis project Ga0206826, IMG submission 152636) | Enriched cells from forest soil in Barre Woods Harvard Forest LTER site, Petersham, Massachusetts, United States -... | ecosystem: Environmental > Terrestrial > Soil > Temperate forest >... | reverse complement strand
ACCGTAACCCTCTTCACCCGCCGCGAATCCGCCCCGGCGGGCACCACTCGCGCCCACGGCTGGTTCATTCTAACCCGCTCTCTCAAGAAGGTCCCCGCAGCGGTTGCGAGGGCACGCTAATACCTCAGGGGCTAAAGCCCGATCTTTTTCTGGAACTCTTGCGGCACGACTGAAGTCGTGCCCTTCCCGATCGATATAGTCGCAAGCTTTCTCAATCCCGATTTAATGCATCGATTATTGCGTCGTGGAATTTGGGGCGGAATTGTCTGATGGATTGGTTGGAGCAGTCGGGCCAAGTGCGGTTGGTTAGCAGCGTTACTGAGAGTTGGCGGGTGGAGTCGATCCATAGAGAGGTTCCGGTGTAGCCGAGATGGCCGAAAGACTCGGAAGAGAAATATTTTCCGGATTGCGATGGGGCGGAGGGCGTGTCCCAGCCGAGGGCGCGAGTGGTGCCCGCCGGGGCGGATTCGCGGCGGGTGAAGAGGGTTACGGTTTCGGGGCGGAGGATGGGGCTACCGTGGTTCAGCATGGATTGGGCGAATTTGGCTAAGTCGTCGGCGGTGGAGAAAAGTCCGGCGTGGGCGGCTACTCCGCCTAGGATGGTGGCGTTTTGGTCCTGAACTTCACCCTGGATTAGTTTTTTTCTCAAAGTTCGATCGTCCTGGGTGGGAGGAATTCTTGCTCGGATTTCGTGCGGGGGATTGAAGGTCGTGTTGGTCATTCCTAGTGGAGCGAAGATTTCGCGTTGGCAGAAGAGGTCGAGGGATTCGTCGGCTAGACGTTCGAGTGCAATGCCCAGGATTATGAATCCGATGTCGCTGTAGTCGGCGCGGGTGGCGGGATTTGCGGCTAGTGGCGTGGTGAAGGCGGCCTGGAGGAGTTCGGCGCGAGTGCGGGCTTTCAGGAAAAACTTTTCGTGGGCGGGTAGGCCGGAGGAGTGAGACAGCAGCATGCGGAGGGTAACTTCGTGACGGCGAGGGTCTTTTGCGGCGTCGGTTGTGAATTCGGGAATGATGGCGGAGACTGGGGCGTCCAGATCGAGCAGGCCGCGTTCGTAGAGGAGCATGGCTGTGGTTGTGGTGGCTACCGCTTTGGTTAGCGAGGCTAGATCGAAGAGTGTGGAGGGGTTGACTGCGTCTCTCCCACCCTTCGCAAAGGACGCGAAGGATGGGGCACCCGGTTTTGGGGTGGTGGATTGGACGTCAAAATCCCCACCCTCTCGCAAAGAACGCGAGAAGGATGGGGCACCCGCGTCATATGTGAAACTTCCCAAGGCTTTCAGGGCTACGAGGCCCCCTTCATGGGTTACGGCTAGCGAGGCTGCGGGGAAGGACTGCTGATTAATTGCTTCCTGAAGAATGGCGAAGGCGGGGGCGAAGAGTTCGTCTTGATTCTCGAAGGCTTCTAGCAGAGTGGGTGCGGGCATGGAGAAATCCATGATATGGCAGATCATGATATTGCAGAACATGATATGGCAGAACATGATATGGCATAAGCGGCACTCCCTTACTTGAGTTTCTTGAGTCATACTGTCTGGGTTGTGTAGAGTCTGAACATCCTTCCTTCTCGATCAAACTCGCGGGATAAAGGGCGCGGAGCCGCGTTGGCTCTGAGCTTGTTGCTGGGGTGCGTTCTGAGTGCTAATGGGCAGGGCGTGGCCGGCAGTGCTGGTGGGAAATCCGGGCTGCGTCGGGGTGGAAAGCAGGCAGCTGTCCCCACATCTGCGGTTGCGCTGCCGGCGGTTGACGCGGCGATCGAGCAGGCGATCCAGGAGAAGCAGGTCCCGGGGGCGGTGCTGATCGTCGGGCATGACGGGACGGTGATCTATCGGAAGGCTTACGGGTTGCGGGCTTTGGAGCCGCGGCGTGAGGCGATGACTTTGGATACGGTGTTTGATCTGGCTTCGCTGACCAAGGTGATTGCTACTACTACGGCGGTGATGCAGTTGGTTGAGCAGGGGAAGGTGCGGGTGAATGATCCCGTGGCGAAGTATTTGCCGGAGTTTGCGCAGAATGGGAAGGACGATATTACGGTGCGGCAGTTGCTGATCCACTTCTCGGGGCTGCCGCCGGATCTTGATTTGAAGACTCCGTGGGAGGGTAAGGAGACGGCTTACGGGATGGCGTTTGCGGAGATTCCGCAGCAGGCGCCGGGTTCGGGATTTGTCTACAGCGATATCAATTTTATTACGCTGGGCGCGCTGGTGGAACGCGTGTCGGGTGAAACGCTGGATGAGTATACGGAGCGGCATATTTTTTTGCCGCTGAAGATGATGCGGACGCGGTTTGCGCCTCCGACGGATTTGCGGGCGGGTTGGATACAAAAGATTGCTCCCACGCAGTATGACGAAAATGACCGCATGCTGTGGGGGGTGGTGCATGATCCTACGGCGCGGCGGATGGGCGGAGTGGCGGGGCATGCCGGGCTGTTTTCTACCGGGGATGATCTGGCGAAGTTTGCGCAGGCTTTGCTGAATGGCGGGGACGGGATTTTGTCGCCGCTTACGGTGGAGAAGATGACGCGGCCGGAGCAGCCGCCCGCGGCTCCGGTGCTGCGGGGATTTGGGTGGGACATTGATTCTCCGCTTTCGTCGAACCGGGGGGATTTGCTGCCGGTGGGGAGTTATGGGCACACGGGGTGGACGGGAACATCGATGTGGATCGATCCGACCACGCGGACTTATATTATTTTGCTGACGAATGCGGTGCATCCGCGGGGGGGGAATGCGATTGCTCTGCGGACCAAGGTAGCGACGGCGGTGACCGCGGTTTTGCGTTTGACTACGGGCGAGAAAGAGGCTTTGCGCTGGGAGAGCATTACCGGATACAACGAGGCGCTGAGCGCGGCGCGGCACGTGAGTACCCGCAACGGCAGCGTGAAGAATGGGATTGATGTGCTGGAGCAACATGGGTTTGATGTTCTGCAGGTTGGTGGAGGTAAGAGAAAGGTCGGGGTGGTGACCAACCAGACGGGCGTGGATTTAGAGGGCAGGCGGACGATTGATGTGCTGGCTGGGGTTCATACTCTGAATTCCGGAGTAACGCTTGAGGCGATTTTCAGTCCGGAGCATGGGGTTACGGGGACGCTGGATACTACGGACGTTGGTAATTCGAAGGATGCGGCTACCGGGGTTCCGGTTTACAGCGTTTATGGAGCTAAGGATGCGGATCGGCGGCCGGCGGCGGATGTGATGAAGTCGCTCGATGCGGTGGTGATTGATATCCAGGATGCGGGAGTGCCGTTTTATACGTACGAGACGACGATGGGATATTTTCTGGAGGCGGCCGCTGCGGCTGGGATTGAGGTGATTGTGCTGGACCGGCCGAATCCGATTACGGGGTCGTTCGTGCAGGGTCCGGTGGCGGATGCGGGGCATGAGAAGTTTACGAGCTACTGGACGGTTCCGGTGCGGCATGGCATGACCATGGGCGAACTGGCGCAGATGTTTAATGCGGAGCGGAACATCAATGCCAAGCTTACTGTGGTGCCGATGGAAGGATGGCAGCGCGGGGACTGGTTTGATTCCACGGGGCTCGCGTGGGTGAATCCTTCTCCGAATTTGCGGAGCTTGACCGAGGCAATGCTTTATCCGGGCGTGGCTTTAATTGAGTACACGAATGTTTCCGTGGGGCGGGGGACGGATACTCCTTTTGAATTGGTGGGCACGCCCTGGGTGAAGGGTCGGGAACTGGCTGCTTATCTGAATGCTCGCGGGATTGCGGGAGTGCGGTTTGTGCCGGTTGCGTTTACACCTGCGGCTGCGGTTTATAACGGACAGACGTGCGAGGGTGTGAATCTTGTTCTTACCGATCGGAATGCTTTGGATGCGCCGGAGTTGGGGATTGAACTGGCGGCGGCGTTGCAGAAATTGTATCCGGCGAATTACAAGATTGGGCGGCTGGCGGAATTGCTGGTGAATCAGGCGGCCTTCGATGGATTGATGGCGGGAGAAGATCCACGGCGGATTGCGCAGGATTGGCAGGAGGACTTGGAGAAGTTTGAGTTGATGCGGCAAAAATATTTAATCTATAAATAATCCGCAAGGGAAAGTGTGAGGAGCAGCTAGAAGAATGAAGCTCAGACTTAGGGTGTGCGTCGCTCTGGTGGCGACGTGGGTTGTGGTCTCGCCAGGGTTTGCCGGTGTGCAGCATGAAACGTCAAGTGCGGCTGGGGCCACGCAAGAGGCTGTGGCGCCATCGACAGATGCCGTCGAATATACGAATACAAAGTACGGTTTTCGCTTTTCACTGCCGAGCGGATGGAAGGGATACACCATTGTTACGGAGCAGTGGGAAGCTTCCGATGCGCAGAAGGGTGCGATGGAGCGGGGGCCGACGGTTTACATCCGGCATCCTGATTGGACTAAGGAGAATCCGCGGGAAGATATTCCGATCATGATCTTCACTTTGTCGCAGTGGGAGTCGGTGGAGCATGGCGATTATTTTGTTGGTGGAACGGCGATCGTTCCTGGCGAGCTTGGACGCAACCGCAAATACGCGTTTGCCGTGTCGCGCCGCGTCGAAGAATCTGAGGCGCCTGGAGCGAAAGAAGTTAACGAGATTCTGCAGCACCGACCGCTGCATCCGATCTGGTCGAAGTAGATCCTTCCAGCGGAGATTCCTCAGGGGCTAAAGCCCGATGGATTTTCAGTGCTCGAACGGCACGACTAAAGTCGTGCCCTTCCCGATCCTTGTCGTGCCCTTCCCGATTCTTTTTGAGACCTTCAACGCGTAAGGGATAACTTCGAACGGGAGAGGCAGCATCCTAGCGGCTGAGCGTGGTATTCTCGGGCTGAATTGCTGATTTTGGAGGTCTGTGATGCGGGTTGCATGGACTTTGCTGCTGTTGTCTGGGATGGCTTTGGGGCAGGCGGCAGATGCGCAGAAGCCGGACACGGGCGTGAGTCCGTCACCCGCGGCTGCGGCGGCGCCGAGCGCTGCACCGACTGCGGTTTCCAATCCGAATGCGATTACGATTCCGGCGGGGACGATGATTCCTTTGTCGCTGAAGCAGGCGATCTCGACCAAGAACGCGCGCGAAGGCGACGCGGTTTATGCGGAGACGGCGTTCCCGTTTCTTGTGAATGAGCGAGTGATTGTGCCGGCGGGAACCTATATTCAGGGAAAGATTTCGCATGTGGAGCGCGCGGGACATGGGCACGGGCGGGCGGAGATTCTGATCCACTTTACGTCGATGATTTATCCCAGCGGTTATACGGTGATGCTGCCGGGGTCGGTGGAGAACACGCCGGGGGCGGAAAACAATTCGGTGAAGGACCAGGAAGGGACAATTCAGCAGGACAGCGAGACCGGGAAGAAAGTGGAAGACGCTGCCAAGAACGGAGCGTACGGAACCGTGGCCGGCGCTACGGCGGGAGGGTTGGCTGGAGGGCTGAACGGAGCGCGGATCGGCGCGGGCGCGGGAGCGGCGGCGGGCATTGGGTGGGCGCTGTTGAAGCGCGGGAACGATGTGCGGCTGGATGTGGGGTCGTCGATCCAGATGGAGATTCAGCGGGCGATCACGGTGGATGGGAGCCGGATTGCGGTGGCGAGGGCGGGGCCGTAAAGGCGGAAATACCGGCAAGAGCAAGAACCACGAACAAAGTCAAAAGCAGCGGGCAGGAGTGCCCGCCCACACTAGCCGGCTCGCTTCGCTCGCTGGACAGCCGAAGACGGCTGTCCCCACATGAGCTATCCCGGGCCTGCACATTTTCACTTCAAATTGAATAGAGCGTTGACGTGGGCGGTTACGATTACCGTTTGCGGAGTGAATTCTTCCGTGGGGGCCGGTGCGGCTGCCGCCTTTTCTGCCATGACACGAGCCATGTGCGGGATTGGTGGCCGCTGATTTTCGAAAGTGTCGACCGAGGCGTAAGAGAGTTCTCCGACGGTGCGGCCGCTGGCGCGAGCCACGGCATCGGCTGAGTCGCGGGCGCGGCGGTAGGCGTCTTCGACGGCTTTGTTCTTGGCCTCGTCAATATTTTCGAGAGTGTAGTTTACGGTTTGGGTTTCGCTCACGTTTGCGTCGGCTAGTTGCTGGGTAATGGGGCCGATCCTGGAAAAATCCTTGAGTTTGAGGGTGACGTTGGTGGTGACGCGGTAGCCGTTCAGTTTTTGCTTGCCGCTGGTCCATTCGTAGGTTGGTTGCACGGAGAAGAATCCGATGGTGGCGGCTTTGGGTTCGATGCTGTAGTCGCGGAGGGCCTGGCGCACCTGCTCGGCTTGTTGCGAGGCATGCTCATAGGCGGTTCGAGCTTGGTTGTCCTGCGCGGAGATGTTGAACTGGATTAGAGCCGTATCGGGAGCGGATTCAAACTTGCCGTCGGCTCCGACGTAGATGGAATTGGGAAGTGCGGTGACGGCGGGATGTTCTTGCGCGAAGGATGGAGTTGCGAGGACGCAGAGCGCGAGAAAAGCGAGTGTGGATTTCATCGTGCCTCCGTGGCGAGTGCGTTTTTTCATTGTAGGATCCTGCGGAGCTAGTGCGCGTGAAGGGGCCGGCCGGTCCTAAGTCAGAACGCGGCAGTCGCCCGAAGTTGCAAAGTGTCGGGGTTTGAGAGCACACCTCAGCGGCTGAAGCCGATTCGATTTCTGCCGACGTACGGCACGACTGAAGTCGTGCCCTTCCCGAACCACGCAGCTTCGGGGCATTTCCGTCTAATTAGTTGCTTTTGGCGCTGGCGGAGTAGCTGAAGGGGTAGGTCTGGGCGTTGATTTCGCGACGGAGGTCTTCGAAGATGTCGTCGGGCATTTTGAGAAAGACCTCGACGACTTCGGGATCAAACTGGGTGCCGGTGTAGGCCTGGATCTCTTTGCGGGCTTCGGCGAGGGTTCTGGCGGGACGATAGGGACGGTCAGAGATGATGGCGTCGAGGGTGTCGGCTACAGAAAAGATGCGCGCGCCGAGTGGGATTTCGGTGCCTTTGAGGCCGCGAGGATAGCCCTTGCCGTCGAAGTGTTCCTGGTGAGAATAAACGATATCGCAAGCTTCGGTGAGGAAGGGGATTTTCTTGAGCATCTGGTAGCCGTGGTAGCAGTGCTCCTTCATGAGGGCGCGCTCTTCGTCGTCGAGCTTGCCGGGTTTGCGAAGGATGTTATCGGGGATGGCCATTTTGCCGATGTCGTGAAGGAACGCGCCGCGGGCGATTACGAGGATTTGTTCGCGAGGCACGCCCATGGCGCGGGCGATGGCGATGGTAAATGCAGTGACGCGGCGGGAGTGGCCTTCGGTTTCGGCGTCCTTCAGGTCGAGCGCGTCGCCGAGAGCCTGCAGGGTGATGTCGTAGGAGCGCTCGAGATCGGCCATGGCGGCTTGAAGCTGGTCAGTGCGGGCCTCGACTAGAGATTCCAGATTGGTTTGATAGGTGCGGTTTTCCACCTTGAGGCGGCGATTCTCAAGGGCGCGGCCGACGGCGTTGAGTAACTGTTCGCGCTCAAAAGGTTTGAGCAGGTAGTCGAATGCGCCGTTGCGGACGGCGGCCAGGGCCACGGAAATGTCGTGCACGGCGGTGACCATGACCACCGGCATATCGGGAAACTTTTCCTTGGTGCGTTCGAGCAGGCCGATGCCGTCGAGGTCGGCCATCATCAGGTCAGACAGCATGAGTTCGAATTCTTCGCCGGAATTGAGCAGGGCGAGAGCTTCGATGCCGGAACTGGCCTGCTTCCAGTGATAGCCGGCGGCGGCAAGGATGGCGCAGACAATCTCGCGGATTGCCTCTTCGTCGTCAACTACGAGAATGCGGTCAGCCATGGCGCCCTGCCAGTATACTCTCGGCAATTCCAGCTCCGCCGCTAGGTGCCGAAAGTAACCATAGAGGGTCTGAAAACGCATGGATAAAGGGCTGGGGCATGATATTCAAAAGCAGGGCACTGTTACGTCTGGATATGGAAGCGAGCCCAACGCGCGATCTCGAAAAGCAGGTTCCTCACCGGGCTTGGCGCCCGGTTCGGAATGACAAGAGTCGCTCAGCTCGTCCAGATTGCCTTCGGCTGCACTCAGGCCATGCATTCACGGCGTACAGAACGCTTGTTCGGAATGACAACTGAAATAAGATGAACGATTCCCTCTGGTCGATCTGGAACACTACCGCGCAGCCGGCGCTGGCCGGGCTGAAGGCCGGGGAGTGGGCGCTGCTGCTGATGCTGGCAGCGTCGGTGGTGGTGCTGTGCGCGCTGCGGCAACGCTACCTCTTGATTTGGACGGTGGGCTGGGCAGTGCTGGTGACTTCGCGGCTGGCGGGAGTGCATGGGGCCACGATGGGGATTCCGGAACGATACGTTCCGGCGGTTGTGCAGGCGGCGTTCGTGGTCGCGATTGGACTGTTTGCGGGCGCGATCCTGGTTTACATCCGAGGGCGGGATCTGCTGGTGCCGCTGGTTGTGATTACCGTAAGTGTGGCGGGGTTTGCGGTGGCGCGGGTGGTGTTGTGGCCGGATTCGCTGCCCTTGCGGTTCGCGCTGGAAGTTTCCTACCAAATCATTTTAGTGACGGCGGCGATTGCCTTACTGCGTGCGCGAAAAGGGCGTTGGGAGCTGGGGACATGGCTGCTGGCGAGTTGTCTGCTGGCGCAACATCTGGATTGGCCTCCTTTTACAGATCAGATTCCATCGAGCATTGGCGTGATCGCCGATGTGTTGCTGGGGCTGAGCATGCTGCTGATCGTGTTCGGAGAAGCGCGGGCGCGGGACCGGCGGCTGAAAGTATTGCGGGCTTTGACCGAGAGTATTGTGCTGGCTCAGCAGCAGGGCGGCATGATGGAAGACTCGCTCGGAGAATTGCAACGGCTGACCAAGAGCAAGGCGGCGTGGTTCCGCTTGATCGAAGGTGGACACTTGGTGGCGACGCATGCGGTAGGGGTTTCGACAGACTTCTTGCGGGAAGCAGGCTTTGCGGAGCTGACGGAAAGCGTTTCGCAGATGCTAGAGCGGGGCAGGCCAGTGGTGGCCGGGGCGAGTGAAGCGAGCACGGAAGATGCGGGGCTGCTTGTGGCGGAAAAGCTGCGTTATGTGGCGATGGTGCCAGTGGTGGGGAAGAAATCGCCAATCGGGCTGATGATTCTGGGCAGCGCTCGGGCGAGGAAACTGACGGGCGAGGAACTGGATTTTCTGGAAACCTGCGGACGCCAGCTGGGGATTGCGATTGAGAATTTCCGGTTGCTGGAGCAGGCGCTGCGGTCGCAGCGGCAGTGGCGGAACACGTTTGATTCGGTGCACGACATTATCCTGGCGCACGACGCGGAATTCCGCATCATCAAGGCCAATCAGATTCTGCTGGAGCAGGTGCAACTGGCGTCGGCCGACGTGATCGGCAGCACCTGCGAATCGGTTCTGCCGCATGGGCTGGGCGAGTGGACGGGATGTCCTTATTGCGCGCGGGGCGGCGAGGAAATCAGCGAAGGTGCCGACCCATGCTTCGGCGGATTCTCGATGGTTTCTACTTCGTCATATGCGGAGCAGGGGAGCAAGCAGAAGGGGACCATCCACATCGTACGCGACATTACGGAGCGGCGTTCGGCGGAAGAGAAATACCGGCTGCTGTTTGAGCAGGTGCAGGAAGGCGTGTATGTGGCTACGCCGAGCGGGCGATTGCTCGACTGCAACGACGCGTTTGTCCGCATGCTGGGGTATGAAAAGAGGGAGGAAGTGCTGCCGCTGAACCTGGACGAGGATATTCGGGTGGATGCGGGACAGCGGGACGCGTTCCACCGGGACATCGATTTGCAGAATTACGTGCGGAATTTTGAAGTGACGATGCGACGGAAGAATGGAACGCTGCTGCTGGCATCGGAAAGCAGTTTCGCCACGCGTGATGCGTCGGGCAAGGTGGAACGCTATCAGGGTTTTGTGCTGGATGTGACGGAGAAGCGGCGGGCCGAAGATGAGATGCGGCGGCGCAATCGGGAACTGAATGCGCTGAATGCGATGGCGGTCGTGGCGACACAATCCTTCGATCTTGATGAAATTCTGAATCTGACGTTGCGGCAGGTGGTTTCGTTGTTCGGGGCGGAGAGCGGAGCGGTGTACCTTTCGGATTCGGATGCTCCGACCTACCGGCGGCGAGCGGCTTGGGGACCGAGCAGCCGGGACAAGTCGCGGCCGGCGGAAATTAGTTTTGCAGAAGGTTTTGGGGATCTGGTAATGCGGTCGCGCGCCGAAGTGATCACGGCTGAGTATCTGCCGCATCTCACAGGAACCGTCGCGCAGTTCATACGATCGGACAGCGACGGTGCGTGGATCTGGGTGCTGTTCTGGGGCAAAGACAGTCCGATTGGCATGATGGGATTGCGCAGCCACGCCGAATACCAGTACTCCAGCGGAGAAGAGAACCTGATGGTGGCGATCAGCCGGCAGCTGGCCACGACAATTGAAAAGGTTCGGCTCTATGAAGAGACCTGCAAGGCTTACGAAGATTTGCGTCGCACGCAGGAACAACTTTTGCAGAGCGAGAAAATGTCGGCGGTGGGGCAGTTAATTGCGGGCGTAGCGCACGAGTTGAATAATCCGCTGACCGCGATTCTGGGTTATGCGCAGTTGCTCGAGAGCGAAGGGTTAAGCGAGCGAGCGCAGGATTACGTGGGCAAGATGTTCAAGCAGGCGCAGCGGACTCACCGAGTGGTGCAGAACCTGCTTTCGTTTGCGCGGCAGAGGAAGCCGGAGCGGGCGGAAGTCGACATCCGGAAGGTGCTGGAAGAGACGCTGACGCTGCGCGACTACGATTTGAAGGTCAATAACATCGACGTGCAAAAAGATTTGGGGGCGGAAGCGGCGCTGGTGGTGGCCGATCCGCACCAGATCGAGCAAGTGTTTCTGAACATCATCAACAACGCGGTGGATGCGGTGCTCGAGACTGGGCGCGCGGGGAAGTTGAAGATACGGGTTTATTGCGAGAAGGGCGATGTGTGCGCGCAGTTTGCCGATGATGGGCCGGGGATCAAGGATCCCAAGAGAATCTTCGATCCCTTCTATACGACAAAAAATGTTGGGAAGGGAACGGGGCTGGGGTTGAGCATCTGCTACGGGATTGTGAAGGAGCATGGCGGCGACATCACGGCGCACAATGCGGCTGAGGGTGGAGCAGTGATCGAAGTGAGGCTGCCGAGGGCGGTCGCCGCGGGAGCGGTGGTGGAAGCGGTTGTGGTGGCTGCGCCGAAGCGCGAGGGAGCGATCCAGGGCCGCGTGCTGCTGGTGGAAGAAGAAGAGGCGGTGCTGGAGTTCGAGCGCGACGTGCTGACCGGCGCCGGGGCCAACGTGGTGACGGCCAGCAGGAGCGACGACGTGAAGACGCGGTTGCTCTCCGAGCCATTCGATGCGCTGATCATGAGCGGCAAAATGCCTTCGGACTGGAATGCGAAAGAAGCTTTTCTGTGGCTTAAGAAGAATTGCTCCGACATGGAGAATCATGTGCTGTTTACGTTCTCCAACGGCGTGGAGCAGGGCGATGAGCGGGCGTTCCTCCAGGAAAACAACGTGCCCTACCTGGTAAAACCGTTCGAAGTGGCCGAACTGATTTCACAGGCGCGACGACTGCTGCAGAAGGCTAAGGCGGCGGCAGGTTCGGCTAGCTAAACCTTCCACAAAAATTAGGAATGCTTGTCATCCCGAGCCAAAGCGAGGGATCCTGGTTCTTGCATGGCGCGGGGTTGGTGAACACCAGGATCCCTCGCTTCGCTCGGGATGACACTTTCTATAAACGTTCCCTCAGGGTTGCTTTGCTCGGGATGACAATCCCTTCGAGAATCAGAGTTGAGTGCGCAGGCTCTTCACCAATCGGCGAAGGGCTTTTTCATCGCGGCGATACCAGCGCCATTGACCCTGCTTTACTACCTCGACCAGGCCTGCCTTGGTGAGGATGGCCATGTGGTGCGAGATGGTGGGTTGGGAGAGGCGCACGCGTTGTTCGATGTCGCCGGCGCAGAGGCCGGTGTGTTTTCCAGTTGCCTGGGTGCTCGTGGACGCCGGGCCGCGTAGTTTGAGGGCTCCGAGGATGCGGCGGCGCGTGGGATCGGCAACGGCGTGCAGAGTATGATCGAGCGATGTGGGCGAAGGGCTCATGGGGAATAGGAATAGCTGGTAAATCGACGGTTGTCAATATGAAGGCCGCTGTCGTGGCGCTCGCAGCCATTCGATGCGGGTGAATTCGAGGAAACGCACGTCATTATCCTCGGAACAATTGGATTGGTCGAGTCGAGGGGCTAGAGTGCCGCCTCGGATCCAGTAGCCGGTGGCGTCTTGCTTGAGAATGGTTGATTCGAGTGGGTCCATGCCGTGCAGCTTGAAGATGACACGGCGGTTCAACAGAGGGTCAAGCTTCATAGGGGGCGGCGGCTTTATTTTGTCCTGCGATTTTGTATTTCTAGTTTTTCCAGATCTTACTTCTTGAGGATCGGGTTGTATCCGTCGTTGATGAGCCGGGAGCGGGTTGCTTCGGCGTCTTTAACGTCGGTGAAAGGGCCAATCTGAACGCGAAACAACTTTTCGTTGGCAGAGTTGGTGGCAACAAAGGCGGGATACTGTTTCTTCTTGAGGGCGTCGACCAGGGACTCGGCGTCCTCCTGCTTGGTGACCGCGGCGACCTGCACGAAGTAAGAAGAGGTGGGAAGCGGAGCCATAGGATCGGGTGGATTGCCCGTCTGCGAAGGCTGTGTGGTTCCCGACGCAGATGTGCCGGGCGAAGACGCTGTGGGCGCTGAGGTAACCGGTGAAGAGGCAGGTTGGCCGGCGGCGGTACCGGCGGAATTTGCGTCAGAGGAGGGGGGTGTCAGTTGCGCATTGGCGTCTTTCTGCTCGACCGCTTTGTAAAAAGTCATCGGGGGAGCGGGTTGAGGTGATGCCGAGCCGGCGGGTTTGAGGCCGTTGGACGCGGGTTTCAGAGGAGTTGCGGCGCTGGAGGCCGTGAATCCGATATCTGACTTGCGGCCGAGCGTATAGCCGAGCGCAAAGAAAACCGCGCAGACTACGACCAGGCCGAAGAACAGGGTAAGGAGTTTCGCTGTGCCTAGTGTGATTTCAGTGTCTTGTTCGGGATCCATCGTAAATATGTACCTCAGGGGCTAAAGCCCACATTGATAGTGAAACGCTCTGCGCGGCCCATTCGACTTGGCTCAGGGCAGGCCGCTGAAGCGCCTTTCTTCCACCTTTCATGCCGCGGCTTTGTCATCCCCCTTGCCCAGTAGCTTCTGCAGGCCCGAGAAAAAGTCTACGGGGACGGGGAAAATGACCGTGGTATTTTTTTCGACGCCGATTTCCGTGAGGGTCTGCAGATAGCGGAGTTGCACGCTGACCGGTTCGGTCGCGAGCAGATGGGCCGCATCCACCAGGCGCTGCGCAGCTGAGAATTCGCCCTCGGCGTGAATGATTTTGGAACGCTTTTCGCGCTCGGCCTCGGCCTGCTTGGCCATGGCGCGCAGCATGGATTCCGGCATGTCGACTTGCTTCACCTCGACGTTGGTTACTTTCACGCCCCAAGGCGAAGTGTGCTGGTCGAGAATGCTCTGCAGACGCAAGTTGATCTTTTCGCGGTGGGCGAGGAGTTCATCGAGTTCCTGCTCGCCGAGCACTGAGCGCAACGTGGTCTGGGCGAATTGTGAAGTCTGGTAAACGTAATTGGAAACTTCGACGACGGCTTTGTTGGGATCGATCACGCGCAGAAAGATTACCGCATTTACTTTCAGCGTAACGTTGTCGCGGGTAATGATGTCCTGGGGCGGGACTTCGAGAGCTTCCTGGCGAAGCGAAACCCGGACCATGCGGTCAATAGGGGCGAACACCAGGACTATTCCAGGGCCTTTGGCGGTGGATAAGAGGCGGCCAAGACGGAAGATGACGCCACGTTCGTACTCGGACAGAATCTTGATTGAGCTTAGAGCGTAGAGAGCAAAGACGACGATGATGATAGTGACGAACCCAATTCCGATGCCAAAGATTTCCATTTGTATCTCCACCCTGAAGCGAGCAACGATCCTATCGCGGATTGTAACGCAGGGAGAGAGGACGAGCGCGGAATTCGGGTACGGGAGGTTGCTTGCGCTGGTGCGCGGCAGTCTAGGCGATGATGGCTGGTGCGGCCGCTGCGGGCGTTATGGCTAGAGGCTCGACTTGAAGCAGGAGTCCGTCGATGCGGCGCACCACCACGGACTGGCCTGCAGATACATCGGCGGAAGAGACGGCGTCCCAGAGTTCGCCGTGAACGAAGATCTTTCCGCGCGGGGAAAGATTGGTTTGAGCGATGCCAGTTTCACCGATGATTCCTTGCGCGCCGGAGACCAGCTTGTTGCGGCGAGCTTTCAGAGCGATGCTCATTAGAAATGCGGTGATGAGGCCGAGCGGAATGCTGACCACGAGCGCGGTTAGCAGGTGGACGCGCATTTCCGGGATGGGCGAATCGACGAGGAGCAGCCCTCCGAGCGTGAGAAGCGTGATGCCGCCGACGGTGAGCACGCCGTGGCTGGCGAATTTGGCCTCTGCGCCGAAAAGCGCGAAGGCGGCGAGAATGAGGCCCAGCGCCGCAAAGCGTGTGGGCAGCAGGTTGAGAGCGAAGGCAGCGAGCAAGATAAAGACGACGCCCACGGTTCCGGGAACGACTGCGCCAGGATGATTGAATTCGGCGTAGAGCGCCAGCGCCCCGATGGCCAGCAGGATGAAGGCGATGTTCGGATCCATCAAGTAATCGAGGATCTCCTCCTTGAGGGTC
>Ga0206826_1080_pt1 | contig 14803 bp, 9 predicted proteins | sample Alteio_BWOrgCont_80_FD_152636 | JGI IMG/M metagenome (GOLD analysis project Ga0206826, IMG submission 152636) | Enriched cells from forest soil in Barre Woods Harvard Forest LTER site, Petersham, Massachusetts, United States -... | ecosystem: Environmental > Terrestrial > Soil > Temperate forest > O... | reverse complement strand
GGATGGAGCCGGACGCGATCATTAATGAGGTGAAGAATTCGGGGCTGCGGGGGCGCGGCGGGGCTGGATTCTCGACCGGGATGAAGTGGTCATTCGTGCCCAAGCAGTCGGCGAAACCGAAGTATGTGCTGTGCAACGGTGATGAGAGCGAGCCTGGCACTTGCAAGGACCGGCTGATTTTCGAGCATGATCCGCACTCCGTGATCGAGGGAGTGATGATTGGCGGGCTGGCGGTGGGTGCGCAAAGCGGATACATCTACATTCGGGGCGAATATCGATATCTGTTGAACATCATGCAGAAGGCCATTCGCGACGCTTACGCCAAGGGCTTTCTGGGCAAGAATATTTTTGGCAGCGGGCGCGACTTCGAGGTTTACTGGCACGGCGGCGCTGGTGCTTATGAAGTCGGAGAAGAATCGGCGCTGATGGAGTCGCTTGAGGGCAAGCGCGGGATTCCGCGGATTCGGCCGCCTTTTCCCGCAGTTGTGGGGCTGTGGGGCGGTCCGACGGTTATTAATAATGCGGAGACTTTGGCCAGTGTTCCTCACATTATTCTGGGCGGGGCTGAATGGTTTGCCAAAATTGGTCCGCCGAAGAATGGCGGGACTCGGTTGTTTTGCCTGAGCGGGAATGTCGCGAAGCCCGGCGTGTACGAACTGCCGATGGGCTACAACCTTAAGAAGATGATTTACGAGGTTGGTGGCGGCATCCCTGACGGCCGCCAACTGAAAGCTGTTGTGCCGGGCGGGGCTTCGTGTCCTTGCCTGACCGCCGATGAGATCGATGTCAACATGGATTTCGATTCCGTCGCCAAGGCCGGGTCGATGCTGGGTTCGGGCGGCGTGGTCGTCGTGGATGATGCACAGTGCATTGTGAAGTTTGCGCTGCGGACTATGAAGTTTTATCAGCACGAGAGTTGCGGGTGGTGCATTCCCTGCCGCGAGGGCACGGACTGGCTGAAGAAAACTTTGACGCGCTTTCATTCCGGTGGCGGCGAGAAGAAAGACATCGACAACATGCAGTACCTGGCGGAGAACATGCTGGGGCGGACGTTTTGTCCGCTGGGCGATGCGGCGGCGATGCCGACGATTGCTTTTGTGAAAAAGTTCCGAAAAGAGTTCGAGGATCATCTGGAAGGCCGACCCTGCCCGTATGAGGAGGAAGGCGCACTGCAGCATCTTCCAGTGATGGCGCATTGACCATGAGCACCGTTCCAGCCACAAACAACCGCACTGAGATCGACAAGGCCAGACTGCTGGAGGCTTTGCGCAGGGGCGGAGATGCGTTTCTTGGCAGTGTAGCCGGAGTGAGTGAAGCCGCTTGCCGCCTGAGTCCTGCAGAGAATCGTTGGTCTGTGCTCGAGTGCGCGGAACACGTAGCGGTAGCGGAAGAAGTCATGCTTGGCTTGGTGACTGGCGCGGGGAAGGCGCGAGACCCGGAAGGACCGAATCGCGATGATCGCATTCTGAGAAGTGGTACTGACCGCAGTACCCGGTTTGATGCTTCCGATCAGTCACAACCGCGTGGGCGCTTTTCTACGTTGGCTGAAGCGGTGGCGCATTTCCAGGCAATGCGTCAGCGCACGCTTCGCCTTGTCGAACAAACCGGAGAGGACCTGCGTGCGACAGAGGTCAAGCACCCTCATCACGTCGTTGGGGTAATTAGTACTTATGAATGCCTGTTGCTTATGGGAACGCACGCGCAAAGGCACGCACTGCAGATTGAAGAGATCAAGAACAGCCCGGCGTACCAGACAAGTTTGCGTAAGTAGAGGCTCATGTAGAGATTCATGGCGGACAAACCCCAATCCGTAGCACTCACAGTTGACGGCAAGAAGGTCACGGCGCCCGCGGGGACGCTGCTGATTGAAGCCTGCAAGACCGTGGGCATCGAAGTGCCTTCATTTTGCTATTACCCCAACCTTTCGCTGTGTGGCGCTTGCCGCATGTGCCTGGTGAAGATCGAGAAGATGCCCAAGCTGCAGACCGCGTGTACGACTGTGATCGGCGAAGGCATGATCGTCACTTCGGATAGCGAAGAGGTCAAGCAGGCGCGCAAGTCGACGCTGGAGATGCTGCTAGGGAACCATCCTTTGGATTGTCCGGTGTGCGATGCTGGCGGCGAGTGCGAACTGCAGGACATGACGTTCTCTTACGGCGCCGCTGAGTCGAAGTTCATGGAGGCGAAGAACCACAAAGACGAGCAGCAGTGGTCGCCAGTGGTGTTCTTCGACCGGCCGCGCTGCATTCTCTGCTTCCGCTGCGTGCGGGTCTGCGGCGAGGGCATGGACGTGTGGGCTTTGGGGGTGCAGAACCGGGGGGTCAGCTCTATTATCGCGCCCAATAAAGAGGATCACCTGGAGTGCGAAGAGTGTGGGATGTGTATCGACATTTGCCCGGTGGGCGCGCTGACCTCCGGCGCGTATCGCTACAAGACGCGGCCCTGGGAGATGAAGCATGTGGGCACGATTTGCACCCATTGTGGCGATGGCTGCAAGACCACGCTGGGCGTGCGCCGCGCCGACACTGGCATGGAGATTGTGCGCGGCGACAATCGCGACAAGAGCGGCACGAATGGTGATTTTCTTTGCATCAAGGGCCGGTATGCGTTTGATTTTGCGAATCATGAGGAACGGCTGACGCGGCCGCTGATTCGCAGAGACGGCAAGCTGACTCCGGCTACTTGGGAAGAAGCGTTTGAGCTAATTGGGAGAAGGTTTGCGGAGGTGCGCGACAAAGATGGCGGGGCGGCCATTGGCGTACTGGGCTCGACTCGCAGTACTAATGAAGAAGCGTATCTGCTTTCGAAGTTCGCCCGCGTGGTGCTAAGAACCAATAATGTAGACCATCACCGCACTGCGGACTTCCCTGCTCTGGCGGCAGCGCTTCGCGGCAAGGCAGATGCCACGGTTAGCATGGCGGACGTATTCACGGCTCCCGCGGTTCTGCTGATTGGCAATGATCCCACGGAACAGCATCCGTTGCTGGCGTGGCAGATTCGCAACAATGTTCGCCTGCACCGGGCGCGGTTCTACCTGATTAACTCCAGGTCGATCAAGTTGCGGCGGCAGGCGACGGATTTTATGCAGATCCCGGCGGGAAGCGAAGGGCAAGTTGCAGCGTTTCTCGGCGGCGGTGACGCTGCTGCAGATTCGCTCATAAGTTCATCCGAAAACAAGTCATCTGCCGGCAGAGATGCATGGATCGGGCTGCGCGACAAGCTGCGCGGCGAGCAGAACCTGGTGATCGTTTTCGGTTCTGAGCTCCATGGCGACGACCTTGCCAGCCTCGTAAGGTTCGGTTCTGCAATTCCTGGGGCCAAGTTTGTATGTCTAGCGGACTACGCCAACTCTCGTGGAGCCGCCGACATGGGTTTGTATCCCGACCTGTTGCCGGGATATCACCTGACCTCCGGAAGCAGCCAGTTTCATCGGGAATGGGGAGAAATCCCGCAGCCTGCCGGTCTTGATCTGGATGGCATGGTTGAAGCCGGTAAAGCCGGAAAGCTCAAGGCGCTTTATGTTGTGGGCTCGAATCCCGTGGGGCGGTTGGATCTCGACCCGTTCGCCTTCTCGAAGAGTTTCGTCGTGGTCCAAGACATGTTCCTGACTGAGACTGCGGTGATGGCCGATGTAGTGCTGCCGGCGGCGAATGCTTACGAAAAGTCAGGGACGTTCACGAACACTTGCGGCGACTTGCAGCTGGTGAAGAAGGCCGGCGAAGTCACGGGCACGAAAACTGATTTCGAGATGATGGTGCGGGTCGCAGATGCCATGGGATTTGACGTGCGCAAGCTTGTGCCATTCGGCGGCGGAACTTATGCCGACATGGGCCAGTCGCGCGGAGCGCAGTCGGGCGAGGCGGACCGGCATGCGGTGTGGCTTGAGGCTCATGGACTGGAGCCTAAGTTGAGCCCGTTCGATCCGACGGCGATTCTGGATGAAATTCAGCGGCTGGTTCCGGGTTACGACGTGTCTCGCATGAATCTGCTGGCAGGTAACAGCCAGCACACGTCGCTGACCCAGGTTGGGCCCGGGGTCGCGCATCGGGCGGAATGTATTGCCCCGGCGAATGATGATCTTTTCAGTTCTGGAACGCTGGGACGTTATTCGCGGACGTTGAAGTCGGTGGTGGAGAGTCACGAGGTCAAGTCCGCTGAAATCGCGGCGGACTGATTCCAGCAATTGGAGAGCAAGCATTGTCAGCGGGCGTTTTCATACTCGTGTCGGTGATCAAGTCGGTGATCGTGCTCGTGGTGCTGCTGACCGCGGTCGCGTACACGGTGTGGCTGGAACGCAAGGTAGTGGGCCACATGCAGAATCGATGGGGACCCACGCGGGTGGGGCCGTTTGGCCTCCTGCAGCCCGCCGCTGATGGGCTGAAGTTTCTGTTTAAAGAAGATCTCACGCCGCCGCACGTATACAAACCGCTTTTTCTGGCGGCTCCGATGATGGCGCTGATCTTCGCACTGACTTCGATATCGGTGATCCCGTTCGGTAACTCGATCACGCTTTGGGGCACGAGTATTCCGCTGCAGATCACTGACCTTAACATCGGGTTGCTGCTGATTCTGGGCGTGACCTCACTCGGCGTTTACGGTGTGGCGCTGGCGGGATGGTCGTCGAACAATAAGTATTCTCTGCTCGGCGGCCTGCGAGCTAGCGCGCAGATGGTCAGCTACGAAATTGCGCTAGGGCTCTCACTGGTGGGAGTGCTGATTCAGTCGGGCAGCTTTAGTCTGCGTGCGATCGTCGACGCCCAGGGGGGACACTTTCTGGGGTTCATTCCGCGCTGGAATATCTTTCACGGGCAGTTCATCGGCTTCTTTATTTACCTAATGGCTGCGTATGCAGAGACCAATCGAATCCCTTTTGACCTGCCGGAAGCCGAAACCGAGCTCGTCGCGGGATACCACACCGAATACAGCGCCATGAAGTTTGCGATGTTCTTTATGGCTGAGTACTCCAACATGATTACGGTGGCTTGCCTGGCGACGCTGCTGTTTTTCGGCGGATGGCATGGGCCGTTGTTTGGGCCTCCGCTGCTGCAGTCGTTGCTGCCGCTGTTCTGGTTTGGGGCCAAGATTTTCTGCTTTATCTTTCTTTATATCTGGGTGCGTGGGACGTTGCCGCGCTTCCGCTACGATCAACTGATGTCTTTTGGCTGGAAGTTTCTGCTGCCGCTCGCGATTGCGAATTTGGTGGCAACGGCGATTGCAGTGGCGTGGTAAAAACAGTTGCCAGTACCTAGTATCCAGTTGCTGGTCAGAAGACTGGGCTTGACTCGGAACTGGGTAGGGGCAACTAGGTACTGACTTCATGAGTTTCCATCTCATACTTTTTCTCGCTTTCGGAGCGGTTTGCGTAGGAGGGGCTGTCAACCTGCTGGCGCAGCGGCATCCCATCAACAGCGCGCTGTCGCTGATTGCAGTGATGGCGGCGCTGGCCGGGGAATATCTGCTGCTGGGCGCTGAGTTTGTTGCTGCAGTGCAAGTCATTGTCTACGCCGGCGCTGTGATGGTGTTGTTCGTCTTTGTCATTATGCTGCTGAACGCAGGCGAAGAAGAGCAGACGAACGGCAGCCGCGTCGCATTCCTGTTGGGTGTGCCCGGAATGCTGACCGGTGGCGTGCTGGTAGCGTGGGTGGTGCTGCGGCAATCCGGGTCCGAGACCGTGCCGATCGGCGCACTGCCCGGGCGTCCTACAGATATTGCGCAGCTTCTGTTTCACGATTTCCTGCTGCCCTTTGAAGTCACTTCCGTATTGATCCTGATTGCCATCATGGGCGCCGTGGTTCTGGCCAGTAAGCCGGAAACGCCGGCGGGGAGGGCGGACTGATGGTTCCCTCGTATGTGCCGTTATCGTATTACCTGCTGCTGAGCGGATTCCTGTTTGCCTGCGGCGTGGTTGGATTTCTGATCAAGCGCGACATCATCACCATCTTCATGTCGATTGAACTGATGTTGAACGGCGTGAATCTTTCGTTTGTGGCGTTTGCAGCGCACTGGCATGCGCTGGCCGGGCAAGTCTTCGTTTTCTTTGTGATGGTGGTGGCAGCGGCGGAAGCGACCGTCGGACTGGCGATCATTATTGCGGTTTATCGCACGCGCGAGACCTTGAACGTGGATCAGGTGAACCTGCTCAAGCTATGAACCCGAATCTCAATCTCTGGCTGATCCCGGTTCTGCCGCTGGCGGGGGCTGCGATCAACGGCTTTCTCGGAAAGAAGGCGTCGCGCGAGGCTGTGAGCGCGGTCGCATTGTTTTTTTGCGGCGCTGCTTTTGTGATGGCTTTGTGGGTCGCTGTGCGTTTCTCTACGTTGAGTCTTCCCCATCAAGAGTTCGTCGCGCACTGGATTCGGTTCGGAAGCTTCCGCGCGGATTTTGCGTTCTATCTCGATCAACTTTCGCTGGTTATGCTGCTGGTGGTGACTGGAGTCGGATTTCTGATTCACATCTATTCCGTCGGCTACATGTGGGATGATCCCAGCTACTACCGGTTCTTCAGCTATCTGAACCTGTTCATGTTTTTCATGCTGACGCTGGTGCTGGCGAACAACTACCTGGTGATGTTTATCGGTTGGGAGGGCGTGGGACTGGCGTCGTATCTGCTGATTGGATTCTGGTTCACGAAAGACTCGGCAGCGTCGGCGGGCAAGAAGGCATTCATCGTGAACCGGATTGGTGATTTTGGCTTTCTGATCGCATTGTTTCTGCTAATCAAACACTTTGGCTCGCTTGATTTTGATCAGGTATTTCGCAGCATCTCTCCTCTGGGGGCGGAAACGGCGGGCGCGGGGCTGCTCACAGCTATCGGCCTTTTGCTTATGGTGGGTGCCGCTGGCAAGTCGGCGCAAATTCCGCTGTACGTCTGGCTTCCCGATGCGATGGAGGGTCCGACTCCGGTTTCAGCGCTCATCCATGCTGCGACCATGGTGACTGCAGGCGTCTACATGGTTTCGCGTTCGCACGTGATCTTTGAACGTGCGCCTTCGGCGCTGATGGTTGTGGCAATCATTGGAACGCTGACCGCATTTTTCGCTGCGACCATCGGCATTGCGCAGACTGACATCAAGAAGGTTCTTGCCTACTCGACGATCTCACAGCTGGGCTACATGTTTATGGCTTGCGGAGTTGGGGCTTTCTCCGCGGGAATTTTCCACCTGATGACTCATGCGTTCTTCAAAGGGCTGCTGTTTCTGGGCGCGGGCTCGGTGATCCATGCGGTGGGTGGCGAACAGGACATGCGCAAGATGGGCGGCCTCAGGTCTTACATCCCTTGGACATTTCTGGCGATGTTCATTGCGACACTGGCTATCGCGGGAATCCCGCCGCTTGCAGGTTTCTGGAGCAAAGATGAAATTCTCTGGAGAGCTTATCAAGTAAGCTGGGTGTACTGGTTGATTGGCGTCGTTACGGCGTTTATCACGTCGTTTTACATGTTCCGTCTGTTGTACATGACGTTCTTCGGCGACTACCGGGGAGTCCAAGAGCAAGCGTCCGGCCAAGCATCACACGGGCACGACGCGCATGGACACGGCGAACCGCACGAGAGCCCGATGGTCATGCTGGTGCCGCTGATGATCCTGGCACTGCTCTCTCTGTTCGGAGGTTTTGTAGGGTGGGGCCACCATTTTGAGCATTTTCTTGCGCCTGTGTTAGGTGGAGAATCCGCAGGTGAAGCTGGAACCAGCATCACTGAATGGTTGCTCATGGGCGTTTCGATTCTGGCTGCGGTGTCGGGATGGATATTGGCCCACCTGCTCTACAGCGCGCGTCCCGAATTGCCGCAGAAGATCGCGGATTCGCTCGGCGGCTTCTACCAGACCGTGGTGCACAAATACTACATTGATGAACTCTACGCCGTACTCTTCGTCAAGCCGCTGGTGGAAGGGTCGACTCGAATTCTCTGGCAGGATGTCGACAGGAAAATGATCGATGCTGCCGTGAATGATGCCGGGGACGGAGCTGGCCACGTTTCGGACGAGGTTCGCCACATGCAGTCCGGCAACATTCGGTCGTACGCGGGCTGGATTACGGCCGGTTCGGCGGTGGTGATTGCTTTCATGATCTGGATGGGGGTGCGATGAGCACTGACAGTCTCAGCCCGATCATTCTTACTTTAGTGACGTTCGTGCCGCTGGTCGGCGGACTGTTGCTGATACTGCTGCCGCGCCGCGACCGTGACATTCGCATTTTCGCTCTTGTCATCACACTGCTGACTTTTGTTTTGTCTCTGCACTTGCCGGTTTATTTTCATCGCGGACAAACTGATTTTCAGTACCAGGTCGACAGGCAGTGGGTTTCCACTCCGAATATCCACTATCACATGGGGGTTGACGGCTTCTCGCTGTGGCTGGTGGTGCTCACTACATTTCTCACGCCGCTCTGTGTGCTGATTTCCTGGAAGTCGATTCATGACCGGGTGAAGGAATTCTTCATTCTGCTGCTGATACTGGAGACGGCGCTGATCGGGGTCTTCACCTCTCTCGATTTATTTCTCTTCTACTTCTTCTGGGAAGCGACGCTGATACCGATGGCGTTGCTGATTGGCATTTTCGGCCACGAACGCAAGGTCTATGCCGCGGTGAAGTTTTTCATGTACACCATGATCGGCTCGGTTTTTATGCTGGCGGCGATCCTGTGGCTTTATGCGCAGACCGGCAGCTTTGACTTCGTGGTGATTCGCGATGCGATCGCGAGGGGGGCTGTGACGAAGTTTCCGGCGGCCGCGCAGTGGTTGTTCCTCGGGTTCTTCGTGGCGTTTGCGGTGAAGGTTCCGCTTTTTCCCTTCCATACATGGCTGCCTGATGCGCACGTCGAGGCGCCCACGGCGGGATCGGTGCTGCTGGCCGGGGTGCTGCTAAAGATGGGCACCTACGGAATGTTGCGCTTTAACCTAGGTCTGTTCCCTGAACAATCGCGGCAGAACGCTCCGTGGATTATGACTTTGGCCTTAATTGGCATCATTTACGGGGCGCTTGTGGCGATGGTGCAGCCCAACATGAAGAAGCTGATCGCGTACTCGTCTGTCAGTCATCTGGGATTTGTTGTGCTCGGAATTTTCAGCTTCACGCAGGCTGGACTGAATGGCGCGATGTTCGTGATGCTGGCTCACGGAATTTCTACCGGCGGATTGTTCATGCTGGCCGGAATTCTGCACGAACGCCGGCATACTTATGAAATCGGCGAGTTCGGCGGACTGGCCTCGCCCCTGCCGGTATATGCCGCGACATATCTGATGATCGTTCTGGCGTCAGTGGGTCTGCCGCTGATGAATGGCTTCATCGGCGAATTTCTGGTATTGAGTGGCGCATTCCAGGATAAGCCGGTTTACGGGATTCTGGGGGCTACCGGCATCATTTGGAGCGCTATTTACCTGCTTTGGATGTATCAGCGGGTGTTCTACGGGAAGGTGACGCATCCTGTAAACAATTCTTTGAGTGACCTCTCAGGGTTCGAGAAAATCGCGATTTGGCCGTGTGCTGCGGTAGCACTGGTGATGGGCGTAGCGCCCATTCTGTGGCTGGGGTCGATTGATCCGGCGGTTCAGGCAGCGCTTACACCCTTTGTGCGCGTGGCGAGCAGGATGGTGGGACAGTGATCGCGACCTTGATCCAGGTTTTTTCGCGGACACTGCCGCAGAGCGCCGACTATGTCCGCATCCTGCCTGAGATTGTTCTTTCCGTCTTCGGCATGATGGTGATGTTGCTGGAACCTCTGCTTGACGAGGAAACGGGTCAGAAGGTTTTGGGACTGATCGCGCTGCTGGGAACGCTGGTGGGACTTGGGGCGACCTGGTTGATGGCGCAAGCTCCGGGACTGGCTTTTTGGAACATGGTGAAGGTGGATGGATTCAGTGTTTTCTTCCATGTTCTGATGATCGCGATCGCCGCAGTCGTGATTCTTAGCTCGTACGAATACATGGCAGTGCAGCGTATCAGGGCCGGCGAATACTATGCCCTGATTCTTTTCGGTACTGTTGGCACGGCACTGATGTCGTCGGCGATCGAACTGGTTCTGATTTTCATTGCGCTTGAGATCTCCTCCATCTCCTCCTATGTGTTGGCGGGATTTCACCGGCACGAGGCAGCGAGTGCTGAGTCCTCGCTGAAGTACTTTCTGCTCGGTTCATTTGCTACCGCATTTTTCCTTTATGGAGTGGCGTTGATGTTCGGGGCCACCGGCTCGACGAACCTCGATCAGATCGGCGGCACGTTGCGGGCCGGCCCGGTTCCATTGCTGGCATTTGTGGCTGTCGCGTTCATGTTCGTGGGCCTGGGCTTCAAGGTGGCTGCGGCTCCCTTCCACATCTGGACTCCTGACGTGTACGAAGGAGCACCGGCGCCGGTTGTTGGCTTTATGTCGACCGCGCCCAAGGCGGCGGCTTTTGCCGTTTTGTTACGTGTGGTTTTCGTGATCAATGTGCACGGCTTGGTCTGGGTCATTTGGGTTGCGGCGGCCCTCTCCATGACTTTGGGCAACTTGAGCGCTTTCGTACAAAACAATGTGAAGAGGTTGTTGGCTTATTCCTCAATCGCGCATGCGGGCTACTTGCTGGTCGCATTCGCAGCGGCGCCGGTTCTGGGAGCCTCAGCTGCGATGTTCTATACGGCAGCTTATGCCGCGATGAACCTGGGTGCATTTGCAGTGGTCAGTCACTTTGCCAACTCGGGCGAGCGCTATGTGACGCTTGAAGACTATGAAGGCCTGGGCCGCAGCTCTCCTCTGCTGGCGGCGACGCTTACTATTTTTTTGCTCTCGCTAATCGGGATCCCGATGACCGGGGGCTTTTTTGCCAAGTTTTATGTGTTCAATGCGGCGGTGAAGGCCAACTTGATCTGGCTCACAATCATCGGCGTCATCAATGGCGGCGTCGGCGCGTACTACTACCTGCGCATCATTGTAAGGATGTACATGCGTGAATCGCGGAAAGAAGTCCCTGTGACTCCGGTTCCGTTCGCCCTCGCTCTCGCGTTGTCGTGCTGCCTCGCCGCGACTATTTATTTAGGAGTTTTCCCCAACGGCGTGTTGCAATTTGCTCAGGACTCCGCTCAGCAACTCGTCGAGCGGGCTGCGCCCGAGATTCCTTCCTCCGCGGCTGTTTCAGCTGCTCCCTAAGCAGTCTAAAGAGTCCCAAACCATAACACGATAAAAGTAGTCCTGGTTGACATAGTCAGGATTTCCTCGGCGTGTTCAATCACGGCCGCGCACTAAGGGAACGAAGAGCACGAGTTCGCGGAGAGAGATTGCGGGCTGACCGTTTTGCATTCGGATGAACTGCAGCTGCTGAGAACCGGGGGAGCCGACGGGGATGATCATGCGTCCAGCGTCGCCAAGTTGGGCGACGAGAGTGGAGGGCAGATCGGAAGCGGCAGCGGAGACGAGGATGGCGTCGAACGGAGAGCTGGCGGAAAGGCCGAGTGTTCCGTCTCCGGTGAGGACCTGGGTGTTGGTATAGCCGAGCGCCGCAAGAACGTTGCGGGCGCCGGCGGCCAGGGCCGGGTGGCGTTCAATGGAGAATACCCGTCCCGCTAGTTCAGCGAGCAGAGCGGTGACGTAACCGGAACCAGTCCCAACTTCGAGAACTTTGTCGGCGCAGGTCAGTTTCAGAGATTCGAGCATACGGGCAACGATGTAAGGCTGAGAGATGGTTTGGTTGTCGCCGATGGGCAGAGGATGATCCTCGTAAGCCTGGCCCCGGTAAGCTTCGGGAACAAATTCGTGGCGGGGGACGCGAAGCATGGCGTCGAGAACGCGAAGGTCAGAGATGCCTCGGGCCCGGAGCTGGGAGTCAACCATGATCTGGCGCGCGGCGCTTGGGTCAGGCATGGAATTGCGGCTCCCCATTTCGGCCTTCAGGCTGGACGACTTCAGTGCGGCGACTGACTGCGGTCGCTGGTTCTACTGTTTGCGATGGCGGATGCGCACGTCGAAGCTGACCACACCGTTCTGGTCGCGGTTGCCGACGAGGGAAACGTTGCGATTCACATAGTACTCCCCCTCGATAATCTGCTGTGAACTCTGCGAAACATTCGTGGAGTAGGTGAGGGACAGATTGTTGGAGAACTGCTGCTCGATGGTGATCTGCGGACCGTTGCTGATGGGATTGGTCTCGGTGGTAAGTCCCTGAGGATCGATCTTGATGTTGCTGGCGCCGAACAGACGGTCAAGGCGGCTGCTGACGGTAGAGTTCAGCGCCTGGCTGAGGATGAGAGCGCTGGCCTGGTCGGAAAAGACGCTCTGCCCAGACTGCTCCTGGAGCTGCGCAGACTCCTGATTTGTTCGGCCGAGAGCGAGGAGAGCGATGATATCGGATTTCGGCAGAGGAGGTTCGGACCTGTAGTTAATATTGAGGCGCTCGGGTGTGCCCGTTGCCGTAATGTTGAGGTCGTAGTTGCGCACATGGCTGGAGGCCTGCAGATTGAACTGGGGCTCGATGGCAACCGGATTGGCAAAGGTGATATCGCCGCGCTCGAGGGTAAAGCGGATGCCGTGAAACGTGGCCTGGCCTTCGAGAATATCGACCCGGCCGAGGACGGCGGGCCGTGCCAGGGAGCCGCGCAGCCGCAGGTCAGCGTCACCGGAGAGGCGGGCGATCGCGGTGCGCATCTGGAGTTCGGGCGCGGTCACGACGTGAATGTCGAGCTTTACGTTATTGAGCGGAGAGTTTGCTGTTGTGACCGTCGAGAAATTCCGACTGCGCTCCAGATAGCTACTGAAGTCGAAGCCAGGAGTCACGGCCATCCTGGTGATGCTGATATCGCCGGAGACGGTGGACGAGGAGCGTGTTCCAACCCAATGCAGTTCGGTATCCGCGGTGGAACTGACTCCGGGAGGATAGCGCAAGCGCACATCCTTGCCGGTGGCGGTGAGATTGAAGTTCAGCTGCTGCTTGATGTAGGTGGCATCGCCTTTGAGATCGAGAGTGCCGCCTCCGGTGCGGGCAGCGAGCGTCTCCACGAGGACGCGATCGCTAGTGAACATAAGGGAGCCGTTGAGTTCGCTCAAGCCGCTAGGCAGCCCGGCGTACGAGAGGGCGCCGTTGGCAATCTGAACGTGGCCGTGAGGGAAGGGGTTGGCTAGAGTGCCGCCGACGTTCAAATTCACGGTGATGAATCCCGAGGAGGAAATGTTGGAATCGAAGCTGGAAAGAAGTTTGAGATCAAGACGTCCATCGGCAGTGAGATCGAGCGTACGGTCTCCAGAGAGTTGCACCGCTCCGTGCGCTGTGAGGTCAGTTCCCTCCCCAACCAGGTGGAGTTGCTGGATGTTGAGCGACTGACTGGCTAGCGAGAAGCGAACTGGATCCTGGTTATGCACCGTAACATTCGCGACATTGATTGAAACGAAGGTCAGGTTGCCGTCCAGAATCCACTGACGCGGCTGGCGGAGTGGGCCGCGCAGGTCGAGAGAGCCGTCAACGGTGGAGTGTCCTGTAAGTTGGCCGTGGAGATAGGAGCGCCAAAAGGCGTCGAGATCGAGCTGCTGCATTTTGAAGCTGAGCTCGACCGGATAGTTGTCGCGCAACTGGACCTTGCCACCGACGAGTAACGAGCCGTGTTGGAAATTGGAATTGCCGGTGAGATGCAGCTCGCTGCCCTCGGTTACGGCATGCAAGTCCATGTCACCCGCGAGTTCCTGATCGAGCGTGAGGTTGTGGAAGTGGACGTCTGCATTGATCGAGGGCGCACCGGGAAGGCCGGATGCTTTCAGGACGAAGTCTGCTCGTCCTTCTACAGAAAGACGATCGGAGTAGAGCTGCCGAACCAGGGCAAGGTCGAAATTGCTACCCGCGAGATTGAGACGGAAGGCGTGACTGGAAGGGTTGTAGACGGCGCTTCCCGTGGTAACTGAATCGTGGTGGAAGAGATGTAAATCGTCGAAAGCGATTTCGCCCCGGGAAAGGTGGAAGTTGGAATAGAACTGCTCGATGATCTCACCATAGGCAGATGCTTCGGTCAGGTGAACGTTTCCCTGGCCGTGCGGCTCGGAGAAAGTGCCGGAGGCCTGAACGAAAAGATCGGTTTTGCCAGAGACGGGATAGTCGTATCCGAGGAAGGTTTCGAGTTCGGCGAGGCTGGCATTCTTGACGTTGGCCCGCAGGTTGAAAGTGCTTTCTCCGGTGAAATGACCGTGCTCAAGAGCGGCGGAGGCGTCGAACTCAGCGGAGGTGTCATCGCGGCGCAGAGTGGCGCTGCGAAGAGAGATGCCCCGGAAGGAAAGCTGGATCGAGGTGGAAAGAGAATCCCAGCGGGTTTGAAGTGGACGAGTTCCGGCTATGGCAGGTGGGGTGACGTCGAAATCGTCCACTTGCAGATTGCCGGTAATTTGAGGCGAGGAGAGCGAACCGCTCATTCTGCCGTTGAAGGCAGCGCTGCCGTTCAACGCGACGGGAAAGAGTGCGGGGCCGCGGACAACCTCAACGAAGGGCAGCCAGTCCGCAAGACTTGAGGTGTTCACTGAGAGGTGGAGCGTAGACGAGTCAGACAGAGTGCCGGAGGCAGTGACGTGGGAAGTGGGCGTGGTAAGCACGAACTGTGGCAGGGTCAAGGTGTTGCCGGCTGCCCGGTAGACGCCGTTGGCATGGCCGGTGAGCGGTAATTCCGCCGGGGCAGGATGCACGGGAGGAGTTAGATCGAGAGCGAATTGGCTTTCGGCGTCGCCGACAGTTCCCTTCCATCGAGTTTCGAGAGTTCCGGAGGCTGATCCGACGGGATGAAGCCGGGCAAGGGGGTGAGTGACAGCAGTGAAGGCGGCTGTGAGATCTTCTACCGAGAGGTCACGCAGGCGAAGAAAGACGAGG
>Ga0206826_1079_pt1 | contig 14937 bp, 10 predicted proteins | sample Alteio_BWOrgCont_80_FD_152636 | JGI IMG/M metagenome (GOLD analysis project Ga0206826, IMG submission 152636) | Enriched cells from forest soil in Barre Woods Harvard Forest LTER site, Petersham, Massachusetts, United States -... | ecosystem: Environmental > Terrestrial > Soil > Temperate forest >... | reverse complement strand
GACCAAATACAAACCGGCTGGACGGGTAATTTAAGCTAAAAAATGTTTCAGACCTCAAAACAGATCAAGTCAGGTTGCGCCAACAAAACGGCGGTGAACGCGCCGTACTCCAGGCGCTTCGCGACGTTGTCTGATGCTCAACCCGCGCGCCAGCATTTGGACGGCGGCGTCTTCAGCATCGTTTTAATGAAACTTTCTTTGTGTTTTCGTGTCCTGGTGGCTGGAAATCCGTATCTAAAAAGTAACCGTCGGGCTGCGGCAGGCGTCTTTTCCAGTATCCGATTCTTTGTAATGAAACCCTTTTTTTCCCGCCTCGCGGCATGTTTCCTCCTCCTCGCTTTTTCTCCCGTGGCTCGCGCGGCGATTGACCCCGCCAGCGTCAAAGAAATCGCCGCGATGCTGCAACCGCACGCCGCTGGTTTTGGCCGGCCCATTACCGACCGCGCCGCCTGGGACGAAGCGCTGGCGAATCATCCCGAGTTGACCAATATCATCGCGCTCGCGGCCGGGGATGCTAAAAAGCCACTGCCCACACAGCCGGATTCGTTGTTCCTGGAATTTTCGCGGGACGGCAATCGCAGCCATTGGCAGGATGTCGCCTCTTCGCGCCGCAGCCGCATTGAGGTTTTTACGCTCGCGGAATGCGTGGAAAACAAGGGGCGGTTCATTGAGCCGCTGGAGAACACTATTGCCGCCATTTGCGCCGAGCGCACCTGGGTGCTGCCCGCGCACGATGGCAAGCTGCAAAATTTTTACGGCAAGAGCATAGACATTGAGCTTGATTCGTCGTATCTGGCCGCCGAACTGGCTACGGTGAATTATCTGCTGGGCGACCGCCTCTCGCCCGACACGCGCGCGTTGATTCATGAAAATCTGGAGCGCCGGATTTTTGGGCCATATCGCGACGCCATGAACGGCAATCGCCCGGAATTTTGGTGGATGCATGGCGGCAATAATTGGGACGCCGTCTGCCTGTGCGGGGTCACCGGGGCGGCGCTGGCTACGTTCGACTCACCGGAGGAACGCGCCTGGTACATCGCCGCTGCGGAAAAATATATCGGCAGCTATCTGGACGGCGGGTTTACGCCGGACGGTTATTGCGTCGAGGGCCTGGGTTATTGGAACTACGGTTTCGGGCATTTCGCTTTGCTGTCGGAAAACATTCGCGAGGCCACCGGCGGACAAATTGATTTGCTGGCCCGGCCCAGGGCCGCGCAACCCGCGCTCTTTGGCCTGCGCTCGGAAATTTTCGACGGCGTGCACACGTCCATCGCCGATTGCAACCCCAGCAATGCGCCGTCCCCGAGCCTGATGGATTATTTGAACCACCGTTTTGCCTTTGGCCTTCCTCCGTGGCATGCCGCTAAAATCAATGACACGCTTTATTCGGAAATTGAAATGTTATTTCGCCCCGCGGACCTGCCGGTGATTTCGGTCGAGAAAAGTTTCGCTGATCAGACGTGGCGCGCGTGGTTTTCGGACAGCGGCGTGTTGATTTGTCGCCCCGGCCCCGGTGCGCCCACGCCCTTTGCCGTCGCCATCAAAGGCGGCAATAACGGCGTCAATCACGGTCACGCCGACGTGGGCAGTTTTAGCGTGGTGGTGGGGAGCAACATGGTGATATGCGACCCGGGCGGCGAGGTGTACACCGCGCGCACGTTCGGTCCGCACCGGTTTGAAAGCGAAGTGCTGAACTCCTTCGGCCATGCTGTGCCGCTCATTGCCGGAAAATTGCAGCGCACTGGCCGGCAGGCCCGCGCGGAAGTGCTCGAAACCAACTTTATGAACGAGGCCGACTCCATTGTCTTTGATCTGCGTTCGGCATATCCGGTAGAGGGTTTGCAAAAGCTCGAACGGTCGTTCACTTATCAACGCGGTGCATCACCTTCGCTGACCGTTCGCGACGAGGTCGCTTTCGCCGCGCCGGAAAGTTTTGAATCCACGCTCATTACGTGGGGCGAAGTCACTCGCTTGGGCGAAAACGAATTCGAAATCTCCGATCGCGGCAGCGCGGTGAAAGTGGAGGTGGACACTCAGGGCCGGTCGTTCCATCTCAATGAGGTAAAGATCAACGAAGATACTGAGAACCACCGCATACCAATCCATGTGGGCATCGTGCTGGACGACAAAATTTCCGCGGGCACGGTGACGCTGAAGATTTCGCCGGTTACGAATAACTAAAAGGAGGAGGCGTTTTCGTTTGCCCTCATTCGACGCTGTTTCCTAGAATGGTGTTTCGATGACGCTAAAAGGTCGCGCTACAATATATCATTCGGTCGCGTTCTGGCTGGGTACGCAATTCATCGTGGCCGGCGTATGCTTCCATCTGCCGGATTTCATCGCCGCGCGCAAAATGCACTTCTGCATGCAGTGCATGCCGATGTCCAACCTGATGCTCTGCGGCATGGCGCTAATTCTCACCGGCATCCCCATGGCGGCCTACGGTTTGTTTCCCGTGCGTAGCGAGGAGAAGAAGGATTTAAGCGCGGGGTACCAGCTTCACACGTTGGACGATGCGCGATTGGGCTGGGCGCACTGGCGATTGCTCCTGGTCCTGGCCGTGGCGCTGATTGTGGACGTGATGAAGCCCGCGACGCTGGGGTTCGTCATGCCGGGAATGATGCAGGAATATGGCATCAATAAATCCACCGCCTCCCTGCTGGCATTATTTGCGATGATTGGCACCACGACCGGCTCTGTGCTCTGGGGAATCATGGGTGACAAGCTGGGCCGCCGCGGTTCGATTCTACTGGCTTCTCTAATTTTTATCAGCACAGGAATTTGCGGCACGATGCCGGCGTTTAAATGGAACCTGTGCATGTGTTTTTTCATGGGCATCTCGGCGGGAGGGTTGCTGCCGATTGTATTCGCGTTGCTGGCGGAAATGACGCCCGCGCGGCATCGCGGCTGGATGCTGGTGCTGATGGGCGGCGTGGGCAGCGCGGGCGGTTACCTGGCCGCCAGTGGCGCGGCCGCGTGGCTGGAGCCGATTTTTAGCTGGCGCATTTTGTGGCTGCTGAACATGCCTACGGGATTGCTGGTCATCCTCTTAAGCCGGTTCATTCCCGAATCGCCGCGCTTCCTGCTGCACGAGGGCAGGGTGGAGGAGGCGGAAAAAAATCTCTCTCGCTTCGGCATCAAATTGATTCCGGTCCGTGAGGATGCGCCGCGCGAAACGCTCAGCCACGCGACGGAATTTAAACAACTCTTTCGCAAACCGTACGCCGTGCTGACCTTGACAGTCTGTCTTTACGGCATTACCTGGGGCCTGGTGAACTGGGGTTTTCTGACCTGGTTGCCAACTATCCTGCGCGACAATCTTCATATGGACGCGAAAATCGCCAACCATCTGCTCGCCAAATCGGCGTTGTTTGCGTTGCCCGGTTGCGCCCTGGTGGCCTGGCTTTATGGCTTCTGGAGCAGCAAAAAAACCATGATCATTTTTGCCGTTATCACGGCCGCAGTGCTGGCCGGTTTTGCGACCTTTAAACCGGGTGACAGCCCGGAGCTGTTCAGTCTTTTGACCGTCCTTTTGCTGGTGGGGTTGAGCGGGATGATTGCCATGCTTTCACCGTATAGTGTCGACCTTTATCCGACCAAGCTCCGCGCGACGGGCGCCGGCTTATCGGCCGGCAGCAGCAAGGCAGGCGGTATCGTCGGGCCGCCGGCGGTGGCCTTAATCTTGTCCGCCTTTCCGGGCCTGGCTATTCCCGCCCTCTCGGTGGCCGTGCCATTGGTGCTGGCGGCAGGCGTGCTGTGGCTTAACGGCAAAGAAACTTCCGGCAAGAGATTGGAAGAGCTGCAGGAAATCGAGCCATCAGCCGTCGGTGCGGAATAGCTAGCCGCTAAAAATTTCAGTTCTTCATCCCACATGCTGCTCGGCCTTGTGCAGGCTTACGGTATCGCCGTCATTGGCCTTTAATTCGCTAAAACATAAGGAAGATAAAATCGTCCATCCGCCGAGGATGAGAAGCGCCTTGTGAATGTCCTGGGTCATCTCCGGCGCGCCGGCATGGACACGGTCGGGAATGAAAAATTGGGTGACGAGCGAAGCCACGGCAATGCCAAAGCTGATGGACATCTGCTGAACGGTGCTGGTGATGGCGCTCGCGCCGCTGGTTTTTTCCCGCGGCACATCGGCATACACGAGCGTGTTCATGCTTGAATATTGCATCGAGGTGAACAGCCCCAGGACAAACACCTGCACCACAATACGCCATACCGGTGTCCCCGCTCCAACCGTCGCAAATAGCGCAATCAATATTCCCAGCATGATCGTGTTGGAAATCAATACGCGCCGGTATCCTAAGCGTCTTAAAATGCGCGGCAGTACCAGCTTCAGGCTCATCGCCGCCAGCGCCTGTGGCATCAGCAGCAGGCCGGATTGGATCGGCGTAAATCCAAGCCCCACCTGGTAGAGCAGAGGAAAGAGAAAGGGGATTCCGCCAATGCCCAGGCGCGTGAAAAAACTGCCGCTGACCGATGCGCGAAATGTCCGGATGCGAAATAGCGGCAATTGGAGCAGGGGAAACTGCGTGTAACCTGCATGCACGCCATAAGCCGCAAGACAGGCCAGGGAAATTCCCAGCAAGGATAGAACCATGCCCGTGCTAAGTGAATGGTCACCGAAGACTTCCAGCACATACGCCAGCAGACCGATGCTGCCGCCAAACAAAATCAGTCCCGCAAGGTCGAGCGGATGCGTCTGTTTTTCCCGATAATTCGGCAGATACCGATGGACCAGATAAAGGCCAACGAGGCCAATCGGGATATTGATGAAGAAAATTACCCGCCAATGAAAATAGCCCACGATAAAACCGCCGGTCACCGGACCCAGCATCGGCGCGATTAATGCTGGTACGGCCACGAAGCTCATCGTGCGGATGAGCTCGGATTTGGCAAACGTCCGGACCAGCGTCATGCGCCCCACGGGCACCATCATGGCGCCGCCGCAGCCCTGCAACACCCGGCAGGCAACCAGCAAATGGATGTTGCTGCAAATGCCGCAGAGAAATGAGCCGAGGCTAAAAAGCCCAATCGCCGAGGAGAATACCCGTCGCGTGCCGAACCGGTCCGCCATCCAGCCGCTGATGGGAATAAACACCGCCAGGCTTAAAGTGTAGCTGGAGAGCACCGCCTTCATGCTCAGCGGCGCGACGCCTAGCGCTTTGGCGATGGCGGGAACAGCGGTGTTAAGAATCGTCGTATCGAGCGACTCCATGAAGAAGGCCACCGCCACCAGCCACGGCAGCAGTCGCTTCACAGATTCGCCCGGCGGATTACTGCCGGCGGCAATTGTCATTGTCCGGATGCGGCATCCAGTATTCCTTCATCCTGCACTAATGTCCATCCGCTATCCGGGTTGTACGCTTTTATTTTCGAGGCAGTGCGGTCGGTTTTTTCGCCGAGGTCACGCTGATAAACTTTACCATCCTGATTAACAATAAACGTCATTATGCCGGACTGGTTCCAAATTTCCGGATAAGCCACCAGCGCAAAACCGTTCTTTAAATTTCCGTTACTCAAGTAATCCATTTTTCCGCCCGGCGCGGTGCTGCCCTGTGAAGTCAGGATCCGGAAATAATAACCATGAAACGAATGCGGGCCGTTGCCCCTATGTCCGCCATACCCTTCCGCGTGGGCTTCTGCCACCAAAGGGCCAAAGGGGCTGGGCGGCTCGCCCGGCGCGGTAGGCCAGTAGAGGCCGTCTTTTTGGCCGGGGGTGCTTTTGAATTTTTGCGCATACGTCCCGCCGTTCATCGAGGCAAACTGCTGCTGCGCATTCACATAGTCCCGACAAACGCCAATCGCGGTGAGTTCATCCTTGCCGATGTGCCGGTCAATGATTTCCTCCTTGCCGGCCACCGTGTCGAAAAACCATTGCCCATTCGTTTGCACCAAAGGAATCGGCATCGGATAATCTTTGGCCCCGACGTCCACAAAATATTTGTCATCACTTGCTTTTTCCAAATGACATCCTTCCTGCATGGCGCTGGCAAAGTGGCGCGCGTTATTGGCGTCCTGCACTTTGTCCCCGGTTTGCAGCGACTGGAAGTCCGGCCCGAAAATTTGGCCCAGGGCGGTGCGGTCATTGGCTTCGACAGCAGTGCGCAATGCTTTGACGGCGTCATCCGGGGTGTTGAACATTTTTTGTTGCGGATCCGCCGCGATTAGCGTAATTGGGACAACACAAGCCGCCGCGAAAAACGCAACGGTCGAAAAGCATTTAGAACAATTAAATAGATTGGAAGATTTCATAGATGGTCCTCTTGTCTTAATGCCAGTGGCGGCTTCCATAACCCCGGTGACTATAATCATGGGCATGATGTCCCCGTAGATTGTGCTTTTTTCCGATTTCATGGTGCTTCGATAGATTATTGCTAATTTCTGAGGTAGATGTAAATTTAAGGAAATCGGCGGGGCTGGAATCGGGCATCACAGGCGATACCACCTGTATGTGCGCTCCCGGCCATACCCCGCCGAAATTATTAAGAATTATCTCTTTGCTTTTTGATAAGCCATTCCGCCGTAGCGAGCACCGGGGACGCCCATAATCTCACCGCGTTTAGCCATCTCGCGTAAAATCTTCTTCATTTTATCGCTGTCTTTAATGAAGGTAATTTCGCGGGCTTTTTTGTTCCGGATGCTTGGATTATTCTCAAGGTATTTCATAATCGTTTGTTCCGGAGAAGCAAGCGGCTCATGGCGAATCGTTACCAGCAAATCGCTATCACGCTCCTCGATTTCAGGCTCTTTTAACCCCAGTTCGTGCATTTTATAAAATGCCGTATTTAGTCCTTCCCCAACATCCCTGTTTGGTGGGTCTGGAAATTTATTCAGCAAGCGGACTATTGCGCCGTTTCGGGCGAATCGCTCGCTGAGAATGTTGTCCGGTGTTACGTGCGCTGGCAATCGTCCAGGGCTTTGCACTTCAACGCGGTTATCAAAAATGCGAACGTGAATATCGTCGGCAATGCTGTAATCCCTGTGAATGACCGCGTTCGTTATGATTTCGTGAAGCGTCTCTTGTGGGTATTTAATTCGCTCCAGTCCCTCGCTGCCAAGATGTGAAATCTTTTCAATCTCCAAAATTGTCGTAGCAACTGTTTCTTTTATCTGTCGGTAAAGATGCCCCTCTATCGTAATGGGAATGAATGTTAAAACATCACGGAAACCTTCCGCTTCCTGAGTTTCATACCGATATATTTTTATGCCGCAACGCTTGGGGAGTTGGGCTTGTGGCTCTTCTGCGAATAAAAGCAAACCCGCAACTGTCGGCAGGTCGCTTACAATCAATGATTGTTTCCGGAGCCACGGCTCAGCCTGAGCATTTGGAACAACCCGCTTAAGATATTCCCGTGCGACTGGCGACTCTGTAATCACTGTTTTATCAACCTTAACGGTGTGACCTTCAAATGATGTAACGCCCTTTGTAAATTCCAAGCGGCGTAATTCTTCCGGTGTCTTTTGTGGTAAATTTTGAGCGCCACGGCGGATATACGCAATGCCATCCGTGGCCTTAACTATTTCACGGGTTCGATTTATCTGAACATACAACACAACGCCGCTCCGATTCTGGCAGCTCAAAAACTCATATTTAAAGTCCTTACTGAGAGGAAAAAACTTTTCAAAAGCTTGAATGTGGCCATTGGCAGCTTCGATGTCAGTGAACCCAGCCCACTCTCGTTTTTTTACATTCCCCCCAAGAAGTTGCTCGCCTATCCCGATATATAATTCGCCTCCATCGGTATTGGCAAAAGCGGAAATGGTATGACTGAGTTTCGCCGGAGTAATGGCAATCGCTTTAACATCGGAGAATTGCCCTTCCTCTATTTGCGTGATTGAATCGGCCTCTGAATCGTCAATTTGAGTGACGGTAAATTCTTTATTCATAAAAAGGCTTGTTTGGACTTCGGACATATGTTTTATATGACTCCGGAAATGTAATATTTAAAGTCCGGAGTTGTCAATAACTATTTTCCGATTTTTGTTGCAATAACCAAGCAGGTTGGGTATATTAGGGAAGTAATGAAAATGAATGAGCAGATTCGCGGGTATTTTGCGGAAATCGGCAAGCGTGGCGGCAAGGCCACCTCCGAAGCAAAAGCGCAAGCTGCCCGTGAGAACGCAAAAAAAGGCGGCTGGCCGAAAGGCAAGCCGCGTAAACCAAAACAGTAAAACAAAAGCCGTGCTGGTGCTTCTAACACCAACACGGCACAACCGAAGGATTTCGCCTTCAGTGGTATCTGGAAGATACAAAATCACTGTACGGCGAGTCCGGAAAGGAATCAAGTGCAGTGTCATTGTTGCTCTGGCAATTGTCGGAAATCAGGTTCATATAAAAATCGCAATCGAATTGTGCAGCGCTACTTTTGTGACCGTTGCGGCAAATCCTTCCGTGAAGAACAGCCGCTAGACGGTATCCGCACAGACCAAGCTAAGGCTGTCCAAGTGGTCGAGATGCTTTCTGAAACAATGGGCGTTCGCGCAGCGGCGCGTCTCACGCGGCTGGACAAAGACACGGTGTTGCGAATCCTTGAAACGGCTGGCGAGCAATGCGCCCGATTGCTGGATGCCAAAATCCGCAATATCGCCGCGCCGGTTGTGCAAGCGGATGAAGTGCATTCTTTTGTCCAGCGTTTGCCGCATTTCGATATTAGAGATGACCCTGAACGCGGGGAAATTTGGACGTTTTTGAGCGTGGCCAAGTATGAGAAGCTCATTATCAATTATCGCGTATCAAAGCGGACAGGCGAAGATGCTGCCGAGTTTCTGGAAGATTTGAGAAACCGCATGGCTGGACGTTTTCAGTTCACTACCGATGGCTTTCGCGGCTATTGCGCCCATCAAAACAGCAGCGGGAACGTGGAGAACATTTTGGGCGAAGTGTGCGACTATGCAACCGAGGTAAAGATTTTCAAGAAAGACCCGAACTATACGGGGGCGCGGAAATTTTACGCGCCTGAATTGGTTCGGATAAGGCGTCAGGTTCGGTTTGGCTCGCCCGATTTGAATGAAGCCACAACCTGCCATGCCGAGAGAACAAATCTGACCTTGCGGACATTCACGCGCCGGTTTACACGCCGGACAATCAACTTCTCAAAAAAGGTCGAGAATCACCGCCATGCCGTTGCCCTGTTCGTGGCTGTGTTTAACTTCTGCCGCGTCCATAAATCGCTCAATGGCAAAACGCCAGCAATGGCGGCGGGATTGACTGACCATAAATGGACGGTGGAAGAATTGTTAGCAGTGAACCTTAGCACAATCTAAGCGGACACCATGATCATGGGCATCATGGCCCCGGTCATAGTAGCCGCCAAAAAGGACCACATCCGGCGCGGGCGGTCCCACCACGGTGACGCCTCCGCCGTCAGGTCCCACGTAACCGACACAGCCGGTTAGCATAACTACCAGGGAAATACCCAGCACCAAGGCGATAAAACCGGCATCCCAAACCCAACTCCTTGTCTTCATGTTGCAAGCTAATGCAGAAATCTTTTTTCGCAAATGGAACTTTTCCACGGCCAATTCCCCTCGGTTGCGCCTCCAGAAGTGGCCTTGAAAAATCGATGGTATTTTTAGTTGAAATTTTATAACCAAATGGTTACTTATCTAGTATGATGAAAGTTAATGAGTGCGGATTTGCGGGGAGGTTGGTGCGCAAAAAATTGTGCGGCAACCGTTTCTTGTTTATGGTATAGGCTTAGTTTCCGGATCTAGAGTACCATATGTGGATTGTCCTTTTAGCATTGCGCCGGCCCTATACCTTCGTGGTGGCCGCGCTGTTGCTGGTTATCCTGACGCCCTTCATTTTGACGCGGACGCCGACGGACATTTTCCCCGCCATCAACATTCCCGTCGTCAGCATCATCTGGCAATACACCGGCCTGGACGCCAAGCAAATGGAAGAGCGGATTGTTTTTGGCAACGAGCGCGCATTGACCGTGACGGTCAATGACATTGATCACATTGAATCCACCTCCTACAACGGTATTGGCGTCATCAAAGTTTATTTTCAACCCAAGGTTTCCATCTCCATGGCGGTGGCGCAAATCACTGGCATCTGCCAAACCATCCTCAAGCAATTGCCGCCGGGCGCCACGCCCCCGCTCATTGTCCAATACAACGCTTCCACCGTCCCGGTCCTGCAATACAGTTTCAGCAGCCCGACCATGTCGGAACAGCAAATCAATGATATTACGGTCAATCAGGTCCGGATTGGCCTGGTCTCCGTGCCAGGCGCGGTCATTCCCTATCCTTACGGCGGGAAAAATCGCGTCGTGGAGGTGGACCTGAATTTGGCAGCGCTGAAGGCCAAGAACATCCAGCCCGAGGACGTCGCCAACGCCGTCAATGCGCAAAATCTTATCCTGCCGAGCGGCACGGCCAAGATTGGCCCGACCGAGTATGCCGTCCTGGTGGATGCCAACACCCGGTTGATTGACGAACTCAACGATTTGCCCATCAAGGTCGTCAACGGTGCCACCGTTTATATCCGGGACGTCGCGCAAGTGCACGATGGCTACACGCCGCAACAAAACGCCGTGCGCGATGACGGCGTCCGTGGCTCGTTGCTTACCATCATGAAAGCGGGCAATGCCTCGACGCTCGATGTCGTGCGCAATATTAAGGCGACGCTGCCTAAGGTGATGGCCACTGTTACGTCGGATTTGCATGTGCAGGAATTTGCCGACCAATCGCTCTTCGTGCGCGCCGCCATCAAAGGTGTGCTGCGGGAAGGCATCATCGCCGCCTGTCTCACCGCCGTCATGATTTTGCTCTTCCTGGGCTCCTGGCGCAGCACTTTCATCATCGCGCTTTCCATTCCCTTGTCCGTGCTTTGTTCCATCGCTGTCTTGAGTGCACTCGGCGAGACTATCAACCTGATGACTCTCGGCGGCATGGCGCTCGCCGTCGGCATCCTGGTGGATGACGCCACGGTTGCCATCGAAAACATCCATCGTCACATGGCCTCGGGCCAGTCCCTGGATGAATCCATCATCAAAGGCTCCCAGGAAATCGCCATCCCCGCGTTCGTCTCGACCCTTTGCATTTGCATTGTCTTTGTGCCGATGTTCTTTCTGACCGGCGTCGCGCATTATTTGTTTGTGCCGCTCGCGGAGGCCGTCGTCTTCGCCATTCTGGCGAGCTATGTCATTTCGCGGACGCTCGTGCCTACGCTCGTCATGTGGTTCTATCGCAACGTCCAGTTGTCTGAAGAACACCTGTGCGAATCGAACGTCCCTTTCTGGCTCTGTCCGTTTGTCCGTTTCCAGCGCGGGTTCGAAAACGGCTTCGAGCGTTTCCGCAACGGCTATCGCGGCCTGCTGCAAAGTTGTTTCGAGCACCGCAATATTTTCGCGGGCGTGTTTCTGGCCTTCTGCCTTCTCTCCTGGATCCTGGTGGAAGCGCTTGGCCAAAATTTTTTCCCCACGGTCGATGCCGGCCAATTTTTGCTCCACATGCGCGGGCCGACGGGAATGCGCATTGAGGAAACCGAGCGCCTTTCCGACGAGGTCAACAGCGTCATCCACCAGGTTGTCCCGGCGGATGAACTCGGGGGTATTTTGGACAATATCGGCATCCCCAATTCCTCCATCAATTTGAGTTATAACAGCAGCGGCATCATTGGAGCGAACGACGCCGACATCCTGGTTTCGCTCAAACCCGGCCATGCGCCCACGGAAAAGTACATCAAGGAATTGCGCCGCCGCCTGCCCCACGAATTTCCCGGCGACCTCTTCTATTTTCTGCCGGCGGACATTGTCAGCCAAACCCTTAACTTCGGCCTGCCTGCGCCTTATGACATCCAGGTCGTCGGTCACGACCCGCGAAATCACGATATCGCCGTGCGCCTGGCGGATGAAATCAAAAAAATCCCCGGCGCTGTGGATGTGCGCGTGAACCAGCCAAACAATTTGCCCCAGCTCACCATCAAAGTGCAACGCGTGAAGGCCGCACAGCTCGGCCTGGCGGAAAATGACGTTGCCAATGCCATCCTGCTCGGGCTAAGCGGCACCACTCAGGTGCAGCCCGTCTATTGGCTCGACCCGAAACTGGGCATCCAATATAACATCGATATTTTCGCTCCCCAGTCGGAGATCGATTCCGTCGCGCAACTGAACGCCATGCCCGTGAGCATTGCCCAGTCGGACGACCAAATCCTGGCCAACGTCGCCAGTATCAAGCGTGAAGAGGTTCCGCCGGTCGTTTCCCACTACAACGTCATGCCGGTCACGGATGTTTACGGGGGAGTGGACGGGCGCGACCTCGGCAGCGTGATGAGCGATATCAATCCGCTCGTGAAAGAAATGAAAAAAGATTTGCCGCGCGGCACGACCATCAACGTGCGCGGCCAGGCGGAAACCATGATTTCCAGCTATATCGGCCTGGGCACCGGTCTGGTCATGGCGATTGTGCTCATCTACTTTTTGCTGGTTGTCAATTTCCAGAGCTGGCTGGACCCGTTCATCATCATCACCGCGCTGCCTGGCGCGCTGGCGGGCGTCATTTGGTGCCTCTTTTTGACCCAAACGACCTTGAGCGTACCGGCCTTGATGGGCGCCATCATGTCCATGGGCGTCGCCACGGCCAATTCCGTGCTCGTGGTGTCTTTCGCCCGGGAAAATCTCCACAACGGCATGACGTCGATCGCCGCTGCGCTCGACGCGGGCATTAGCCGCATCCGTCCCGTGGTCATGACCGCGCTGGCCATGATCATCGGCATGCTCCCCATGAGCCTGGGCCTGGGCGAAGGCGGCGAGCAAAACGCCCCATTGGGCCGCGCCGTCATCGGCGGCCTTGTGCTGGCCACCATTGCCACGTTGTTTTTTGTTCCCGTCGTTTTTAGTTTTATGCATCGCAATTTTAAAGCGCCGACAACTATTCAACCGCCCAAGCCATGAACTCCACCGCTCCTCCCCCATCGTCCGCGCCGCCGCCGATTTCTTTGCGCCGCATCGCGGAAATTGCCGCCATCCTCATTGTCATCGGCCTGCTCATCGGCCTCGTGCCGCGCTGGCTGGCGCACCGCCGGCTTCTCCGAGAAGCTTTCACCGATTCCGTTTTGACCGTCAGCGTCGTCACCCCCAAACCGGCCAAGTCCGATTTAGGCACGCCCCTGCCTGCTAACGTCGAGGCCTACATCCAGGCTTCCATTCATGCTCGCGCCAGCGGCTATTTGAAAAACTGGTTTGTGGACATCGGCGCCCACGTCACCAACGGCCAGTTGCTTGCCCAAATTGACACGCCCGAATTGGATGAACAGTTCGAACAAGCCAAAGCCCAGCTCGACCAGGCCAAGGCATCGCTCGACCTTGCCAAAATCACCGCCGACCGCTGGGCCCAACTCCTCAAGACCGCCAGTGTCAGCGACCAGGATGCCGCTGAAAAGCAATCCGCCTATGTGCTCGCCCAGGCCAATGTCGAGGCCGCGCGCGCCAACCTGGATCGGCTCTACGATTTAAAAAGCTTTGATAATGTTACCGCGCCCTTCGAGGGCGTCGTCACTGCGCGCAACACCGACATTGGCCAGCTCATCGCCGCCGGCAGCGGTCCGGAGCTTTTCCGGATGGCACAGACCAACCCGTTGCGCGTCTACGTCCAGGTGCCGCAACAATATGTCTATGATGTCATGCCCGGCCAGAAGGCTGAGTTGACCTTCATCGAGAAGCCCGGGCACACTTATGAAGCCACCGTCACCCGCACTGCCGGGGCCGTGGACCCCAGCACACGCACCTTGCAGGTGGAATTGGAAGTGCCCAACCCGCGCGGTGACCTTTTCGCCGGCAGCTACGCCCAGGTACGTTTCACCGAGGCCCCGGTTCATAACGCTTTGACGATTTCCGATAACGCCATCATCTTCCGCGCCCAGGGCACGCAGGTCGCCCTGCTGGATAGCAATAACAAAGCGCAGTTGCGCAACGTCACGGTGGGCCGCGATTTCGGGGACAGCATCGAAGTGCTTGACGGCCTGGAGACTAACGACCGTGTGATCGATAATCCGCCTGATTCCATCGAGGATGGCGAGCAGTTGCAAGTCGCGCAACCGGTCGGAACGAACCCGGCGCAATGAAGCTTCCCGTCCTCATTGCTTTTGCTGCGCTCCTGCTGGCCGGTTGCTCCGTTGGGCCGAACTATCACTGTCCCGCCGCTTTGCCCAGCCAGCCGCTGCCGAAAACGTTCACCGTGGCGACTTCGGGCACCAACACGATGGTCTGGAAAATTGCCCAGCCCGCCGCCGATATCCCGCGTGGCGACTGGTGGGAAGTGTTCAGCAATGCTGAACTCAACGGCCTCGAACAACTCGCGCTCACCAATAACCAGAACCTCGCGTCCCTGGCTGCGCAATTTGAGCAGGCGCGTGAGCTGGTTATCGAGGCGCGCTCGGATTTTTATCCGCAGCTGAACGCCGGCGGCACGCCCAATGGCGACTTCAACCGCCAGCGCACCAGCATTAACCAGCCGACCAAGGGCCTGCCCTCCGGCACTTCCTACACCTACGATACTTTTACCGCGCCGGTTTACCTGGGCTGGGAGATTGATTTGTGGGGGCGCGTGCGCCGGCTCTCCGAGGCCGCCCATGCGCAATACGTCGCCAGCGCCGATGACTGGCAATCCGCCCGGCTCGATGTCGCCGCCGAAGTGGCCGACGATTATTTCACCCTGCAAACCCTCGACGACCAATACAATCTGGTCGCCAGCACCGTTGACGCCTATCGCCGTTCGCTGGACCTGACGCAAAACCTTCGCAGCGGCGGCGCGGTTTCGGATTTGGACGTCGCGCAGGCCGCCACGCAATTGCACGCCGCCGAGGCCCAGTTGCCGGCCATCCGGCTCAGCCGCGCGCAAAGCCTCCATGCGCTGGCCAGCATCTGCGGCCAATCGCCGGTGGACTTTTATCTTCCCACCAACGCCTGCGAAACCACGGTGGTGCCG